>CEUS01283807.1_pt1 | contig 91247 bp, 69 predicted proteins | sample 427031 | NCBI WGS metagenome assembly CEUS01 (sample SAMEA2622837, study PRJEB7988) | marine metagenome | biome: marine biome (ENVO:00000447); feature: marine epipelagic mixed layer (ENVO:xxxxxxxxx); material: "saline water (ENVO:00002010), including plankton (ENVO:xxxxxxxx)" | depth 140 m
ACAAGCTGCAAGTGACCTCGAACAAGTGGTCGAGGCAATCGAAAGAGAGGATTGGGCTACGGCCGTCACATGGCTTGAAAAGATTGCTACAGAAAAACCCGAAAATGTCGAGGTTCAATTCAATCTCGCTTACTGCTACAGCAAACTTGGACAAAATGGAAAAGCTGTCAATCATTACCGCAAAGCGGTAGCACTAAAACCTGAGCTGCCTGCAGCGCACATGAATCTAGGGATGGCACTGATGGGACAAGGCATGGCTAGTGAAGCACTACCACATTTCCAGATTGCTCGAAAAATTTGGCCGAAAAAGTTTCCTCCTGCCCTCTTTTACGCACACGCTTTACTGGAAACTGGTAAACCTTTGCTAGCTGTGACAGCTTACAAATATGCACTCAGGCTAAACTCCCAGTCGGCAGATGTACATCTGGGACTAGGTCAAGCTCTGCTACGTACCGACAATGCAGAGGAAGCCGCTTCACACTACAAACGAGCCATTGAGATTAATCCCGAACTGCATTCGATGCAGCTCGAACTTGCTGCGCACTTCGAACATAATGACTCGCCTCAAAAGGCTCTCAACCTGTACAAAGATCATCTTGCAGTAAATCCTGCATCCATCGCTGCCCACCAGAAGATGGGTTTCTTGTTGCTTCGGCTTAAGCAATATCATGAAGCAGTAACATTTTTTGAGAAGTCAGTAGAACGTGATCCAACGGCTGCTAATCATACGGCTCTTGCAGAAGCTTATCTCAACACAGGCAAAACTACGCAGGCACTCACGCACATGCGAAAGGCAACAACCTATGATGACGCTAATCCAGAATTAAGGCTTCAATACGCCAACTTGTTGCTCCATAATAAACAGTTCTCTGATGCAGCACGAAATTATCTCGCATTATTGAAACAGACACCAAATGACGTCGTTGCTTGGAATGGGTTGGCCTTCGCTACGTATAAAAATGGAGATCTGGCCGGCGCCCTAAAAGCAATCATCCAATCAATCAAGGTTGGTCCTCCTATGCCCACTCAGGTTTACTTGCGAGCAATCATCGAAGACAAACTCAATTTACACAAAGAGGCTTTAGTCAGTTATCGCCAATTTTTGGAATTCAATTCGGACTTGGAAAACGAGAACTGGAAAGCAAAAGAGCGGGTGAAAGTGATTCAAAAACTTCTCAGACGGAGGTAGTCATCGAGCGACGACAAACATTCGGTCTTCTTATTGCGTTTTCAATGCCAGCATTAAGCGTGCAGAGACCTCTCGATCTCAAAACCGTAAAACAAGAACCTAACCTTGAGAAGAAAGCTCGCCTAGCGCTAGAATTTGCACACATCAGTGTGGACAGCGCTCTGGATGCTTACCAAAATAATAACCCGCAGACAGGTGAAGGTATCTTGGTCGAGATGTTAGAAGCAGTAGAATTAGCGCATAACGCCTTACTGGAAACGGGTAAATTAGCCCGCCGTCGACCCAAACATTTTAAACGAGCAGAAATTCAAACGCGTCGCCTTCTGGAGCAGCTCGACAGTCTCTCTCGCAATCTTTACCTTGAAGAACGCACACCACTGAAATCAATAATCAAACGGGTCTCGGATATCAATGACCGATTACTCAAAGCGATAATGGAAAAACCAAAAAAAAAATGACCCCATCCATCACAAAAAATTTGCATCGAAGCATTGGGTCGATACTCATCGCAATCACTAATCTTGCCGCAGTGGATCTTGTCGGCTCACGACACGAATTTCTAGACAACCATGAAATTGATTTAATACGTGAAGCACAAGAGCCGGATATACGCATAAATCACTATCTGAAATTCGCCAAACTACGGATTGAACTAATCCACTCACAGTTACAAACATATACACCTGGACGATCGAAAGTGTTACATCGGACCTTGAAAGAATACGGCCGCATCATGGAGTCAATAGGATTTGTGGTGGACGATGCTCTTGATCGTAATCTCGACCTGAATCTGGACACCGTTCAACTAGCACAACACTCGAAGAAATTTTTTGATGCGTTGCAAGAGATCATATCGAACAGGGCCGAAGACCACTTCCGTTACAAATTCATTCTGGAAGATGTGATTGAAATCACCACCGAAGTCATCGAGTTAGCAACGACTGATTTAGAGGCCAGAAGAACTAATCTTCGAGAAGCTGCGTTTCGTGAAGCCGCCGCACGTGAGGCTTCGATGACTCCTAGTCGCAAAAAAGAGATCAGAAAAACCCGCAAAGAGATCGAAAAGGGAAACCGCAAGAGACCATCTCTTCTGCGGCCGAATGAAACACTTCAACCGCGCTGATGGAATCGGTGCAAATATTGAAAAAAGGGGATCGAGACATATCGAGTCTGTCCACCGTAGGCTGTCCGAAAAACGCTGAGACCTGACTTCCTCAACCTTTGTCTGTCATCTAAAATAACTCCGTTTGAAAATTAGCTAGAATTACGATCACATATGAACATAATAAGTTATTCTTATATGATATATGCGCATTTCCCATCTAAAAATAATCCGCGACATATCGAAAACCAAAAGTATTAGCCGTGCTGCGGGGATAAACTCGATTAGTCAGTCAGCTGCTAGTCAACTTGTACAACAACTCGAAAAACAACTAAATATTGAACTGTTCGATCGCACAAAACGTCCCTTACAACTCACAATGGCAGGAAAACTCTACGACTCTGCCTGCCGCGATATAATTCGCCGATATGGTGAAATGGAGTCTCAACTCGAGGCCTTACGTCAAGAACTCGCCGGGACCATACGCGTTGCATCGATCTACTCGATCGGCCTTTACCAAATGGCTCGTATGAAAGAACACTTCGAGCGACGACATACAAATGTCCAAATCCACCTTGAATATATGCGTCCTGACAAAGTTTACCAAGCGGTCACGGAAGATCAGGTCGATTTGGGTTTAGTTAGTTACCCTAACCCCAGCAAGGACCTGAAAATTATCCCCTGGCGGATGGAAAGCATGGTGTTGGTTTGTCACCCCTCGCACGACTTAGCACGAAAACGATCCATCAAGCCCGCTGACCTCGAAAATAAAGAGTTTGTCAGCTTCGATCCTGATCTTTCCATTCGCAAGGCTTTGGACCGTTTTTTTCGAGAACAAGGCATACACCGTAAAATCGTACTAGAATTCGATAATATTCAAATGATTAAAGAAGCTTTGGTGATCGGTTCCGGCATTAGCATCCTACCAGAAAGGACAGTAAGACACGAAGCCATCGAGGGCAGATTAGTCGCACTACCTCTGGAAACTGACGGTCTAGAGCGTCCGATTGGTATCGTTCACCGTCGCACTAAAAAATTCTCCCCCGCAATAGTTCGCTTCTTAAATTTTCTCCAAGAAACGACACCCAAATCAAGAAGGTAGCTCTCTTCCAAAAGAACCGTGGTAGGATGTCCTCTTCAGGAAAATATTGAAAGAGAAGCGCAGTAATCAAAGTGTCTAACTCAGACAACAGTTCAAGACTTACCCCAACTCAGTGGTTGATCTGCAGTGTAGCTGCTCTGGGTTTTGCCTTTGACATCTACGAACTTTTGATGCTGCCGCTAATCGTGCGACCTGCACTACTCGAATTGGCTGATGTCGTTCCAGGAACACCGGAATTCAATCAGTGGGTTGGGATGCTTTTCTACATACCGGCCATTTTCGGTGGTGTGTTTGGGTTGCTTGGTGGATACCTAACTGACCGATTGGGCCGTCGTAGGGTTTTGGTGTGGAGTATTTTGCTGTATGCATTTTCGGCATGTGCAGCGGGATATGTCACCTCACCAATCTGGTTACTAGTGTTTCGCTGTACAACCTTTGTCGGAGTCAGCGTTGAATTCGTTGCCGCAGTAGCATGGTTGGCAGAACTTTTCCCAAATCCGAAACAACGCGAAGCTGTGTTGGGTTACACCCAGGCATTCTCATCAGTAGGTGGATTAATGGTGACAGGAGCTTACTACTTAGCGGTGACGTATGCCGACTCGCTTCCAGCAATCCATGGCACTCATGAAGCATGGCGTTACACATTGATTTCAGGAGTGCTCCCAGCAATTCCGCTTATAATTATCCGGCCATTTTTGCCTGAGTCCCCAGCATGGGCAAGAAAAAAGGCTGAAGGTACTCTGCGTCGACCCAGATTGGGAGAGTTGTTTCGACCCGAATTTCGCACTACAACAATTGTGACAACGGTGATGTTCGCATGTAGCTATGGAGCAGCATTCGGTGCAATCCAACATATCCCAAGAATTGTCCCTGGTTTAGGCGAACTAGCAGATCTAGCACGTACAGCAGTACAGCAAACCGTGAGCAGTGTCCAAGCATACCAGGAGATTGGTGGACTACTGGGAAGAATTGCACTGGCAGTGCTGGCTGTGCGTATTGTCGGAAGACGGAACTTGATTCGTATTTTCCAGATTCCTGGCATGCTACTGCTGCCAATTGTCTTTTTTTATGCTGCAACAAACAACCTCTCAATGTTGAAATGGGGCATCCTGCTGGTTGGAATGCTGACAGTAGCTCAATTTAGTTTCTGGGGAAATTATTTACCGCGCGTCTATCCAACACATCTGCGAGGAACAGGCGAGAGTTTTGCCGCGAATATTGGTGGCCGTATGCTGGGAACTTCAGCAGCTCTTATCACAACTACTTTGGTTAATTACATGCCCGGCGGAAGCCCGGCGGAGCAATTGGCCTATGCCGCAGGAGTTGTCGGCTTTAGTGTTTACCTAATAGGTTTCGGCGCGAGCTTCTTTCTTCCAGAACCATCTCAAGAAGAACTTCCCGAGTAAGTAGTACGGTACTCAAGGTCAACACCAAACGACACAAACTGACACTGATGCCGTTTCCTGCAAACCGAAAAATGAAATCCACTAAAACAATACTGGCAGGATCGAGTTGGAGGCAAGACCAACAAAAGGTTCTGGATAAATTCCAATCCCCAGTGTCAAAATGCCCGTGACGATAAGTGCCAACTTGACACCACGACTCAAAGCGAATGTCGTTGGTTCAACTGGACCTTCCACCAGAAACATCACCTTCACAATTCGGAAGTAATAGTAGGCCGCAACGGCAACATACAGAGCAGCAAAAATGGCCAGCACATACATCTCCGCTTCTAATAACGCGAGAAAGATGAAATACTTACCATAAAATCCAGCCAGCGGTGGAATACCTGCAAGCGACAGCAGGAAAATCAACATGCAAACTGCATAGCCCGGGTGGCGTTGGACTAATCCAGAAAGGTCGTCGATTTCTTCTACGGCACCCTGGCCACGCCTCATCGCAGTGATCAAGGAAAAAGCCCCGAAGTTCATCACTACATAGGCCAATAGATAAAGAGAAATGCCCTGTAGGCCATTCTTGTTCAGTGCTACTAAGCCGAGCAATATATAACCGGCATGTGCGATGGAACTGTAGGCAAAAAGTCTTTTCAAATTAGTCTGCGTGACCGCCGCTACGTTGCCCAGTGTCATAGTCAACAAACCGACCGCTCCAAGCAAGGGAATCCATAGCTCTTGCGCATCAAAGAACGGAACCAAGAAAATGCGCAACAGTAGTGCAAAGGAAGCTGCTTTGGATGCAACTGATACATGCGCGGTTACTGGTGTAGGGGCGCCTTCATATGCATCGGGGGCCCACATATGAAAAGGCACAGCCGAAATTTTAAACAAAAGCCCCACAGAAGTCGTAATAAGTGCTAACAGCAACATTGAGTCGTCCATGGGGCGCTCTGCTACCGCCGCCGCAATGTGACGAAGTGAGGTCGAGCCGCTCATGCCATAAAGGATCGAAAAACCATAGGCCAACAAACCACTCGAAAAAGATCCCAGCACAAGATACTTGATAGCTGCTTCGTTTGAACGTTTCTCGTTACGCAAAAACCCAACTAGAACATAAAAACCTAATGCCATTAGCTCTAGGCCTATAAATAGAGTGACCAGCTCCATGCCTTGTGCCAAGATCGCCATACCGGCTTGTGTGAAAAGCAATAAGGCGTAATATTCACCACGATGTTCTCGTTCGTTCTCCAAGTAGCGAACTGAGATGGCAATCGCCAGCATGGTCGACACAACAAAAAGTCCATTGAAAAATACCGAGAAGGGATCGATCACAATTGAACCGCCCAAGGCCGCACGCTCAGCCAAATTGTTCGCGGTCAAATCTCCATGATGTTGAAAAATTGAAAAAGCGACAAAACACTCTGCAATTAGTGCAGTCAGAGCATTGAGCCAACGCATTCTACTGTCACGGATCAAAAAACTCGTAAGCAGGATACCCAGCCCGAATATACAAAGCAGAATGACCGGCTTCAGAACAAAGAAGTCAGTTTCCGTAAAAGACAGATTCATGGTTTCCCTACATCCGAGCCAGTTAACTGAGCAACCGTTTTACTCACATCTAAAGGATTCAAAAGATCATTTCTGGAAAAGTAATCCGGATCAACTCTCTCAACTATCTTTGCGACTGGCTTGTCGAGGATATCGAAGTACGGCTTGGGATAAAGACCAATCCAAAAGCACCATAGCACCAGTGGAACAGTCACACAAATCTCGCGTAAATTCATATCACTAAGCTTTTCATTCTTGGGGTTTGTGATTGGCCCCAGCATTGTTCGTTGGAACAACCAAAGTAAATAGGCCGCACCCAGGACAATACCTAGCACAGCAAAACCGGCCCAGTAGACGTTCTTTTCAAAGGCTCCGCGCAGAATAGTAAACTCACCGATGAAACCATTCAATCCTGGCATGCCAGCGGAAGCGAGCATCGCAATACCAAAAATGACCGTATATATTGGCATACGGTTTGCTAAGCCTCCATACTCGGCGATAGCACGTGTATGACGCCGTTCATACACGATGCCGACCACCAAGAAGAGAAGAGGTGTTGAAATACCGTGATTGATCCCTTGCAATAGCCCTCCGGCAATACCATTAGGATTAAGTGCAATTATGCCCAACGTGCAAAATCCCAGGTGGCTGACCGAAGAGTATGCAACAAGTTTCTTCCAGTCCTTCTGCATCAACGAAACCAATGCCCCGTACACTATCGCGATAATTGACAACCAAGCGATAATTTGCACCGTCTGATCGTCAGTCGCTGCACCAGGAAACAGTGGGATTGAGAACCGCACCATACCGTACAAACCCATCTTCAAAAGAATACCGGCCAAAATGACCGATCCTGCGGTTGGAGCTTCCGTATGAGCATCCGGTAACCATGTATGCACTGGAAACATGGGCACCTTGATAGCAAAAGCTATAAAGAAACCCCAGAAAAGCCAAATCTGCATATCTGGCGAAATGATTGTAACCTTCATAAGGTCATCAAGTGCGAAACTAGCGAAACCGAACTGCTCTATGTGTTTGTAATAGAGGGCAAGCATGGACAGCAGCATCAAAACCGAGCCAGCTAAAGTATAGAGAAAGAACTTGATCGCGGCGTAGAGACGACGTTCGCCACCCCAAATACCGATGATGAAGTACATCGGCACAAGCATAATCTCCCAAAAGACATAGAACAGAAATACGTCTAACGCGAAGAAGACTGCCAGCATCGTAGCTTGCAGCAGTAGGAACATAGCGTAGTATTCTTTGACACGCTCCTGAATTGACGACCATGAGCATAGAATCGACAAAAAGCCAACAACGGTTGTCAACATTGTCAGCAACAGACTGATGCCATCAAGCCCCAAAGAATAGGAAACGCCTAATGAGGGAATCCAATCCGCCTTCTCAACAAACTGGTACTCGGCGACTGAAATATCAAACCAAAATACCAGCGGTAGAGAAACTAAGAATCCTAGGAAGCCAATAATATTGGCACACCAACGGATTAGTTGTTTTTTCTCCTTGGGGAGAAGAAACAAGATAAACATACCCACCAAAGGGGTAAGCCAAACAATACTCAGAATGTGTTCTTTCATCGTCTTTGCCGATTCGCTAGATGCGTGCCAATTTCAGTTCTCTCTAGACTGTAAAAACAATCAATGGAACGACTCATAACTTTACTTAACGCCATATGTAATAACTTAAGATCACGATCACTCCAAGGACCACAACAAAAGCATAGTTCTGCACAAAGCCCGTCTGTAACATCCGCGTCGGGTAACTCACGAACTTCACCAAAAAACCGGTAAGCCGAACCGTGCCATCCACAATCCAGGTATCCCACCAGATGCTTAGTCCCGAAATCCATCGCGTTAACAAGGCCGTCCCGTTAACTCCACCATCCACAACAGTCCTGTCAAAGTCACTCAGTTTCTGCCCACCACCCTTGGCGAGGCCGTCAACAAACGTCGCGTTGTAGACTTCGTCAACGTAGTACTTATTCGTCAGTACAGGATGCAAGGACCGCAACATGCGCTGCATCGGATCACCCTCGACTTTGCGATTAAACATCTTTCGGGCAAATAGAATACCTCCGATAGCCAAACCAACCGAGCACGCCATCAAAAGCCACTCAATGGTTGCATTGTGATGTGCAGCTTCCCCGTGACCATAGGCTGCCGATGCGATCGAAAACCCAAGCCAGTGCTCGAGATTTGGCAGCATTTCGTGTATCGGACCAAAAACAACTGGGGTTCCCACCCAGCCAGCCAATACGCTACCAACCGCCAACACTACCAGTGGTACAGTCATTGTCCTCGGTGACTCGTGCACGTGAACATTCGGATCAACACGGGAAACACCGTAGAAGGTCATGTACATCAGTCGAAACATGTAAAAGGCAGTCATGCCAGCAGTAATAAACCCCAGAACCCAAAGTAATTGAAAATCACCGCCATGGGAAGAAAAAGTCTTCCACAAAATTTCGTCTTTCGAGAAAAAACCCGCCAGTCCGGGAATACCAGCAATTGCTATCGCACCAATCCACATTGTTCGGTAAGTAACGGGTATTTTGTCCCTAAGGCCACCCATCTTACGCATGTCCTGTTCTCCACCTACTGCGTGAATTACAGAACCCGAACCCAAGAACAGAAGCGCCTTGAAGAACGCATGCGTATAAAGATGAAACACGCCCACCCAAAATGCACCTACGCCACACGCTAGAAACATATAACCGAGCTGGCTAACTGTCGAATAGGCTAACACCCTCTTAATATCGTTTTGAACTAGAGCGATTGTAGCTGCGAAAATGGCGGTTGCAGCACCAACCACTGCAACAATCAACATCGTCTTGGGTGCGAGTATGTAAATTTCACTTGACCTAGCTACCATGTAAACTCCCGCGGTCACCATCGTGGCCGCATGGATCAGAGCCGACACAGGAGTAGGACCCTCCATCGCATCCGGTAACCATACGTACAATGGCAGTTGCGCTGACTTACCAGTCGCACCTATGAAGAAAAACAGCGTGATCCAGCTCAAAACACCAAAAGCAGTAGTTTCTGCCGTGAAGCCACCCTCCTCAAGAGCAGGGCCTATCTCTGTAAACTGGAGAGTTCCCAAAGTCGTAAAAGTAAGCAACATCCCCAGCACAAAGGCTGCATCTCCAATACGATTCACTAAGAACGCCTTAGTTGCCGCATCAGTCGCCGACTTTCGATGAAAGTAAAACCCGATGAGAAGGTAGCTACATAAACCAACGCCCTCCCAACCCACAAACAACAATACGTAGTTATTGGCCAAAACCAACGTCAACATGAAAAAGATGAAAAGGTTCAGATATCCAAAAAAGCGGTAGTACCCACCATCATGAGCCATATAGCCAATGGAGTAGACATGTATCAAAAACCCAATCCCGGTAACAATCAGCACCATTACTGAACTGAGCGGATCAAGCAAAAATCCCCAGTCAGCAGTGAAACTGGCTACTCCACCCGATGCAACTGCAGACTTTAGGCCTGCCAGCCAGGTATAGAGCACCACTTCCTGTCTAGGCTCTTCAAGACCATGCAGATCTATTACCGCAAACAACGAAAACAGGAAAGCAATCAGAACCGTTCCTGGACAAAGTAAACTGATCACTCTGTGTCCAAACGAGGACTCAGAGTGACTACCATGGTCGCCATTTCCATGAGCTTCAGCAGACAGAGATTGAGGATCAAGTCGACGCCCAAAAATCAGCATCAGCAAGGCTCCCAAAAGAGGGAACAGCGGAATTAGCCATATATTATCTAGAAACATTTACTTCTATTTCTTCAGAGTCACGGCTCTCATTGCCTTGATCTTTTTCTAGTCAGTCTCTTCCACGCAGCTAAATTTCATCGTCTACCACCTGAGAATATCGATTTCATCGGCATGAATAGTCTCTTTATTTCGAAACAGGGCAATCAAGATTCCTAGCGCCACCGCCACCTCGGCAGCAGCTGCAGTAATCACGAAGATAACGAACACTTGACCATTGACATTTCCTAGATAGTTAGAAAAAGCCACCAAATTGATATTGACGGCATTAAGAATTAGTTCTATTGACATCAGTATGACTAGCAAATTACGCCTTGTCAGAACGCCTACCGTGCCAATCAACAGTAGCGCCGTACTCAAAAACAGATAGTGTGTAGTTGTCACCGGAAACATAAAGAAAACCTTATCTCTTCACCAAACGGAACTCATCTTTCTACGACTCTCTACGAACCTTAGCCATAACTACCGCACCGATCATAGCAACCAACAGCAGAACGGAGGCCAATTCAAACGCCAGAAGATATTCCGAAAACAATACTCCGCCCACATCTTCTGAATTGCTCCCTAGATCACCAAGATCTCTAGCCACAGACGGCTCAGCTAATTCAAACAATCCCGAACCATGTGACAACAAGAGACCTAATTGCACGGCCAATACTGTGCCACCAATCAAAGCCAGCCACTTCTGGGAAGAAAAGCGTCGCTGGCGCGACTCCTCTCCAACCGGCACCAGCATAATCACAAACATGTACAAGACCATGATCCCACCTATATAGACGATGATCTGTACGCCTGCGAGAAATTCTGCCTGTTGCAGCAGATACAAACCAGCCACTCCAAGCAATGTCATAATCAAACAGACTGCACAATAGACGACATTTCTCATTGAAATCGTCAAGATCGCACCCACTAAAACGATGGTTGCAAAGAGGTAAAAAAATGTGCCGTCAAGCAGCATAAATAAGTGAATATCTCCTATTTCCCACCTGGGAACCCTTCTCAGAACTTGTACTCAGTCGGCAAAGGACCCTCTTCGAGCATCTGACGATCCCAGATCGCACCATGGCGTGTAAACCACGCAAGCTCGAAGTCTTGTGTTAACTCCAGCGCATCCACGGGACAAGCATCCTCACATAACCCGCAAAACATACAACGCGATGTATCGTAAGTAAAGGTTGTAAGCTCCTTGCGGCGAGTCTCTTCATTGCGCTGAGACCCAACTACAATTAACTCTTCCGGACACGCTAGCGCACACAGATTGCAAGCGATACAAAGCGTTTCCTCACTTTCTGGATGCACGTTCAGACGCGGAGCACCCCTGTAACGCTCCGCGACTGGAGGCCTCTCCAGCGGATATTGCTCAGTGTAAACCAGAGAAGGCTTCTGATTGCGGAAGGTCACCCACAACCCTTTCAGTAGGTCCAATAAGAAAACTGTTCGTAAAAACTGTTTCATTTGTCAGCTTTATCCAATCCCCGGAACCACATTCGTGGCTCCCGAAAAGATACCATTGAACTCATCTATCTCCCGACTCAATCTTAACAACCCTAACAAAACTCTCCCTCGTAACCTTCACTCTCCAACTCCCGTGCTATGAACGACTCCACAAGAGCACGGCTGCATTAACAATCAAGGCTCCAATGCTAATGGGAATCAAATATAGCCATCCAACACGCATCAGCTGATCATACCTATAGCGAGGAAATGTTCCACGGAACCAAATAAACACATAAATAACAAGGAATACCTTAAATAAAAACCAAAAAAGACCGATAATCAGTGTATTCACTGAGGGTATCAAGAACAGTGATGCTAACAGAAACATCCCGCCGCCAATTAGCGCCATCACCAACTTCTGCTCGGTAAGCACCAGCTTTATCACTCCTCTCACACACATCAGACCTAGCACACCAAACACCGCAACCGGGAAAGCTATACCAAAAATCTGGCTGAGAGGTTCAATACTCGGAAACGGTGGAAGCCAGCCGCCAAAAAAAACGGTCACACCTACGGAACTGATTACAAAAATCCCGGCGTACTCTGCTAAAAAATACAGCGCGAACCGGAAGCCACTGAATTCAGTATGAAACCCCGCTACAATCTCCGATTCTGCTTCCGGTAAATCAAAAGGTGCTCGATTCGTCTCAGCAACACCCGATATGAAGAACAGCACTGTCGGAACCAGCATCAACCCGTAGTTCGAAAAAGCAATCCATGAACCCTGCTCCAACTGGCTCTGAACAATCCCTTGCATGCTCAGTGTGCCCGCCACCATCAAGCCGGTCACGACTGCAAAACCGAGTGGCACTTCATAACTCACCATCTGAGCAGCCGAGCGTAACGATCCAAGCAAGGAATACTTACTATTTGACGACCACCCACCAAGTATAATTCCCAGTATTCCAATGGATGACATTGCTAAAACAAACAAAATACCTATATTTACATCGGCTACGTAAAATACGTCACTCAAAGGTAAAACCGCAAACGCTGTCAGGGCGGTAAACGTAGATAAAATTGGAGCAAACCAAAATATCCACTTGTCTGCCTGGGCCGGAATTACGTCTTCTTTCAATAGTAATTTGAACGCGTCGGCTAATGGCTGCAAGAACCCGTAAGGGCCAACACGCGTTGGCCCCAATCGAACTTGAAGATCGGCTAGCACCTTTCGTTCAAGGAGTACTATATAGCCTGCAACCAATGGAAATAACGCGACTATGATGGCCGTGAATATGAAGGCCTTTACGTAGGGATTATTCAGCAGCTCTTCCATCAACGATCTACCTCTCCCAGTACAATATCGATCGTACCTATAATCGCCACCACATCAGCTATCAAAGCCCCACGGCACATACGGTCCAGCGCCTGTAAATTCACCAAAGATGGTGGCCGCACTCGCACACGGTAGGGTTGTACCGAACCATCACTCACAACGTAGTAACCTAACTCACCTTTCGGAGCTTCAATCGATGCATAAACTTCTCCGATCGGTGGTTTGAATACCTTACCAACCTTACCCATGATCGGACCAGGGGCAATTTTCTCCACTCCTTGGCGAATAATGCGGATCGATTGCCTCATCTCCTGCATGCGTACCAGGTAGCGATCGTAAGTGTCTCCATTGTCGGCGGTTGGAACTTCAAAATCGTAATCTTCGTATCCCGAGTAGGGAATAGCCTTACGGATATCCCAGTCTACTCCGGCTGCCCTTAATACCGGGCCAGTAACACCATACTCCTTGCATGCATCTCCATCTAAAATACCGACGCCCTTGGTCCGGCCAAGCCAGATACGGTTGGTCGTTAGTAACTCCTCGTATTCATCAACCTTCGGACCAAACCAATCACAGAACTTCACGCAATCCGCCTCGAATGTATCGTAAGTTTCGTACTGGAGGCCACCAACCCTGAATGAGTGGGTCGTAAGCCTTGCACCACAATACTTCTCAAAGATCTTTAGGATCTCCTCACGTTCTCGGAAACAGTAGAAAACAGGAGTGATGGCACCGATGTCCAGTGCGTGAGTACCCAACCAAAGTAAATGGCTCGAGATACGGTTCAGCTCTGCAAGAATCACCCGGACAACCTGTGCCCGCTCAGGAATCTCAATGCCGGCCATAGTTTCGACAGCATGACAGTACCCCAAACCATTAGAAACAGCAGCAACGTAATCCATGCGATCTACGTATGGTGCAAACTGCTTATAAGTCCTGTTTTCAGCTATCTTCTCAACGCCGCGATGCAGGTAGCCTATGACACATTCGGTCCCAAGCACACGCTCTCCATCCAGTTTAAGTATGACCCGCAGCACACCATGAGTAGAGGGATGCTGTGGCCCCATATTTAAAACCAACTCGTTGGTTTCAAGGAAGGTAGCTTCTGCCATTATTGCCCACTCTCAATCTGCAGGTTCTCTCGAACCCAATCTTCATCCTGTTGAATAATTGAGTAGTCTTTCCTCAGGGGATACCCTTGCCACTCTTCAGGCAGAAGGATCCGCGTCATATTGGGGTGTCCATCAAAGCGAATACCAAACATGTCGAATACTTCACGCTCTAACCAATCAGCAGCTAGGTGTACTCCCACAGCAGTTGCCGCGCTGACCCCCTCAGCAGCCCGGGCCTTGATCCGGATCCGCTCATTGCTCGCAAATGAGTAGAGAATCCAGATCAATTCAAAACGCTTCTCCTGATTTGGGTCGTCAACTGCTGTGATGTCCACCAGGTAGTCAAAACCTTTTTCAATCTTCAGATACTCGATAAGCGGAACAGCAGCGCTAAGTTCGATAATCAGGAAGTGTTGTTCGCGATAACTCAGAAATTCCTGAACCTTGTCGCCGAAACGCTCCCGCAAATCATCAGGGAGTGCGCCCTCCCAGGGTACCGTTTCCATCACAGCGGGCTTCTTTTCAGGTTTAGCTGGCTTCTCAACCGCTGGCGAGGATTCTTTGCCAGGTTTCAGATCCGGGGTGGTAGATGCTTTTTTATCAGGCGATACCTCCCCTGCATCCTTCTGGGGTAAGGCCTCGGATTGGTCGGAGCCAGAAAGCTTTTCAGCCGAAGGTTCCCCTGGATCGCCACCCTGTTTGCTTCCGTCCTGCATATATCACTCTACCTCAACAGACACCTCAACACAGCATCCGAGGCTGTTCAGGTCACATTAGAGGAATCTACGTGTTTATCACACCTGCAAATGAGGTGTCAATTGAAACAGCAATAAGACAGAATACACGTGCATGGTCAGCGCCAAAAGCAATCGAGTAGAGCTATTCCGCTGGATCCAGAATTGTTGCATATTAGGCACGCAAAGCCCTGGTTAAACACTCACCTTGTAACCGATAATGAGATAGTGCGTGAGCAGAATTTCTTTACTGAGTCGGAAACAACCAAACCCATCACACTAAACTGTCCTTATTGCCATGAGGGCAACGAATATCCGCTGAGATGGGTTGTAAGAAAAAAGAAAAACAAGTTGCCACACAACATGGGGGAACGTGAGCGAACAATGTTTCAAAAAGTCCAGTCCTACATGGTGTTACGGGATGACCGTGTGCGTTGCGCCAATCTCCGCTGCCGCAAACAATTTGAGGTATCAGGAGTGAAGACGACGTCCTTTTTGTGACGCGTCTGCGGATGCTGCCATAGTGGCAACCCAATACAAGAACTTAGCAAGTGCCTTCCTTCTCTCCCATGCAAAACTCCAGAACCTCACCACACCCACCTCGGCTGCTGGGTAACCCCAATAAGTTTCTATCCGCCAGCACAGGTAGGGGCTCCTCCACGGCCTCAACCGATAGCCACGAGTGGCCACCCATAGAAATCTGGAAATGTACCAGATACGAATCAGCATAGATGTTGGGTTTGTTCGGCTTAATGCCAGTCAGAATTTCTTGTTCCAGTTGTTCACTCGCCAACGCAGTGCAGCATGTGTTGCCAGAATTCCTTCCCTTCTATAGATTTCTCGGTCTCACCCATGCCACCTTCTTCCCAACAGATGACCATAGTCATCTCCAACGTTGCTCCGCAATCACATTGCAGTTTGTGGTCGATACGTTTCTCTCGCTTCGCCATGAGTAGTCCTACACCTCCAAAAGAATCTGGCCCTGAAACAGACCTATCCAATCTGTAAGTTTACCCTGGATCGGAAACTTACGCGCTTTTCCATTGCCGCCTGTCTTGTCAACCACTACAATCGAATCCATGAGTTTCCAGATCGGTGATCGCAAATTCCGCTCGCGCTTGATTGTAGGCACGGGCAAATACCGCAACTTCGAGGAAATGCAACGTTGCCATGAGTGTTCGGGGTCTGATTGCGTCACCCTTGCAGTGCGGCGTGTAAATCTCACCGACCGCTCAAAGGAATCCTTACTGGATTACATAGATCGTGACAAGATGTTCATCCTACCCAACACAGCTGGTTGCTATAGTGCGGATGAGGCTGTCCGGACTGCTCGGCTCGCCCAAGAAGTGGGGCTTTCAAGCTGGATAAAACTGGAAGTTATAGGCGATAAAAAGACTCTTTTTCCAGATAATGAAGGTCTACTGCAAGCAACTCAAATACTTGTTAAAGAAGGGTTTACCGTATTACCTTACACTAATGACGACCTCGTCAACGCACGCAAATTGATCGATGCCGGTGCAGCAGCAGTGATGCCTCTGGCCGCACCAATTGGTTCAGGGCTAGGCATTCAAAACGAGGCTAATTTACGCATCCTACGTGAGATGATCACAGAAGTACCCCTGATTATTGATGCTGGTGTCGGAACGGCATCTGACGCTGCTCGCGCCATGGAGTTAGGAGCTGATGGGGTACTGATGAACACTGCCATTGCAGAAGCTCATGAAGCCGAGAAAATGGCCCGAGCAATGAAACATGCAGTTGATGCTGGACGTCTAGCTTGGGAGGCTGGCCGTATGAAAAAGCGATTGTACGCTTCCGCAAGTAGTCCACCGGAGGGGGTTGTGACTTGAAACCGCACATGAGCAAGTCAGAACGATCCCTTATAGTGCCTTGCTAAACTGAGAGCTAGTGCGTTTTGACCTCGTCGTTTTTGATCTTGATGGGACACTAATCGATTCTAAGCTCGATTTAGCGTTGTCCGTAAACGCGGCCCGCACCCATGCTGGCATGCCTCCCTTGGACCACGATCTCATCTATTCGTATGTTGGTAACGGGGCTCCGACTCTGATCAGACGATCTCTAGGACTCGAAGCCTCTCAGCAACAGGTGGATAGTGCGTTGAGGTTTTTCTATGAGTATTACCAGGACCACATGCTGGATAACACAGTGTTATACCCTGGCGTCCAGCAAGTCTTGGATGTACTCTCCAACGAGAAGTGCATCCTTGCAATTCTCACCAATAAACCAGTCCGTTTTTCGAGCCTCTTGGTCGAAAAACTAGGTTTAGCAGAGCACTTTCGTCGTATCTACGGCGGCAATAGTTTCAATTCAAAGAAACCTGACCCGCAAGGACTTAATCACTTAATGGTGGAACTAGCAATCCCCAAAGATCGCACAATCATGGTTGGCGACAGTGCAGTAGACATACAAACCGCATGTAACGCAGGAATAGTATCTTGTGGCGTCACATACGGTTTACAACCAGAAACACTGATCGATAGCCCTCCTGAAATCCTAGTCGATGATATTCATGAACTCGTCGCCATTGTGACGAATCGAGCACCTTCATTATCACAATAGTTGAAGTCACAATCGCTGAATCCTCTATCGTCAGTACGAAACAGAAGAGAACCCACCTAATTCTTTCTAGTCCAGCGTGATAATTTAATCATCTGGATAAACCTCAAACCAACACACAAACTATGGCGATGGCCAGCACGGGAATTACAAAATGTATCCGCTACAATGGGGGAGTTGAACGGGCCGTGGCGCAGCCTGGTAGCGCGCTTCCTTGGGGTGGAAGAGGTCCCGAGTTCAAATCTCGGCGGCCCGACCAACGTTTTCAACAAGTTACGACCAGGGGTGACTTGGCCTTCACCAGTTTTTCCGCATAATCTCAGCAACTTCAATCAATTGCAGATCCTTGTTGCGTCCTTTTTTTACATCCGCTCACATGACACTACCACAGGTCAACTTAATCGCTATCGCGAAATTTTTCTTACAACTATAGACAGCAACCTAACGCTTAACGTCCTATATAATGATCTATTGATAGACGTAAACTGACAGCTTCTGTCTGCATTCATATGCTTCAAGGCCATCACAGTCGCACCTTTTGTGTATTTTGGTCGCTAGGGTTTTCTGCACTGGTGAGCGGCCAAACTCCCGGACAAATTGATTTTTTTGAAAAAAAGATTCGTCCTGTATTGATAGAGAATTGTCAGCCATGTCACTCGACACAATTAAAGACAGCCGGCTTAGATCTTTCCTCGGCTGAAGGGTTTGCACGTGGAGGTGAAAGCGGTCTGCTCATCTCAAGCACTGCAGTAAACAAAAGTCTTTTATTACAGGTTGTTAACTACGAAGAGGCTACTAAAATGCCTCCCGCCGGCAAACTGACAGGCAACCACATTGCCAATCTGAAAACTTGGGTTGAGATGGGAGCACCTTGGCCACAAATCAGACAGGTTTCCGTTCCATCGAATAAGACACACACAACTGGCCCTAGTTTTACAGAAGAACAGAAAAGCTTTTGGGCTTTTCAGCCTTTTGAGCGGCCTATGGCTCCAGACATTAAGAACAGAACGTGGGCAAGCAGCCCAATAGATCAATTTATTGTTGCCAAGATCGAGGGCCAAGGAATAAGGCCCGCGCCACCCGCACCCAAAACAACTCTGTTGCGGCGGGCAACTTATGATCTGACCGGACTGCCTCCCACGGAAAGTGAAATAGCTAATTTTTTGGCCGATAATTCTCCGGATGCTTTTGAAACCATAGTAGAACGTTTGCTTAATTCTCCTCGTTACGGTGAGCGATGGGGGAGGCATTGGCTTGACGTTGCCCGATATGCTGACTCTGCGGGTAATGATGAAGACGTTCGTTATCCCTATGCCTGGCGCTATCGAGACTACGTCATCCAAGCTTTCAATGAAGACGTACCCTACAATCAATTTGTCCGTGAACAAGTGGCTGGGGATCTCCTACCTCCAGACGGAAATGAAGAAGTCAATAGACGTGGCATTGTTGCTACGGGCTTTCTAGCCTTGGGCCCTAAAGCTGTCGCCCAGCAAGACAAGATTAAAATGCGCTACGACGTTTACGACGAACAGCTCGATGTCGTTTCAAAAGCAATACTCGGACTAACCGTCACTTGTGCTCGTTGCCACGATCACAAGTTTGACCCTATCTTGCAGCGAGATTATTACTCAATGATCGGCATCTTTTCCTCAACGCGCAGTTTTGCGAACCCCGAAACTCGCCCCGTATCTAGCCTGCTATTCAAACCTCTTGTCGGAGCCAAAACCTATGAAGCCTACCTGGCACATAGAGATAGTGTTATTGCAAAGGAATTTAAGATTGCGAACATTTCAACCAAAAGTGTGAACAAGTACAACCAGGACTACCATCCGAGAGTCAAAGAGTATATGCTCGGTGCCCGAAGCGTTTATGTGGAAGGTGAGTCTCTTTCAACTGTTGGCGCACGGGCCAATCTCGACGAAACAGTACTTAGTCGTTGGGTCACATTTCTCAAACCGAAACAGGATAACCCGGAGTACTTGACTGCTTGGCATGAGGCAAGCACCGATACCGTCGAGGCAATTGCAACTCGATACCAGGAAAAGTTTGATATGCAGACTGTCGAATGGGCCAGAAGAATCGATCTCTGGCTAGAGTCTTACCGCATGCACTTTAGCAAGGACAAGAAGTGCAGTTTTTGCACGCCTGATCCAAAACCTAGTACTGACAATTTTCGCGATGCTTTTTACCACGCAGTTAATTTTCACAAAGACGGCCCTTTCTTCTTATCTGAAGAAAAACAGGACGAAATTCTGCCAGCCGAATCGCGTCAGACTGTACAACAACTTCAAGTTGCATTAGAACGACTTGTTCGTGACACTCCGCAAGAACCAGAAATGGCCTGTGCTGTTGAGGATGAAATCAAACCCACTGAACAACATATCTTCATACGTGGAAACCACCATAACCCGGGAGAGAAAGTAGTTCGAGGATATCCACTGATATTAGGAGGCGAAACGATCCCTTCTGAGGAATTGGGTAGCGGGCGATTAGCATTGGCTCGCTGGTTAACTCGCCCTAACCACCCACTAACAGCTCGTGTAATGGTAAATCGTATTTGGCAGTGGCATTTTGGCCGCGGTATCGTCACAACTCCAAGTAACTTTGGTAGCACTGGTACCGAGCCCACACATCCATCTTTGTTGAATTACCTGGCATGGCGTTTTGTGAGTACCGGGTGGTCGGTAAAGCAAATGCATCGTGAAATTATGCTATCGAAAACCTACCAGATGGATAGCATACCCTCTGCAGAACAAGTCGCCGTTGATCCAAGCAACACATTGTTCTCTCGTTTTAACCGGCGCCGTATGGATGTAGAAGAAATCCACGATGGAATGTTATTGATGGATGGTGCACTCGATACGACAATGGGAGGCACTCTGCAGGAAGGTTTTGGAACTGATGGAGAGAATAGCTATAAACGATTGAGTGTCAATCCTGAAAATATAAACCGCCGGGCTATTTACGTCCCACTCAGAAGAGCAAATCTGCCAACACTACTTAACCTCTTTGACTTTGGTGACGCAACCACGTCACAAGGCCGACGAACGGAAACCAATGTTGCCCCCCAAGCGCTTTTCATGATGAATAGCGACTTTGTGGCAAAACGTGCTGATAACCTAGCTTCCAAATTATTGCAGGATAAAGGAACAGCTTCCGAGAGGATGAAACGAGCGTATCTTGTAATTCTCAATCGTCAGCCCGACAAAGATGAAATTGACGCCGGGCTGAGTTACGTTGGTAATCTAACAAGCGAACCAGAGGAAACTTTTCCAGAAAAAGAAGCGTGGGCTAGCTTCTGCCGCATTTTGTTAGCATCCAACGATTTCATATATATTGATTAGTTTTGATGCGATGAGTAACAAGTTTTTCAATAAATTGCATGGCTCGCGAGTCCTAACACGACGATCGATACTGTACGACGGAGCAGTGGGGTTTGGTTTTTTGGGGCTTGCTGGGTTATTGGCTGAAGAATTGCCACCAATTGTTGGTTCAACTCAACAAAACCCAATGCTGGCCAGAAAGCCGCATTTCACACCTAAAGCCAAACGTGTCATTTTTTTATTCATGCATGGTGGACCGTCAAGTATTGACACCTTCGACTTCAAGCCGAGACTAGTTCGTGACCATGGCAAACCACTACCGATAAAACGCCCCCTGGCGTTTGATGACAAAGCACCTGGGCCACTAATGAAACCAATGTGGCAGTTTCGTCCTGGTGCACAAAGTGGTATTCCTGTTAGCGATCTATTTCCACACGTCCGTAATTGTGTCGACGACATGTGCATTATTAAGTCGATGGTTGGGGATGGAGTGGATCATGGAGCTGCATTACTGCAAACTTTTACAGGCAGTAGTACATTTACACGGCCAAGCGTGGGGTCATGGGTTCTTTATGGTTTGGGGACTGAGAATCAGGATCTGCCTGGCTACGTCATGATCAAACCTGCTCTTTCACACGGCGGATCAAAAAATTGGAGTTCGGCATTCCTCCCTGGCGCTTATCAAGGGACCCCGATCGGTAACGCAGGGCTCAAGATTGATGATGTTAGAAATGAGCCGATTGAGTACCTTGTCAACAATGGGTTCAGTCCGGAAAACCAGCGTTTCGAGCTTGACATGCTGCGAAACGTTAATCGGCGCCACGCTGAACGACGGAAATTTGACCCTAGGCTCGAGGCTCGCATTCAACAATTTGAATTAGCCTTTAGAATGCAAATGGAAGCCCCTGAAGCATTTGAAATAGACAAGGAATCGGAAGCAACGAAGAGGCTCTATGGGCTTGATCAACCCGAAACCCTCGATTTTGGATGGCAATGCTTACTAGCAAGACGGTTGGCCGAACGTGATGTGCGTTTTATTCAATGCACACACAGTTACAAATGGGACCAGCATCAGCAATTGGTTGCCAAACATAACGAAAATGCTAGGGAAGTGGATAAACCGATTGCAGGATTACTTAAAGATCTTAAAGCGCGCGGCATGTTAGATGACACACTTGTGATCTGGGCAGGCGAATTTGGACGCACACCAGTCTCTCAGCTTGGTGACGGTCGTGATCACAATCCGTATGGGTATTCAATTTGGATGGCCGGAGGAGGAGTCAAAAGGGGCTTTACCTATGGAGCCACAGATGAGATCGGGTATCACGCCATCAAAGACCGTATGCACATACATGACATGCATGCAACCGTTCTACATCTGCTGGGTCTTGACCACACGAAACTAACGTATCATCATGCCGGTCGCGACTTCCGTTTAACAGACGTCGCAGGGGTTGTAGCAAAAGAGATCATAGCTTGAAGTCTCCACATATCTTGAATTGTAACTGCAGCGTTTTACCCGGTATTAGCCAAGAAGGATCTAGATACTGGCACCCCAAAGCTACCTAGTTGTTGACTCCGAAACGACGTAAAAGTTTTGCGATCTTGGGGCGAGTAATTTTGACTGAATTTAGACCCGGACGTGACTGAGGTGTCTCAGCCAAAACCAACGGTGTTTGACCACTCTTATTCGGTCGCTCACCTTCGGCGCCGTTTAGCATCAAAAACTCAACTACCGACTCGAAGTCCTTACGGACTGCATGGTGAAGTGCAGTATTGCCCATCACATCCGCTGCATTGATATCCACGCCAAGACCTAGGACGATACTCGCTAGTCTGAGCGTCAGCCTCTCCTCCTCGACTCGATTCAGTTGTGAAAAAGAATCCAGGCGATTACGTCTATTCTCCTGACTATTCCTTGGTAGCCCCATCGCGGCTTGCAAAAGCGAGACGCCGGTCTTCGGTATGAGATGAGGATCTGCACCGCCTCCAATGAGGATACGCAGGATATCCAGCTCGCCGTATTTTGCAGCCAACCACAATGCGTTTGCGCCAATCAGCTGAGCACGAATACTATAGTCAGCACTAAACCGTCGGCCAGGCGTACCATGATCTACACGCGCATTCGGGTCAGCACCGTACTCCAACAGCGCTTCTACCAGCCTGGAGCGGCTTCTTAGAACCGCCGCATGCAGTGCCGTGTATCCAGCCTTAGCAGCATTCGGAGCAGCTCCTTGCTCGAGCAGATAAATAGCAAACGGCGTGTGTCCACTATGTGCCGCAACCACTAAAGCGGACACTCCCGACGCCATCGTGTCATTCACATTGGCGCCTGCTTTGACAAGTACTCTGGCGGTATCGACATCTCCATTACGAGCAGAGAAGAGTAGCGGTGTCGAACCACCGTGTGCCATCTCAAAATTTCCACTAGGGTTGGTATTACCAGCTGTATTTTCAAACTGGTAATAGATCTTCGAGCGCGCATGAAGATCCGCACCACTTCGAATCAACACTTGTGTGACATCTCTGTGTTGTTGCGCCACCGCCCACATGAGAGCTGTTTGGCCACGTTCAATCTCTTTGGCGTCAACGTCAGCACCGTACTCGAGTAGTCGTTCAACAGTCACAACACTACCCGAACGAGCAGCCGCCATCAGAGGTGTCTCACCCATCTTGAGTGAAGTATTGGGGTCAGCTCCGGCCTCCAATAGCAATTCGACCATAGCTTCATCACCATTAGTCGCCGCTAACCATAAAGGAGTCGCACCAAGCGCATTGGCTGCCTTGACATTCGCACCGGCATTAATAAGCAAGGTAGCCGCTTCCAGGTCACCACTGTGCGAGACCCAGTGAATAGCAGCTGCCCCGTCGCCTTGAGGGGTATTGACATCAACCCCTCTCCTAATTAGTTCTCTTAATGCTTCACGGTCATATGCTTTGACAACCTCAATAACACGGGGTGTGGACTGGGACGGCACTGAAACGAAACAGATCAAAAATGAAACAAGTACGGCGATACGTATCGTAATCATTCGGAAAACACCACCTGTTCGAGCTCAGCCCCACCAGTAACTTGTTGCATCACTGTCCCCGTCTACATTGTCAAACCGACTTTACCTCATTTGACACTCCATGCATAGGATTTTCGTACAATCAATCAGGGACAGTAGACGATGTTTAGAGGTTTATGCATATGGCTAGTTACCGTAGCGATAGTCTTTCTATGGATCCCACGCTCCGCTAATGGGCAACAGCAGTCAGAAAAGCAGACAATACTCTTGCAGACAACTCTGGAACAGTACTGCATTAGCTGTCACAGTAATCAAACTCCAACCGCCAACCTCTCCCTTGAAAAGTTAGACCCTTTACAAGTTGGCGAACAATTCAACATCTGGGAGAAAGTCATTGAAAAACTCCGGGCCGGAGCCATGCCCCCGGTTGGTCATCCACGCCCAGCAAAAAGAACCTACGATAAACTTGCAACCTGGCTCGAATCTGAGATCGATCGATTCACAGTCATCAATCCAAATCCCGGTAGGACAAACACATTCCATCGCCTCAACCGTTCCGAATATGCTAATGCCGTCCGTGATCTATTGACACTCGAAGTCGACGTGGACTCGTTGCTGCCAGCTGATAACATCGACCGCAACGGCTTCGACAACATGGCCGATGCGCTGACCGTCTCACCTGCTCTGATGGAGCGTTACCTCTCAGCAGCGAGAAAAATCGCTCGTTTGGCAGTCGGAGAAACCCCACACGCACCAGTATCACAGAACTACTACGTACCAATTTTACTTAGGCAAAACAATCGAATGAGCGAAGATTTGCCCTTTGGCTCACGAGGTGGAGTAGCCGCACAGCATTTCTTCCCAGTTGCCGGCGAATACGACTTGGAGATCCGAATGCATAGGAATTACGTCAACTACGTTCGTGGCCTAGGGACACGCCACGAACTGGAAATTAGAGTTGACGGTATTCTCATCAAAACTTTTTCTATCGGCGGCGAAGAACCAGAAGGTGTCCAGGCTCCGGCAAGTTATGCGGGCAATCAGTTCGGTGATCCAGCTTGGGAAAAGTATATGCTCTTTGCTGACTCCAATCTCCGCTTCCGTTTTCAGACGAAAGCCGGACCACACCTGGTTGGGGTTTCGTTCGTTCGGAAGTTTACCGAGCCCGAAGGAGTTCTCCAACCGCGCCAAAGTGTCTTTTCCTCGGCAGTCAATGAAATGCGCGATGGGTATGCAGCGGTCGAACGTGTTGTAATAACCGGTCCATATGCGAGTCATGGTCCGGGCGATACGCCAAGTCGTCGTCGATTATTTGCATGCCGTCCAGCAAGTGAAAAACAACCAGACGAAGAGCTTTGCGCTCTTCAGATCCTATCGTCACTTGCCCAGCGTGCTTATCGACGGCCAGTCGAAACAGCAGACCTTGAAACGCTCATGAATTTTTACCGTGTCGGTCGCAGTGCTGCTGATTTTGATGCCGGCATCCAGCTCGCACTCGAACGACTGTTAGTCTCACCTGATTTCTTATTTCGCATTGAGCGAGATCCTGCCAATATTGAGGCGGGGGCTGTCTATCCACTAAGCAGCCTTGAACTTGCCTCACGTTTGTCGTTTTTCCTGTGGAGCAGTATTCCGGATGCTGAGTTACTTGAAATAGCCGAACGGGATGCACTTCAGGATCCTGATGTGCTGGCACAACAAACCCGACGGATGTTGACTGATCCCCGTGCAAAAGCGTTAGTGCACAACTTTGCTGGACAGTGGTTCTATCTTCGAAACCTTCGTACTGTTCGACCAGATGGTATTACTTTCCCTGAATGGGACGAGAATCTTCGGGAAGCTTTCCGAAAGGAAACCGAGCTTTTCTTTGAAGATATGGTCAGAGAAGACCGCAGCGTGCTCGATTTACTGGACGCGGACCACACCTTTGCAAACGAAAGGCTGGCTGCACACTACGGAATACCTGGTGTGCACGGTAGCCATTTTCGGCGTGTTCAGCTCAGCAGCAAGTTGACAGAACAACGGGGAGGGATATTGGGACACGGAAGCCTGCTCACCGTTACCTCCTATCCAAACCGCACTTCACCGGTACTCCGAGGCAAATGGCTACTGACGAACATCCTAGGAACACCGCCACCACCTCCTCCCGCGGATGTCCCCGACCTTCCCGACCGAGGTGATGAAGGTCAAACGGCAACAGTCCGTGATCGCCTGGCACGTCATCGAGAAGCTCCTGCTTGCTCAGCTTGTCACGCACCGATGGACCCACTAGGGTTTGCTCTTGAAAACTATGATGCAGTAGGCAGGTGGCGCACAACTAGTGAGACGGGCCTGCCATTTGACACTTCGGGCTTATTACCCGATGGAACTCGATTTGATGGCCCACGCGGTCTACGTACACTTTTACTCGGACGTCATAGTCAATTTATTAGTACCGTGACGGGAAAATTGTTGACCTATGCACTCGGACGAAATCTGAAACCTTTCGATCAGTCGAGTGTGCGAAAAATTGCTACGTCAACGACCAACCAAAACTACAGTTGGTCGTCTATCATTGTGGGTGTCGTACAGAGCACGCCATTCCGTATGCGGAGGTCAAAGCTGTGATCATCACCAAGAAGACTGTTTCACGTCGGTTGATGCTACGCGGGATAGGAGCGTCCTTGGCATTACCACTGCTGGATGCGATGGTGCCTGCAGCTGTCCCTCTTAGAAAAACAGCAGCAAGGGCGGTGCGCCGTCTTGGGATAATCTACGTCCCAAACGGGATCGTGATGAATCATTGGACCCCTATCACCGAAGGCACTAAATTCGACTTACCATCAATCTTAGAACCACTCGACCCCTTCCGCGACTCATTACAAATACTCTCGGGTATGCGCGGTCAGGACGCAGAAGGACCACACGCACGTGCATCCACTCGTTTTCTCACCGGAGTAGTATCCCAACGAGATACCGGATCAAGTCTTCGTGCGGGCATTTCGATGGATCAGATTGCGGGCCGTACTCTGCAAGACCACACTCAACTACCCACCCTGGAACTGGGATTAGACGGTCGCGACTTTGCCGGCTCGTGTGATGAGGGCTTCAGCTGTGCATACACGAATACCATTTCATGGGCTAACGAAACTACCCCTCTACCCATGGAGATCAATCCACGTGTGGTCTTTGAGCGACTTTTTGGTGACAGTGGCAGCACAAGCCCACAAATTCGCCAAGTGCGGCTCGCGAGAGATGCGAGCTTGCTCGATTCGATTATGGAACGAGCAAAAGACTTATCACGGCGACTTGGCGCAAATGATCGAGTCAAATTGGATCAGTATCTTGAAGCTGTCCGTAGCATCGAACGGCGCATTCAAATCGCCGAAAAACAAGACGGACGAACCCTATCTGTCGTAGACCAACCAGCAGGTATCCCGAATACGTTCGGTGCACACGCCAAACTAATGTTTGATCTACTCGCGCTTGCGTATGAAACAGACTTAACCCGTGTAGCTACCTTCATGATGGGACGAGAGATTACAGGCCGCACTTACCCCGAGATCGGTGTACCTGACGCCCATCATCCAATCTCGCACCACCAGAAAGATCCTGTAAAACTTGAGAAACTACGAAGAATCAATCGATACCATGTAGAGCTATTCACAGCTTTTGTCAAAAAGTTGTCTTCGACTCCCGACGGTGATTCAACCTTACTTGACAACTCAATGATCATCTATGGTGCCGGCATGTCGGATGGCAATTCCCATGGTTCTTACAACTTACCAATCCTACTTGCCGGAGGTGGCGTCGGTACTGGCGGACGTCACATTGGATACCCAAAAGATACGCCTCTGACAAATCTCCATCTGACCCTATTAGACAGCATGGGCATCTCTGTCGAATCACTCGGAAAGGACTCCACGGGCCCATTACCTCTTGAACCTCTCAGCTTGTAAGAAAAGTGATGGTGAGCGCGGAAGGAATCGAACCTTCAACCTAGTGATTAAGAGTCACTTGCTCTGCCAATTGAGCTACGCGCCCGGCAGGAAAAAGTCCGTCTATAAGAGAAGCTACACGCACTCCTCTACTCGACGAGATGTCATTATATCAACTCACTTCTCAATATCATTGATTCTAGAAGCTATCCTCTAATGTTTTAAGTGCTGTTTACCCACGCGTTTTACGTGCCAAAGCCCGTGCTGCATTTTTCACAGCCTCATTGTCGTCTTCAAGAGCTAGGCGTAGACACTCGCGAGCTCGCTTAAGGACTAATTTTCGACGGACGTTGTCATTAAGCCGGCCGGCTTCGAAAACAGAAGATGCTTGCTCCAGCGTTCGTGCAACACCGAGAAGGAACTGTGTTTTTGTGGTCTGCACCGGAAGTGAGGTGAAGCGACTTCTCAAAACATCGGAGTCTTTGACGCCAACAACATCTAGAGATTGAAGGATGAAATGACGATCGAGCGTCCTAGCAGCTGCCGCATCTAAAATGTCGTCGCTTGGCGGCATATTGCCAACTTTTATGCGGCGCAGGATAGGTGACGCCACTACACTAGCGGCCGGGAGAGGAAAGGCTAATTTGACTATTTTGAAATCTTGAGTGACCTGTTCAAATTCTTTTATCGCATCGAGCAATGCTAAGAGACGCGTTTTTGTCTGTCGGCGATACTGTTCAATACAGATTCGATAGCTTTTCGATTCCCACTGAGGAACAAAATACACTCCCTCGCCGCAAGCTTCCTCCCATTCGACAGCAGCACGAGTCATCGCTCCCAAAATCACAACTTTCCAACCTGACGCACGATTGTCATAGTCTGTATCGCGCGAGAGTATGTCGTTCAAATAAGCAAGCGTGTCGGCATAGTCACCTTGTTCAAACTGACGGTGGGCCTGATTCCAATAGTTCCTACCGAGCGGCGCAGGTGCACATCCGGACAAGGTAACGGCCAAAAGGATGATTGGAGCAATCGTCGAAAGTGTTTTTTGCATTGAGTTCATCTCAGAATAATGGAAACAGTGCCATATTCATCCAAGGACGGCTCCAGTGGTATTTCCGTTTCCTTGTTTCTGTACATCTCTCGTTTGAAATATTCATATTATGACGCCAGCACGCTAAGATTGCCTTTATGGGCGTAAAAAGTCTTCTCGTCGCAAACCGCGGTGAAATAGCAGTTCGGATCCTGCGTGCAGCCGGTGATTTGGGTATCCGAACTGTAACTGTGTCCCCTGAAGACGATGCAACTTCATTGCATACCCATAAGGCTGATCATGCAATTATCCTCCAAGGACGAGGTGCAAGAGCCTACCTCGACATTGAACAACTTATAGCCGTTGCTCGGGATAACGAATGTGACGCAATCCATCCCGGTTATGGATTCCTGAGTGAAAACGGCACTTTCGCAAGACGCTGCTCCGAAGAAAATATTACGTTTATTGGACCTCGACCAGAAACTTTAGAATTATTTGGAGACAAAGCACGCGCCCGTGCATTAGCCGAGAGCTGTCTTGTTCCTGTATTGCCAGGTACTTCTAGAGCAACAAGTCTCGAGGAAGCCCGTGAGTTTTTTCATTCGGTTGCAAACGGGGCAATGATGATCAAAGCGCTTACTGGCGGTGGTGGCCGAGGGATGCGTGTGGTAACTTGCGCTGACGAAATAGAAACTGCCTACGAACGCAGCCGCTCCGAAGCCGAACAGGCGTTTGGTAATGGGGACCTCTATGTCGAGCAACTTGTTACGGACGCAAGACATATTGAAGTACAGGTTGTTGGAGATAATTCTGGGAAAGTCATTCATCTAGGTGAACGCGAATGTAGCATCCAGAGACGCCATCAGAAGCTAGTGGAAATTGCACCAGCACCTGGACTCAATAAGCAGTTGCGTGAAATGCTCTGTAATGCTGCGGTCAAGTTGGCCAAGGAGGCTCGCTATAAAAACCTGGGGACTTTTGAATTTCTCGTCGATCGAAACCAAGATGCACCAGATGAGCAAGCCTTTTCTTTCATCGAAGCAAATGCACGGCTACAGGTTGAGCACACTGTCACCGAAGAGGTCACCGGTGTTGACTTAGTACAACTACAAATTCTTTTAGCCGGCGGTAGTTCATTATCAAAATTGAGAATTTCCTCACCCGTAGAACTTCGTGGTTACGCCATACAAATGAGGGTCAACATGGAAAGAATGGACCTCGACGGCACTGCACGGTACTCGGGCGGAACACTAACGACGTTCACCCTACCAGACAACGAAGGTGTCCGTACTGATACGTATGGTTATGTCGGATACAGCACGAACCCACGCTATGATTCCCTCCTTGCAAAGCTTATTGTTCACGAAACACTGGGTGGATTTGATGAAACGCTACAACGAGCCAAACAAGCACTTAGTGACTGTAAAATCGAAGGTGTAGAGACAAATTTGCCATTCTTGCAAAACTTGATTGGGCACCCGAAGTTTCAAAATGGAACCTGGTATACACGCTTCATCGAGGATCATATTGCGGATTTAACCACGGGCATTGCAAAGAACACACTCACTACTGGTACTCAAAAACCAGCTTCTAGGACTGAAACCGCCGGTGCTCAAGTCGACACATTAGATCCACTTGCAGTGCTTGATTATGGACAATCAAGCAACGGCAGTACCGTGACGCAACCTTCCACTCCTTCACTCGATACGATGAAAGAAACTGAGACGATCGCAGCGGTCTTATCACCGATGCAAGGGACAGTTGTCGAAGTCACAGTTGATGTAGGTGATGTAGTCCACAAGGGCCAAGGATTATTGATCATGGAATCGATGAAAATGGAACATGTTGTTGCAGCCCACCTTGGTGGCACCGTGCAGCAAGTTAATGTTTCTGTCGGTGATTCCGTCTATGAAGACCGGCCGTTAGTTTTCATCGAAAAAGGAGAAGTAAACGTGCCAACAGACAAAGACGCAGACCACCAAGATCTCAGCCATATTCGTTCTGACTTGGCAGAAAATATTCACCGCCATGAGACGGTATTAGATTCTGCGCGCCCCGAAGCAGTTGCCAAACGACGTAAAACCAATCACCGAACAACGCGTGAAAATATTGATGATTTATGTGACTCCGATTCCTTTGTTGAATACGGACCTCTAGTCATTGCGGCTCAACGTAATAGGCGCGCCCTGGACGATTTAATTAAAAACACACCCGCAGATGGCATGGTGGCAGGATTTGGTCGTGTAAACGGGGAACAGTTTGGCCATGACAAAGCTCGCTGCATCGTAATGTCCTACGACTATACGGTCATGGCTGGTACACAGGGGTTCAAAAACCATTACAAGAAAGATCGGATGTTTTCACTAGCAGAAAAATGGCAGCTCCCTGTAATCTTTTTTGCCGAAGGTGGTGGTGGTCGTCCTGGTGACACTGAATGGTCAACTCCCGCTGGACTCGATGTGCCCACATTCCATCTGTGGGCAAAATTGAGTGGTCTCGTACCGATGATTGGCATTACAACTGGACGATGTTTTGCTGGCAACGCTGTGGTCCTTGGTTGTTGTGATGTCATCATTGCCACTAAAGGTTCGAATATTGGCATGGGTGGTCCAGCGATGATCGAAGGAGGAGGGCTGGGTGTTTTTACTCCGGAAGAGGTCGGACCAATGGAGGTTCAAGTACCAAATGGAGTAGTAGATATTCCAGTTACCGATGAGATTGAAGCAGTGCAGGTAGCCAAGAAATACCTTTCTTACTTCCAAGGTTCTCTCAAAGAGTGGGAGTGTTCCGATCAGCGCCTGCTGCGAAATATAGTTCCCGAAAATCGGTTACGTGTTTACGACATCCGAGAAGTCATTCAAACTCTAGCGGACAAGGATTCGGTTTTAGAAATCAGACAGCACTTCGGCATTGGAGTTGTGACTGCATTGACGCGTATCGAAGGACGATCTGTCGGTGTTATTGCTAGCAATCCAAAACATCTTGGAGGAGCTATAGATGCAGATGCTGCCGACAAAGCAACTCGATTTATGCAACTGTGCGATGCCTTCGATATTCCGATCTTGATGTTATGCGACACACCGGGCAACATGGTCGGACCCGAAGTAGAGAAGACAGCCTTGGTGCGTCATGCATGCCGAATGTATGTCACAGCTTCAAGCGTTACTGTGCCATTCTTTACGATCGTATTGCGGAAGGCCTATGGTCTGGGATCACAAGCCATGGCGGGTGGTGGTTTCAAAGCCCCATTTTTTGTGGTCTCTTGGCCAACCGGCGAGTTCGGTGGCATGGGCCTCGAAGGTGCCGTTAAATTGGGGTACCGTAAAGAATTGGCTGCACTCACGGATCCTGAAGAACGCAAAGCCTTGTACGACAAATTGGTCGCAGAAATGTACGAAAAAGGCGGAGCACTCAGTACGGCAAGTTATTTCGAAATCGACGAAGTAATAGACCCAGCGGAATCAAGACGTTGGATTATGAATGCTCTTACCGCAATACCACCGACAGAGCCTCGCAAAGGAAAGAAGCGTTCCTGCATAGATACTTGGTAAATCCTGGTCTGTTAGGTTATCTAGGTTTGCATACGTAATCGAAACTGTCGATGACACTACCTACAAAACAAACATATTGAACCTTCTTCCACAACGAAATTGAGAGTGCATGTTTTCGAGTCGAACTGCCTGGAATAGATTACCCAACCGGCTGACAGTGGCCCTGCAGAGTCTACAGGCTCGTGGTTTTCCCGTCATCGATCTCACCATGTCGAATCCGACTCTGTGTGAATTCAACTACTCAGAGACAACACAGTCAGCATGGATCGACCCGATAACCACACCTTATGAGCCCTCAGCATTAGGTACACTACATGCGCGTAATGCAGTTTCCTCTTACTACAGCAAACGGGGGTTCACTGTATCCCCCAAACATATTGTTCTAACTCCTGGAACCAGTAATGCCTATTCACACTTGTTCCAGCTTCTGACAGACCCTGGAGATGAAGTTGTTACAGCTGCTCCTGGTTATCCACTTCTGGAATTCCTAGTAGACCTGCATGACGTGCGCTTAGTTCGTTACCCACTCTTGTATGACGGCATTTGGCGACTTAATATCGATGCACTAAAACGCGTCCTCACTAAACGAAGTCGTGTACTGGTAATTGTCAGCCCGAACAACCCCACTGGCAGTTTTCTCAAAACTGATGAGCTGGAAGAAGTGGTCGATCTCTGTCGTCGGCGCAACCTAGCCTTGGTAATAGACGAGGTTTTTTTCGATTTTTCTTGGAGTGACGACTCGTCACGAGCACCAAGTGGTGTAACCGTAACCGACTGTCTAACATTCACCCTGAATGGGCTTTCGAAAACCGCGGCTCTTCCTCAAGTAAAACTTGGCTGGATTGCTGCAAATGGTCCACAGACATTACTTTCCGAATCACTATCGCGGCTTGAGATCATCGCAGATACATATCTATCTGTGGGTGCTTCAGTACAGAGCACAGCTCCATTCCTAATTGAACAAGGAGATGCCATTCGCCCGGAAATCTTAAATCGCATCCAGACCAACTGTGAACTTCTTGATTCTGTTTTCACTGAAGATTGCCTGTGCTCTCGTCTTCGAACGGAAGGTGGGTGGTACGGTGTCTTACGCATTCCTTCAGTATTGGACGATGAGTCATATGCGCTACATTTACTCGAAAACTACAATGTCTTTGTTCACCCTGGTAGTTTTTATGACTTTCCTTTTGGTGACTACTTGGTGTTGAGTCTGATCACACCAACCGAAGTTCTTGTCTCTGGTCTTGAAAAGCTGCAAACAGATCAACTTTTCCAAGCTTCTTCAGAGCCCATCTAGAAATGCCTATATTCAATAACGAAGGGCAATCCGGCCGCGTCGTAATGGACACTAGTACCGGGGATAGACACCCGTGGACGGTGGGGAAACCGCCACAGGTGCCTTTCGCTACGGGGGGAAACTAGTTAGAAACTAAACTTTATGCCAGCAATAGCTGCTCTAGCGTGACCGGGATAGATCCCCTGAGGTGCGCGCGAAGCAATGTACTTAGCATCGAGTAAGTTCTTAACTGTGAAATAGGGTCGGAAAGTGTATCTCTCCTGACGAACCGTGTAGTCAACTGAAAAATTAACTACTCCGTAGGCAGGCAAGAGACCTACGGTGCCATCACCTGAGGCCGCTATAGTCATGTTGTTATCACCGAAACGATCTCCCACTCGGTTGGTGTCTAATTGGAATCCAAACCCATCATATTGTCGGATGCCGACTACCAATCCGAAAGAATTTTCAGGAGCGTACGGTAGTCTGTTGCCACCATAAAGTAGGTTATCTCTAAACTCTGCAGTCGCTAAGTGCATGAACCTGAGTTCACTGAATATCGACCACCCCGAAATATTTGCTAATTCGTTCCAGTTGAGACGTACATTCGCCTCCAAACCCTCATGCATTGAGGCGCCAGCATTAACGAGCGTAGTGGTCGCACCGCCCGACTCTGCTGCGGTGATAATCTGATTCGAAAAATCTAGCCTAAAGTAAGCCAGTTCTGCTTGAATGGCTCTGGTTTGGCCAAGTCTAATACCCGCTTCATAATTCCAAGACTTTTCAGCATCCAACTCTAAGTTCACTCCACTACTAGTAATTGCTTTCTTGGTGCGTGGTGGCGCCCATCCACGATGGACACCCGTGAACAATGTAACACCGGGAGCAGCTTTCACCGCTAACGATAACCCCGGAATCACAGCCGTCATGAGGTTATCTTTTCTGCGGTCGACATTCGTTGGTATTTTGTTACCATCCGCATCTTTTACACGGGTTCGTCGGATATGGCGTATCTGCTCATAACGTTCAAGCCGCACCCCTGGAGTAAAGAGAATCCGATCTCCGATCTTAAATTGATGCTGTGCGTGAGCAGCAAAAGCTCTTCCGAAACGATCTTCATCGTCGCGTATTTCTCCTGTACGTGCCCGCCATCCAACACCGTTCACACGCTTGTCGTTGGCCTGTTCATAGAGGTAGCGAATACCTATGTCCAACTTGCCAAGTTCGTGGTGTTTTTGCACACCAGTCTGAAAACCAAACACATCAAAATCACGGTTGCGATTACCAGCAGAATCTCTCAGAAAGATCGCACCACCCGAAACCGATGGATCTCCAAAAATCCCTATGTAGTCCTTACCTTTGTCAGATCGGTCAAAATCTGTACGGCCCCAATACCGTCTTGTCGAATAAGCGTAAGCTGACGTATTCCACACAGTGTTCGAATCAATAGCGTATGTATGCGAAACCGACCCAGACCGACGATCGACCGCTAAGGTATCCCCTGGTACGGCGTTTTGAGTGTAATCTGTCTGGTACATGGGAGTGGTGATACCCAGATAGGTAGCATTGGATCTTTCGTTATAAATCCCTCCCTTGAACGAAAAAGTGTGCCCATCCCAAGGTTTTAAAGTCAATTTTGTGTTGATGGTATCGACATCAAAATAGAACTTGCGCCAGCCATCTCCCTGCTTGTGTAGATAGCTGGTATACCAGCCCATGGTCTGGTCTCGATTGCTGCCACCAATAGAACCATTTGCAAATCGCGTTCCATATTCACCCGCTTTCACATCGATATCGCCATGAAATTTGGACGGAGGCTCCGGTGTGACGAAGTTTATAACTCCCCCTACGCTTTGAGGTCCGTGAATAATCTGACCGCTACCCTTGAGAACCTCTACTCGACTCATGCGATCAATTGACGGTGAATAGTACATCTCCGGCTCTCCATAAGGAGCCAATGCCACCGGTATGCCATCTTCGAGCATCAATGTCTTACGACTACGGTCTGGATTGAGACCACGTATGCCGACGTTCAAACGTAATCCGACTGGACCAGAATCGACCCTCGGTACTAGTCCTGGCACTCTTCGCAAAACCTCGTTAGCATCTACAGGATGAGAATTTTCCAATTCGTCCTGTGTAATCAGGAATACTGATCCTGGAATTTCGGCTATGGTCTGTGCCGCTTCCCCCACAACCTCAACTGAAGCAACTCGCCGTTGAATTTCAGTAATTTCCAAGGGTATTTCGGTGACACCATTAACAGTCACTGACGTTTCAACTGATTCGAAGTTATCTGCGACAACCCGTACTGTGTAGGATCCGGAAGAGATTTTGGGGAAATGGAACCGCCCTACACCATCTGTCCAAGTTTTATCGGACGTTTCCACCACTTCGATCAGAGCACCTGCAATAGCTAAGTTGTCAGGCCCCACCAAGGAACCGCTAAGCGATCCCTCAACTCCATCCTGTTGAGATGCCAAAACTGGCGACACAAAGACGTTAACATTTAGAAACATCAGGGCTAAAAAAAATATTTTTGTTGTGATATTGAATAACATTTGAATAAAAATTACAGAATAAGAACCGCTTAAAATGAAATCGAAATTTAGTTTTACCATTTTTTGAAACTGAATGTCAAAAGAAAAATAAAAGTTTTTCTTAAGCCACATCTCCTAATACCAATTTACACCAATAAATACCTGCTTCTTGGATCATAGTTTAGACTAAATACCCCTTGTCCTAGAAAAAGATGCGGACACCACACACACACTTAAAAAATACATTTATTTATTATAAGTTCTTTAATATGTTTTATTTAAGTAAAATTTATACTGTCAAAAGTGGGCTGCTGTTCACAGCTTTAAAGGCTAACTGCAATCTTACTGACGGTAAAATAGCGAATAATCACATCACATCAGAAAAATTGGCCACCACGAGATAGTGGTAATTTATATTCATGTTAACTTTATTTTGCAACTCAAAGTCATATATTAAAAAAAGTTGCATTTTTTAGGCAGTTTTTTCGCTGTAGTTGTCACAGACAAGAAAATATAAATAGTTGCAACTGAAAATCATATCTACAACTAAAAACTAACAGGGGAAATTGCCACCGGCAGTTCTGGTATTGCGCTACTCAGCATCGAAGGTTGAGAACAGAGCTTCGACGGTTGCGAAGATTTCCGTCTCGAGTTCATCAACCGGCTTGCGGGCATCAACGATTTTGATGCGGTTGGGCTCCTGTGCCGCAAGTTCTAGGTAGCCATCACGGACTCTGCAGAAAAACTCATGGTCTTCTCGTTCCATACGGCTCTCATCTTGTGTTGCAGTCTCGTTTCGTGCCAAGGCCCGTTGCACACCAATTTTTGGGTCAATATCTAATAGAAGAGTCAGATCGGGCTGGATGCCCCTGCAAGCAATGCGTTCGATTGTCCGTACTGTCTCAATCCCTAGATTCCGTCCGTGGCCTTGGTACGCAAGAGTAGCATCCGTAAAACGATCTGAAATAACAACTTTGCAAGTCTCAAGCGCGGGGATAATAACTTCGTCAATATTTTGAGAGCGCGAGGCAAAATATAGAAGCAATTCGGAAATTGGACGTAAATCTTGATTGGCAGCATCAAGAAGAATTTCTCTAATGCGACGACCTAATCGCGTTCCCCCTGGCTCTTGTGCGACGACTACTGAATGGCCGCTTTTAACCAGATTTAGCCGGAGACGCTCCAGTTGCGTTGTCTTGCCACTGCCGTCAATCCCCTCAAGGCTGATGAAGATACCGTTTCGCAAGCTGCAATTATAGCTTTCTAGGGGGGGGTGTGACTTAAACTTATGTTTTTGATAGTGGTGTCTTTCTGAAATTCACTCCTGTTGTTTTTAAGATCGCTCGGTATACTGTTTATTCGAATGTCGGATATTCCACAATCAACACCCAACCAGATGGTCTCTCGAAAAGCGACGATCATGGTTTCAGCACTATCAGCACTGATCATATTGATGATGTTCCTGTTTTGGAGAGAAACATGGTTTGGGCGACAGCTCACAAAGTCTGAAATCAGTGAATACCTAGCTGATAAAGAAAAGCCACGCCGCGCTCAGCATGCCCTGTCACAGATTTCTGATCGGATCAATCAAGGTGATCGCACTGTGGCACACTGGTACCCCTCAATTGTCGCTCTCGCAGACCATCCATTGGCTCAACTGCGCGTAAATGTGGCATGGGTAATGGGGCAAGACAACACCGAACAACTGTTTCACGGCACACTGCAGAAAATGCTTACAGATGTAGATCCACTCGTGAGGCGTAACGCGGCCCTATCTCTGATCCGGTTCGGGGATGACTCTGGTCACGACGAGGTGCTCTCTATGCTGCAAGATTACGCAGTAGTGAGCCCCCATCAAGGTGTATTGGTCAATCGCCTGGTCGAAGGCAATATTGTCGATGTGGGAACCTTACTAGCACGAGTGGAGTCGAAGGAAACTGATGAAGAATTAGAAATCCGGTCACCGGTTCCTGGGACCGTTAAGGAACGCTTACTAGAAGACGGGGCCACAATCAGTGTAGGTACTCCGGTAATGAGTCTCAGCCCTGAGGAAACACACGTTTTTGAGGCATTGAGAGGGCTCTACCTGATTGGAACCACTGCTGACATAGCTACTGTTCGCCGATTCTTCCGTCCTCCAAATGGCATGTCAACCGGCATTGCGCAACAAGCCCAATTTGTGGTCGAAGCAATTCGCAATCGTGCAGAACTGGAGAACAATACACCACCCTCACCAAAAAACAACTAAGATACTCTACACTTCCACAACAGAACTATTTCTTTTCACGCGAGTCCGCCAATAGTTGCTCAATGCCAACTAAGTCTGTTGGGTATTGCCCTGTATAACAGGCATAACAGTATTCACCTTGCACGTCTTGTACAGCTTGTTTTAAACCTTCAAGAGAAAGATACGCTAAAGAGTCTGCCTCTGTATGATCTCGAATTCTATCGATTGAATGGTTCGCTGCAATCAACTCGTTCTTGTCCGGGGTATCAACACCGTAATAACAGGGAGAAATGGTTGGCGGACAGGAAATACGAAGATGGACTTCTTTGGCGCCTGCCTGCCGAACAATGCGAACGATTTTTTGGCTCGTTGTTCCACGGACCAATGAGTCGTCCACTAAAATCACACGCTTACCCTCAATAACACCACGAACCGGATTTAGTTTAAGCTTTACACCAAAATCTCGGATTGACTGTTTTGGTTCGATGAATGTACGCCCGACATAGTGATTGCGGATCAATCCCATACGATAAGGCAACCCTGATTCAGCAGCATATCCAATTGCTGCATCTACACCAGAGTCTGGCAGAGGCACAACGATGTCTGCTTCGACGGGAGCTTCGCGTGCAAGTAGTCTGCCAAGTAATTCGCGCGACTTTTGCACAGAACGGCCAAAAACAACTGAGTCAGGTCGTGCGAAATAGACGTGCTCAAATACGCAATGATGACGATCTTGAACTGGTGCAAAACGTTTTCTGTGTAACTCACCACTATCAGTTATGGTGATCATTTCTCCCGGTTGGACGTCGTCGATATATGTTGCCCCGATCAGGTCGAAGGCGCACGTTTCTGAAGCGAAAACATATGCCGTATGACCGTTGTGTTCTATCTGCCCGAATGCCATCGGTCGAAAACCATACGGATCCCGTGCAACAATCAATCCTTCCTTGGAAAGCACCGCCAAAGAGTAGGCCCCTTCCATACGCAACAGGGATTCCCGTAGAGCGTGCTCGAGATTGTCCTCTTGCGAACGTGCTATTAGATGAACTATGACTTCGGTATCACTGTTGGCTTGAAAGATTGAGCCAGACATCTCGAGGTCACGCCGAATATCTATGGCGTTGGTCAAGTTGCCGTTATGCGCAACAGCAATTTGCCCTTTACTGCACTCCACAAGAAAAGGTTGTGCGTTGAGACGAGCACTCTGCCCAGCTGTGGAATATCTTGTATGACCGATTGCATTTGCACCACGTAGTTCGCTGAGAACTGATTCGGTGAAGATTTCTGCCACAAGACCCATATCCTTTCGGCAATGCAATCTTTCGCCATCGGTTGAACATATACCAGCACTCTCCTGTCCTCTGTGTTGTAGAGCGTAAAGTCCCAGATAGGCCAGATTAGCTGCCTCAGGATGACCGTATATACCAAAAACACCGCACTCTTCATGAAAATGGTCCGACACATTCGTCGTTTTCATCACGTTGCGAGACTCCTTTCAAGTGAATTGGTCCAGTGTTCATATAACGCATCCACAGAGCGATCAAAGAGCTTCTCCCGATTCACAGTGAAAGTTAATCGCTCCTCGATTGTTTTGCCAATTACGGGAGCTTCAACACCGCAGTCGTTAGCAATACTTAAGACGTCACCTAAAGCTTCTTCTACTACGGACAGCAATATCCGCGATGGAGCTTCATAGTAAAGCAAGTGGTGCACCGGCAACTCAGACTGAAGTTCTATAGAGGCTCCGACTCCTGACAAACCGAACGACGACTTAGCTGCAGCCACCGCCAATCCACCATCGCTGAGATCGTGGGCCGATTCTGTTAACCCTGTATTTACAATTCGACGTGAAGCCTCGTGTACACGCTTCTCATAGTCCATATCAAGCTTGGGAGGCAAACCCCAAAGACCACCTACAACCATTTTCGCGTATTGCGAACTTCCAAAACGCCGTTCGGCCTGTGCTTTCCTGCCGGTCGCATTAGGCAAAAGCCCTCCTAAAAGAACTAGTTTACGTCCTGCTTGTCGAAAATGAATACCCATAGGCTTATCTTGGTTGCGCACCAGACCGACTATGCCTACGACGGGCGTGGGGTAGATTCCATCGCCGAGAGTTTCATTGTAAAGACTTACGTTGCCACCCGTAATTGGAGTTTCGAAATGTATGCAGGCTTCTGCCATTCCCTCAATCGCCTCAACCAGCTGAGCCATAATCTCCGGCCTTTCTGGGTTGCCAAAATTGAGACAATTTGTAGCAGCTATCGGCTGTGCACCGACCACCGCAAGGTTTCGGCAGCACTCTGCAACAGCTAATTTTGCTCCTTCTCGCGGGTCAAGTACACAAAATCGCCCATTGCCGTCTAATGACATCGCCAACGAAACATCTGCTTCTTTAATGCGAATTACTGCTGCATCTCCGCCAGGTCCTGATGTCGTATTTGTTCTCACCATGTGGTCATACTGTTCGAAAATCCACTGCTTCGAGCAAATATCGGGAGACCCGAGCAACGTTACAAGACTATCGCCAAGTGCAGTGTTTTTAGATAAATCAATCTCCGGTCCGTCCAATGGAGCCACCCGAGGAGGCTGCGAGAAGGGGCGGTCATAAAGTGGTGCGTCATCTGTGAGTAGAGAGTTTGGCACTTCTGCCACCACTTCTCCACGATCTTTAACGCGAAGCAAACCGTCTCCAGTAACTACACCGATCTCCGCAGCATCCAACCCCCATTTACGAAACACATCGTACACTTCCTTCTCTCGACCTCGCTTGGCAACAATCAACATACGTTCTTGCGATTCGGAAAGCATGATCTCGTAAGGCGTCATACCAACTTCACGTTGTGGAACATACTTAAGGTCAATCTCTATACCACTGCCCCCGCGTCCGCCCATTTCGCAGGTAGAGCACGTCAACCCTGCTGCTCCCATATCTTGAATGCCCTCAATCGCACCGGTTTGCATAGCCTCGAGACAAGCTTCTAAAAGTAATTTTTCCAGGAACGGATCTCCCACTTGTACGTTGGGGCGTTTCTCTTCGGACTGTTCGTCAAATTCACTGGAAGCCATCGAAGCACCGTGAATACCATCCTTGCCTGTTTTCGCACCAACGTATATCACCGGATTGCCAGAACCTGAGGCTTGGCCAAAAAAAATCTTGTCTTTGCGAAAGATACCCAGAGCAAAGGCATTAACAAGGGGATTGCCGCCATAACCAGATTCGAAAATACATTCTCCACCCACTGTTGGTACGCCGAAACAATTACCATAGTGGCTGATACCACTCACAACACCTCTGACAATGTGGCGGTTACGTATACCAGTTTTGGAATCATCTAGCATTCCAAAACGCAGTGAGTCCATCACTGCTATTGGCCGTGCACCCATTGTGAAAATATCACGCAAAATGCCACCAACTCCCGTAGCAGCGCCTTGAAATGGCTCAATAAAGCTAGGATGGTTGTGAGATTCTATTTTGAAAGCCACTGCCCAGCCATCACCGATGTCGATAATGCCAGCATTTTCTCCCGGCCCTACAAGCACACTTTCTCCCTCTGTAGGTAGTTTTTTTAAATGCAGGCGGGAACTCTTGTAGGAACAGTGCTCACTCCACATTACACTGATAATCCCCAACTCGGTCAAGGTTGGCTCGCGGCCCAAACGGTCTAGTATACGGTCGTACTCGTCCATAGTAAGCCCGTGTTTAGTGATAAGGTCGGTAGTCAGTGTGGACATCGCTTATTGGTTAGCGGGCAGTACCCATCAAAGTGGCTTTCATGGATTGAAATACTACAAGACCATCAGTCGACCCCATAGCGGAATCTGACGCGCGCTCCGGATGGGGCATCATCCCCAGCACATTGCGCTCCTCGTTTAAAATGCCAGCTATATTGTCTAGCGAACCATTGGGGTTAGCCTCCTCAACCACACGATTGACTGTGTCACAGTAACGGAAGGCAACTCGGTCCTCGTTTTCTAATTGCCGTAGTGTCATCTTGTCTGCGTAGTAGCATCCATCACCATGCGCAATAGGAATCGCAAGAGGTTGATTTGTTTTCGATGCATTCGTGAACGGTGAGTCACTAGTGACAACCTTTATGTGAACTGTTTTGCAAACAAAACGTAAGTTGCGATTGCGGATCAATGCTCCAGGCAACAAACCGCTCTCAACGAGGACCTGAAAACCGTTACAGATTCCGATTACTAGGCCACCAGATCTGGCGAATTTCTTTACGGCTGTCACCACTGGAGAAAAACGTGCTATTGCTCCTGGCCGAAGATAATCCCCATAGGAAAAACCTCCTGGCAGTAAAACTGCATCCAGTCCCGAAAGATCTTCGGATTCATGCCAGATGAGTGCCGCATCTTCACCGAGGTTGGCTTGCACTGCATAATAGGCATCATGATCACAATTCGATCCGGGGAATAGCACAACACCAAATTTCATGAGTGTCCTCTCCTGGACTGATGATCCAGCCCATTCGAAACGTGCAATCGAACTAGTAAAGGAAAGCATCCGGACGCAGCACTAGAGTAAGTAGGGTTTCCGACTAGTCCTATCACCTGAGTGAGGTTCACTATCGCTGCAATTTCCTGGTAGCTCTAGAAGGAACTCCAGTGTAACATTTTGACAAGCTCCCAAGTAGATGTTTAGGATTGTCGACTTCAACTCTACGGTTTTATTCACCAGGCGATCGAACCTACATATATATTGTGCATGGCGAGATATACCACAAAGAAATACTCTGTAGTTCACACCCTATTGCTCTTTTGGTCTTAGTGTCGTTCGATTTGGCTACATTAGCTATCCAACCACACTTGAATCTCGCTTGACGTTTCCTCTCATTGCTCGATGAAGTACGATGTTGGTTTATCTTCGTTTTGTAATCAGGAGGAACTCAATCTATGACCGTAGCTGACCAAAATACACCACGTCGCTATCTTGACCGTCGAACCTGGTTGAAAGGTTTGGCCTTCGGAGCTGCCTCTGTACTTGAAGCCTCTGTATCCAAACGTGACTGGAGCGGCAAAAATCCGATCCGTTACCCTGATCCCGATATTGTTGTCTTGGATAAGCGTTTTGCGCAATACAAGTTAGGCAATACCCCTATCCAGCGTTTACATACAGGAACCTTATGGGCAGAGGGTCCAGCCTGGAATGGAGTTGGCCGTTATCTGGTATGGAGCGATATTCCCAATGATGTGCAATACCGATGGTTAGAAGAAGACAACCACGTCAGCATCTTTCGAAATCCTGCAGGAAATAGCAATGGAAATACTTTTGACTATCAGGGACGACAAATTTCCTGTGAACACGGAAATCGGAGGGTAGTGCGTTACGAGTACGATGGAACCATCACCGTATTAGCTGAAACCTGGCAAGGCAAGCGATTGAATGCTCCAAACGACGCCGTGGTCCACCCAAGTGGGGATGTCTGGTTTACCGATCCCGGATATGGCAGTCTGATGCATTACGAAGGCAATAAAGGACCGCTTGAAATCAAGGAAGCTGTCTATCGTATTGACGCTAACTCCGGCAACATGACAATGGTCACCGACGACATTTATAAACCGAATGGGCTATGCTTTTCGCCTGATTACAAAAAACTCTACATTGCAGATACCGGTTCTTCCCATTACCCCGAGGCGTCAAAAGAGATCAAAATCTGGGATGTAGTAAACGAAAAACTTCTTCAGAATGGAAAGCGCTTCGTTTCAATGGAGTTGGAGGGTGTTGGAATAGGTCAGGCTGATGGCATAAGAGCCGATGTGGATGGCAACATCTGGTCTAGTGCTGGATGGGTTGGTGACGGTTATGACGGCGTTCACATTTTTGCACCCGACGGAACTCGCATCGGACAAATTCGATTACCAGAGATGTGTTCCAATGTTTGCTTCGGCGGCAGAAAACGTAATCGCCTATTCATGACTGGCAGCCAATCACTCTACGCCGTCTACGTTGAGGCTCAGGGTGCACATATCGCTTGACAAGTTAGATTTTGCAGATACATAGAGGCCAAGGAACATAGCAGCTCGCAACAAATTCTTTCGTCTCAGGAAACAAAATAGCCTAGAAACCGACAGCAAAGGCCACAACAAAAGCGGATTAACAATGCGGCCCTATGCTATCGTGCGAAAACATGTCGAACACACCGGCAGTCTCTGTCCAAAGCCTAGGGTTCTCCTACAACAACAACTCAGCTCTGCGTGATGTAAGCTTCGAAGTTGACCGTAGTGACATATTTGGCCTACTAGGCCCTAACGGTGGCGGCAAGACCACTCTTTTCAGAATTCTGTCAACTCTGCTTCCTCCAGAGAAAGGCACGGCAGCCGTTTTCGGGGCGGATGTTCGAGCACAGCCAATTTCAGTGCGTCGCAACATCGGTGTTGTATTTCAAGGACAAAGTCTTGACCGACACTTAACTGCGACTGAGAACCTTGAACACCAAGGACATCTCTATGGTTTGCGAGGTGCTGATCTTCGCTCACGAATTGACGCACTATTTGATCGTCTTGATCTTGCAGATCGAAAGAATGATGTTGTAGATACACTTTCTGGTGGTTTGCGGCAAAGAGTGGAATTAGCCAAAGGTCTTTTACACGCACCAAAGCTGCTTCTTTTGGACGAACCAAGCACAGGATTGGATCCGGCAGCACGCCTTCAATTCTGGGAACATCTCCGTACGCTAAGAGATCACGACAATGTGACCATATTGCTGACGACCCATTTACTGGAAGAAGCGGACAAATGTTGCAGTTTGGGGGTGCTTGACCGAGGAACATTGGTTGCGGTTGGGACACCAGTTGAGTTGAAAAACCGTATAGGAGGTGAAACGGTTTCACTGGTTGGAGAAAACCCCGAGGCAATAGTAAAGGAATTATCTGACCGGCTTGGGGTCCAACCCCAAATTGTCGATGGGTCGGTTCGTTTTGAACACCCACAAGGCTCACAGCTTATTGCTCGCCTAATGGAAAACCCTCAAGAACAAATCCAGTCAGTGACAGTCTCAAAACCGACTTTAGAGGACGTTTTCATTCGCACAACCGGGCGAAGCTTCACAGACGACGAGTCTGGATAGCCCTGACACTAGGATCGTCGATATAATTAAGGTGTTGATCGGTATGCGAGCGATCCTAGCACAAGACTTTTCCTAACAGAAATTTATGGTTGAATCTGAATCCACCTTGACAGCTTCTTCAGAAAAGCGACCATGTGACGAAAACTCATCACATGTCAACTCAACCAACGCCCATTCTTGTTTGTGGTTGTCGGTTGGCTCGCTATGGTTCCGTGAAATCAGGGCATTCTACCGACAACGAAGTAGAGTCGTGGGCAGCCTAGCAACACCCTTTATTTTCTGGTTGTTACTAGGGTCGGGATTTGCTCGTTCTTTTCGAGCTGACATTGAAGCAGGGGCTTTGGAATTTTTTTTTCCGGGCATGATCACGATGGTCGTTCTATTTACCGCCATCTTTTCCAATATTTCAATCATTGAAGACCGACGGGAAGGATTTCTACTGTCGGTATTGGCAGCACCAGTTCCGCGGCCTGTATTGGTGCTAGGCAAGGTGCTTGGGGCGACAACAATTGGTTTAACGCAGGGGGTTATATTTCTGATCCCTGCTCCATTCCTGGGGTTGGCGTTTGACCCTGCAAAACTGCCAGCGATCCTAGTAGTGATTGTTGGGATGATGTTGGGTTTAACAGGCTTAAGTTTCTTTTTTGCTTGGTGGTTGAATTCGGTTCAGGGATTCCACGCTATCATGAATTTGGTTCTTATGCCCCTGTGGATCCTTTCGGGAGCAATTTTCCCAACCGCCGGAGCTGCAGAATGGATGCAATGGGCAATGAAGATAAACCCATTAAGTTACGGAGTGAGAGCATTGCGGAGTCTCTTTTCGAGTACAGGCTCAGCTGACTACTCGTTGGTACTGTCGTGTATTGCCGTATTAGCTACTTTTGCAGTCATAACTCTTAGCGCGGCTTTTTATCAGGTGAGTCGCCCATCGGCCAGACATCTCTCCTAAATGCTGCCTATAAACTGCCATAGAAAAGATCAACCATGTTAGAGATCATCAGCGTTCAGAACTTACCAGCAATTAACGCAACTTTGAACGCGGCCAGTGCAGTACTGCTTAGCGTTGGATACTGGTTCATTCGGCGCGGTGAGATCAAACCTCATCGACTCTGCATGTTGGGCGCATTCTCCATTTCATGTCTATTCCTTACGAGCTACCTTGTCTACCATTACCATGTTGGCTCCGTATCTTTCACCAAAGAAGGTTGGATTAGGACCATTTATTTCACAATCCTAATCACTCATGTTGTACTAGCTGCCGTTATACTTCCCCTAGCGCTAATTACACTCTCAAATGCGTTGAAAGAAAAATTTGACAAGCACCGGAAAATCGCACGCTGGACTTTTCCACTATGGCTCTACGTCTCAGTCACCGGTATTGTGGTCTATTGGATGCTTTACCAAATGTAAGCAGAATTGCCATCCATCGAAAAATGATTTTGTCTTGCCGGACAACACACTCGTATTTAGACACGAAATCCGATCGCTGCTTCCAGTAGTTAATAGAGGGACATCGTGGCGCCCCCATCAACCGCAATGGCCGTACCTTGAATATGCCTCGCAGAGGGAGAACAAAGAAACGCAACTAGCTCAGCAACATCAGTGGGTCGACCCAATCGGTGGATGCCTTCCGTCTGTAAAATGTCTTTCCTGATTTGATCCTCTGAAACACCTCTCATCTTTGCCTGCATAGAAAATATCTCTTCAACACGGTTAGTCTCTGTCAGGCCAGGATAAACTGCATTGACACTTATATCGTCCCGTAAACCTAGTCGAGATAATGCTTTTGTGAAATTTGCCATGGCAGCATTGACTGCACCACCAATCATAAAATCAGGATCCGGCGTGCGGGCGAACGTACCGACAACGTTCACCACCGTCCCACGATTCTTCTGAAGTTGTGGCCAAAAAAGTCTGCACAGGCGGACACAAGCATAAAATTTCAACGCAAACCCTTCTTCCCACAACACGTCATCTTGCTCTAGAAACGACCCCCCTTGAGTAGCTCCTGCATTGTTAACTAGAATGTCCAATGTGCCGAATTGTTGCATGGTCTGGTCATACAGAGCAGTGCAGCCCTTTTGAGTGCTCAGATCCTGCACACAAACCTCCACCCGACGACCACTTTGAGTGGTGATATGCTGGGCAACCTCGTGCAACATTTTCTCCGTACGAGCTACAACAATGCAATCACACCCATCGCGTGCCAATAGGTCGGCGATTGCCCGCCCAATACCGCGACTCGCACCTGTTACCAAAGCGACTTTTGACTGCAATTCTTTTGACATTTTGAAGGTCCTGAAGTATCTAATTTTATACAGACATCGTAAACGTTTACACGTTAAACAGAAGTTAACAAATAGATATCATGCGCTACGTCAATAATAATAAGTGTAGCCTTGAACAGTTCCAGCACATAAAACACGGCACCATATACATAGCATCCACATCTACTCCTGAACTATAACGATATCAGGCAAGACAGCGGAAGCAGGGTCAGCAAGTGAGAGAGTGATACAATCCGATTGATTCTCAACAAGAACCATAAACAATCATGTGGAAGACATCCTCAACAATTAAAAGACGTTCAGTCATCACCGGTATCGGCGTAGCAGCACTGAACGTAGCAAATGCCAAGGAAAATCAGAAAAAAACTGTCTCAAAAGGCCGCCTCAAGCAATCGGTCTGCAGATGGTGTTACGACAAACCTTTTGTTGAAATGTCACTAGACGAGCTAGCACGAAATGCTTCTGCAATCGGTCTTAAATCGGTTGAACTACTGACAGAAGATGAATGGCCCGTAGTGAAAAAGTATGGCTTAACCTGTGCTGTCGGCTCAGGAATCAACGGAATCTCTAATGGCCTCAACGATGTAACAAACCATGCCGCTATGGAAAAAAACTTCAGACGTTTGCTGCCTTTAGCCAAAAAACATGGTGTTGCGAACCTAATCTGTTTCTCAGGCAACCGTCATAACATTAGCGACGAGAGAGCGTGGGACAACTCAACTCTACTACTCAACAAGGTAAAGACTCAGGCTGAAGATGAAGGTGTCACAATTTTGCTTGAACTATTGAACAGTAAAATTGATCATCCCGACTACCATTGCGACAAGACATCTTGGGGCGTTGAAATTATGAAGCGAGTGAAATCGTCGCGCGTAAAACTGCTCTACGACATCTACCACATGCAAATCATGGAAGGTGACGTCATTCGCACCATCCGTAACAATATCGAATATATAGGGCATTTCCATACCGGAGGAAATCCAGGCCGTAACGAAATTGATGAAACGCAGGAACTCAATTACAGGGCAATCTGCAAATCCATCGTGGAATTGGGATTCGACGGCTACCTGGCACAGGAGTTTATTCCCATTCGCGACCCTGTAGCATCACTCCGAAAGGCAGCAGCAATTTGCGATGTCTAGTTAAGTTTCAAATTCGACGGCATAGCTTGATCTAAGCCGACCTCAAAGGCGCAGTGCCGAAAAACAGATAAGGCTGACCGTGTCACAAGCGCTGGGCAGATATAGAAGTCAGACAACTGATTCAATAATTTTGATCTCTAGTGTTTCCGAATTGTATTGAAACAGGACCAAATCAGCCAATTCACCGGGTATCAGAAACCCTTGGCGACCTTCAAGACCTATGGCGCGAGCCGGGTTAACGGTTGCTGTTGCCAAGGATCTCGCCAACGACAAACCACTGAACCTCATGAGGTTGTTTAGTGCATAATCCATACGTAATGCCGAACCAGCCAATCGACCCGACTCGACCAACCGCACGCTGCCATCGTCACTCAGCTGCACTTCAAGATGACCCAATCGATAGGAACCAGGGTTACAACCGGCCGGTGCCACAGCATCAGTCACAAGGATCGATTTCTCAGGCGTCTTCGCACGAATAGCAACTTTAACGAAAGATGGAGGCAAGTGGATACCATCCACGATAAACCCCGCGTAAAGTTGGTCACAAGCCATCTGTTCGATGATATGGTTTGCATTATGTCTCGTCATCGAATATGAGGCGTTACCAAGATGTGTACTCATGGTTGCGCCAGCATCCACAGCAGCATGAATTTCTTCCGCATTGGCACCAGTATGCCCAAGTGACACAACAACACCCTGATCACTCAAATACTCGATCAGAGCAAGTGCACCTTCGACTTCAGGCGCGATAGTTACAAGTCGAATTTGACCTTCTGCTGAGCCCTGAAAATCCTCAAATTCCGCAATTGATGCTGCTCGTACATGTTCGATCGGATGCGCACCTCGAGGACCATCATGCGGCGAGATCCATGGGCCTTCCAAATGCAGGCCTGCAATTGATGTACCGTTACTCAGTTCATGTTTTGCTCGAGCAAGATTAGTTAATGCTTTTCGAATATTAGTATTCGAGCCAGTGATAATAGTGGGATAAAGACGAGTCACGCCAGTTGTGCGTTGAGCATCGATCGAACAACCTATTTTGTCAATCGAAGTTTCAGGGGAGTTATAGTCCACACCAGCAAAACCATTGACTTGTAGATCTACGAACCCAGGTGCAACCCAAAGTCCATCATCCGAGTCACACGCTGACGGAACTATTGTGCTAATTCGACCGTCGACAACACTAATGACGACTGAATGACCCGTGACGGGCGACAGTGCTTGGTAGTCCATGCTAGATTGAGGGGCTTACTGCAGAGGTAGTGTCCCACACTCTTGCAGTTCCGACAACTGTAGACAACATTGGTCCCGACAACAGAGTTTCACCATGCGCAAAGTGATAGTTAACAGGACGCAAACATTACGAGAAATTCTAGGTGGTCTACTGATGGGCCTGGCCAACTTAGTGCCAGGTATCTCAGGTGGAACAATGTTGCTAGCAGTAGGAGTATATCCACGGTTTATTGAAGGAATTGCTGAGGTAACAACCTTTCGTTTTCGACTGCGAACACTGTCGACACTTGCAACCATTGGTGGGGCCGCAACCATAGCAATTATTACTGGTGCCGGAATTGTAAGAGAACTGGTAATCGATCACCGTTGGGTGATGTTTAGTTTGTTCGTGGGGCTGACTTTAGGAGGAGTGCCCGTCATATGGAGATTAATGCGACCGATCACTGCAACGACAGTATGTGGTTGCATTGGGGGCCTGACACTCACGATTCTATTGGTCTTCTTACAGCCGAGCACAACTGAACCAGTTACGGACAGCCTTCCTTACTTGATGCTTTTTCTAGCAGGCCTCGGAGGAGCATCAGCGATGGTCCTACCTGGTATCTCTGGAGGATATGTCCTACTAATTTTGGGGCAATACCTAACAATTTTAGAAACCATCGATGAAACACGGAAGGCTCTGACGGACGCTGATGGACCGCAATGGGGCTACCTACTTGAGGCATCACATATTTTTCTGCCTGTCGCTATGGGAGTAGCACTCGGCTTAGTGGTGATAAGCAACCTGCTCAAGTTTTTTCTAGAGTATTTCAAAAAACAAACTTTAGGAGTACTGCTTGGTTTTCTGATTGGTGCTGTTGTAGGATTATGGCCTTTCCAACACAGTGTTACACCTGACCCAGGAGATGTAATCAAAGGACAAGTAATGACATCTGCATCGATCACAGCTCTCGACCCAGGAGATTTTCCCGTACAACGATTCACGCCGAATGGTGGACAGTTCGCCGGATCAGTAGGTTTGATAGTGGGTGGCTTCTTACTGACTCAAATGATTGCACTAATTGGCAACCGAGAGACCACAAGCAAGGACGTGCCTCAAGGCGAGATATAATTTCGCATAGACAGTCTTGAATTTACGAACTGGAGCTCCAATCTAGAATTTGATCTTTTGACCATGGAAGAAACGCTGCACCACATTATTTCCAATCTCCACGGTGGCCCGTTGACACTTTTGATAGCTGCAGGCCTCTTGATTCTAGGCAAAGCAGCGGACTGGTTAGTAGATGAAGCTGTAACTCTGTCGGAACGTTCCGGCATCCCCACTATTGTGATCGGTGCAACAGTTGTCAGTTTGGGTACGACTGCACCTGAAGCGGCAGTGTCCGTCTTTGCTGCCCTGCAGGGCAGCCCAGGCCTAGCATTGGGCAACGCAGTAGGGTCAATCATCTGCGATACCGGGTTAATCTTAGGTCTGGCGTGTATCATAGCTCCGTTACGACTTGATCGTGCAATCGTCAACCGACAGGGCTGGATCCAAATCGGGACGGCAACAGCCCTGGTAATCGGATGTCTTCCCTGGACCAGAATTGATCTAGTATTTGTGAATGGCGGACAACTGCCACAAGTTGTCGGTGTTGTTTTCCTCGTCGCTTTAGCGACTTATATGTGGGTCTCAATACGTTGGGCACGAAGCGGAATGACACCCGCATCAAAAACCGACCAAAAAGAGGCCGAGCCGTCAGCTCCGATTGTCGTAGTGGTCCTTAAGCTTTCAGGAGCAATAGCGTTAGTCGTACTTTCAGCTCAAGTTTTGATCCCTGCAATAAAAGAAGCTGCCACTCGAATCGAGATTCCGGAAAGCATTATCGCGGCGACACTGGTAGCTTTTGGAACATCACTGCCGGAGCTTGTCACAGCCGTGACGGCCGCAAGACGAGGCCACGGCGAACTAGCCGTCGGAAACATAGTCGGTGCAGATATCCTCAATGTTCTTTTCGTGGCTGGGGCATCGGCTGCAGTAACAGCTGATGGACTACAAGCAGGGGGGCATTTTTTCCGCGTGTTGTTTCCTGCGATGCTATTCATCTTACTGACCTTTCGAGTGGGTATTTTTATCTCAGGTGACTACATGAAAAGGCCCTTCGGGTTTGTACTTTTGGCTTCCTACGGAATATATATGGTGATAAGCTACCTGTTGCCTGCCTAAGGTCTCCGGGTTTAACTAAGGCTTGTTGACGTCTTGCCGTGGAGGTACGCATGTTCGACTTGAAGAGTTATTGCAACACAACTCAGGAAATTCTTATGACCGCTGAGGCAGGAAAACGGTTACTGCCATTAGCACCGATTGCACCATTGGTTGGTGAAGGGTTGAATCGTCTCCGCACTTCATCGACAGAGGAACTACTGGGTAGTTCTATTACCTCTAAAGAATTTTCTGGCTGTTTTCGTAGTGTTTTCTTACTGTACTTTTCCGCAATTGACGAATCCCATACCATTTCCCAGTCCATTAATTCGTCGACGGGAAGCCTTCTGCATGGCATCATGCATCGTCAAGAATGCGACTTTCCTAATTCCAAGTATTGGTTTCGTCAGACCGGCCGCCACGATCTTTTTTTAACGCTTCGCGAAACCGCACTCAGTCGACTTGAAGAAATAAGTAGCACTTCAGCAAAACAATTGTCATCAGAAATAGAAACTAAATCGGAATGGGATCCTTTTTGGTTCGTCGATCAATGCGAATTGGTCAAAGAAAATATGTCTAGAGAAAATGAAAAATTACTCGTCGAAATTCAACTGATCGAGTGGCAGCTTATTTTCTCGTATTGCCGGCGAAAAGCATCTAATCCATGATTAAACCGCAACTCTCACCTAATCCATCGTCACCGCAAGATCGCTTTTACTTGGGTCTCGATGGAGGGCAGTCACACACCACCATTCTCATCGGCAACGAAGAAGGCACAGTTCTAGGAACTGGACTGAGTGGACCTACAAATTATGGCGGTTCAGATAATACTCTCAAAAAAACTGAAACATCCATTAAAGATGCCCTTTCACAAGCACTTGAAGGTGCGCAACTAGAACGAACAACTGATTTTACAGCCGCCTGTTGTGGCATCAGTGGCGATACAGAAAAAGTCCATGAAATTATTTCCCGCTGCATTAATGCTGAGCACTTGAAAATCGTCACCGATGCGCAGATCGCATTATGGGGAGCTGGGGAATTGTCACCCGGAATCGTTGTGATCGCTGGCACTGGCTCAATTGCCTGGGGAGAAAACGGTGCCCACCAAACAGCGCGAGCAGGAGGTTGGGGCTATGCGTTTGGTGATGAGGGTGGAGCCTTCGACATCGCCCGACAAGCGATGCGATCAGCACTTAAAACAGAAGAGGGTTGGGGACCAAAAACTAGCTTACGGAAAGCACTTCTTAAAGATGCTAATTCCTCGACGGTGAATGACCTACTACATCGGCTCTACGCTGAACAACTGCCAAGAGATGCCATCGCATCATTTGCATTACTAGTAGATCGCTTAGCGAAGACAGGTGACACGGTTGCAAAGAGAATCCTCGCCAGCGCAGGTCTGTCATTAGCTCATCTCGCTCAGGGAGTCAGGCAACAATTGTTCACACCTGATGAAACAGTCTCGATCTACTACTCGGGTGGTGTTTTTAGTTCTACATTTGTTCTCGATGCGTTTCACGCACAAGTGGCGACAATCTGTGATAAACCGAATAGAATCCTCATGCCACGCCGTTCACCTGCACATGGAGCACTACTGCAGGCTTGCCGAGTAACAGAACTATGACATATTCAAACGATTCGCTTTGGCGAGTGAAATACAAAACGACTCAGCAAAACAGTAAAAACCTTCTGTTAACATACAAGTTAAGTGGCCAAAGTTCTTTTTTAGGTTCCCAGCTTAGTGATTCAACCTTGAATAATGAACTGTTGACTAACTGAGGGAGACCTCATTGCTCCCAGGGCATACCGAGGAAACGTGAAATCTAAAAAGACAAAGGGTCAGACGAACCTTCCGCAAAAGGACACAGCTTCGCCAAATCAAAGAGAGCAAGAGCCTTCCAGTCCAGAAGTTTTGCGACCCATCGAAAACGGTGGAGATCGAGACCATAGGTCGAGCTTAAATGAGACTAGCGCTCCCAGTGACTCTCCAAATGAAAAACTGGAAGCAGAGGAAAAAATATCTCAAAAAAAATTTACAGGATCTAAGCACAAAAAAAACGGTCCCGACGCAGTAGCTACCGTTACCACTGAGCAGCTAGCAACCACAATAGAGAATCTGCGGAGTGAAAACTCAGAATTACTTGAAAGGTTTCAGAGAACACAAGCAGATTTTGAGAATGTTCGTAAACGTCTAGCCAAAGAAAAATCGGCTTTATTGCAATATGCTGCCATGGAGACAATTGAGTCTTTGTTGCCGATCGTAGACGATTTTGAACGTGCGCTTGAAACACCTGATATCGACCCTCAACTACATCAAGGGTTGGAGATGATTCATGAGAGGATTGCTGAAGTCTTTAAACGTGCCGGCCTAAAAGAAGTCCCCGTCAAAAACACTAAATTCAACCCTCATCTGCATCACGCGGTGGATAAAGCACCCACAGAAAACGACGAACACGATCAAGATATTTTAGAAGTATTTCAGAAGGGTTACTTATTCAAAGACCGTCTATTACGTGCCGCACTTGTCAAGGTTGCGGTAAAAGACTGACAACGATGATCAATCAGGTTTTCACACTACTCTCACCTGGTTTTAAAAGTGTAGAGAGTTTGGCCAGAACGAATCAGTAAGTTAGGAATAGCAGTGGAAAAGCAAGACTATTACGAGCTTCTTGGCGTTGACCGCAACGCGAGCGATCAAGATATAAAAAGTGCTTACCGTAAAATGGCAATGCAGCATCATCCCGATCGTAATCCTGGTGATGCAACAGCAGAAGAGAAATTCAAAGCAGCAGCGGAAGCTTATAGTGTTCTAAGTGACAATGACAAGAGGAACAGGTACGATCGCTTTGGACATCAGGGGCTTTCAGGCGCAGGCTCAGGTGGATTCAATCCTTCCGATTTCAGTGACTTCGGTGACATATTTGGAGATTTCTTCGGTTTTGGAGACCTATTTGGTCAAGGACGACGCGGGCGTTCCCGCCGTGGCTCAGATCTCCAATATGATCTAGAAGTCGACTTCAAAGATGCGGCTTTCGGTTTGAATACAGAAATCCGTTTCCCACGGATGGAACGCTGCGATGAATGTAACGGTAGTGGGTCAGCAAAGGGTAGTGGCCCAACTGTGTGTGGTCAATGTGGCGGACATGGCCAGGTTCAGTTTCAACAAGGATTTTTCTCTGTCAGTCGCCCGTGTTCAAGTTGCCGAGGAACCGGTCGTATCATAGAAAATCCTTGCTCCGGTTGCAGAGGCGAAGGCACAGTTCAGAAGCAACGAACCCTGAAAGTTAATGTGCCAGCGGGTGTTGACACAGGCACTAGACTCAGGCTCAACGGCGAAGGAGAAAGTGGTGCCGAAGGGGCTAGCCCCGGTGACCTCTACGTAGTTCTACATGTACGAGAACACTCGATATTCGAACGTTCAGAGAACGACTTACACTGCCAGGTCCCGATTAATTTTGCTCAAGCTTCTTTAGGGACAGAAATTGATGTGCCAACACTGGAAGGAACGGCGGGGCTTCGAATTCCGGCTGGGACACAAACCGGCACTAAGTTCCGCATACGTCATCAGGGAATCGCCGACCTACGCAGTGGTCGGCGAGGAGATTTGATCATACATACAAAAGTCTCAACCCCTCAAAAATTAACAAAAACACAACGTAAACTGTTTGAACAATTACTAGAAGATCTTCCCGTCGACAACAATCCAGTGGAAAAGGGTGTATTCGAAAAAGTTAAAGATTTTTTTGGTGGATAGAGTTTCATGTAATAACCCCACTTTGACATCATTGCTACTGCCCTTCTATTGGTACGAAGCACGTGCTACTCTGCAGCTCTGGAGGCCCGGTTTTATGTTGAAATCACTTTATATCGTTATACTACTGACCCTATCAGTGGAAGCTGCCTGGGCAAACGAAACTAAAGAAAAAAAACATATTCTCTTCCTGGGTGCCAGTGTAGACTGGGCTCATGATTCCGTATCACATGCAATGTACACGATGGAAAAGATCGGCAAAGAAAGTGGTCTGTTCGATGTTCGTTTCCACACAGATTTAGAACTTCTCACCAAAGAAAAGCTAGGGTCTAACAAAAAAAACCTCAACTATTTCGATGCCATAATGTTTTTCTCACAAGGCGATTTACTTCTAACCGAACAGCAAAAGACGGACATTATGTCATTCATTAAAGAGGATGGTAAAGGGTTTCTTGGCACCCACAGTGCTACGGATAGTTTTCGTGCAAGTTGGCCCGAATACATTGAAATGGTCGGTGGTGCTTTTGATAGCCACCCGTGGCATCAAAAAGTTCGCATCCGGGTAGAGGATCGCACCTTTCCAATAACGAAACACTTGCCGCCAATATTTGAAATTACTGACGAGATATATCAGCTTGACCACTATTCGCGTAGCGATAAGCGAGTTCTGATGAGCCTAGATACCACATCGATCGACCTGAATGCTAAAAACGTCCGACGCTCCGATCGTGACTTTGCGATAGCCTGGGCACGCCAGTGGGGTACAGGGCGTGTATTTGTCAACTTGTTGGGGCATCGTCGTGAAGTTTGGGACAATCCAAGCATTCAAAAAATATGGCTAGAGGCTGTTCGCTGGGTGTTAAAATTCACCCACGCAGACCTCACACCCTTACCTCAACCAACTCAAGATTAGACACACATAATTTCCACTCACTGGTTAAGTAATATAGCTACCGGAATCCGTATCGTCAGACTCTAAATCTAGTACAGTAAATTGTCATTAAGTTACTGATACTGAGCCGCATCTTTGAAAATAAGAATATGCTGACGAGGCAAAAAGTCCAACAAGTCAGTGAGTTGGAAATTCATTAGTCCGAGTTCGAAACGGGCTTGCTCAACAGTCATTTTGTGAAGTGGATGAATAGGGATCGTGGGGTCTTCCTTGCGATACTCTACCAATACGAGTCTTCCATCCGGTTTTAAAGATTGCCTTACGTGCTTAATGGTTTTTTCCGGCTGTTGGAGTTCATGGTAAACATCAACCATCAACACAAGATCGACTTCCCCTACAGGTAAACCAGGGTTGTCCTCGCTTGCCAGAATCGCTTCAACATTATGGATCCCTTTTTCAGACAAATTGCGCTCCAGAAGGTCGATCATTCTCTGTTGTATATCAACTGCTAGAACACGTCCTCGCGAACCTACTTGCTTGGCCAACCGCCAGGTAAAATACCCCACTCCGGCTCCAAGATCTACGACCGTTGCACCCTCCGAAATACTAAGAGCCTCTATCAAACGATCCGGCTGTTCTTCAGCATCTCGTTCCGGTCGTGTCAACCAATCAGCATGGACAGCACTCATCACCGGAGCAATCTGACGATTTCGTCTTGTTTCATTAGCTTGTGAAAGCTGCTTCGCTTGCGTAATTGGAAGATCCGTGGCAGCCTGGCTCACTGGAGTGGATAGGCAGCTACCCAGAGAGATCACTATCGATAAAATAGCGGGCGAGGCACTTGAAGTCCACATGAGAGGATCTTCTCAGAATATGGCAGTTGGGTCAACGAACAGCATCGTTCAAAAAGCACGGACACAAACAACGGATGATTCAAATCACGTAGGTACAGAGTCCATATTGATAAAAAAAGTTCTATCTGTCTTGAATGCTATTACCCTGCCGAACTTTAGTTAATTTTTCTAGGCTGAACTTCTCGCTGAACATGCCTTCTGTTCTGTCTAGAGGCACCAGCAAGTCAAGTTCTATATTGCGACAACTATTTTCATCACACGCCTGTCCGTGGACCTCAACCGTGACAGATCCTGCGCCAATTTTTTTCACAGCAGATGCAAACACTGCATACCCTTCAAACCCCCAAGTGAACCAACGTAATTTTGGTTTCGAGTAGTCGTTTGGTGGAGATTGGTACCACACGCCAGACATCTCTAATTCATCGCTTACCGCGATGGTTGTCGGGGTATCTATTCCCAAGGAGTTTCGCCCAGCTAGCTTTTCTCTAGCTCGAAGCCGATTATCCATTGCATATGTGTGCCATCCAGGCTGATGGTGTACTTCGACGATAAGGAATGACCCATCAAACTTTGCTCTATAAGTAACTACCGGCTGATAGTTCCACAATACCTCGACCGAATCACTCCAACCCGAAGCGTAAACGTATGGGGAAGCTACAAGAAAAATATAGGCGATACTCACCTGCAGCAGAGGACGTCGACATTTAGCTGTGTTTTGAAAAATCGCAACTACGCATCGGTTAAACGATCCAAGCGATACTGGTACTCGAGTCATTTCCTATAGCTCATCCTAGCCGTTTTCAATGTCATCAACATACGCACCCCTTTACGAATTACTCCTAGTGTCAGCGTGTCCCCTGCTCTGGTATGCAACTGAATAAATAACTCTGGCGTGTTAGCAACTTTATCACGACCAATACCATTAACCGCAAATACAATGTCCCCTATCGACAACGTATGCAGGCTTAGCAACTGAGCGACTGAGTCAATATTTGTTACCTCTCCTGCAAAACCGAGTGAATCTAGGCCCAATGTCTTCTTTCGCTCTGGTGTCAGGGGGCTTGACTTGAAATAAGATCTTGGGTCTACAGTCAATTGTCGGTAGGTTAAATCGGTCCACCACCAACGTACAGGTAAAGTAATGCTGATATCAATGTGTTGCATCGCACGCTGAATTGTCAGTTGAACCTGATTAGCTCTTCGGTCAACTTTGTCATACGCGTACTGCAAATCTCCGAAGGTCCACACAGGTACTCCTTCAAACTCAACAATGCGATCGCCACTTAACAAGCCAGCTACACTAGCTGCTCCCCGAGATACTTGCACAACCAATCCTTTTGGAATGTCGAGCTCAATACCCAGTCGCTTTATGTCTGGAGATCGAAACATCTGGGAGAGTTTATCCAGCACTCCATCTCTTTCCCGCTGGACATTCTGAAGATCTCCAATTAAATGACACTCCACACATCTACCTCTTGCAGTTGTCTGTTCGACTAATGCAGGTATCTCTTCCGGCAAAAGCTGTTTTGGGCGCTGGGAAGGCAACCAATCACCACTAAGGTAACGTCTATGGATTGCAAGTCCTTGCTCAAGAGCCAATTCGAGACTATCTAGGTTGAGATATTTGTTCGGCGAAGAAGAATCGCGCCCCCCGTAACGCATGTAGATGTGTTCTTCGGCATTAAGTAGGAAAAAATAGAGCGTGTTATACCTGTCGTAATCAAACAAACCTATATCGACATCGTCCATCCGAGTAATACGCACACAGACGTACTCACTCATAAGTCGACCGCGGTGAGTCTGAAGCGATGACAGCACAACCTGTGCGTCGAATTCGCGCCCAGCTCTTCAAGGTTCACATCTGAATTCCAAAAAAATTGGTTTGCCAGTCCGTTTGGCCTCATCAACAGCTTCGTCGTAGCTGTCAAACCAAAGTACCTCTTCAGCCCGACTATCAGCAGGATGAAGCACTGTCAGCGTCAACCACAAGAACAGAAGATAAGGAAGATAACATCTACATTGCATATATTTTTCACATCACGAAAAAAAGCCCTAAAATCAAAAGTATATCTTTGAACTCATGAGTGTATCTAAATTTGATAAAGCGAAACCAATCGTCGATTTTCCCGAGCTAGAAGCATCAATCGGGAAGTTTTGGGTGGAGCACGAAATTTTTGAAAAGAGTCTTCGAAATCGTGAAGGCTGTCCTAAGTTCATTTTTTACGAAGGGCCACCCACTGCAAACGGGCTTCCACACAATGGACACGTACTTACTCGTGTCATTAAAGATATTTTTCTGCGCTACCGCACAATGTGCGGCTTTTACGTTCCACGCAAAGCCGGATGGGATACTCACGGCCTTCCAGTTGAAGTTGAGGTTGAAAAAGAACTTGGCATTCACGGTAAGGAAGCAATCGAAGAGTACGGTGTTAAGAAATTCATTCTGAAATGTATGCAATCAGTATTTCGTTACACCGAGCAGTGGGAAAAAATGACCAACCGAGTCGGCTTTTGGGTCGATCTCGAAGATGCCTACGTCACCTACCACAAGAGCTACGTCGAAAGTGTCTGGTGGGCACTCTCGGAATTGTTCCACAAAGATTTGCTATACCAAGGGCACAAGATCGTATGGTGGTGGCCGCAAGGCGGTACTGCACTTTCGGCAGGTGAGGTTGGTCTTGGATACAAGGAGGTAGAAGATCCTTCCGTCTATGTGGCATTGGAACTCGAAGATGAACCAGGAACTCATCTATTAATCTGGACAACAACTCCATGGACACTGCCCGCCAATCAATACGTCGCAGTGAAAGAAGACTACGATTATGTCCAGGTCCGCGATGATGCTCACTCAATTATTCTTGCTGCTGATTTACGCGAGACGATAGCTGAGAAGCTCGGCCGTGAATTACCTATCGAAAAAGAGATAAAAGGGATAGATCTAGTAGGTCGCCGGTATCGCCCACCTCTCGACTACTACACAAAACGGTACTGTGATTTACTAGTAAAATCGAAAGCTGGAGACTCGATTAATGCTCTATGGACAGTATTATCAGGCGATTTTGTCGAACTTGACCAGGGTACCGGACTGGTTCACGAAGCCCCAGCGTTTGGTGAAGTAGATTATGAATTATTTCTAAAGACGCGAAACTCATTCGTGGATGGACAAAAAATCCCTCTACTGTGCCCTGTCGGGCCAGACGGTAAGTTCACCAACGAAACTCCTGACCTGGAGGGTGTTTTCGTCAAAGATGCCGACCGGTTGATCATAGCTAAACTTAAGGAGGAAGGTGTTCTCCTACACCGCGAGAACTATCGCCACGACTATCCCTTTTGCTGGCGAGCTGACAATGATCCGCTAATTCAGTATGCACGTCCCGCGTGGTTCGTCCGTACGACTGAACACATCAGAGATGCCATCGCCAACAACGAAAGTGCAAAATGGTTACCTGAACACATCGGCACCGGACGGTTCGGTGATTTTTTGACCAATAATGTTGACTGGGCGTTATCACGTGAACGCTATTGGGGAACGCCACTCAACATCTGGATCAACGATGAAACTGGCAACATGCAAGCACCTTCTTCGGTAAAAGAAATTGAATCCAAAAACCCCGAAGCATTTCTCCATTTCAAGAAAGAACAACAGGACAATCCGGATCTTTCGGATCATCTTATGGTCCACAAACCTTGGATAGATGAGGTTACCTGGGTAGAACCTAATGAGCCTGGTGTTTACAGACGCATCCCCGAAGTGATTGACTGTTGGTTTGACTCAGGCTGTATGCCGTTCGCACAATTCGGATATCCCCACAAAGGGGGCAAAGAATTCGAAGACTCTTTTCCAGCAGATTTCATTACTGAGGCAATTGATCAAACACGAGGTTGGTTTTATTCACAGTTGATGATTTCAACACTTGTATTTGACAAGAAGACTCAGCAGCGCTGTGGGTTCACGGAAGAACGAGATTACCCTCACCCCTTTCGCACCTGCATTGTGCTCGGTCACGTCACCGATCCAACGGGCAAGAAGGAGTCCAAATCAAAAGGTAACTACACGCCTCCTGAAGTAATTTTCGACCGTGTGATCAACGAATTTGCGGTGGTTAGCTCCGAAAAAGCCGGGATGCCAGTAAAAGAGGATGAAGTGTTACTTTGTCGTGAAGAAGTCCAAGCTCTTGATGCCACCCCGGGGACCGTTATGAAACTTTCAACGGGTTCGCTCGATGGTCGCTCTAAATCCTTCACAGTGCAGCAAGCAAAAAAACTACCACGACGGGTGGCTGTCATTTCAACGAAAAACTGTAGTGACCTCGCCTTAAGTTCTACACCATCGGGTTTAAATGTACAGCCAAATGACGTCACACGCCTTCCTGCCAATCAAAAATTGACCCTCGAAAGCACGCACGGATCTGCCCCAGGAGCTGATGCGTTTCGCTGGTTCTTCTTTGCCGCCAACCCACCGTGGTCACCAACTCGACATTCACTCAGTAACGTACGAATGCTCCAAAAAGAACTACCACTTAAACTTCGCAACGTTTATTCGTTTTTCACAATCTATGCCAATATTGACAGTTTCGATCCTGTTACTACAACTGGACAACCCTTGAAAAAGAGAACTCTGTTAGATCGTTGGATTCTCTCGGAAACTGCATTGGTTAACAGCAAGGTGAAGTCTCTAATGGACAACTACTCGGTGTACGAAGCCGCCGAGGAACTTTCAAGTTTCGTCGATGCACTATCAAATTGGTACCTGCGGCGAAGTCGCAGGCGTTATTGGAAAAGTGAACAAGACATCGACAAACAGGATGCCTACGCCACACTCTACCAAGCTCTCACAACAGTCACGAATTTGGTGGCACCCTTTGTCCCGTTTTTAGCCGAAGAGATCTATCAGAACCTCGTACGTAAACCATTTGGCAATCAACAACCCGAAAGTGTGCATCTATGTGATTTTTCTGTCCCCGATGAAGCCGCGATTGACCACAAACTTTCAGATGAGATGGCGTTCGTAAGAAGTATCGTCTCTCTTGGATTACGAGTCCGGACTGATCACAAATTGAAGGTGCGACAACCTCTTTCACTGGCAGAAATTGTCTTATCTGATGAATCATACCGTGCGGCTCTTGAAAATTATCGCGATCTGATAGCAGAAGAACTCAACGTACAGGAAGTAACTTTCGTGGGAAGTGACGAAGGGCACGTACGCTATGCGGTGCGACCCAATTTCCGACGACTCGGACCAAGACTTGGCAAAAAGATGCCTATAGCAAAAAAAGCGTTCCAAAACGTCGACGCATCCCAACTAAGACACGATTTGCTCTCCACCGGAAAGATCGAGATGGAAATTGGTGATGAAACCATCACACTCAACGCAGAAGATGTAGAGGTGCTGGTTGAGTCCACTGAAGACTATGCTGCTGCCGGTGATCAGCAATCAGTCGTGGTTCTTAACACCAATCTGACAGAAGAATTACTGCAAGAAGGCCTCTACCGTGAGTTGCTTCGACGCATACAAGACCTACGTAAAGAGCTTAATGTCGAATACACGAGCCGCATTAAGTTGTCGATAGAAGCCTCACAGAGAATCAAGAGCGTTCTCGAAATTCGTCGCAAACATTTCATGGAAGAGACACTATGTACGACGCTCAATATAGAGAAAATTGACTCGAATCAAGAAAACTATCGTGAAATAGAGATCAGTGGTGAAACGGTAATGGTAGTGCTCTCCCTGCACTAAACTCCTATGTATAAAACAACACTGATACCTCGAAGACCAGCACCGTCGCGTTTCTTATTGAACGGAGTGAATGGGAATGCGTGCACAATCCTCGATTGGTGAGTGTGATTAACTTAATATTGGGAAACTATGTTAACTCGGCGTAAGTGGACCAAGATCGTAGCCGGCGCTGGACTAGCATCCTGTTCACAACCCGAGAAATCCAACTTGACCGATGAATATATGTCTCTACCGTCCAGTAAGGACATACTGGATCGTTCAATTGTCCTTGATTTCCATTGCGATACACCGATTCGTCTCGTGGAAGAAAAGCTTGATCTTAGTAAATTGCATACCACTGGAGAGCTGGACATCCCACGCATGCGTCAAGGAGGCATAACCGGTGTCTTTTTTTCAATCTACACCGGAGCAACTAATAAAACACCTCTCGAAGCAGTCAAAAAAGCTCTCGAAATTATAGATGTCGTTATTGAGGAAGTGCACCGTCACCCTAAAGATCTCATCTTGGCAACCTCGTCTGGCGAAATTGCAGATGCAAAACAGGCTGGAAAAATTGCAATCCTTATGGGTGTTGAAGGTGGTCACATGATAGATTCGAGTCTTTCGGTATTGCGCAACTTCCATCGTCTGGGAGTTCGATATTTAACACTGACCCACAGCGCGTCGACAGGTTGGGCTGACTCCTCAGGTGGATTGAACGGCCTTACTGATTTTGGTAAAGATGTCGTAATCGAAATGAACCGATTGGGGATGATGGTCGATATCTCACACGTTTCTGACAAAACTTTTTTTGACACCATTCAAACATCGAAAACACCCATCATCGCTTCTCACTCTTCGTGCCGTGCATTAGCATCACATAATCGCAATATGACCGATGAAATGCTACAAGCCTTAGCCGTCAATGGTGGCGTAGTTCACATCAACTACTACAATGCTTTCCTTGACGATGAATATACTCACCGAGCAAGCACACTTGCAGACCTAGACAGAAAATACGTAGAGATTCGTAACCGTTTTAGAGATAACAAAAAGCGACTTGCTCTGGAAACACACCAAATCAACCATGCGCGGGTGAAACGTATTGGACGCGTACCGTTTAGCCGACTACTGGATCACTTCGAACACGCCACTGAAGTGGCTGGTATTGACCATGTTGGAATGGGATCCGACTTCGATGGAGTGCAAGGTCAACTTCCGGAAGGAATGGAAGACATCTCTAAGATTGGAAATCTTGTTGCGGGACTTTCCGAACGTGGGTTCTCAGATGACGACCTCAGAAAGATCCTCGGCGGAAATAGTCTCCGTGTAATGCACCAAGTCGAAACATACCGACACACGTAGTTTGCTCACATTCGTATATTGCAACTACGGTCAACACAAGGGATAAAACACCACCTATGACACAAATTCGACATTTATTTTTGACCTTGTCGGTGATCCTAGTAACTTTTCTTGCGCCCTTGAATTCTCAACAATGGCCCTACTGGGGAGGAGATCCGGGTGGAAAAAAATACGCCGCACTCGATCAGATCAATAAGGAGAATGTTCACCGTCTAAAAGTAGCATGGATCTATGACACTGGTGACGCAAGTGATGGTAGTGAACCTGGTTTACCCCCTCGGTCAGCACATGAATCAACTCCTCTAATGATTAATGGCGTACTGTATCTAACTACGCCGTTTAATCGTCTTTTCGCACTCAATTCTGAAACTGGAGAAGCTTTGTGGAGTTACGATCCAAAAACATCCGGGCGGAACAATCGTTTCAGTCTATCCATAAGCCGTGGCGCAGCATATTGGAGCAATAACGAAGCAAATCGTATTTTCCTGGGAGACCAGTCTGGAAGACTTCATTCGATTGATACTCTCAACGGTGAACTTGACCTTGATTTCGGCACCAACGGAATCGTTGACTTGAGCACTGGTGTATCCGGAAAGTTTACAGAAGGAGGATACGGAATGACTTCACCAGTCGCAATCTGCGGTGATGTGATCATTGCCGGTGGACGCGTAACCGACAGTAACCCACAAGGACCTAGTGGAGACATTCGTGGCCTTGATGTTCGCACCGGTGAACAACGCTGGCGATTCAATACAGTGCCTCATCCTGGTGAGTTCGGTCACGATACTTGGGGGAAAAACTCCTGGAAGGATAGAGGGGGTACCAACGCCTGGTCGATCATGAGTGTGGACGAGGAAAACGAGCTGGTTTTTTTACCACTCACCTCTCCTGCTTATGATTTTTATGGTGGCGACCGCCCTGGAAAAAATCTATTTAGTGATAGTGTCGTAGCATTGGATTGCAAGACTGGACAACGAAAGTGGCATTTTCAAACAATTCACCACGATCTGTGGGATTGGGATTTACCCTCCCAGCCACTGTTGATTTCGGTCGATCACAATGGACGAGAAACCTCCGCTGTTGCCGTAATCACCAAAACTGGTTTCGTGTTTTTGCTTGACCGTCTCAATGGGAAACCATTGTTCGAAGTAGAAGAACGTCCGGTTCCCATCGGTGATATTCCAGGAGAGGAATATTGGCCTACTCAACCTTTCCCAGTAAAACCACCACCGTTCGTACGGCAATCGATGACTCGCGAAGAAATCACCAATGTCACACCAGAATCGCGTGCCGAATGTCTTGCCTTACTGGAAGATGCATACGTAGAAGGTCCTCTGTTTCGTCCGATAGGCGAGCGGCCAACTGTCCTGTTTCCCGGAACGAATGGCGGGGCTAATTGGGGCGGGGGTGCTTTCGATCCTCTGACAAACACACTCTATATCAACTCCATGGATGTCGGTGGGCTACTGCGCATGGTGAAACGCCCTTCGGATTCATTGCTTCCTTATCGAGCACGTGGAACCAAGTACGGTCGGTTGTGGGACTCAAATCAATACCCTTGCCAAACCCCTCCCTGGGGACACCTTACCGCCATCAATATGGATCAAGGTGAATTTCGCTGGCGCATAATTTTAGGAGAATTTGAAGAACTGACTGCTCGAGGTATCGCCAAAACAGGAACACCTAACCTTGGAGGCCCAATCGTCACCTCGGGTGGACTAGTTTTCATCGCTGCAACCAACGACCGCCATTTTCGCGCATTCGACAAAGACACCGGCAAAACCCTATGGGAGACTCGTTTACCCGCTAGTGGACACGCTACTCCGATTACCTACTTGGGGCCCACAAACGGTAAGCAATATGTTGCCATCGCAGCTGGTGGTGGCAACAAATACAACGAGAACTACATGGCGAAACTTGTGGTTTTTGCGCTGTACTAAGATTAAAAATCACTCGGAAACTGCGGATGCTCGTTTGGAGGAAGGGCTCAAGTGTTCTTAGGGTCACTCTATATAAACTTTAGTTGATTTCATCAGTAGCTTTAAAATGGTCTTTTAGACTCGCTAGAATCAGGTGTTTATGGTCATACCTTGTATTGATTTGATGGGTGGGAAGGTAGTGCAGCTCATCCAAGGACAAAAAAAAGCGCTCGAGGCAGATGAACCTCTTGTAATGCTCGAAAAATTCGCAGCATTCCCAGAAATCCAAGTGGTCGATCTAGACCAAGCAATGGGCAAGGGCTCAAATGACTCGATAGTGCGAAAGTTGAGTGCACACGCAACGGTACGTGTTGGCGGTGGTGTTCGTTCTGTGGATCGGGCAAAGACACTAATCGAATCAGGAGCAACAAAGGTAATAGTTGGAACAGCAACGTTTTCATCATCAGGCGTAAATCACGAGTTTCTTAGCAAACTAGCAGCTGCAATCGGTCCACAGAAAATTCTCCCGGCGTTAGATTCTAGAAACGGTAAAATCGTCGTAAAAGGATGGCAGGAGATCACAGCATTTTCAGCCGAAAACGTTATTCGAGAAATAGAGCCTTACTGTGAGGGGTTTATGTGCACCTACGTAGACAAGGAAGGTATGCTGGAGGGTACGGACTTGGATTGGTTTCGAAAGCTCCGAGGAGCTACCTCACACGAAATCACGGCTGCTGGCGGCATCACAACACTCGATGATATCCGCCACCTACAACACTTGAATATACACGCCGCACTGGGAATGGCAATCTACACAGGAAAACTCAACCTTACCGAATTAGCTGAACTGTAATTCGATCTCATCGTCAAGAATGATTGCCCATTCACAAGGCTCTGCGCACAAAACACAGTTGATTTATCACGTGCAAAATCGCTAGAACACCACCTGTGGTTGCGCGGTAAATTCATGTTTTGACTGTTCTAATAAATTAGCCCTTTTACTAACCAGCTTGAGATTACCTGAGCTACTCTTAGAGTATTAGTGGAACGGTGCACAATGCCCAAAAATTCCTCGTTTCCCTCAGCCTCTAAAGATGAAGGGAACTCCAGATCCACGGTTGATCGCCGTGAAGCGATTAAAGTGCTTGCGGCCGGGACCTCAACATTTTTCCCTTTGTCCCAATTGGCTCACTCTCGCGTGGTCACACCTGTGCCTGTCGATGGCTGGGTGCCACATTTTTTCACCAAACAGCAAGACAAAATCGTCACGGCTATTGCAGAACTAATTTTGCCGGAGACAGATACTCCCGGGGCAAAAACCGCTCAGGTGAACCGTCACATTGATCTTGTCCTTAGTGACGAAACCGAAAAAGTTCAGAGAGGCTTTCTCGAAGGTCTGGCTTGGCTTGAAGAACGAAGCAGAGACCTTTTCGACGCAGGGTTTCTCGAAGCAACTGAGGCACAACAGACTGAGCTTTTAACGGAAATATCCAAACCTTCGAAAGACGGACACAACCTTGAACATCTCTTCTTTTTGGACATCAAGGAGAGAACCGTATTTGCCTATTACACGTCACAAATTGGCATTCACCAAGAACTTGAGTACAAGGGGAAAACACCAGTTCCCAAATGGAACGGTTGTACGCATCCGGAGCATCAAAACTTGACATCCCAGAAAAACACACAGGGGGTGGAAAGTGAGTAGAAAAACCTACGACGTACTGATCGTCGGCAGTGGAGCAAGTGGTGGCATAGCAGCAAAAGTTCTCACCGAGTGTGGACTCGACACCTTGTTGCTGGAAGCAGGTCCATCAATCAGTCGTTCCGATTACTTAACTCATTCGTTCCCATACGATTTCCCTTTCCGTGGGCGTGGTAGCCCCAGCAAAATCAGGAAAGACGGTGCAAGAGCGGCTAGAGAAAACACTCCGGTTAAGGGTTGGTACGCTGAATTAAGTGAAAACCCTTATATAACACCTCCAAATAACCCCTTTGACTGGCAATATCGGTCACGCATCTTAGGCGGACGTACCCTTCATTGGGGTCGCCAGTCTCTACGTTTTGCTGACTACGACTTCAAACCAGCTTCAATCGATGGTCAGGGAATCGATTGGCCTTTTGGCTACGAAGAGCTTGAGCCTTATTACGACAAAGTCGAGGATTACATCGGCGTTCAGGGATTCTATGAAAATTTGCCCCAAATCCCCGATGGTAAGTTTCAGCCAGCCTTCGCCTACAACTGTTACGAACATTTAATGAGCAAAGCAGCAATCAAGATGGGCCGCCGTTTAACGGCTTTACGAATTGCCCAGCTTAGCCGTCCGCACCGTGGCAGACCAGCCTGTCATTGCTGTGGAAGTTGCGGTTCTGGATGCGACATTGATGCATTTTTTACAACTCCTGCCGTCACTCTTCCAGATGCCATGGCGACTGGAAATTTGACACTCCAAACCGACGCTGTAGTGCGTCACGTTATGGTCAATGATGAGGCTCGTGCAACTGGTGTCGGATATTTCAACCGTTTAACGAAAAGCTACAAAGAAGCCTTCGCAAAGGTTGTTGTTCTTGCTGGTTCGACATTGGAATCAACCCGCATTATGCTCAATTCTACGTCTAGACACTTTTCAACTGGACTAGCAAATAGCAGTGGTGTGCTTGGCCACTACCTGATGGATCACACGGAACCAGGTACGGTTTGGGCGACTTTACCAGAATTGACCGGTGGGGCGATCCTTAACGAAGATGGCAAATCCAACGGTTCCTACATTCCGCGGTGGCATAACCTCGCCAACGAGAAACCCCATCCAGACTTCCTTCGTGGTTACGGAATCATGGTGAAGGGTGGTGCTCAAATCTATCCCGGTCATGCGAATAAAATCGAAGGGTTTGGTGCCGGTTACAAACGTAGGGTTAAAGATTTCCATCCGGCTATCATTCGTGTTTATCCGCGTGGTGAAGCTCTACCAAATCATGACAGCTTTGTAGAAATAGACAAAAATGTTGTGGATGCTTGGGGGATTCCAGTATTACGCATCAACTACGCACGCACTGACAATGATTTCAAGATGGCCAAGCAGGCGATGGAGGACGTCTTCGAACTAGTGGACCATGCTGGTGCAGAGATCCTACACGTTAACGATAAACTGGCTGAGCCCGGCAATGTAGCTCACGAAATGGGAACAGCCCGCATGGGACAGAACCCTAGAACAAGTGTCTTAAACGGCTACAATCAAGCTCACGACATTGACAATCTACTGGTTGTGGATGGTGCCGGCTTCCCCAGCTCGTCCTGTCAGAACCCCACCCTGACCTTTATGGCCGTCGCCTGGCGTGCAAGCGAACACCTTGTCGAGCGACTCAAACGCGGTGAGTTATGAATTTACGTCACTGATCAAGCCAGTATCTCTTTGACAACATGCGCAGGCTCAACGCCTGTTAATTTGGCATCCAGACCCTGGTGCTTGTGAGTAAACCGTTCGTGGTCAATCCCAAATAGGTGTAGTATCGTTGCTTGAAAATCACGGATATGAACTGGGTCCTTGACGATGTTGTAAGAAAAGTCGTCTGTCTCTCCATGTACAACACCTCCCTTAACACCACCACCAGCCATCCACAAGCTGTAACATCTCGGATGATGATCACGGCCGTAATCAGTAGGAGTCAATTTCCCCTGGGAGTAAATCGTGCGGCCAAATTCACCACCCCAAATAACGAGTGTGTCTTCAAACAAACCACGCTCCTTAAGGTCCTGTATGAGCGCGTAACTCGCTTGGTCAACATCTCTAGCTTGAGCGGGTAGAACTTCAGGTGCAAATGAATGCACATCCCAGCCACGATGATATATCTGTACGAAGCGTGTGCCTCGCTCGATTAGTCGACGTGCCATTAAAGCGGCGTTCTGGAATTTGCCGGGTTGCTTCGCTTCTTCGCCCCAACGCTTGAAAGTGCTTTCGGGCTCACTCGCAAGATCGCTCATCTCGGGAACCGACGATTGCATCCTAAACGCCATTTCAAACTGTTCTATGCGAGCCAAGGTTTCGGGATCGCCAATTTTTGCGTGCTGTAGCCGATTGAGCTCACTAAGTCCATCCAGCATCGTGCGACGCACTTCGCTCGAAACTCCATCTGGGTTCTGAATGTACAGTACAGGATTAGTTCCACCACGTAATCCGACCCCCGCATACTTGGCCGAAAGAAAACCCGCGCTCCACAACCGTGCTGATATGGCCTGTACTCCCGCCTTCGGGTGACTACGTTCAGCATTCATGACAGCGAATGTCGGAAGGTCATTATTCATGCTTCCGAGGCCATAAGCAAGCCAGGAACCAATACAGGGACGTCCTGCTACCTGGCGACCTGTTTGGATAAACGTAATCGCTGGTTCGTGGTTAATGGCCTCAGTATGCATCGATCTGATGATCGCAATGTCATCAGCCATTTTTGCCACATTTGGCAGCAGTTCTGAAATCCAGGCACCACTCTGTCCATGCTGCTTGAACTTGAAAACAGATGGAGCTATCGGAAATCTCGACTGACCTGACGTCATAGTAGTCAAACGCTGACCTTGACGAATTGAAGCGGGCAGATCCTTGTCGTACCAATCCTTCATCTTCGGCTTGTGATCAAGAAGATCCATCTGCGGCGGAGCTCCCATCGCATGCAAATAGATACATCGTTTGGCTTTTGGAGCAAAATGCGGTAAACCTGGAAGACTGTCAGAGGAGGTCACCCCTATTTGCGAATCACCTAAACCATTCTCGGCCAGCATGCTCGCAAGTGCTATGCCGCCTATCCCTCTTGCTCCTCGGGCAAAAAACTGTCTGCGGGTTTCTGCAAGAACTGCCTGATCAGATGGGTGCATGATAACTCTCCGCCTAGATTCCGTTTCTATTCAGTCCGTCGGATCAATTGTATCTAAAATTGACTACTTGTTCAGCACTTCGTCCAAGTTTAACAATTGATTGGCCATCATGGTAAGAGCTGCAGATTGGACTGGTCGTGACAGCTCCATAGGTATGGATTCCCCCACCTGAATCAATCGTAAAGCTTCACTGCCGTTGGCCTTGTAGTAACTAAAGAACTTGCCATAGGTACTCTTAGCAATCTCACGTTCACTACTTTCCAATACACGCCCCAACACACGAGTCGTTATGTAGTCGAGACGTTCATCTAAGTCACCACCTACAGCCTCAATAGCCTTCTGAGCTAAAAAACGAGCTGATTCAATAAATTGAGGGTCATTTAGAGTCACCAAAGCTTGCAGTGGTGTATTGGTTCGCTCACGTTGAACAGTGCAGTGCTCACGAGTAGGTGCATTAAAAATGTCCATCGAAGCCGGCGGGGCAGATCGCTTCCAGAGTGTATACATACTACGGCGATACAAGTTATCACCTTCATCCTGCTCGTATTTACCGGTAGTACTGCCCGGCATGGCGACCGTTTCCCAGACACCTGCTGGTTGATAGGGCTTCACACTAGGGCCACCAACCCTACGGCTCAAAAGGCCGCTCGCAGCAAGAGCATAGTCCCGTATCAATTCAGCATCCATGCGAAATCGAGGCCCACGTGAAAGTAATCGATTGTCAAAGTCTTTCTCAAGTTTTTGAGGTGTCACAACTGCTGACTGTCGATAGGTAGCCGAGGTTAGGATTAAACGGAACAACTGTTTAACATCCCACGCTCTATCACGAAATTCTACCGCGAGCCAATCAAGTAGATTTGGGTGTGAAGGTGGCTCACCCTGCGAACCAAAATCTCCACTTGTCCTGACAATGCCTGTTCCAAACACTTCCTGCCAGAAACGATTAACTATCACTCGCGAAGTCAATGGGTTGGTATCGCCGACCAACCAACGCGCCAACCCCATTCGGTTTTTTGGTGCTGACATAGGCATAGGCGGCAAGGCAGCAGGTGTAGTGGCAGGCACTAAATCTTTCTTTTGGTCATACATCCCACGATTCAACACATACGCTTCCGGCATCTGTCCAGAAACTTCCTGCATCACATGCGTCACACCTCCGCGTCGACGAATCTCGCGGTACTCGTCGAGTGCTTCTAGTCGTTTAGCCAAGAGCCTACGATACTTTTTGCTCTGCAAATTGAGGTAATACAATCGCAGTGCTTCCCTTTGATTTGGACTGAATAAATCTGGAGTTTTGCCTCTTGCTTCTCGAATTATGGGCCAGCTAGAAACAATCTGTGCCTCCTCCAAATTAACAGCACGGTTAAAAATTCGGAAATCAGAAATAGCTCCTCCGGGGAAGAAGATGGATTCATAAACCCCATCCAAATCTGCTGATTCTTGGATAACTTTTCCCAAGAGAAACGGCCCGTTATTCAGTATCGATCCTTCAATCTTTTCGAAGTATTCACTACCCTGTGTAGGTAATGACTGACCATTCATGAAAAGATCGAGACCGGCCCGCTCTCCACTTCCATCGTAGGTAATAGTAATATGGTTCCAACTTCCCATTTGGAGCTGCTGCAAATGATCTGAGAAAACCTCTACAGTCTTGCCATTGTCACCATAAAGATGAAAGCCTGGGAGACGGGCAAGAAAAGCACTGACCGTCAAAGCCCAACCCCTGTTGTTATCTTCAGGATCAACTTGGCTTGCTATTACGAAACGGTCCTCCTCTTTTGGCATGAAAAACTCGATAGCGAAGGAAAATGGCCTCTTGGTATCGAGTGAAAGATTTGGCAATTCTGTTGAGGCCTCTCCAACGAAATGTATTGCCTTTCGGTTTGGGTCAGGACCTTGACCAATCTTGACACCTTTGCTCAATGTGACTCTCGACTTTTTGCCTCGGATCACTGCATAAGGTTCATCGTCGGTGAACAATCTAAAAATTTCTACATCAGCACCAAGTGGTGAAGAGATAGAACGATACTCTCCAGTTTTCAACCACGACTCAAATCTCCTTTTCGATGAGTCTGAAAAAAGATCAATACTTTTATCCAAACTACTTATTCGTTTCTTCAAGATCTGTAGTTTTCGACGATCTTCTCTTTGAGGAACCACCACAATAGGAGGAGAATCAGAGACATTACCATCCATCACGTACTGTGTGGTATTGCGGAAAAACGCCGTCAAAGAATAAAAGTCTTTTTGGGAAATCGGGTCAAATTTGTGATCGTGACAAGTTGCACATCCAACAGTCAGACCCAACCAAACCAATCCTGTCGTATCCGCTCGGTCCTTCGCGTAAATTGCTTCGTACTCTTCTTCGATGATACCTGCTTCACTCGTCGTCACATTACAGCGATGAAACCCAGTGGCAACTAGCTGATCAAGGGTTGGATTTGGCAAAAGATCACCAGCAATCTGCTCGATAGTGAACTGATCAAAGGGCATATTTTGATTGAACGCTTGGATTACCCAATCACGATAAGGCCACATTTCACGGTAGTTGTCGACATGCATACCATGTGTGTCGCCATATCGAGCTGCATCGAGCCAATAACGTCCACGATGTTCTCCCCAGTGTTCAGATTGTAATAAGCGGTCGATATAATCCTCATATGCCGTATCCGAAGAGTCATTGACAAATGCTTCCAATGCATCAGGCCCAGGAGGAAGACCAGTTAAATCGAGCGCAGCTCTTCGCCCTAGAGTGCGGCGATCCACCTCTGGAGTTGGCGGGAGACCCTGTCTCTCTAATCGCGCAAGCACGAAACTATCAATTGGGTTACGCACCCACGCTGAGTTCTTGACATGTGGCTCAGAAGGTCGGATCAAGGGATTGAAAGACCAGTGCTGGTTCCAGGACGCACCCTGCTCGATCCAGCGTTTGAATATGTCAATTTGATCTTCAGTCAATTCCTTTGCTGAATACGTCGGTGGCATACGTAGCCCTTCATTTGGATGAGTAATACGTTTGTAGAGTAAACTCTCTTCAGGTTTGCCAACCACAACCACCGCACCGTTTTTTCGCGAGGCGAACATACTCTCGCGAACATCCATACGTAATCCGGCCATACGGCTTGCCTTATCAGGACCATGACAATGAAAACATTTGTCAGAGAGGATCGGCCTAACGTCACGTTGAAAATTAACTGTTTCAGAAACCAAGGAAACCGGTAGAACCGACAAAATCACCAGAAGCGCAACAAGAATCATATCAGTAAATACCTCTGAGCGAATCTACAATTTGACACCACCACTAAACACAGCGCCCTGTAACGGTTTTGCGATGTCCTTAAAACCACCTTGACACTTTTTGGAAGTAAGCCTTACCTATTCTAACTGTTTGAAGCTAAACAGAAAAGAGGCTACCGTTATGTTTAGATCGTTAGTGAAAAAGGCACGAAAGAGTCCTTCAATCAAAAATCAATATTAATACCAAGCGCCTTCATTTTACGATATAAGTGGCTGCGTTCGAGCCCTAATGCTTCAGCGGTACGAGACATATTGCCATCAAGTTCCTGAAGAGTACGCATCACATAGTCCCGTTCATATGCCTTACGAGCTTCTTCCAGGCTAGTAAAGCGTTCACGCGCCATTCCTCCGGTCTTAGATTGTTTTTCGTTTGAAAGGCCGAGCTCAGCAACGCCAACCTCCAACCTCGTGGTCATAATAACAACACGCTCCATCAAGTTGCGCAGTTCACGAACATTGCCAGGCCAACTTCGAATACTCAACGCTTCGCTTGCTTCTGAAGTCAGTTGACGTGTTTGACGTCCATAGGTCGCACAAAATTCGTCAAGAAAATGCTCTGCGAGAAGAGGTATATCTTCGGTTCGCTCACGCAACGGAGGCACCTGAAAGGGAATCACATTCAGCCGATAAAACAGATCCTCACGAAAATTACCGTGTCTGATTTCTTTTTCAAGATCCTTGTTCGTGGCTGCGATAACACGCGTATCGACCTGAATGGTTTTGGCTAAACCGAGTGGTTCAAAACGCTGTTCCTCAAGCACGCGTAGCACCTTGGCCTGCGTCTTAAGGCTCATATCTCCTACTTCGTCAAGAAATAACGTTCCACCGTCAGCTTTTTGGAACTTACCTGTCTTATCTTCATGTGCCCCAGCGAAAGACCCCTGACGATGTCCGAATAGCTCACTTTCAATCAACTCTTCTGGGATAGCAGCACAATTGACTTCGATAAACGCACCATCGGAGCGTAAACTCTCCGCGTGTAATGCTCTTGCTACCAACTCTTTACCGACACCACTCTCTCCAAAAATAAGTATCCGCCCATTGGTTGGCGCCATCAAGGCCAGCTGTTGTCGTAGAGCCTTGATTTGAACACTCTCACCGATAATGTCGTAGTACGAGGGTAATTGTGCACGTAAATTTGTATTCTCTGCCAGTAAACGACGGTGCTCAAGAGCTCTTTTTACAGTTACCGTTACCTTTTCTAACGACAAGGGCTTCTCAAGAAAATCAAGAGCCCCCAGTTTGGTCGCTTTAACAGCGGTTTCAATTGTGCCATGTCCGGAAATCATCACAACCACTGGGCGTTGTGACTCATCAAGATTTGATATCCGGTCCAGCGTTTCAAGGCCATCAATTGAGGGTAACCAGATATCGAGCAACACAACCGAATAGTTTTTGCTCTGTAGATGGCTCATGCAGTCCTCACCGTTTTCTACAGAATCAACTTCATAGCCCTCGTCCTCGAGAATGCCAACTAACGACTCACAGATGCCAACCTCGTCGTCAACTACCAGAATACGTTTCCGCATTACGTTCTCGATCCTGCGGTAGTCTCGATACGACTCATCGCTGTCGGCACCTCAATTACGAAGCGGCTGCCGGTGGGACTACGATCCTCAACACGAATACCGGCTCGATGCTCACTCAAAATACGATTTACAATCGCTAAGCCCAACCCAGTTCCTCTACGTTTGGTCGAAAAGTACGGCAAAAACAGTTTCTCCTTGTCTTCAGGAGAAATACCGTGCCCTGAATCAGCCACAACAACCTGAACGTGGTCCGCATCAAAATCGGTCGTAGTTTGGATCAATATTTCGCGCACCAGAGACTCATCGACCGCAGCGGCAGCATTGTCGATCAAGTTTACCAATGCGCGTTTAAACTGTTCTGCATCAATCAACACCGCTGGAAGATTATCACCTAAGTTTTTCTCAATGCTCACACCTTCTAATCGCCCTTCAAAAACATCCAGTGCTTCTTCCACAACTGTATTGAGATCAGTTTCACAAGGTTGAGCAGTAGGTAATCTTGCAAATTGTGCGAATTCATTAATTAGCGTTCCTAGTGTCGCAACCTCCCGCACTATGATCGAAGTGCATTTGTCAAGGCTCTCTCTGAGTTCCTTGAGGCGTACTGGGTCCTGAGTAGTCCCAAAACGGTCTACCAACCGGCTCATGCGCTCAGCCGAAAGAGCAATTGGCGTCAGAGGGTTCTTGATCTCGTGTGCCACTCGTTGCGCTACTTCTGTCCATGCCTCAGATTTTTGTGCCCGTAGCAGCTCAGTAGTATCTTCGAGGACAATCACAAAACCATGTGGGGCTTTGGGGTCGGCAACTTCTTTTTCGAGAGCAGAAACAGTAAGTGACACATGAAGAATCCTGCCACTATTTTCGAAAATAAATTCCCGGTTGGCTAAACCGGTACGACGAGCGCGCTTCATCATATGACGCAACTCGATGTGTTCTTCCGGTGAAAATAAATCCTCTAATTGTTGCGCCTTTTCAGTTTTCTCTCGAGGGAAAATCGCATCCAGGCTAGAGTTAATTTTCTGGATCGATCCGTCATCAGAAACCGAGATCACACCGGGGGTTATGCTTTCAAGAATCGCATTAATGAAACCTCTGCGTGCATCCAGTTCGACGTTCACTTGTTCCAAATCTAGATTGCTTTGTTCTAATTTGCGACGATGAGATTCAAGCTGTTGAGTCATGTGGTTAAATGACTCAACCAACGCTCCTAGTTCATCACTTGCACGAGTTTTGACACGGTAGTCAAGATGACCGCTAGAAAGCTCACCTGTAGCTTCAACCAATGCCTCAATAGGAACAATGATCTGCTTGGAGAGAAAGAGCGCGAGCCAAGTGGCAACAAACAGCACAAAAGTAGCAACCAACGCCAAAATACCAAAGTATAGATATCTATACTGTCGATGGTCGCGTTGCAACATAGCATAGTGTTGCACTTGTTTTTCAATCTCTGTGCTACGTGCAATAAGGTCGTTAGGAACTTTCCATGCCACTACCACGTGCCCCTGGCCCGGATGTCCAATCGGCGCACTAGCCACAATGCGACCATCTTTCAAAAACGAATGCGCACTGCCTGCACTCTTTAATTCAAATGAGTGGCTCCACTTCTCTAATCCCTCGACCACCCCCTGCGTGCGGAATTCGGTCCATATTCTCGTCTTATTACTGAGAAGTATCCCAATGTAGTGCACTTGCGTAACATTGGCGAGTCGTTCGAGTTGAGAAACTGTCTCTGCACTTGCTTCCTCTCTGACATCCCTTGTCAATTCCTCAATTTCAGACAACGAAGCAATCCATGCAACATCGTTTTCTGTCTTCTCAAGCATCATCGCTTGAAACTGACGGACTAATTCTTCAGAGCTTTTTTGGATCTGGATTGTCGGCTGACTAAACCACTTATCAAGCGTACGATTTAACACTACGAATGAGAACCAGGCAAGACATAGGACAGGTATGATCGAAAGTGCAAATGCTCCAAGTACTAGTTTGGTCTTAATGTGCGAGCCCAATCTATTCCCGCGACGTTCGAAATACAGCCGCAACAGCATCCGAAACACAACAAAACCTAGGACGATGACACCTAACACTATTAAGGTTGAGATCGCCCAGAGAACGACTGTCGTAGTTGGTCCACTTGGGCCGAATTCTCCAAAATCCAAGGAAGTCTGCCAGAAGGCAAGAAAGACAAATATTGCTAATAGGGTGCCCGATAGCACTAGTGGAATTGGCCTATGTTTCCGCTCCATACCACTGTTTCTCCACTCTGGTCACCATAGACTGGGTAGTGGGTCTATTTAGAATTAAAAACGCCCAAGTGTACGGTCGCACCCGAGTATAACAGAGGGCTCACTAGAGTCAGATCAAAATAAAGTGGAAACCTAACCCGTGGTTGCCTCTCAGAAAATCGCTCTCGAAGCAGTTGGGTTTATTCAAAACTGGTGTTTGAATTTCGAATCACCCACAGGCAGTACTTGAAAACCCTTCCTATAACTCTCGTATACGGATATTCCTGAATCGAACTTCTAGTGGCGGCCCCGAGTGAATTTGGGTTGCGATCACTCCGACACGTGCAATTGAATCATCTTGCTCATGGTAGTCCGCAGTTGTTTCACCATTTATTGAGAGGCGAATGTGTTCCTCGTTGGCATACACCTCGTAATCGTTCCAGGCATCGAGTCTTAGAGTTCTGTCGATTAGTTCGGGAGTGGCTTGAGCCAAAACGACACCACGTCGAGACTCGTCGTAAAGACTGCCCCACCATGTCGGACCTACATCGGCCTGATAACCAATCATTTCAGTTGATCCTTTTTTACGTTCACTGCGGATCTGGACACCACTATTGCCGTCATTGTTGACCAAGTGAATCTTAAACCGAAGAATAAAATTTCTGTAGGTCTTCTTAGTTGCTAAAAAATTGTTATGTTGAAGTCCCGGAGAACGTCCGATCAGCATACCCTCCTCAACAACCCAAAGCGTCTGATCCCCCTCCCAGCCACTAAGATCTTTGCCGTTGAAAATAGATACAAACTCCTCCTGTGAAGCTCCGGAGCATCCAAAAGTGCATACTCCCACCACACCGCTTGTTGCCATAAAACGGCGCCGAGACAAACGAGAAACTTGCATTGCTATTGTCCTTTCCTAAATGTCCTGCTCTGAACTGCCTTATCCTATCCGATAGCCCCTACAAACCGCCAGCAGTTTAAACAGGTGTAATCGTGGTTAAAGGAAGTTCAATCGCATTAGATTACGACCATTACAACCACCGATAAAAGCAACTTTCGATAACAACTCCATGATTGACAGGTCACTGTCTCGATTGGCAATATAGTTGCTGCGGGCGATACCCACCCCTCACAATCACGCGCAAGTGGCGGAATTGGCAGACGCGCTAGGTTCAGGTCCTAGTGGGGCTTTAAACCCCGTGGAGGTTCAAGTCCTCTCTTGCGCACCACTTATCCTTACAGTGACAATCGGTTGGTATGCTCGTGTGAAAGTTACCGTCGTTTGAGCTGATCTCAATTGGAGGCCCCATATGAAAAGAGTCAATCGTCAAGTTCGACTTGTTTCCAGACCAGTGGGGCTTCCACGAGAATCCGATTTTGAGTTAGTGGAACGTCCCTTAAAATCGCCCAGTAATGACGAATGCCTGATTAGGGGAGAATACCTCTCCGTGGATCCCTATATGCGCGGAAGGTTGCGAGACCGGAAATCGTATGCGCCTCCAGTCCAGATCGGTGACGTGATGGTGGGAGGCGTAGCGGGTCGTGTGGTGACATCACAACATCCAGATTTTTCTGAAGGTGAAGCTGTCGTTGGAAATCTAGGATGGCAAGAATATGCAGTCGCGAACGGATCCCAGCTTACAAAAATACCCACCAATACACGACTTTCAACCGCCGTAGGTATCTTGGGTATGCCAGGCATAACAGCTTACTTTGGCCTGCTGGATATCTGCAGCCCTCAACCAGGGGAAACCGTAGTTGTCTCCGGTGCTGCTGGCGCCGTTGGGTCCGTAGTAGGACAAATTGCAAAAATCAAAGGGTGTCGCTCAATTGGTATCGCTGGAACCGACCAGAAAGTGCAGCACGTCGTCGAAGATTTGGGCTTCGATGCTGCATTTAACTACAACACCACAGACAGTTACAGCAGGAGTATTCGCAAACTTTGCCCCGATGGTGTCGATTGTTATTTTGATAATGTCGGTGGTGCGATCACGGACTCCATTATCCCATTGCTTAACACTGGAGGACGTGTATCAGTATGCGGGCAAATTTCCCAGTACAACTTGGAACAAACCGAAATGGGGCCCAGATTTCTCTGGCACCTAATTACAAAACAAGCAAAAATACAGGGATTCCTAGTATTCGCCTATGCGGATCGTTATCAAGAAGCCTTATCCAATATGACTAAGTGGATCGCAGAAGGAAAACTACATTACCGAGAAACAGTCTCTCGCGGTATCGAAAATGCCCCTAGAGCATTCATCGAAATGTTGAAAGGAGGAAATATTGGTAAACAAATAGTCAAACTGACCGAATAGGAATCAACCTCTTAGAATTTTTGCAAATTCCTAAATGCATCGTGCCAGCACACCGCCATCAACAGTTACACACGTACCAGTTACGAAACTTCCGGCTTCACTAGCCATCATTAACGCCGGCCCCACCAATTCCTCAGGATGTCCCCATCTACCTAGAGCGGTCCTCTTGGCAAAGAATTTCTTTTGTTCGTCCGTCAAAAGGTTGCCCGGCAATTCGGTCAAAAACGGCCCTGGGGCAATCGCATTCACAGTCACATTTGATGGCCCAACATCGAGAGCGGCCGCTTCTGTCAAACCAATGAGAGCTGCCTTGGTGGCGCAATAAACATCTCGTGTTTCTTTGCCAGCAAGACCAAGAATTGACGAAATATTGATCACTCGGCCCCAATTTCGTTCTTTCATAGCTGGAATCAATGCGCGCATCAACCGCATGCATCCGGAAAGATTCAACTCGACCATTTGATCCCATTCTTCATCAACAATTTGGTCGATAGCAGCTGGAATATTTGAGCCCGCGTTGTTAACAAGAATATCGACTTTGCCAAGTTGGGCAACAGATTCTCGCGCCAAATGCTCAACCTGACCTCGGTCAGTCATATCAACTGACATCCAGTTAACTCTTACATCGAGCCCGCTAGCAATTTCTTCAGCAGCTATTTCTAATTCACTACTCGTACGAGAAGCAATGAAAATATCTGCGCCAGCTTCTGCAAAACCTCGCGCCATGGCTTTACCCAAACCACGCCCGCCTCCAGTAATAAGTGCTACCTTGCCAGAAAGATTGAAAAGATCAGAAATTACTTTACTCACACTTCCCCCTTACACGTCCTACAAATGGATTTTGAATTATTAGCCACAGCTCCCCACGTCTACTCTATCCCAATCAACAAACCCTAAATTTTTTAACAACAGGTCGATCTTCACTCAATAAATTCGACTTGTCTAAGTCGCTCCTCAAGTTCTGGCTTCTCGAAGAAACGCATCTTCTCGACGACTTGCCCATTCTGAATAGCTACTCCATAAGGAACATCTTCAAATGGAAATTTTGTCTTCAGTAAATCTAGGTCAGGTGAAAGTCTAACGTTCCTTAGGCCAGTGTCATCAACAAAACCAGACGCAAAATCAAAATCTTGTGTCGGCACCCCAACAAAAATCGCCTTCCAGGTAAACTCAGCCATCGTTATACCGGCATCCAAACAATGAAGACATGTAGGATTGAAGAAGTAAACGAAGATTTGACCCTCACGCAGGCTGAGTTCTCCTGAATCAATCTGTATCGTCTCAGGGACATCGTATTCTTGAGTTACGATCGCCTGGTCCCAAATCAGAGAAACTATAGCCAGAATCACAATCCCGCCTAACAAAACCAACGATGACCGTAACTGAGAGGATCGAGGTGCCCAGAAAGTTGCAACGACACTCACCAGTAACATAACACCGTCCCCAATAAAAAATCCTGGACCTACAGCTCTCTCAATCCAAGGAAAGCAACTGCAATCGGCCCCACGAAGTGCCTCATAATTGATTCCCACATAAACCATAAAAACGATTAGAAGTGTCGTAGATATATGGCCACCCCAACGACGCCAAGTCGGTCGTAGAAGCAGTAAACCAGTAAACGTTTCGGCAACTGCTAAAGCAAATGTAGCGGGCAAACTCCACGCGACCGGCACCAATAACTGAGTCATTTTTAGCTGAAAATCGGATAGATTGGCCAGTTTCCAAATGCCAGCAACAAGCCATAACGTAGCCATAGCTATAGCCGCACCCCAACCGATAAAATATTTCCAGCGTTCCATGTGATTTTCAGAATTCACGTTAAGTCTCTTGCATTATCCAAAGTAGCGTGCTGATGATTCGTAGAACATACAGTATAATTCAGGATTCATGAGTCAACCTAGACGTTATTGGGTTGAGATGCACAATTATTCCTATCCCACAGGTGCTCCGCATACCTAGAGCGATATCATGGTCCAACTGGGTGTTGACCTCGATTGATTCCAACGCTAAGCCACCGAGGAGGTTGCAATGAACATACTTATTACTGGCGCAACGGGTTTTATCGGAACAAAGCTTTGTCGTACATTAGCACTGCAGGGGAACCGCGTAACGGCGTTATCACGCGATGCAAATAGGGCTAAGAATCAAATCTCAGAATTATCTGCAGCATATGACTGGAATCCTGAGTCAGAACCGGCTCCCCGTGAAGCACTTGAAGGGATAGAAGCAGTAATTCATTTACTAGGTGAAAGCGTCGTAGGGCGTTGGACACTAGCCAAGAAAACAGCTATTCACAAAAGTCGTGTGGCGAGTACCCGCAATCTTGTTGCCACTCTCGGCAGCTTAAATTCACGGCCTCACACATTAATCTCGGCAAGCGCTATAGGATACTACGGCGATCGGATGGATGAGAAGCTTACTGAAGATTCTGCCCCAGGGTCAGATTTCCTAGCAAATGTGGGCCAAGAATGGGAAATGGAAGCCTGTAAAGCTGAGGATCATGGTATCAGCGTATCACGCCTACGCATTGGTATCGTCCTGGGACTCGGTGGTGGCGCACTGGGGGCGATGCTACTGCCGTTTCGATTTGGGCTGGGCGGACCATTGGGATCTGGTCAACAATGGTGGTCATGGATCCACCTCGATGATTTGATTGGGCTCGTGAATCACTTATTGAAGAATAATCACAGCGGTGCTGTTAACGCAGTCGCTCCTTCTCCAGTACGCCAGAAACAATTTGCTCGTGCGCTAGGTGATGCATTATCACGACCTGCTCTCTTGCCTACCCCAGCATTCGCACTAAAGTTGATAATGGGTGAATTCGCTAGCGAACTCCTATCAAGCAAACTTGTACTACCGGCAACCGCACGACAATCTGGGTACACTTTCCGATACCCAGACTTAGAGAATGCCCTGAGTGACCTACTAAACCAATAGATCAACAAGAATCTCACTATGGAACTGATAAGGCTACCTCACACGGACTTGGTCGTCTCCCAGGCCTGTATGGGGACAATGACATTCGGGTCCCAAGCTGACAAATCGGAATCTTGCAGGATAGTCGATATTTGTCTGGATGCAGGCATTAATTTCTTCGACACTGCCAACGTTTATAACCAAGGGCTTTCAGAAGAAATTCTAGGATCCGCCCTAGGAGCTAAACGCAGCAAGGTAGTTTTGGCCGATAAAGTCAGAGGAAAAATGGATCGTGAGGCCTCTTACAGCGGCCTTTCTCGCACAGCAATTAGACAGAGCATCGACGAGAGCCTTACTCGATTAGGTACCGACTATTTGGACATTTATTATTTGCACCAACCGGACTATGATACTTCCATAGAAGAAACCTTGGAAACATTAGAATCACTGCGATTGGAAGGTAAAATTCGTTATTCCGGAACATCGAACTATAGTGCTTGGCAGTTATGTGAAATTCTCTGGCTTTGCGAGAAAAATGGCTACCAGCCTCCTTGGGTTTCACAGCCAATGTATAATCTCCTGGCACGAGGCATCGAGCAGGAATACCTACCCTTTACTGAACAGTTCGAGATCGGCGTTGTGGCTTATAACCCATTAGCGGGGGGACTATTGACGGGCAAACATAGTCACGGACAAAGCCCTGTCGAAAACACCCGATTCGAAGGTGGTAGAGCTTCCGCCAAGATGTACCGAAACAGGTACTGGCATGAAGACTACTTTCAAGCGGTTGAAAAATTAAAAGTCGTCGCCCAACAGAATCAGCGTAGTCTCATTGAACTGGCATTCACTTGGGTATTCTCCCAGAAAAGTGTTGACGTTGTAATCCTCGGAGCTTCTAGTTCTGACCAGCTGAAAAAAAATCTGCAAACTCTCGAAGTGCCTCATCTTAACGATCTAGAAACTGAACAATGCAATGAGATCTGGCAGCACCTGAGAGGCTCGACGCCAAGTTACAACCGATAAACAATCCAGCTTTTGAGGTCATCCTCAGCAACTTGCGATAGAGGTTACTCTCAGGACCTTGTCTGTTCTTGCGTCATTTTTTCGATTTTTGAGTGCGCAACGTAATCGACAGACAACCTCATGCAATAAATAGACTGGTGCAAATCTGTCTTTACCTGAACTGTGTATCGGTATTTTGCTACGCTTACAGTTTTTCTTGCGCTCAACGCGCTCTCTGAAAGTTCCGTGCGAAACAAAAGACTCGTCTCTCTGGGAATCCTGCTGTTGGCTGTTCTTCACCAGGATTTTTGGTTATGGGAAAACGCTACTCTTATGTTCGGTTTCCTTCCGGCGGGCTTAGCCTATCACGCCTTTTATTCAATCGCAATTGCCTGTTTTTGGGTTTTGATCATACGGTATGCTTGGCCTGCCAACCACGAGATTGTCTCTAAATCAAAAAACGTGCCGCATGAGGATTTGAACCGATGACCCAGCTCATAGTCATAGCGTTCTACATGGGGCTACTGCTCGGTCTAGCATGGCTTGCTGGACGCTGGTCCAGAGGAACTGCCAGTGACTACTTCGTAGCGGAACGCTCTATAGGTTCTTTTATGTTTTTGATGTCAATCTTCGGGACAACAATGACAGCTTTCTCGATCGTCGGCAGCACAGGAGAATCCTTCCGTATAGGTATTGGAGTCTACGGAATGATCGCATCCTCATCTTGCCTGGTGCATACTGCCATCTTCTTTTTTGTGGGTATTCGCCTATGGGCAATTGGAAAACAATACGGTTTCGTCACTCAAATCCAGTACTTCCGTGATCGGTTCGAAAGCAACGCTCTTGGATGGTTGCTATTTCCAGTTTTAGTTGTCCTAGTGATTCCATATCTGATGATCGGTCTATTGGGTGCTGGAGCGGTCATCAATTCGTTGACCACTAATGCTTTTCCAGTAATTTTTGCCACGACCGGAGGAGGAATACCACCTTGGCTCAGCGAGTTTGTTGTCAGTTCAGTTATATTGCTCTACATCTTCGTCGGTGGCTTACGCGCAGCTGTTTGGGCTAACACATTACAGACATGCATTTTCGTTACTGCATGCCTGATCACCTTTGGAGTTATTGCTCACGCGCTAGGCGGCATTGAAGCCGCCAGTCGTTCTGTTGTTGCAACCAATCCCAATAAGATGATTCGCGGAGAAGGTGTCCCTCAGCTCTACTTTTTAAGCTATTGCCTTATCCCACTATCTGCAGGGATGTTCCCTCACATTTTTCAACACTGGCTGACAGCACGTTCGGCCAAAACTTTCCGTCTAACCTTGGTGGCTCATCCAATCTTCACGCTACTGGTTTGGCTTCCTTGTGTACTGGTTGGCGTTTGGGCAACCTCGGCCATGCTATCCGATGGCTCGCTGGTCGTACCCCCTGACACTCCTGCTAACACAGAACTAGCTACCATGATTCAGAAATTGACTGGTCCGTTACTGGGAGGATTACTCGGAGCCGGAATTCTTGCCGCAATAATGTCGTCACTTGATTCGCAATTCTTCTGTTTGGGAACAATGTTTACAAACGACGTCGTAACACATTATTTTGGGAAAAATAGATTTGATAATCGAAAAATGGTGCTAATGACTCGGCTGTTTATCGTCGCAATTATAGCTGTAGTTTACTTGTTTGCTCTGTTTGAACCGCGCCACGTATTCACCTTGGGAATATGGTCCTTTAGTGGGTTCGTGGGGTTGTTTCCGCTTGTTATAGCCGCTCTATATTGGCGGCGTGCAACGACTACAGGAGCAACTGCCTCTGTGGTAGTCGCTGGATCCACCTGGTTTCTATTATTTCGAGAAGCCCAATATGGTGCTGATCGAACGTATCTGTTTTTGGACATGCTACCGGCTGCGACTATCTTCGTTGCGGCATCAGCGGCTTTAATCTTGGTTTCTCTCATAACTGCTGCGCCTTCACACGAAACCCTGCGAAAATACTTTCCAGAAGCAACTGCAGTGAATTCTGATCTGTAACCTATGCACGTAACCAATGACTTGCCCCACATAGCAATTCTTGGATAGTGTTGAATTTTATGAGGATCGACTACATTACTGCGGGTGCCGGAGGCATGATCTGCGGAAACTGCCTACTGGACAACACCTTAGCAGCATCTTTGCTCGAACTTGGGCATAACGTCCGACTGGTTCCAATATACACGCCAATTAAGGTCGACGAAGTCGACGTTAGTTTAAATCGTGTTTTTGTCGGTGGCATTAATGCCTTTCTGCAGCAAAAATTTTCCCTGTTTCGAGCTACACCTGACTGGCTCGATAAACTATTTGACCATCCCTTGTTGTTAAATTGGGCCGCCAAGTTTGCTGTTAAAACTGACCCCAAAGATCTCGGGGAACTGACTGTTTCGGTACTCGAAGGTTCTGATGGTCAACAGAGTAAAGAAATTGCCAAACTTATCGATTGGATGACAATAGACCCACCCGACATATTGCATCTGACTAACTCCATGCTTGCTGGTTTGGCATCGCCTGCAAAAAAAATACTTGGAATACCCGTTGTCTGTTCATTGCAAGGCGAACACCACTTCCTCGAACATCTACCATCACCCTACAGAGAAAAGGCTTTTGGCTATCTACTCAAAAAATCGCAGTCAATTGACACCTTTATAGCACCGGGTCGTGACCAAGCTATTGCAATGGCCCCTCGTCTTGGAGTAGATGTGAATGAGATCAACGTTATTTCACCAGGGTTGTCACTCAAAGGCTTTCAGCCTGGATCCACACATGCCCGAGAAGAATTCCGGATTGGATACATGGCTCGTGTAAGCCCCGAAAAGGGTCTCGACCTGCTAGCTGACGCTTTTGTACAGATCAGACGACGACATGGTGATACATCTCCTACACCTCGTCTATTAGTAGCTGGCTGGCTTGACCCACATCATAGATCATACTTAGAAAAAATTTCCCGCAAGGTATCCGATGCTGGCTTTAGTGCAGACTTTGAATACTTAGGAGAAATTGATCGCACTGAGAAGATCCGTTTCCTGAGCAACTTAGATGTGCTGTCAGTCCCGGTCTCATATCCGGCTTCGAAAGGACTATATGCCCTAGAAGCTATGGCCAGTGCGACACCAGTTATTCAACCTGATCTTGGCATATTTCCTGAGTTGATTAAGGCAACAGGAGGAGGATTACTGCACAAACCCGGTGATGTTGGGGATCTCGTCTCTAAGCTAGAACAATTACTCGAGAATCGAGATCAAGTATCGACGCTAGGCCAACAGGGACGCAATGCTGTCCTCAAAAACTTTGATATTCGACGTACTGCCGAAGAAACCGTACAGGTCTATCGTAATCTCTGTTGAGGTTTTGATACGTCAACACCTAAGGGTTATTCATCAAGAGAACAGCTTTTTGACGACGTTGCCACCGACATCAGTGAGGCGGAAATCTCTACCCATAAAGCTGTAGGTCAATTGGGTGTGGTCTAAGCCTAGTGCATGGAGTATTGTGGCCTGCAAATCATGTATGTGAACAGGGTCTTCAGTGATATTGAAACCAATGTCGTCAGTCCGTCCAATGACTTGGCCACCTTGTATGCCACCGCCAGCAACCCACATCGAGAAACAACCTGGGTGATGGTCACGACCGGGAGCTTCACCGTCGAACTCCCTCTCAAATTCTCCCAACGGAGTGCGTCCAAATTCACCGCCCCAGACCACCATGGTTTCGTCGAGTAAACCACGTTGCTTAAGATCTCCAAGTAATGCACCTACAGGAGCATCGGTGGCATCACAGTGCTTGCCTAGTTCTTCATCGAGGTTTTCGTGCTGATCCCAACTCGCATGGACGAGAAGCACAAATCGAACACCACGTTCTACCATGCGGCGAGCTAACAGGCAGTTTGTACCATAGGCATTGGTTGGCTCTTTCCCGACACCAAAGGAATCAAGAACGGCCTGAGATTCATTCGAAAAATCCAGGAGCTCCGGGGCAGCTGTTTGCATCCGAAATGCCATCTCATAGGAATGGATGCGTGCAGCTATCTCTAAATCTCCCGTGTTCTGATAATGGTTCTCATTCAGTTCACGAATTGCATCGATCCGGGCTCGCTGACTGTCATTGCTGATACCAGGCGGGTTCTTCAGGTACAGAATTGGGTCACCATACCCTCGGAAGTTAACACCCTGATAGGTGGAGGGCAGAAAACCATTGCTCCAGTTTGTGGAACCTGCACTAGCACCCCTCCCAGAATTAAGGACCACAAAAGCGGGGAGATCGTTGGCCTCACTCCCCAGGCCGTAGCTAACCCATGATCCTACAGTCGGCCGCCCTGACATCGTGGTGCCACTCATCAACATGGCTTGTCCAGGGTGGTGATTGACGGCCTCAGTGTGCATCGAACGAATTAGGGCGATATCATCTGCCCGGGAAGCCATGTGAGGAATATAATCAGAAAAGTCCGCACCGCTTTCTCCATATTTTCGGAACTTCCGAGGGCTGCCAAGTACTTTGGCAGAGGGGCTAATAAAAGGGAATTTTCGACCTTTCGTCATTGACTCTGGCAGAACCTGACCATGGCGTTTTTGCAACTCGGGTTTGGGATCATACAAGTCGATCTGGCTTGGTCCGCCAGCCTGTAGTAGAAAAATTACATTTTTCGCTTTAGGTGCAAATTGGGGCGCACGTGGTGCCAGAGGGTTAACGTCAGGCAATTCCTTTTGTGCTGTTCGTCCGTCTTGACCGAGCAAATGAGCAAGAGCTATGGTTTCGATACCACCGGCAGCAAACTTGAAGAAGTATCGCCTGGTCTGTATACGCTGAAAGTCGTTAAAATTCATTATCCCCTGGTGATTAATTCGTCCAAATTTAGCAGAACGCTGCTAAGTACTTTCCGACTCAAGTCTGCCGGCTATTGTTTGGCTAGACAATACAGATGATCGGCAGTGCGTATAAATAACTGGCTGCCGACTGCTGCTGGGCTGGCCAATGTGTGGCTATCAAACTTGTTGACTGCTAGCACCTTGAATTCTCGACCTGTCTGTAGGACCGATGTTGTGCCATCTTCGCTAATGGCATAGATCTTGCCATCAGCGAGAGTCGGTGAGGCACTATAAATTCCAGGTTCGATTCGTATCCGATCCCAAACAACCTCTCCCGATCTTGCGTCGAGAGCCACCATAATGCCCTTGTCGTCTAAGACATAGATGAGTCGACCATCGGTTGTTGGTGATGGAACATCAGCGCCGAGATTATTTTCCCACAATATATTTTTCGGCCCCAGTCTACCGTTACCAGGCCGAAAAGCAATAAACGGTCGTCCATTAGTGCTAGATGTATACACTGTGCCATCAAGGAAAATCGATGACGCTACAGTACGGTAGTTGTGTTTCCTGCCCGGGTTAAATCCCCCCATTCGCCACAATTCCTTACCGTTGCCTAAATCATGGCCAGTCACATAATCTCCGCCAACAACAATCAACTGTTCTTTGCCGCCGATTTTCTGCACCAGCGGGGTAGAGTAACCGTCCGGCGATTCTGTATCTGGTGCGTCTGTCCAGCGGTTGATTTTCCAAAAAGTCTCCCCTGTTGCTTTATCAACGGCAAACACATAGGAAGGTTCGTCAGTTGTCTCTCCATGGAGAACTTGAATATACAGATGGTTGTCGTGCAGCAAAGGAGATGACGCGTACCCATGTTTGAGTCCAAAACGCCCATAGTCGTTCTGAATGTCTCGTTGCCAAAGTTTCTCACCAGCAAAATCAAAGCACGTTAAAAAACCTGTCCCAGTTAACACCCAGATATGTTTGCCGTCAGTTACAGGCGAAGGAGAAGCAAGATTTTGCTTGCGGATGAAGCGATTGCCGGAACCAATTTCACGCTGCCAAAGAATAGATCCATTCTTGCGGTTAATGGCCAACAGCAGCAGCTTGTCCCGTTTCTCGGATCTATTTTGAAGTGGATTTTGCACCCTAGCGGTGTCGAACCCTTGTTCCCCTGATGTAACTAGAACCGTGTCTTCCCAAATAATTGGTGTCGCTGCGCTCCAGCTAGGCAACCGAATTCGCCACTGGACATTTTCTGTCTCACTCCAGCTCACAGGAAGATTTTCGGCTGTAGTGCTTGTGCCATTTTGATGGGCACCGCGCCATTGTGGCCAGCTATTCGCAGGCTCACTGGCCAGAGGCAGCAAAGCACCACAAAAACTGATCACACCAATAAAAAAAACTCGTTTTGACAAGAAATTACTCCTGACAGCAACGTAGAGTAATCCTATCACAAGGATCCGAAGTTAACCACTATCCTCTGTAACTGGATATTGCGATTCAGGGACTGGTATAAGAATGGCTGAAAAATCAAGATCAGAGAGCTGAATAGCGATATCAGGTCGCCTACCTTCCCATTCGGATAAGGTGATTTCCTAGGGGCGAGCGAATACCGGCTGCACCCAGGCCATTTCACCGTCCGATGA
>CEUS01025136.1_pt1 | contig 89361 bp, 75 predicted proteins | sample 427031 | NCBI WGS metagenome assembly CEUS01 (sample SAMEA2622837, study PRJEB7988) | marine metagenome | biome: marine biome (ENVO:00000447); feature: marine epipelagic mixed layer (ENVO:xxxxxxxxx); material: "saline water (ENVO:00002010), including plankton (ENVO:xxxxxxxx)" | depth 140 m
TGTACACTCAAGACCTCAACACCAACCTGAGCTGACAGTATATCTTCAATATCATCAACCAGTTCGTCCATTTGTGAAGCTGAGATCGGACGCTTCGCACATGCCACCTTCACGCTATGAAGGAGCTTCGTTCTATTGAAGTCCTCTACCGCCCCAGAACGCTTGAGCACCTGGACAGGACGTTCTTCGATGTACTCATAGGTCGTGAAACGTTCTCCGCAAACAGTACATTCTCGCCTCCGCCTGACAGCCCTACCACCCCGGCTGGCCCTTGTATCAACAACACGATTCTCGGTCGCATCGCATGCTGGACAACGCATACCTTTAGATTTCCGTTCGAGATCGCACCATGACAGGGCCAGCAAGGGCGTGTCGCCTAGTCAAGAGCCGATCTCTTCAAGCTTGTCCGCTGCGATTTCTGCGATTACCGATTCTGGATAGGTGTTGGTAATCCTCTGCAGCGTATCGATCGCAGATTCGATTTCTTCCAGCTCAATCTGAATCAGCGCGATCCGGTATAAGGCATCCGGTACCTTGGCAGCTGTTGGGAAACGAGATTGAATTTCTCCGAATGCTTCCAGAGCAGCACCAAAATCTTCCTGCTGATAAAGAATATCAGCGAGAGAGAAGTGAGCTTCAGGTGCAAGTGCGTGATTAGGATAGCTTTCCACGAATTGTTGGAATGCCATCCGGGCCGTATTAAGCGAGCCTCGGCCAAACTGCTCTGCGGCTGTCCTGTAGAGCTGATCTGCACCTCCTCCTCTAGCTCCCCCGATCATGTCTGTCGAATCAAGAACGGTAGCAGTAGGGGTGATGGACCCGCTCCTCAGATTCGTGACTTGCCCTCGAATCCCTGTTATGGCTCGCTGATTCTCGCCAGCCAGGACCTCAAGGGTTGCTAACCCCTCCCCTATTTCTCTCAATTGCCTAGAGAGCTCCCCACGGAAATCAAATAGCTGGATAGATTGGCTGCGTAGAGTGTCCCGGGTTGAGTTAGCCTCAGTCTGCAATTGCTCGATCAATGCAGCTTGCCGCTCTGCAAGCACACGCAATTCAGCTTGCAATTCGACCTGAAGATCTCGGATATCACTCTTAGTAGCGCAACCCCCGACTACTAGGATAGCAGCGATCAGAACAGGGACGCGGAGTACCACCACAGATAGTGCCAAACCTCTCATCATATCACGAACGCCTCCCCCGGCTCACCCGGGGGAGGAGTCCCGCAAAGATCACGCTGTCAGTTACCTGGGTTGATAGCGTTTTCACCAGCGGTAATCACAAACTGGCCACGACGGTTACGAGACCAAGCGGATTCATCTGAGCCCGACTCGAGCGGACGCTCCTCACCGAAGGAAACGACGCTAAACCGACTCTCTGAGAGTCCAAAGCCAGTTAGGAAATCCCGGACAGCTACTGCTCGGCGATTCCCAAGCGCTAAATTATACTCGGTCGAGCCTCGCTCGTCGGCATGCCCTTCGATGCGTAGCTGCACTTGGGGGCTAGCCCGCAGAATGTCAACCTTCGCGCGCAGTGCCGAAGCCGCATCATCACGGATCTCGGACATGTCATAATCGAAGAAGACCATCTGCTGCAGTGTCTGCGAAGCACGTTGTCTTGCTCTCTCCCGTTCTGCTTCTTCTGCACGACGGGCTGCCTCTTCCGCAGCTAGGCGGCGAGCTTCTTCTTCAGCCGCTCTGACTGAGTCTTGATAGGCGCGAAGCGAATCCATGTCCGGCCCCGGTGGTGCTGGCGGCGGTGGTGGTGGGTCACCACCACAGGATCCAACTACAAGTGTAGCAGCTGTAACAGCAATAAAGAAACGACGTACGATCATCCCTACTCCCGGGTTGAACGAACTATTTTACGCTCATCTAGGCGTATTGACGCAGGCCTAGCACAATAACCAAGCTAACGTGCTTCGTGATCATGAAAAGACCCTCTGCTATCTAGGCAAAAACATGAGCGAGCGCAACGGTTTATGTATTAAGCATGAGTTCACTTGATCCTCACTATAGGATATACCCAATAGGTAGGACGATTAACGTCCTGTCCTCAATGCAGGCGACCAGTCCGGTAACCCAACCCGTCGTCCCGCCAGCAGTGGTCGCAATCGTCCCGTTGCAACGTCAACCACAAAAAGGCCAAACCCCCACCTGCGCTCTCCTACAAAAGCTAGGTGCCTCCCGTCTGGTGCCCAACTTGGATCTTCGTTGTTTCCTTCCCAAGTGAGTTGGTTGAGCCTCCGTCCGTCGTTCGACACACTTGCCACAAGTATGTGGTAGGTGCCCCGACTGATCGAACCATGAAAAGCCACCATATCATCTACGGGTGACCAATCCGGTGCAGTGAAGTAACCTCTGCCACCATACTCGTAGGGTGAAAGCGTTTCAGCATCGCCACCCTGTGATGGCATCAGCATAACCTGGGGAACAGCATCTCCAAACCGGTTTGTGTTAAACGCCATCCATTGTCCATCCGGGGAATACGTCGGCGACAGATCATACCAGCGCCCACCAGACAGGAACACCAGACAGCAGTCCCTCTCGACGTTATAAGTGAAAACACCACTTCGAGCATTGCCAGTGACCGAAAATGCCAGAGTAGTACCATCAGGATGATAAGTAGGTGTGATGTAGTCTCCCCCGCCTCTAACTTCCGGAAGCATATTCTCTTCTCCCGTTCGAAGGTCCAGCTCATAGATACGCGGTAGTCCCGACTTATAGGACGTAAATGCAACCTTATTCCCATCGGGAGACCAGGTCGGAGAGAGTGTTAAGTCACGATAATTAGTAATCCGATCTAGATTTTCTCCATCTGAATCAATGACGTAAAGATCCTTGTTTCCTTGGTTATCCGTCATCGTAAAAACAATCCTGCTCGCGGCCATACCAGGGTCACCAGTAGCCCAAGTAACTATTTCGTCCGATGCACGATGTACTGCCATACGAAAATCAGGATCAGTCCCATCAGGAATTCGGAAACGACCTCGTTCTACACTCTGGCCATAAACAACATCGTGAAGCTCAAGAATGAGGATGTAACCCTCCCCTGCCCCTTCGACCTGGCCAGTAATCAACCACACGGCGCCGAGTCGGTCCCAGAGTGTGTAGTCCACAACGTCACCGACGAGCCCTGCGGGGATAGAGTCCATTACTTCGAAGCGGTCAGAATTACGTAGGTCCCGACCGACAATCACCTCGACATCATCCACTAGATCAGCTCCTCCAAAACGCCCAGTGAATGGTTGGATCGCAAGAGCGGGCTGCGGTTGATTCTCGTAGACGAGTCCTAAACTCACACCTGGAAGGGAGTCACGCTCCTGTGCAAGCCCTGAGGACGCTAAGAACCCCATCCAAACGCATGAGGCAAGAGTCAGTCTAAAGCCAAACCATTGAAGCGCACTCGACGGTAAGCCTATCAACGATCCAGCACTCGGAATTGGTAAGAAATCTCTGGAAAGATCAGTTCTTGAGCCTCACCCGGCGGCCTAAAATCAAATTGCACAGGAAGCCGATCATAGGGCAGTTCGTCTGGCAATTGCCCAAACCTACCCTGGCCCGCGCACTCAACTGCTCCAATCGCTTCAAAGTCGAAAGCCGTGCTACCCGAGCGACTCAAGAATCTCATGTCAGCCACAGTACCTTCCCGCTCAATCATGAAGAAGACGCTAGCCTCCCAGCTCCCACCACCCCTCCACCGAAAACAGTTAAAGATCTGCCGAATGATATTGTTGTAGTAGGCCGGATAGTCACGGCGAACTCCCTCAAGCCTAACATTAATACCCTCTCCAGACTCATCAATTTCATCAGGTGGCGGGTCCGGTGCCGATGGCGGAGTCTCTTCTTCTTCAACCTCAACGAGTTCTTCAGTCGGCCTATCCTCTTCAGGTGATGGCTCGGGTTCGGGGTCATCAGGCTCTTCAATCGGAACAACTTCCTGCTCGGGTTCTTCCTCTATTGGTTGTGTAGGCTCGGGCCGCTCGACCACTAGCTCTTCCATCGCGGGTTGGATCTCAGCTTGGACCGCAGGTGGTGGGCTAACCATTTCGATCTCGTAGGTCACAAACTCCATGGGCGAGCGGTCAATAAGTGAGGTAAAGAATGCAAGCGTGAACAAACACCCGTGGAGACCGACTGACATTGTCATGCTCCTTTTGTCGAAGTGCGCTGGTTCAAGCATGGTCCTCCTCTAGTTCCCGGGCCGGTAAGGCTCAGCAACAACCGACCAATTCACACCACTATTGACAGAGGTAGCCATAACCCGAAGCACAGGACCATAGGGTGCGAGAGAGTCACCCCGGATATAAATGCGCTGAACATTCCCTGTAGCCATAAGTTGAGGTAATCCCGCTTCAAGCTCCTCAAGTGTTACTTCAGTCTCCTCCATAAAAATGGTTCCATCCTGCAGGACTGTAACAAAGAACGGCTGATCTTCTGACGTCAGTGGTGGTACGTCTGCCCTCGGGATTGCTACTTCGATCCCGCCTTGTAGGATCGGTGCCGTGATGATGAAAATCACTAGAAGCGTGAACGCAACATCAACCAGACTCGTAACATTGATCTCTGCGTTCACCGGCAGATCATCACGATTAGCACGACTCCGACGCCGAATTCCTATCGAACTCACCGACTCGCATTCTCCGGTGGCTCAAACAACAACTCCGCCGTGATTTTAATCATGCCACGAGACCCTCTCGAGCAAGAGTGCCAATAAATTCACTTGAGAAGCCTTCTAGTTCTCCACTTACTAGATTCAACTCTCCAACAAAGTGGTTGTAGGCAATCACCGCTGGAATCGCTACAGCAAGGCCCGCAACCGTTGTCACGAGTGCCTCAGCCACACCCGGAGCCACGGCCATGATATTACTGGAGCCTGCTGAAGTGATACCAAGGAACGCGTTCATTACACCAATGACTGTACCCATCAACCCCATTAACGGGGATACCGAACCGATAATCGCTAGAGTCCCAAGACCATGTGCCAGCTCATCCCTCTCCTCAGCCTCTTCCTTCTCCAAGACTAGTCGTAGCGCTTCTAGCTGTGTAAGCGAAAGCCCTTGGGTCGGTGGCCCGCTCTCACGGAGAGCACCCGGCCGGAGTTCACTAAAAAAGTTGACTCCCTGTCGGAAAACTCGTCCGTAGGGCGACTCAGGTAACGCCAATATCGCCTTGTATGCATCCTCCAGGCGCTGGGCTTGCTCCATGTGTTCCAGGAATTGATCTCCCTGCTCCCGAACCTCCCGGAACTGTTTCCATTTGTGGAAGATCAACCACCATGCGTAGATCGATCCTGATAAGAGCACAAGCAGCACAATCTTTGTGGGTAATGTCCCCCCAAATACCATATCTAGAATACTCTGTGGAGGACGTGCCTGAAGTAACAATACTGATAGCGTCATTAGGTGGCTCTGGCTCCCGCCATCTCTCTTCCGATGAATGTGTAGGTTTCTTGCAAGCCTTGTTCCAAAGTAGACTCCGGCTTCCAACCAAAAGCTCTAAGCTTATCCGCATTTAATGCACTGTGCCGAAGTTCACCGGGGCGCACAGACCGATGTTCACGCCCCAAACTAGTGCCGGCAATCAGTTCCAGAACATCAGCAAGTCCATTCACGCTTGTTCCGATTCCTGTGCCTACGTTGAAAGCCCTATCATCCAACTGCCTCCGAGAATCTAGATCGATCTCTGAGGCCAGAAGATTCGCTGAAACAACGTCGTCGACATAGACATAATCCCGTGTCTGTTCACCATCTCCGAAGATTATGAGCGGCTCTTGAGCCAAGAGTCTCCTTGAGAATATCGCTACCACGCCCGCCTCACCATGTGGATCTTGCCGAGGTCCGTAAACATTAGAATACCGAAGAGCAACGTATTCCAGTCCGTGTACCTGCCTATAGTAATTCAAGTAAAGCTCGCCCGTGAACTTCGACACACCATAGGGAGAAAGAGGCATTTTCGGTGTGGTTTCCGACGTGGGAATTGCAGCCGGATCGCCATAAACAACACCACCACTGCTTACAAATATGAAGCGCTTCGTCCCGACATCAATCACTGCCTCCGTGAGATTTAGAAGGCCTTGCAAATTAATGCTCGCATCTATTGTCGGATTGGCTACGGAAGCACGCACATCAACCTGCGCCGCGTGATGGTTTACAATATCAAAGCGAACCTTACGAAATAATTTCAAGACATCATCGTCTCTGACGTCTAGCTCTACAAACTCTGCCCCCTCTGGAATATTAGCTCTCCGGCCTGAGGAGAGGTTGTCTAAAACCCATACTTCATCACCTGATTCTAGATAGGCATTGCTAACATGACTGCCAATAAAACCAGCACCGCCGGTTACTAGTACACGTCTCGGTGAGTAGCTCATTAGCTTAAAGCTCAGCTCAGTAGAGGTTTGTTTAAAGTCCCCATCAATAAAGTTTGCAGGGACTGGTTTATTGCGGGTTCGAAGCGAGGGGTTTGAGACTCTCCTCGACTCAACACTCAGCGAATATGTTGAGTCAGATATAGCACGGAGACACTCGGTAAAGTCCCCATCGACAGAATGGGAACAGCCGTCACAATTGATAGAATAATTTGGGCTCCTTCCCTGCTGCGTCGCGCGCCTTTCCCGCGATTACAGTCATTCGAAGATACGGGATATCTCTGAACAAGGTCAACGAATCTCTTCCTATTAGACCTTAGGTGTCCAAAGAATTCTTAAAGCTGAATTCTCATCACACGAGCGTCTTCTTTCGGAGAATCGTAGTAATTCTCTCGGTGACCTATCTCCTCAAAACCGAACCCAAGATATAGGTCCGCTGCCCGCTCATTTGACTCTCTGACTTCAAGATAGATCGAATTGACTCCCCGTTTGCTCGCGACTTCAAGCAAGTGGTCAAGCAGACCCACCGCCAAGCCCTGACCAAGGAACTCAGGGGCAACCGCCATATTTGCTAGTTCGCCTTGATCAAGAAGGCACCACAAAACCCCATACCCAATCACGCCAACTCGGGAGTGCTCGATAACCCAAAGTTCGGCACCATCCCTACTGATAAGACCTAGAAATGTTTCGGCCTTCCAAGGGCTGGTAAAAGCCTGAAATTCAATCGCCACAACACTATCTATATCATCCGTGTGCATGGGCCTGATCACCACGTCAACTCCAAGCTTCGAGTCATTCATGGTCAGATCACTTCCAGACCAGATTGCCAGTTACGGATATACCTGGGCTCCCACCCTCGTATAGCGGAAACCGACCGTGTCTTGGGATAGAGCTTGATGTAGCGAAGCAACCCGTTTGCTCCAGGATAAGTCACAGGGAGAGGTTGCACCTCAAAACCCGCCCCCTCAATAATGAGCCTATGGCGGCAGGAGCCTTCCCCGCAGAAGACTGCCCCAGTCGGAATGTTACTGGCCAAAACCTCTCGCAATGTTCCTGCATGAGGGAATATTAGAGTCTCTACATCCATCTTTCCGACACCGTAACAGGCACCGTAAATACGTTGTTTACGCGCATCGAAGAGCACGTACCTGATTCCGAGCCCCACCACAGATAATGCTGTCGCAGCCAAGCTTGAAACTGGCCAAAGAGGGAGCCCAAGAGCGTACGCCATACCCTTTGCAGTAGCTGCAGCAACTCGGACACCGGTGAAGGATCCGGGTCCTTCACCGACTACGATGCCGTCAAGCTCCGATTTATCAATACCACCCTCTAGAAGGACTGAGCGTATAGCAGGGATCAGGGCCGAAGCATGCTTCTTTTGTTGTTCGAGCTCCGTATGAGCTAGTACTATCCCCTTTCGACCCACAGCTACCGACCCAACGGCACTGGACGTATCAAACGCCAGGAGCAAACCATCGGAAGTGACCCGCTCGTTCATCCCCCAGTTTCGCTCAGCAATCCGAAGACGAGATGGGGAAAGCAACAAGTTCATCCTTTGGTGAACCCACCTTCTGGACCCTGACATCCCTCAACTCGATACTTCCCGCAACTACTTCTAAATGGATCAGCCAGTGATCAGAGGGCATAAGCTCATCAGCGTACTCTGGCCATTCGACAATGATGATTTCGTTCTCCGCACCCAGTTCATTCCATCCTAGTTCCCAAAGATCATCAGGTGATTCAATACGATAAAGGTCAAGATGAACGACCTCACAACCTCCGTCAGCTTCATAGCGAAATATGAGATTGAAGGATGGTGATGGCATCGGGTTTCTGACTCCCGCTCCCTCTCCGATCGCCCTTGCAAGGACAGATTTTCCGGCACCTAGCGATCCCACCAACCCAAGAACAATTGGTGGCCTACAGGTGACCCCAATGAAACGGCCCCATTCCCTAAGGCCTGACTCGTCAAGCCTCAAACCCCATCACCAAGTGCAATCACGACGTCTTGAGCCACTCAGCAGTTCTCTGAAGGCCCTCTTGAAGTGATACCAGCATTTTGTAACCCAGTCGATCTGAAATCTTGCTGAGGTCAGCGAGAGAATCTCGGACGTCACCGGGACGCGGCGAGGCATACTTAGCTTGAATTCGCACATCTAGTTCATTCTGAATTGCAACCCAAAGATCACTTATACTGATCCGTTCCCCACACCCTACATTGAATACTTCGCCACTTACGCCATCTGCAGGAGCGAAGCATGCTAACAAATTGGCTGACACGACATTGTCCACATATGTGAAGTCACGCGTTTGACCACCATCTCCATTGATTATGGGTGCGTGCCCCTCCAGAGCCGCCCTGATGAAGATCGGAATAACAGCAGAATAGGGAGATGCGGGATCTTGTCTTGGACCAAAGACATTGAAATACCGGAGAACAACCGTTTCTAGGCTGAATAAGCCAGGAAATACCTGAGTGTAGAGCTCACCGGTTAGCTTCGCGACAGCGTACGGGGACCGAGGGTTCGCGGGCATATTCTCGTGCTTAGGCAGAGTAGGGGTGTCCCCGTATGCCGAGGATGAACCAGCATAAACAAAGCGCCGAACATCAGCATCCTTAGCTGCTACCAGCATATTCAAGGTACCGCTAGCACAAGCATGATGAGTGGCTAAAGGATCCTTAACCGATCGAGCAACTGACGGTAACGCTGCCTGGTGCAGCACGTAGTCCACACCCTCACAAGCCAACCTACACGCCTCATGGTCGGTAATAGAGGCCTCATGAAGGTCTATCTGTTCACCAAGGGCACCAAAGTTGGACCTACTACCAGTCGAAAAATCGTCGATAACACGGACCTGTGCACCCTGCTCGATTAGCCGTTTAACAAGATGTGATCCGATGAAGCCAGCTCCTCCAGTGACTAGAAACTTCAGTCCTGAGATATCCATCGTTGACATATCCATACTAAAAAAACCTAATATGTGAGTTTCTAATGGTTAGTCCCACGTGATACTCAGCTCCTGTATAGTCCTTCTCTCAAGATTATCTCCGCGACCCCCGTATGCACGAGTGCACTTAAATCCCGCTTATCGCGAACAGCTGCGCGAACATCTGTAGATGAGATATCGATCCGCCTAGTGCCTACGAAACACACCTTGTCTAGGCCTTCCATGTCAGGACTATAGTCCCTTCCGCGCATACCATCCCGATCCATGACCACAAGCTTAGCCAGATGCAGAAGCTCTTCCGGGCTGTGCCAAGTATTGAGCCTCCTGAATTGATCGGTGCCAATGATCAAGAATAGAATCGCTCCTGGATAAATTCTCCTAAGCGCTCGCACCGTCTCAACAGTGAAGGAGGCACCTCCACGCTCAGCTTCAATCCTGCTCAACTCAAAACGCAAATCAGTACCTACTGCGGCACGAGTCATTTCGATCCGTAAGGCCACAGGTGCCAGCGCTCTTAGGGACTTATCCTGTGGTTGATTTGCAGGAATCCAGAGTACCTGGTCGAGTTCTAAGGCATTTGTCACATCCGTCACCACAGTGGTGTGTCCCAGATGGGGCGGATCGAACGTGCCCCCAAAAATACCTAAACGGAGGGGTGGCCTAGTAAAAGTATCAGAATCCTGACCCATTAGTCCCAAGTTCTGTGGCGGCTGCAGATTCAGGATACTCTCTCAAGAGCCGTTCTTTGGCTTCCTCTGCAAGGTCGTCATACCCGATCGCAAGGTTTGCCTGGTAAAGTCCCAAGAGTGCCCAAGACGCAAACTCAGTATCAGAGTAAAAAGAGATGACGAACTCATAATACAAGACAGCTGAATCATAAAGCTTGCGATTGAAGTAGAAATCTGCCGTCCGCAACTCCTTTTCAGCCAGCTTCATCCTCATCTGATTCGCAATCTCAGCAGCTTCAACTGATTGAGTCGTACCCGCATAATCTATTACCACATTACGACAGATCGTGATCGCTTCATTCGTATATGTTTGGTCTCGCTGTAGACCAGGCGAAAGAGCTGAAAGGGACCGGCAAACACCAAGAGCTGCAATCGGAGCGTCCTCATGACCAGCATAACGGTCAAGGAAACGATTGTATTCGGATTGAGCACTCAGGTAGTCGCCCTTCTCGTAATATGTATGTCCTAGGAGCAGCCGAGCACCGAGTGCACCTTCCCAATCACCATAGGCCAGAAGAATCCGGTCAAGCGCCTGGATCGCATTGTCGTACTCTCCTGTTTCATACTCTTCAGAAGCCATCTGATAGATCGATAACGGATCCATCCCCTGATACACATTGACGCCACCGCCACAGGCTATAGCGGCCAACGGAAATCCAAGTAATAGGAGACGTTTAGTCATGCGTAGGATCTATGTGTTAGCACCACGGATGAATACACTGGGACGAGAAAACCGTTTCCCAGCGCGGTGGAATCCTCTGATCTATCCGCATTGCTCTTCTAGGAAACCCTCTAAACGACGACTAAATCTTATTTCGTCATAGCGACGCAGGGCACGATCTACAAGAGGCCCGGCCTGATCAATGTATCTGACCTGTTCGTAAGCTTCCATCGCTTCCTCACACGCTCCGGTCTCTTCCAATATTCCCCCTTTCTCAAACCAAGCCCGTGCCTGGATATTTCGGGGCTCACCCACTTCCAGAGCACGCTCCACAAGCCTAAGCGCCCTTCCTAGCTCTTGTTCTCCAAGCGTAGGACCACTTCGCAGTTCACGCGCAATTTTGAATGAGCAAGTGCCGATATACCAGTCAACTTCGCCACGCTGCCAGGGACGTACCATTTCACGGAACCTTTCGAATGCAACGAGCGCATGCTCACAGTCACCAATTTCTTCATAGGCTAGCCCTACCTCAAATACTATCTCTGGGACAGAATCAGTCACATCCAGCATCGCACCTTGGTAATAAGGTAGGGCACGACCATATTCACCATTCTCGAAATAGTGCCGGGCCAAGGAAAGTGCCATATCACCTACCCCGATACCTGGGCGAAGTCGGAGAGCAATCTCTACTGCACTAGCCATCGCAAAATGGTCGTCCTTCCTGTTCGCTTCGCGGGCTAGCTTCATCAGATCAGAGACAGCCTGATCTCCGAACAAATATTCCTTGGAAGATGCTTCTAGATAGTACGCTCCGGCATCGTCTACTCGACCCATCATCGAGTAGGTATGCGCTAACCTACCTGTTGTTCCTGGGTCATTAGAACCCTGACGCACAGCTAGCCGATACTCAGCTAGTGCTTCCTCGTAATCCCCCTGGGCAAAAGCAATATCACCCCTGCGAATAGCATTTTCCTCGGTAGCCTGAGACGAACATGCAACCGTCATAAAACAAGAGACGATTAGGCCAGGAAGCAGGCGATGGGTCATTGGATTTCTCGACGCAATTGATGCGTATTGTGGGTCGAAGACTATATCACTGAATAATAGCAGCAAGGATCGGACCTATCTGCCATAAATACCTATGAATACAGTCTTGGGCCCAATCTCCTCGTGTCAGATGTCAGCTAGGCGCCCAGGCAAAGCCTATCTGCGCCAAATAGTTCCAACGGTTAATATTAGTATAGTCAAACCTAGTAACCTGCTCATACCCGAGTCGGATAAATGTCCGTATGCGCGACGGGAGATGATTTCGGGTCCAGTCGGCACTGAAACGATGGCGGATTTCGTCAGAATTGTCCGACACACGAACCCACTCAAAGTGAGTTGCTTTATTCTCCCAGTCATCTCCGCTATACATTTCCCTGAACACTTCGAACTGAAAGACATTCTTAGTGCTGGTCCATGCTATGCCAGACTGCCAAGAGTTCGCGAGTGGACCCAAGGGATCCCCGAGAACGCGGTCATCAAGGGTTAGTCCACTCCTAAATTGGTGATGTGTATGAGGACGAAGACCAGAGTGACGACCTTCAATCCAAAGATCAATACGACCCTCCGGACCAAGGCCAGACCATTTTAGTCCTGAAACCCATATCGCCTCGTCCCACCACGTCTCGGCAAGTCTGTCACTAAATACATAATCTGGGTCTGTCGAAAGAGCACTGACAAATAACTCAATGCCAGACATAGGAAAGGTTAAGACGATATCAGCTGACAGGATCTTGTCGGAGATTTCTGCCCCTGCAGGCATAACTAAGAAGATATCCCTTAGCCGGTCACCCCAAGATGCATTGGGGGCTCCATTTCCTCCCTGATGATTGAGCAGGCTTAACCCAAATTCCAAATTTTGAGTAGGTCGCGCCCCTAGATCGAACCCGATGAGCTTGCTATGGGGAATGAACCGTTCACCTCCCGAGTCAGCAACCCAAGCCGCACCCGAAACAGGACCTAAGAATCTGAACAGCCAGGGTAGACGCCACGGAGACTCCCTTGACACGCGTACCATGTCCAGCCCTCGTGAGTTATTAGATAGCATCGACCCTCCATCTCTGCCTCGGCCTCTAAGCAGGTGATGTCGACCAATTTCAAGAGCAAAGCCACGGAAGACACCCCTTAAATACCCATCAAGTAAAGTTAGATCGCCGACTTCGCTGACTCCCCGAGGTCGGGCGATCCAGGCCCGAGGTTTCAATTGAGCACTCAAGTAGGGAGTCAGCTGAATATCTAGAGTTGGCTCCAATCCCAGTGTAACCCCATCTGACACATCCCGTCCGAAGTTTCTTTGGAGCAAAGGGTTCAACACGCCATCGATAAAACTCTTATCGCTGTAGGCCGTTCGCATAGCACGCTCAGGACTCGCAGCAACTGTGAAATCTAGCCACACTTCCCTGAGCACCGCAGCAGGAGGGGCCTCGGCCTCACTGCAAAGCGAGATTCCGTTGCCACACTGGAGCCCGATCTCATCGGCGAACTCCTGCTCAAGCATTATCACAGCCTCCCTAAAGCGTTCCCCAACTTGAGGAGATAAATCCAGCTGACTTCGAGCCTGTTTGATAAACTCGGAGAATGCCAAGCGAGAATAGGGTCTCTGTATAAGCGAAGGCACTTCGACTAGTCCCACTGCAACTAGTGCATCCAGATAGTCATACCCTGAATCCATTACGGACACATAGGGAGATGCCTGCCCTGAAACGCCCTTAGCTATAGTCAATACGGCGCAGCATACCACTACACTCAATAGTGGCAGCAGTCTCTGCTCAACAAGCTGGCTAAAAAATAGCACTACTCTATAGAATTTCGATCTCCTGAAACCGATCACAAGATTTAGTCAATGCTCTCGAACCAATTGAGGAACATCCTGACTCCATCACGAAAATCCCATCGGGGATCATACCCTAGGAGTTCCTGAGCTTTAGTTATATCTGCAAATGTTTGACGAACGTCCCCAGGTTGAGGAGGTAAGTGGTCTATCTTCGGATGGGCTCCCATTTCCTCGGAGAGGGTTTCAATCATCTCAATGAGGGTAACCGTTCTATTCTCTCCGAGGTTGATGATTTCAAATCGGGGGTCAAGGGAACTCTCTAGTAGCTTCCTCGCACCTTCTATGCCCTGAAGAATATCCTCAATATATGTGTAGTCTCGTGCTGTTGTGCCATCACCAAACATAGGGAGCGGCTGCCCGTCTTGAAGGAGTCGGGCGAACTTGTGAATCGCTAGATCTGGTCTCTGGCGGGGGCCATAGACGGTGAAGAAACGGAGTGCCATAATCGACATTCCGTAAAGATGAAAGTGTGTATGGCAGGCGAGTTCGGTGGCGCGCTTGGTGGCAGCGTAGGGAGAGATAGGTGCACCTACGAAGTGGCTTTCACAAAATGGGACTCTAGGTGAGTTTCCATATACGGATGAAGACGACGCAACTATAAAGTGCTTGATAGACTGCCTCCTCGCCCACTCAAGAAGAGACCATGTGCCCTCGATATTAACACTCGCATACAAATCCGGTCGCTCTATAGAAGGGCGAACTCCGGCCCTTGCAGCAAGGTGAATGACCTGCTGAATATCAGCACGGAGGCCGTCAAGCTTGGATCGGTCACGGATATCAGCCTCTACTAGTTCAAAATGGTCCATCGCCTTGGCCTTTAACAGATTGGCTTCCTTGACCGTACGTGGATAGAAATCGTCAAAAGAATCCAAACCAACAACATGATGACCCTGCGCTAGAAGAAGGTCTACCACGTGTGATCCGAGGAATCCTGCCGCTCCAGTCACAAGGATCACCATGTGCTATCTTCGTCTCCGCTGGTTTGGGACTGGCTCAATGGCTTGATCATGACTCTGAAGGAGACTCAATCCGTCCGTACCGGTCCTCAAGCCTTACAACATCATCAAGATGAGGAGTCGATACCTCAAGAATATCGCAATCAACAGTAGCAACCATCCTATGGATTGTTTTGGCACGAATGCGGAAGCACTGTCCCGCTATCATTTCATAGTCAGTAAGCTTGGCCAAAGAGGGACCAGTCTGTAGTAGCAATCTACCTGTCAACAAGAATAAGGTTTCGTCTTTTATTTCATGGTACTGGAGGGAGAGGGCTTCACCAGCTGCTACGTGTAAAATCTTGCCAACATAGCTCTGTGTATCTGCCCAAATCAGTTCATAGCCCCAGGGCTTCTCAACCCGGCGAGGTTCATCTAGCACGTGCGTCACCCTCTGTTAATGTGGTCAGATAGTTCGGGGTCTTGCATCATATAATTCTAATTGTTCCCTGAAAAAAGGAATTGTCCTGCGAATCCCTTCACGAAGACCAATTTCAGGCTGCCATCCAAGAATCTCTCTTGCGATCATGATATCCGGTTGACGCACTTTCGGGTCATCTTCCGGTAACCGAAGAGTCTTTATGCCAGAAGAGCTTTCCGTTTCTTCAAGAATTATCTGGGCCAATTCACTGACCGTAAATTCGTCAGGGTTACCAATATTTATTGGGTCAGTTCGGTCAGCATGGAAGAGTTGATAGATACCCTCAACCTCATCATCAACGTAACAGAATGATCGTGTCTGACTCCCATCTCCATATATAGTCAGTGGATCACCTCGCACTGCCTGAACAATGAAATTGGACATGACACGACCATCTCCTGGCCGCATCCTCGGTCCGTAAGTATTGAAGATCCGAACAATACGAGTGTCGACTCCGTGCGACCTGTGATACGCCATGGTCATGGCCTCAGCAAAACGTTTTGCTTCATCATAGACACCACGAACGCCAATGGGGTTCACATGGCCCCAATAATCCTCAGGCTGTGGATGAACCTGAGGATCTCCGTACACCTCTGATGTGGACGCAAGTAAAAACCGGGCATCTTTAGCAAGCGCAATCCCGAGTGAATTGTGCGTACCTAGACTCCCCACCTTTAGCGTCTGAATCGGTAAATCGAGGTAGTCCACCGGGCTAGCCGGAGATGCGAAATGCAGCACTCCATCAAGATCTTCTTCTAGAAAAATTGGCTTAGAAATATCGTGTTCGATAAGGTTGAAGCTGCCATATTCCGATAGAATGTCGACATTCCATCTGGAACCAGTTACAAAATTATCAAGGCCGATAACTTCATGGCCTTCTCTTAGGAATCGCTCAGACATATGCGAACCCAAGAAACCCGCAGCACCAGTAATGAGAACCCTCAAGATTCTAGCCAGGTGTCGGAGTTACCGGGGACCGGCCAATGCTCACATACTCAAACCCATACTCCGCCATTTGGTCATGCTGATAGAGGTTTCGGCCATCAAGTATCAAGGGCCGCTTCATCGCAGCTCGCATACGCTCGAAATCCGGGTGCCGATAGGGGTGCCACTCAGTATGTATCACTAGAGCATCTGCTCCTTGCAGCGCATCATAATTGAGATCTGCATATTCGATCCGATTCTCGAAAATCTTGATTGCCTCAGCCATAGCAACAGGATCATGAGCAACCACACGTGCTCCACGCTGGAGAAGCCCTTCAATTGTCACGATACTAGGCGCCTCACGCATATCATCTGTGTTGGGCTTAAAAGACAGGCCCCACACCGCAACAATTTTACCAGTCAGATCATCTCCCAGACGTTCGATAAGCCGATCCAATAGAACTCGCTTTTGCGTGTTATTGAGCTCTTCAACAGCATTCAGGATTCTAGGGTCCGCACCCAGTTCAGCCATCGTCTTAGCCAGAGCTTTCACATCTTTAGGAAAACAGGAGCCACCATAACCGATACCAGGGAACAAGAAGCTCGTCCCAATCCGGGAATCCGACCCAACACCTCTCCGCACTGAGTCTACATCGGCCCCCGTCTTCTCGCAGAGGTGCGCCATAGAGTTCATAAAGCTGATGCGGGTCGCCAACATTGAGTTTGCAGCGTATTTCGTAATCTCTGCAGAAGGCACATCCATAATTAGGATAGATGCCCCAGAACGAACGAAAGGGGCATAAAGTTTGGTCAAGACCATCTCCGCGTGCTCCGAGTCAACTCCCAGAACAACCCGGTCAGGTTTCATAAAATCCTCTAATGCTGCACCTTCTCTGAGGAATTCAGGATTTGAGCATACGTGCACCTCATGATCGGTACACCCCTCAATCTCTTCGCGTACGAGCTTGGCCGTGCCGACAGGAACAGTGCTCTTGGTGATGACGACCTTCTCCGCATCCATGGATTCGCCAATCTTTCGCGCAACTGCAAGTACATGCCGGAGATCCGCTGATCCATCCTCGTCTGGGGGTGTGCCTACCGCAATGAATATTACGTCTGAGGCCCGTACGGTACGGCCCACATCAGTCGTAAAGATGAGCCTGCCAGCCGCAATGTTATTCTTTACAAGCGGCTCAAGACCTGGCTCATAGATCGGCATCTCACCGTTGTTTAGGCCAGCTACTTTGTGTGTATCTATATCAGCACAAATAACGTCATTGCCCGACTCGGCGAGACATGCCCCTAAGACAAGTCCAACATAACCACTTCCTATTACAGCAATCTTCATCTAGTAAACTGGCAGTCAGAAAGAGGAGGTAGTCCTACTTCGGGTCGCAAAATAGACCGATCTTCAAGTAAACAGAACCCTTTAAAGACGTCTGGCTACAGTATGCTGATAACTTGAAGATGAAATATGCCGCTAGTGATTTATCGAGTTGGACGCCCTCAATTCAAAAATCTGGTCCCTCAGTATCGCCGCACGCTCAAAATCCATTGCTTTCGCTGCCTCAGACATCTCTTCCTCAAGAATCTTGATAAACTCCTCCCGGTCCAGTTCAGCAACGTACGTATCCATCTGCTCTTTCTTACTCACTGGCTCCTGACGAGCATCGGCTACACGGGTTGAGAACTCAATCTCCGCCAGGCTCTTCTGGATTGATTCCGGCTTAATTCCGTGCTCCTCATTATGTGCTATCTGGACCTCTCGACGCCGACTGGTCTCGTCGAGACACCACTTCATGGATGCTGTCACTTTATCTGCGTACATAATCGCTTTGCCGTTCACATTACGGGCCGTCCGCCCGATGGTCTGGATAAGCGAACGGGCATCCCTAAGAAAACCTTCTTTATCCGCATCAAGGATTGCGACAAGTGACACCTCGGGGAGGTCGAGACCTTCACGGAGTAGATTGATGCCCACGAGTACATCAATCTTACCGAGTCTCAGTGAACGGAGTATTTCCATCCGCTCGATTGTATCCACCTCGGAGTGCATATATCGCACCCTCACTCCGACGGACTGCAGGTATTCTGACAGGTCTTCAGCCATTCTCTTTGTGAGTGTCGTGACTAAAACCCGCTCATCCTTCATCTCACGGTCACGAATTTCTGCGAGCAAATCATCAACCTGCCCCTTTACTGGACGCACATCCACAACTGGATCGACAAGGCCAGTTGGGCGGATGATTTGCTCAACCACAACGCCACTAACGCGATCAAGCTCCCAGTCTCCTGGTGTAGCTGACACGTAAATAGTTCTGGGTACGAGTTCAACCCACTCGTCAAACTTCAGAGGCCGGTTATCTAGCGCCGAAGGCAACCGAAACCCGTGTTCTATGAGTGTAAGTTTTCTCGAGCGGTCTCCTTTGTACATCCCGTTGATCTGAGGGATTGAGACATGTGACTCATCAACAATGGTTAGGAAATCAGATGGAAAGTAGTCAAGTAAACACGCTGGCCGCTCACCCGATTGTCTCTGGCTCGTATACCGCGAATAGTTCTCAATCCCTGGACACGTTCCGACCTGAAGCATCATCTCAATATCAAATTTCGTGCGCTGCTCAAGCCTCTGAGCTTCAAGTAACTTCTCCTGTGTGCGTAAGACCGCCACATGATCATGTAGTTCTTCCCGAATGAGAGGTGCGATCTCTTCAATGGTGCGGCGTCGAGTTACATAGTGACTCGCAGGATAAATTGCAGTTCGCTTAAGCGTGGAAATCACTTGCCCAGTCAGTGGATCAAACCTTGTAATACGCTCGACTTCGTCTCCCCATAGCTCAACACGGATTGCCTGCTCGTCGTAGGCCGGAAAGACCTCGATCGTATCACCCCTGACTCTGAATTTCCCTCGCTCGAAGAGGTAGTCGTTCCGTTTATACTGGATATCGACTAGACCCTTCAGCATATCTCTTCGCGATATCTCAGACCCGACCTCGAGGTGGAGCATTAGGCTCCTGTAGTCCACAGGATTGCCGAGACCGTAGATACATGATACCGAAGCCACCACGATAACGTCTTCACGTTCCATCAAAGAAGATGTGGCACGTAGCCGAAGTCGCTCTATATCCTCGTTGATTGATGCATCTTTCTCTATATATGTGTCGGTGGCAGGTACGTAAGCCTCGGGTTGATAGTAATCGTAGTAGGAAACGAAGTACTCCACGGCGTTGTTAGGGAATAACGACTTCAATTCCCCATATAGTTGGGCTGCAAGCGTCTTATTATGGGACATGACCAACGTCGGTTGTCCGTGTTCCAAAATGACATTCGCAATTGTGAATGTCTTGCCGGTACCAGTTGCTCCGAGTAGGACCTGATCAGTGTTATTCTGAGTTAAGCCAGCAGACAGCTCAGTGATAGCATGAGGTTGGTCTCCGGCAGGTTGGTGGGCGGACACAAGCTGAAAACCACTCAATGCGCTACTAATCGACTAAGCCCAACCAAGGTCCTGGTCATCCATATGTTCGCGGCGCTCTACATCCAATACTCCCTTAACCTTTCCTATCGAAAGTCTGATTTTCTCAAGATGAGCAAGGTCACTCACCTCAACTAAGAATTCTCCTGACATCCCACCATCCGTGGTCCGCATATCAGCATTGGAGATATTAGTGTCAGTATCAGTGATTGCCTTAGCAACATCAGAGAGCAAGCCTCTTCTATCCGAGCCACGTATATATAATTTCACAAAGAATCGATCGTCTTTCTCCGCTTCCCATTCGATATCGACTCTTCGTTCTGGGTCACGTGAAAGATAAAGCACATTAGAGCAGTCATTTCGATGGATTGAGACCCCCCTACCTCGGGTCACGTATCCGATAACGGAGTCACCCGGCACCGGCTGACAGCAACGGGAATATTGAACCATAAGATTATCCACCCCCTGGATTCGAACACCCCTACCCGAGATTCGGAGTCGTTTCGCTAAGCGCTGCCAAGTAGTTGGCCCCTCTTTTCCAATTTCACTTGGGTCATGATCAGGATAGAACTGCTTAAGCACTCGAGTAGGTCCAAGTTCGCCCATTCCCAGAGCTGCATAAATCTGATCAAAGTCTTTATACCCTAGCGCAACTGCGGCGGCAAGAAGTTCATCTTTTTGTTCAGGCAATGCGCGTCTTGCCTTTTTCAACAAACGTCTAAAAAGACTTTTCCCAATCTTGTGCGCTGAGTCAAACTCCTGGCGGCGGACCCACTGACGAATTTGGGTTCGGGCGCGAGAGGTCTTTACGAATGCAAGCCAGTCCCTACTTGGGTGCTGCTTAGAACTTGTGATGATCTCAACGGTATCCCCATTCTGGAGTTCACGAGATAAGGGTAGGATACGTCCGTTTACCTTGGCACTTGAACACTGATGACCAACTTCAGTGTGGATGGTATAGGCGAAGTCAATCGCTGTTGCACCTTTGGGAAGAGCTCTCACCTCACCCTCCGGAGTGAACACAAAAATCTCACCTTGGAAAAGGTCCATCCGAAGGAATTCCATGAACTCCTCCGGCTCAGCAGTGTCCTGTTGCCATTCGAGGACCTGCCGAAACCAAGTCAGTGCTTCATCTACTTCGCTCGCACTTGTATCGTCACTTGGCTCTTCCTTATATCGCCAATGTGCTGCAATCCCATACTCGGCAGTGCGGTGCATCTCTTCCGTGCGAATCTGGACCTCATATGAGCGACCGCCTGGCCCGAAAACCGTAGTGTGTAGGGAGCGGTACATATTTGACTTGGGGGTCGCGATATAGTCATGGAAGCGTTCTGGTACCGGTGTCCATTTACTATGAATAACACCTAACGCCGCATAGCAATTCTGCACGGTATCAGTTAGGACCCTCATAGCCATAAGATCGTAGATCTCCTCATATGGAGTTCCCCTGTCCACGATCTTCCGGTGTATGGACCAAAGGTGCTTTGGCCGGCCCATAACTTCCGCGAGAATATCAGCATCCGAGAGCGCCTCTTGGAGTGGCTTTTGTATGTCAAGGATTTGGCGCTCACGCTCCTTTCGACGACGCTTGATTTTCTTGATGAGTTCCCTGTAAATCTCTGGCTCAAGAAACTTGAATGCGAGGTCCTCAAGTTCCCATCGGATCGCAGCCATACCCAAACGGTGGGCAAGGGGGGCATAGATCTCTCGTGTCTCCAGGGCGATCCTTCGACGACGATCCTCTTCTAGATACTCCAATGTCCGCATGTTGTGGAGTCGGTCCGCCAGTTTAACAAGAATGACCCTGGCATCCTCGGCCATTGAGAGAAGCATTTTTCGATAGTTTTCGACTTGTCTCTCTGTTGCGGAACGGAAACGCACCCGACCTAGCTTGGTGACTCCGTCGACAATAGTAGAAACCCCTTTCCCAAAGCGCTCCTCAACATCGGCTAGAGAAATCAGGGTGTCTTCGACAGAGTCATGGATCAATCCAGCGATAATCGAGTCACTATCGAGTTTTAACTGCGCAAGTATCGTAGCTACCTCAATCGGGTGGCTTATATACTCTGCTCCAGAAGCACGGATTTGGCCCTGATGAGCTTCACATGCGACTTCATAGGCCTCTCGAATGGAATCCATATCTAGTCGTCCGCTGTAGACCTCTAATGCACTGGCTAGAGGACCAGGCAGGCCCTGGACGGCTGGCTTCAGTTTCGCGGAAATAGACAACTGAATTGGGTATCAGAGTGACAAACAATCATGCTGGCGAGAAGCACTACAATTCCTGAGTTGATATCGGTATATAGAATGAAAAATGAGCACGATAATCTTAATCCTAGCAAAGTTGAATTATCTTTCTTCAATCTAGTCTTGCTCATCCCTAACTCGGACTAATTAGATTTTTCGCCCTCTCCCACAATCCTATCTTAGAAGTCACTGCAGATACGGGGATGGGGGGCTCATCATGGAAAACACGATCGGGGTTTGTAAGAAAAAGGTGTCTCAACGACTCTTCTCCACATAGTGGCTCTAACTGTTCCCAAGCCTCACTTAAGTAAATGTTGACACCTGACTGTCCGTGAAAATCTGAGGCCAGATAATCGGCCCAGCCTCGGCGAATAAGTTGCATTGATACCTTGCGGGGGTTAGACCCGTAGCGGCCAATCACAGAGCCGTAGTTGATCTGCAGATAAGCACCAATGGCTTTCCACTCTTGAATGAGGTCCAGGTAGTAGTCATTACCCCTGTCAGTAGAGTACCGCTCCGGATGGGCGACAATCGGTCGGTAACCTTCATTGACAATCCCCTCAATGGCGACAGATGTGCTCGGGGGAACCCGAAGAAGAGGCCATTCAATCAAGACAAACGATGTTCCCGAAAGCCTGACCCGCGGGTCTGAAAAATCAACATCAGGCACATCAAGCATGACTTCATGACCACGTTTGAACTCTATCTCCTGAAAATCCTCCTTCACTCTTTCTGCCGCTATTTCAAAGGCTTCATCTACTTCGTGCAGCCTATCCTCAATCGCTACTGAACTGTGTGTTAGACTGCCCTTTAGGTGGGGGGTTGTGAGAATTTTCCTGATACCCTCATTACTCATACTCCCAACTGAAGTCAGGGTGTCTTCTATAGCTCGGGCCCCATCATCTACGCCTGGGACCAGGTGGCTGTGAATATCCACGAAGTCCTTAAAATCATAATCTTTCATAGACTCAATAAATCCGCTTCAGGATAGCTAGCAGTGCCCCGGCCAGATCTTCAATATCAATCATCTAGTCACCCTAACAAAAACATCTCGCACAAGATCTGGCTACCAAAAATAGGAACTGGAAAGGAGTCACGGAGCAACGTCCTTACTCAAAATGATATTGAAAGCCCAGAACAACGGCGTTGAGCTTGGGACGCCATCGTGAGGTAAGAGCCCAAGGCTTTTATCAAGGATATGCCTTCCGGGCCATCAAAGGAGTGGAGAGATAGGGTAGTAGTCACCTTGACTCAACCAAGTTCCTATGAGTGTGTTCATTCGTTAGAGTATTAGCAGAAAGCACTCATTAACTAACTTTATCAGTTTTTCCAGAAAAGTCCCTTGGAAGACAGTGCGAAAAACCAAGAGGAAGAGGTCAAGCCATGAGGCAACTCATAAAATCTCTAGTCTTACCCGTACTTCACCTGTTTCGTTCTTTTCTCGAAGTGCTCAAAAGGCACGCGCTCCCTGGTCCCCATGATACTGAGGGAATTTACGGTCCCCAAGGTGCTGATTTTGGTACGTTTTCAGCTGTCAACCCTGATACTGATTTTGGTGCGTACAGATATTACGTGGAGGATGAGCTGAGAGCTTCTTATGATTATTTTAAACAATATTTTCACGAAGCCATTTTCTTGCATGATCGTTCCAAACTAAGAGCGTATGCAGTCAACACAGCGACATTAAATCATCGGTCAGGTTATTACTACTTGGAGTTTGGTGTATGGCTTGGACGTTCGGTAAACCAAGCAGCTGAAATACTAAAAACCTTAGAAGATGGCACAAGAATCTATGGTTTTGATTCATTTGAAGGGCTTAGGGAAGACTGGAAAGGACACCTTGCACCAAGAGGTTCCTTCAGTTTGGATAAGAAAGTACCTCCATTAAGCGATAATTGTGTACCAGTTGTAGGGTGGATCGAAGACACACTGCCCGAATTTATATCTGAACGTAAAGATCTTAAAATCAATTTTGTGCACATTGACACTGATACGTATCTATCGGCAAAAACAATACTGCGGTGTGTGAAGCCTCACTTGGTCAACAATGCAGTTATCCTATTCGATGAACTTTATAATTTTTCTGGTTGGAGCACAGGAGAATTCAAGGCACTGAAAGAAGAATTTGAAGAAGAGGAGTTCAATTTCTTAGCATTTGCAAGACAAGGTCGGCAAGTAGTTATTCAATACAAAAAGAAATAAAGTCATACGACGACCTGCGACCTTTACCGCGACGACGCCTGGATATGCCTCCGTTACAACAACCCCCACTGTAGGCGATCCTCCCGGCCTAGAAGACGTGAATTAGCTGCACAGTACCCCCCCTCACCGCACGCACCTCATGGTTGGAGATAACCAATACGTCCTCGGCCTGTCCGCTTTCTACCACGATAGCGCGGCGTGTTTGTTAAGGGATGGTGAAATTGTGGCGGCTGCACAGGAGGAGCGCTTCACACGCAAAAAAGGCGACTCAAGCTTTCCACAGAAAGCGATTGAGTTTTGTCTCAGGCAGGAAGGAATTGCTCCTGGAGACCTGACGCTCGTCGGTTATTACGATAAGCCACTCCTTAAATTCGAACGAATTCTTGAAACGTATATCGGGGTCGCACCACGCGGGTTTTCCTCGTTCGTCAAGGCCGCACCACTGTGGGTCAAGGAAAAGCTCCACATGGAAAAGCAGATCAGGAAAGGACTCGGATACTCGGGCGAGATTCTGTATGCTCAGCACCACGAATCTCACGCGGCTAGTGCCTTCTTTCCGTCTCCCTTTGAGGAGGCCGCGATCCTTATTGTGGATGGCGTAGGAGAATGGGCAACCACTTCAATGGGTATAGGCCAAGGGAACGAAATTGAACTGACCAAAGAGATCCGTTGGCCAGATTCGATTGGGTTGCTTTATTCCGCCTTCACTTTCTTCACTGGCTTTAAGGTCAACTCTGGAGAGTATAAGCTCATGGGTCTCGCACCCTATGGACGGCCGATATACACGGAGTTGATCTACGAAGAACTGATAGACCTGGAGCCAGATGGCTCCTTCAGGCTCAACCAAAAGTACTTCAACTATCTGTCTGGCTTAACCATGACGAGCAATGCCCTTGCGGAACTATTCAACGGTCCGCCAAGGGTCCCCGAGTCCAGATTGACACAGCGAGAGATGGACCTGGCCTGCTCAGTGCAGAAGGTAGTTGAGGAGGTCATGCTAACTCTGGCTTCCACGCTGAGCCGGGAGTCGGGCATGGACAATCTCTGCTTAGCTGGTGGGGTTGCGTTGAATTGCGTGGCAAATGGCAGGATCCTTCGTGAGGGCCCCTTTCGATCTATCTGGATTCAACCAGCTGCCGGCGATGCCGGAGGAGCCCTCGGTGTTGCACAGTTGATCTGGCATCGGCATCTCCGCAAAGACCGGATTGTCACACCTGGCAAAGATGCTATGCACGGTGCCTACCTGGGGCCCGAATACACAGAGGATGACATCCGGGGATATCTTGAATCACAAGGCGCCATCTATAAAGGACTTGAACGCAGCGATCTCTCAAAAACGGTTGCCGCTATTTTAGCAGACGGAAAGACCGTGGGCTGGTTCAACGGACGAATGGAGTTCGGGCCTAGAGCGCTTGGGTCCAGGAGTATTCTCGGGGATGCTCGTAGCCCATCTATGCAGAAGCAAATGAACCTCAAGATCAAGTTTCGCGAAAGCTTCAGGCCGTTCGCACCCAGTGTTCTAAAAGAGAGGGCGTCTGATTTTTTTGAGATGGATTGTGAGTCCCCCTATATGCTCCTTGTCGCCCCAGTGAAAGAGGAGCGCCGTGTCGAGGCCACTGACGAAGAGAGGGAGTTATGGGGCATCGAACTCCTCAATGTACCTCGGTCCGAGATCCCAGCTATAACCCATGTGGATTACTCCGCTAGAATTCAGACGGTGAGTCGCGAGACGAATCCGGACTACCATGCTCTGATCAAGGCGTTTGAGGACGAGACTGGATTCGGCATTGTCGTCAACACCTCGTTCAACGTGAGGGGAGAGCCTATCGTTTGCAGTCCGCGGGATGCGTACCGGTGCTTCATGCGCACTCAAATGGACTATTTGGTTCTGGGAACGAACCTCTTGGCGAAAGCAGATCAACCGGAATGGAAGGGAGATGTCGAATGGAAGGACAGATAGCGAGCCAGGAGGGTCGCAGATTCGGCTTCACCATTGGATCAGTATTTATCGTTCTTGGGGGCATCACCTGGTGGCGTGATCATGAAATCTTGTCACAGTTCCTCGCAGGGACCGGTAGCCTACTCTTCCTTGGGGCGCTGATCACACCTAGTTGGCTCAAGCCAATCGAGCGCGGATGGATGTTTATCGCACTCCAGATTTCCAAATTGACAACACCCTTCCTAATGGGGATCACCTACTTCGTGGTACTGACTCCGATAGCACTTGTGGTTAGGCGAATCAGGGGTAACCCTCTAGAACATTCCTCTGGAAAGCACGGATATTGGTTCTCAAGTTCAGTTTCGAGTGATCGAAGAACTGATATGCAGCGCCAGTTCTAGACGTAGTGAAAGGAGACTAGAATGAACTTGCTGAAAGAGTTCTGGATGTTTCTGCGAGTCCGTAAGAAGTGGTGGCTCCTTCCGATCATTATCACACTCGTCGTACTAGGCGCACTCCTGGTATTCGCTCAGAACTCGGTTCTGGCACCGTTCATTTATACGATTTTCTAACGTTAGAACGGGTAGTGGTGTCGATATTCGCTGCGGTCATATGAAATTAAGGAAAATACTAAATATTGGTGCAACAATTCGAGCGTGATTATGATTCACATCTGAGTAGTGAAAGACCACAGTATCTGTCCTTAGGCGGTTCTCTTTGAGCTAGCATTTTCGAAATCCCATCGCTGTCACACCTACTCTCTAAAATTAGGACATATTCATGCAAAACCTCGCCATCATCGGATGTGGACGAGTCACGCAAGGACGCTATATCGAGGTGTGTAACGAAGAACTCCAGAATGCGAGAGTAGTTGTAGCATGTGACTTAGTAAGCTCCAAGGCCGATGAGTGCGCACGAGCCTTGGGATGTGATTCTGAATATGACTATGAGACAGTATTACAAAGGGAAGATGTAGATATAGTATTAATTCTCACTGAATCCGGATATCACTATCAGCACGCCAGGTCAGCACTTGAAGCCGGAAAGCATGTGATCGTTGAAAAGCCACCGGCGCTGCTACCAGATCACGTCACTCACTGTGTGAAGCTCGCAGCAGAGAACAAACGGATGTATGCCCCAATCGTCCAAAACCGATTTAATCCGGCGGTACGAGCCCTTAAGGAATCTTTCGACCAAGGACGCTTCGGACGCCAGGTATTATCTACTATTCGGCTACGTTGGTGCCGTTTACAGGATTATTACATGGATGGATGGCATGGCACATGGGAAATGGACGGTGGAGTTATTAACCAACAGGCCTTTCACCATGTTGATGCCCTGCAGTGGATAGCGGGCCCGATAGCGCAAGTCTGCTCCGCAGAGGCAAATGTACTGAACCAGTTGGAAGCGGAGGATACGATGGTTGCAGTGCTCCGCTTCGAAGATGGGTCACTCGGAACCATTGAGGCCACTACAGCCATACGCCCTGAAGATGTGGAGGCATCGATCTCAATCGCTGGTGAGGGCGGTATGGCCGTAATCGGTGGTATCGCATTGAATGAGATCCATACTTGGAAATTTGTCGATCCTCAACCCGAGGATTCAACGATACCGGAGTATGCATCGCAAGCAGTTCCTACTGGATATGGGCTATCACACGGCCCGCTGATCCAAGAGATCATAGACCGTTTGGAGAAGGGTGAGTTATCCCCACCGATCTCGGGAGAGGATACACTAGTTGCAGTCCGACTTGTACACGCGCTCTACCGTAGTATTGAGGTCGATGGGTGGGTCACCTTAGGCGACTTGCCACTCTCCTCCCGACTCGGCCAGCCAACTGAGGGCCCTCTCTAGTAGAAGGACAATTCTACTTCAACTAGCAAATCAGTTAGCATTGAGGTCACCGTGGATCAGTAGCCCTCGTAATTACCGTAGTATCCTGACCCGTAGTATGCACTGTAGCCGTCTCTGGGACCCATATCGTTCACCACCAAACCCAAGACAGGGGTATCTACTCGATTAAGTTCATCCATAGCACGCCGTAGCGAGAATCGATCTGTCTGGTTGATACGCCCGACAAGCAGCACTGCGTCGCAGACCTCTGAGATTAGCAATGTATCGGTGACTGCCAAAACCGGAGGGGTATCCACAATGATCGCATCGTACTTTCCTCGTGCGTCCTCAATCATTGCCTTGAGACGTTTTCCGCCCAGTACCTCCGATGGATTCGAGATGTGTGTTCCCGCGGTTATCACATCAATGTTGGAGTCGGGCCCGAATAAATCATCCTCGGTTATCCTGCTCTTATGAGGCAGTTCCAAAACTTCATTACGTTGTCGTAAATAATCCCCTAGTCCCTCTTCATTGGGTAACTTGAAGACCTTGTGTACGGACGGTCTACGCAAGTCTGCATCTATCAACAAGACGTTCATATCTTGCCGAGATAGTGTAAGAGCTAAATTCGTAGCCACCGTTGTCTTACCTTCGCTCGGAGCGGGACTCGTCACTAGAACGATGGAGGTCTTGTCTGGATCAAGCGATGCTGAGTACCGAATACTTGTTCTAAGGCCTCCAAACGCCTCGTCAAACGCGTTACTACCCTTCCCTGCCCCGTCTTTACTCCTGCCCCTATTACTCTTGCGAAGCTGCTTAGCAGACAGCTGCTTAGGAATCACTCCCATCACATCCGTTGCCACCATGGCCTGGGCTTGCTTTATATCTCTAACCTTTGTATCCAGGCTCTCTATGACCACGACCACTCCTGCCCCAAACGCCAACCCTGCGATGATCGCAATAATGAGGTTTCTAATCGTATTCGGGTCATCAGCTCGCAAGGGCACTGTCGCATACGTCATGACTACGACGTCACCTCTATCCAGTTGCTGCAGAATACGTGCCTCGTAATAGTTAGCTATAAGGAGGTCGTAGATTGATTTTATCGCTTCTATTTCCTCTATGAGGCTACCGTAAGTACTAGTTTGACCTGGGAGTTCTCCCAGCCGCGCCTCCAAGACCTCGAGTTCTTCTGCTTCACTAATACGCCTGCTAGTCGCGAGAGCCAAAGACTGAGCGACCATGCCCTGTATATCAATTTTGGTTTCAGAGATCAGCGAGTCGAGCACTTCCACTTCCGAACTCTGAGCAGTAAAGCCGAACTGCCCTGTGGTAAGACGACTACGTTCTTGGTAGAGATCCTGTAATCTCACATAGGTGACCTCGATCCCAGGTACCATTCCTCGACCAACAGCCAGTATTCCCAATAAAGATTCGTCTGCATCCTGATCCAGAGCTTCTACAAGATCTATGAGAACCTCTTCCTCAAACTCAACTAGCCGAAAATCAATTTGTCGTTGCATTAGGGTGCTAGCCACTATGTCGGACTCTAACTCAGGATTCCATGTTTGTGCCGTATCCTGATAGGTGACCAGTTCTGCCCGTGCCGCATTAAGTGAATCCGTCATCTTCGCTAGTTCCAACTCGACAAATTCTCGGCTACGAATCTGTACCTCCTGTGCACGCGCACCCGCAAAGCTCTGATAGGCACCTGCAACAGCATTCACTGATCGGGCTGAAAATTCAGGATCTGGGCTAGTCACAACTAGTTCAAGTAGCGTAGTGCCGCGTATCTGATTCGCTTGAAGAAGGCTTCTGAACCGGTCAGCTGCCTCACGCGGAAGGAGTATCTCCAGCAATATAGGTTCGTCTACTGTCACCAATTCCGGTGATAAAACTTGGAAACGATAACCAGGCCCTGATACCCATCCTTGCGGATCCCTGACAGATAGGACTTCTTGTGTCCGAATATCTACTAGAGCGACACTACCGTCTCTTCGCTCGAGTGCTACCCTTGCTTCTCCTACCAATCCTCCTGCGGTCGGCTCCACCTCCACTTCACCAATGAGCTCCGTCCTTTTCAGGGCACGTCCTAAAACCCGCACACGAAGCCCGAGCGAATCAACAGCTTCGCTTAATACTGGATAGCTCCTAATGATATTCAGTTGGTCATTTACCATCTCAGGAGTCTGGTTCGGATACAGATTGAACGTGAGTGACTCCATCCCTGAGGGCGCCCTTTGGCGCTGGATTACTGCCTCGGCCGTATACATGGGCGGCGTCCAGAGTGCATAACCAGCATAAATCGCCCCAACCAAGAGACCTCCCAGAGCAACCATCCACCAACGACGTCGCATCGTATGGAGGATCGCAAAAACCTCCATTTCACCATAGTCATCAAATTCTGACCTGCGATCGACAACTGTAGGAATCTGTTCCATCAAGCCCCTCTTATTGTTCTCAAAATTCCCGGTATTGTTATCCACGAAATACCTCGCTTTGAATCCTCTAGTTGCCGCCAGTGAGTTGGAAATAGATGGCGGCTGCGATACCCAATGACTGAATTACTGAGAGGACAGTCGCCGTAGTAATCTCTGAGCCCTCGGGGATAATGATCCGATCGTTTGCCTGAAGTCTCAATCCCATAAGCTCTGGATCTAGCCCTTCAATACTTTCAGTTGAAGACATCACTGCCATCAACTCCGCATCCAGATATCGAATCCCTGAGTCCCCAAAAACACGCACTTCATCTGTTTTAGCTAGATCAGTAAAACCTCCAGCTTGACTGATCACGCTAAAAACACTTTGGGTCGGTATAACCTCATACAGCCCGGGTTGCCTGACTCCACCTAGTATTCCGACCTCAAAGTACGGTGTTACAGTGACTACTGGAGACTGCATGACAACAGCATACTTTTCCCGAAGCACGGCACGGAATTCACTGAGTGGTACGCCGTCTGCACTTATTGGCCCCAGTAATGGGAGATATACCATTCCTGAATCTTCGATTGGGAACACACCACCAAGCCGGTCGTCCGGCCATATAGTGACCTCAAGGGCAACACCCGGACGAAGAATAAATTCACCAGAGGAACCCCGATCCTGCGCCAACAAGAGGTCACCAGTCGGCATAACCAATAGAGCAGTCACAAACATCGCACACCTAAGAATATTCCGACTTAGATCGCGTAGTGCGCCAATCACGGGTTTTCCGTTTTTCACTTTATCTCCATTTCTAGCTAAGCAATCTCCAATCGCACCGAGCCGCTAAAGAACAATTTCCCAACTAACGGACCGTACAGGAGCCAAAAGCGGAAACATCTGTTCATCACTAAACTCTTTGCTCTTCTAGGCAAAGAGCAAGGAGCGTAAAGAAACGAACTCATACGGTTAGCGGTATAAACTAAGAAGCCTCAGGATATAGTGAACCCCTAGAGGACTGTTACTTAGAGTAAGGAGTTGATCGATACACTTCATATTTTCGCAGTATTCTTATGATTTAAGCGTCAAAAGATCATTTAATCCATCAAGAAACATTTGACCACAGACTGGTGCATCGTGATGTGATTCAATGTATTCCGCTATCTCCCGTGAAGGGAGCAATAATCGTGCCTTGATCACATCCTGTAGTACATCTCTCATTGAATTCATGTCTCCGGGCTTGACCAAGTAACCAGTCTGACCGTGTTCAATAAGTTCTGACATTCCTAGCAGATTTGAAGCTATACAGGTCTTACCCAGTGCCATACCCTCCATAATACATCGTGGCAGACCTTCGCTCTCTGAGGCGAGAAGATGGATATGCACTTGAGCCATCAAGGACCACGGTCGTGGCACATACCCATGAAAGGTGACGTACTGCTCGATATTGAGCGAACGAGCAAGTTTCTCCAAATTTCTGCGCTCCGGACCGTCGCCAACCACATGGTAGTGAACGTCAGTTAGCCTGTTTTCATGGATCACTGACGCGACAGCCTCCAGGGTAACATCAACTCGTTTCCAGTTTTCAAGCACACCGAAATAACCAATCAGAAGGTCTTCAGTTTCTTCCTGAGTTGGTTGAACTGCTAGCTGGCGCTTGATTGCAGCCGTATCAATAAAGTTCGGGACAACTTTAATGGGCGTTTGTTGGATTCCATTTTGGCACAAATCATCAGCCATGGCTTGAGTGAGAGTCACTAAACCATCAACGTCTTTCCAAATCTTAGCCATCAGGTGCCCGGCTAGTACGCCCTTCCAACCAAACCTTCGTCGCCAGGCATCGTAGTTCTCACGAATGCTACAGACCCTCAAGGCAGATTTTCTTAGCGCCCAATTCATCAGGTCTGCCCGGAAGCCATAGGAGACCACAACATTAAATTCGTTCTCACTAAGGTATTTCCGGACTTGCTGCACCCCCAGAACCCCTCGTAGGCCTGGAAGATGGAAACAGTAAGTGTCGATACCCAGAAACTGCAGTTCTGCCTTTATCAAGTCTGTACCTACACCGCGCTCCTCTAGGCTCCCGAGGGTTACCTCCACTCCACTCTTTCCTAGGTGACCAGCAAGAGCAACGGCTCCCTGTACCGGACTACACCAACTCAGGTCAGGGAGAAGCATTAGAACTTTGGGCTTCACAGAGGACTCTGTAATCCTACTATTGTCTAAGCTTAGCGCCCCTTTACAGAGAGACATATCAAAGCCGTTAAATGCCTGACCCGAGATCCAGATCTCATCCGAAGAAGTTGCACGACCACCGGGAAAATTGATCACACCAAGCTGGAAAACAGACCACGGATACCAGCCATCCTTTGACCACGAATGTACGGATTTCCAACTCCGGTTATCAGATGAGACGTAGAGGTGGGCAAGCTTATCCGGAGCAGTATCCTGAGACTCGACGGTAGAAGCAAAGAGCAGTAAGCCATCATTAGTCTGATAGCCGTACCATGCAGGTCCGTTGATGAGCTGCAGTCGCTCTACCTCAAGGCTTTCTCGGTCGAGTCGGCATATATAATTCGGACCGAAAGGATCGTCGTTACCAAAATAAATACCATCCTCACAAGGTATTAAATTCACCGCCGAGTAGAATTTTGAGCCGTCTCCGATGAATCGCACTTCTGAGAAATCCAGGCTCGCTTTCATGATCCAATTTTCACCAGGCTCGTCACCAGAGGTGAGCCAAAGGCAATCCTCGAACGTGTCGTAGAAGACACCATGATAGTGTCGGAGCTTGCCAGGATCTGATCTGTAACAAACCGCCCAAAATTGACCATCATCACAGCCCTTGTGAACGGCCACATCGCTGCGCTCTGAGTTGCGGCAATACTCAGCAATGTAGACACACCCTGCGGGGTCCACAGCCATCCCTCGATGCAGAGTGCCACGCCCACGCTCTAACTCATACACACACTCCGTCAAGCCATTACGCTGAATCCGGTAGATCTTACCGTCCATAGCTGCCAGAACAGTACCAGAAGGCAATGCCATAACATTTTCGACCCGTTTCCGAAAAACACGTCTGCTGAGCTTCACAGAAAGTTTTAGCCGGTCAAGTAGATTACACGGAAGTGTAGCAATCGGACGGAAGTGGGACTCTCCCTTCTCTCGCTTCAATACTACGTTCTTGAAGGAAGCGTAGACTGCCTCGTCATCGACGAAGTGGACGAAATCGATGTTATCGATTTGCTCTTGAATTTCAAATTGAAGCTGACTCATCAGTCCTTGCCATTATCAATCAGGAGCCCCCGCAATTTTTATAAGGCGGAGTTTGATAAACTAACTACTAAGTCAGCTATGCCTTAGCCCCCTGTTGTTATCAAGATCATAAGCATTCTAGTAAGAACTCTAATACGAGTTGGACCTTCGACTCCCCGTGGGTAGCTTCCTCATTGTCTTTGCTTAGAGTTCCTTGTATCCACTCTAGTACATAACGCAGAAGAGAAGAATAACAGCTTGCGAATCGCCCTAATCTGTGACCTGTATCCGCCATCACGAACCTCAGTGGCTGTACAAATGCGAGATCTAGCTCGGGAATTCGCGGCTCAGGGTCATGAACCAGTAGTTCTCGCCCCCATTGAGCGGCCTTGCCCTGCTTGGCTAGAGCAGGAGGAAAGTGATGGTGTACGGGTTGTGCGCCTCAGGGCCCCTGGAACAAAGGATTATGGCTATGTTCGAAGAACATTAGCTGAATTAGCTCTCCCGTTTGCCATGCTGCGAGGCCTGCGGACAAGTCCTCTGCGAGAAATCAAATGGGATGGAATCATATGGTACGCTCCATCAATCTTCTTCGGTCCTCTAATTTGGTGGCTAAAGAGAAGATCAAATTGTCCAACTTATTTGATCTTGAGAGACATATTTCCCGAATGGGCTGTCGACCTAGGACTCCTAAGAAAAGGTCCCGTTTACTACTTCTTTAAACTGATTGCAAATTTCCAGTACAGGGTTGCTGACTGCATCGGAGTTCAGACACCATCGAACCTGGAATATCTTTCAGATTGGTCCAAAAGGTCCGGCAACCGTCTTGAAGTCTTACAGAACTGGCTCGCAGAGGCACCGAACGTCGGGTCAACTATCTCAATATCTGATTCGGAGCTAGCGGGTCGAGACATCCTGGTTTACGTCGGGAACATGGGGGTTGCTCAAGGCACACAAGTATTTATTGAGCTTGCTTACCAACTCAAGCATCGTGAAGACTTAGGGTTCCTCTTTGTAGGGCGAGGAGGCGATGTTCCTGCCCTTATTGACCAGGCTCGTGAGTACCAACTCGACAACACGCTTTTCTATAGCGAAATCGACACTAGCGAGATTCCAGGCTTATTAGCACAATGCGCGGTTGGACTTCTAGCCCTTAGCCCCAAACATAATTCACATAATATTCCTGGAAAATTTCTGACATATCTACAAGCGGGGCTTCCCGTTCTAGCAAGGGTGAATCACGGAACAGATCTCGTAAGCATCATTGAGAATGAGGGAGTCGGAAGAGTGTACACTGGCGATTCCATCGAGACTCTTCGAACTCTTACAGAAGATCTGCTAGATAGCCCTGAAGCTAGAGGGGAAATGTCGAGGCAAGGCCAAGCCTTAGCTGTAAGAATGTTTTCTCCTGCAATAGCGTGCAAACAAATTCTGACGAGCTTGTCTCACCCGGGCCACTAACATCTATCCGGAATTAACTCGGTTAGTTGCCTTATCAGTTTTCAAAGTGGCACAGAATCGGTTGTAATTGATTCGTGGCGGTCGTCGGGAGCTGCTTGAGTTACTCCTTGACATGAACTGCTGTTATTGTGATCTAATCATTCGTCGGTACCGATTGGTGCACCATCGGAGTGTGATCTCTTGGGCAATATTATAGAAGTCTTCTTTACTAGCGGCATCGCGACGGTTGCAGTCGCTGGCCTATGGTTGCTGGCCATTGCATTCTCTTCGACCGTAACCTCCTGGTTGATTGTCCTCTTTTTTCTCCTAAACCAGGGTATAATGCAGTATATGGAATTCCCTGGACTTATTTCGCGAGGGATGCCTGAAGCCTTAGTGCTCGCACTAGTCGTAAAAGCGATATTACCAAGGCTCGCAACGGGAAAAAGCGTGCGACTCCTTGGGGCCGTGCCCGTATTTGGATTCATTGTCTGTGTGGGGCTATCTGCTCTAACAGCAGGCGTTGCCGGTGTGGAGGCGTTGATGTTTGTCCGGCACTCCATGGTGTTCTACCTGCTGTTTCTAGCAGCCCTAAACATGGATATGACTGCACGTAACTTTCGGGTTATCGGAGGCTTCTTATGTCTAATGGCTCTAATGCAGCTGCCTATAGGCCTCGGCAAGTTCCTCACCTTCGGGTTTCTGGAAGGCGGCTTTATTGGGACCCTTCCAATGAATGCAGGATCGTTATCGACAATCATGCCTCTTTTTGTCATCACGTTCTTAGTTGCAGGCTACTGCTGGCTAGGAAAGCCATACCTTCTAGCACTTGTGCCGCTATTCCTATTATTCGGAATTCTTGGTGAAAAGCGCGCTGTAGCATTCTTTTTCCCTATAGTGCTGACGGGTGTTTTTCTGACCTGGCTATACGACTATTCGGGAAGAAAAAGGTTGTTATACCGTGCTGGTGCTCGTCGAATGGCTAGTTTGGTAGCTATCCTTGCACTCTTCTCGATAGCGGGCCTGTATCTGGCCATCACATCTCTCTATTCCTTGAATCGAGAGCAGGAGATTGGGGGGAGTTTTGATCTGATTTATGCCATACAAGAAATGTATGACTACAGCACCGGTATAAACCTCCCAGGCGAACAATATACTGACCGCTACAACACAGGTACGGAGGCCCTCACTACCGGTAGAATATCCACTACGCTGTTCACTTTCGGCGACCTCTATTCAGGAGGTGCAGAAACATTTTCGTTTGGTAGGGGGCCGGGGCTTTTAATCGAGTCATCATTTACTTCGGGAACTCTTTACGAACAATATCTGACGATTGGGATTCGCGCGGGAACTACGGGATTCGTTTGGATGGTTCAGCAGGTTGGATTCTTGGGCGTCTTATTCTATCTACTCCTTCATTACGTTATAGTCCGCGAACTGTGGAAGATATATAGGCGAGCCCCTACTCGGCCTAGCAAGGCTATGGGCCTAGCCCTGGTGTGTGCTCTCGTTGTGTTCGCGTTGGACTACTTTGCTTACTCAGGCAGCTGGATCACCACGGGAACCGTCCAGCCTGTATGGTACTTTCTCGCTGGTCGGCATATCTCCGTATACACCTAAGGCGCGTGCAGATAGTGGCGGATAAGATTTTCCGGGCCCTTGAAAAGCTGGACGAAGGTCCCGCAGGTGAAGCATTTCTTCGTTTGGCCGCTCAATTTGACCTCCCAGAATCCGAAGAAGATCAGGAGTGCGGATCGAGCAAGCTGACCAATAGCATACGGCCTCATATCGAACGCTTGGATCAAGCACTGAAAGATCGTCTTGGTATGAATCCCGAAGACCTGCACGCATTGACACGCATCGGGGAGAAAGAGGCACAAGAACCACTCACCTGTGATGTGACCGAAAGGCTGCTTAGGCATTATGAGGTTCGTAAAGGACTCCGAATCGCTCAGCGGACTAGTAGTCGTCGTGCGCTATCGCTGGCTAGTTTCGCCAACTTTCTATGTGATGAGTACCGTCGTGGGGGAGACCTGCGCACTCTCAGTACAGCACTCAAGGTAAACGAGTCACTTTACAAGCAGCTACGTAAGTGGAGATGGTCTTGGAATGGTGATGAAACTCGCGAGATTCAGCGTCTGGCTGCCAGAGGTTTTGTCGCCCAAGAGCAGCTTTTGGGAGCACTCAAACAAAGATGAGAGCTGCTCTTCTAGCACCCACACCCTATAGCAAGTATTCGCTAGTAGTCGCTGAACTATTACGACTTCGTGGAGTGAACGTCTGCTTGTTCATTGTACCCAGTCTCTTCAATCTCAGAAGGATCAAGGTCACTTGGCGACGTGAGAGAACCGATCTTCTACGAAAAATCTGGACGAAGATCCTGAGTTCTAAACGAGACACGATCGAGACTCCACTCGATCAGCTCATGGAGAGTGAGGGGATCTCCTATCAGCCTCTAGCAAAATACTGTGAGCGGCATGGAATTCATTATCATCGTGTAAAAGATCTCAACAGCCGGGAGTCAGCAGACGCAATCCAGCAGCATGAAACGGATCTGATTTTATTCACAGGAGGAGGATTGATTCGCAAAGAACTACTGGAGAGCACCCGCATCGGTATACTCAATTGCCATTGGGGGATCTTACCTCAGTACCGCGGTATGGACACTACAATTTGGGCGGAATGGGAACAACAGCCCACTGGTATTTCTTTGCACCTCATGGATCACGGCGTAGACACTGGCCCGATCATTTCAACCCATCCAGTCGCGCGAGGTCCTGAAGAAAGCTTTGAAGCATTCCATGGTCGACTGGAAGCCATGTCAGCGGAGAAGATAGTCAGCACAGCACGGTTGATCTGCCAGGGAACCGTAGGCCCTGTGCCCCAAGAGGTTACTCAAGGCAAGCAATACTACATCATGCATGACCGGTTAAGAGAGATTCTCGTCAACCGCCTAGAGAATCCTTAGATCAGTCAGAAAGCAACCTTAGTTCAAAACCTAGAATACGGGCTAATCACTGAGTACAATCACGAAGCTGGCACTGTTCTTTCAAAAGGCCGTAAAGCTCCAGAAAGTCAGATTCAGTTTGATGTGGACAGGTTGTCTGCTTCTACCGTGCTAGACTAACAAGATCCAGTGACGACAAAGGCGATTACCCACAACCAACAACTACAATCAGACTAGGAAGAAGTATTAATGGCCTCTATTTTTTTCATGGTCTGAGCGTCCATCAGCATCCTGGCTCGTCGATCCCATGTGTACTTTTCAAGTGCCAGTGTTCGAGCACGTTCAGCCATCGGATTCGGATAAGACATACCGAGCGCTAGACCTAGTTTCCGCTCCAGATCTTGGTAGTCACCCGGAGTTGCGAGTAGAGCATCCTGGCCGTCTGTAAGTACTTCTCTGATTGTTGGGAATCCGTGCCCTACAATAACCCTGCCCGCGGCCATACTCTCAAAAACCTTCAGTGGTGAACAAATCCTTATGGTAGGAACTGAGGCACCCCATAGCATAAGGATCACGTCAGCCGCAAAAAGATATTCTCGAACATTCTGATGTGGAACGCGCCCTTTAAAGGTGACATTATCAAGATTCAGGGATATCTGTTCGCACTCGAGTTCTAGCCTCCGTTCTTTCGGACCTCCGATCACTAGAAAGTGGGCATTAGGATATGCGCGTGCCAACTTAAAGACTGACTCAACCTCTCTATCAGGGTAGAGACTGCCAGCGTAAACAACGAGATGCCCGTCCTCAGGAAATCCCAGACGGTTACGAGCGAAAGCCCGTTCCTCGACTGTCTCATAGTCCTCGCTAGCAACGCCATCGTGTAGCACCTGGATTTTCCCAACTGGCACACCGGCCTCAATCCATACCTGTGCAAGCGCTTCGCTGATGGTCACGACCTTGACCAGATTTTCGGATCTCAGCCACGGTAAGAATTTCCACCTATAACATTGATCCAACCAGCCTACACTGTGCGTTTGCTCATGGTGGAACTCAAGAATCGTAGGAATATTTCTACGCAGTAGCAGGTCGACTACCAAGAGGTTTCGCGTAATGCAGAAGTCGAAATCTATTCCTTTGGTAAGTAAGGTTTTGGCTCCCCATCGACAACCAAGATTGGATAGATATCCTGCTACTGTAAGCCGCTTAAAGGGAATATAGTCGACGCTAGAGTCTCTGCCGATTTCTCTTAGAGCGAGATCCTGGGCGTCAGATGATGACTTCATCCCGTCATCAGGCGCGGCCAGAGTCATATCGAGTCCCAAGGATGTCAGAGCATCGCACATATGTAGGACCTGAATCACGTTCGCCTGTTGGCTAAACAAAGGTCCATTATGCAGATAGAGGCCGCGCATTCAACGACAGAGCCGTGCCGAACTAAGTGAAAAAGAAAGTGTCAACCCTTGAACCAATCCCTGATCGTCCGCAGATATCCCTTGGCCTCACCACACAACATTGCGCTGGTGAGAAGGAGGCGTGACCGCACGCCACGAGGCTGAATAATCTGCTCAGCTTTTGTAATACTCTCAGCCCTGAGTATCTGGCACAATCCATCGAAAAGAGCGACAGCATGTCGCTTGAGGGCGGGCACGCCCTCCGCAAGGTGGAAATGGAATTTCGTGTAAGAGATCGAATTAAGTTCGCGAGTCAGGAAGTAAGCCAATGTCGTCTTTGCGTATGTGATATATCCCCGCACCGCACGTCCATCACAATAATCGACCAGGAAACTGTCCATTAGCTCAACTACGCGACGAGTAGCTTTCCCCTGATAAAGCCATATCGGCTTCAGATAAGGCTGCATGTGTTTCCGGGATTGGGATTGGGTGACATACGCATGGAAGTCTAGGTAAATAGAGGGCTTTACTCTTAGCATATACTTCCAGAGGTAGTATGCTTCAGGAGCCCGATTCTTCCATCGATGTTGGAATTCCCAGTAGAGATTAATATCGTTCACGTTTGTACCATTACGGCCATGCACGAAGCCATCAGGATTCACTAGAGGAACAATCACAACATTGAAATGGTCAAGCCACGCACGACCCCGCCCCACCAGATGTTCAAGAATTGCTTCTGCAGCGAACGAATCACCTTCAGGTGGATGCATACCTGTTGTCACCAGGACAGTTGGCCTTCTATTACTCTGCTCACCAAGTTCAAGGGCAAACAAGGAACGCCCCTCAACTGAGTGGCCATATTCGATTATCTGAATCCCAGATAGATCCCCATAAGACATAAGAGACGGAACAAGAGTCGAATAGTGACGGGGAATGGTATTTGAGACGTAAACTCGTTCTCCTGGCTCCAACGGTACGTCAAAGACATATCGAGTATACCCATCACTCTTGCCCGTCATCGACTCCAATGAAAAACCCTCAGCGGGATCACTAGCCTTATAAAGCGCGAAGGGTTTGCCTTCCCATACGTCAAACTCAGCACAATTGATCAGGACTTGGATCACACGTTTAGTATCTGATACAGATTCGAGCCCAAAGTTGAAAGACCATGCATAGTCATGGCTCACCCCCAACGCCCGACAAGTTTCTGGGGGGTACTCCATAATGATCTTGCCGGCTAGTTGCTGGACCTTGAAACGGCCAGCATTCGCACCGTCGTAGTTCGTTAGTATCCGGCAAGTCATAGAGCAGGCATGGCCTGATAAGATTGGGGGTAAGACTGCATGGACACGTCTAGGTTAACTCAAAACTGTCTCAAGAAGCGGAAGAATTGAATCCAATATCACTCGGAATAGTCTGAAGATCTTCGAACCTTCCCTGCTCCACTACCCTTCCTTGCTCGAGGACGTATACTCTGTCGGCTTCGCGAACACTAGAGTGACGGTGAGTAACGATCACTACGGTCTTAGTATCCGCAAGTGTAGCAACAAAGTCCTGAACAAAAGCTTCAGTTTTTAGATCGAGTCCACTCGTTGCCTCATCAAATAAGTAAAGCCAAGGATCTCGATAGATGACTCTTGCAATGGCGACTCGTTGCTTTTGTCCCACCGACAATGCCCCCTCATCAGAGAGTTCGGTATCATAGCCACGAGGAAGACGCTCGATGAATTCGTGAGCTTGAGCTTTCCTAGCGGCCTCCTCCACGTCGACCTCACTGCCATGTAGGTTGCCCAACGTGATATTGTCCCGAATCGTACCCCGGAAGAGCACTGGTTGTTGACCAACAAGCCCCACCCCGCGTCGCCAGTCTTTAAAATTAATGCTACGCATATCCTGGCCGCCGACGCTTATCATCCCTTCGTAATCTGAATACAAACCACAGATCAGGTCTAGAATCGTAGATTTTCCGGAACCGGTAGTTCCGAGTATCCCAATCGTTGATCTCATTGGAATATCAAATGACACCTCATGGATCACAGGCCCACGGCCTTGCTCATACGTGAACGTCACATCAGAAAGAACTATATCGCCACCAGATTCATATCCGGTGTTCCTAGGGCCACCACCGGAGTCCGAATATACTTTAGCCGGTTCCGTAGTTTTAGATGCAATCTGGTTCACCAAGGCTAGAGAAGGGACGAATCTCCTCAGAGACATGCTCCCAGAGAAAGCCCGCGATCCGTTCTGAAAGACCTTATGCGAGGCTAGCCCAAAGAAAGCTAGGAGCGGAAGGACGCGACCTGCCCCACCCGGCGAGTTCAATTCTACAAATCCCAATACCACAATCAGTATCATAACTACCAGCAACTCACTGAGTGGAACTGGCACACCAACCATTACCCGGAACTTTGTGAGCATCTTGATAAGCTTATACGCCCGTTCTCTGAAAGAACTCACAATCCGGGTTTCCAGTCCGAACATTTTTACTTCTCGAATTGCCCTTAGGTTCTCTTCTACCTGCGCCGAAATGACTTGGTTTAGTTTGAGTGAATCTCGACCTACACCAAGTGAGTACCTGTGGCTACCCGCCCATAAAATGCCAGCTAATGATCCAGCTACCGTTACAAGAATTAGCGTAACCTGCCAGTTGACCACCAACATTATCACCATCATTGAAATGACCAAAAGCACCTGTGACATGAATAAGAATGCGAACTTGATGCCTTTTCCTGCCCACGTGGTTTCATAAACAACGTTGTTGATTAGGGCTCCTCGGCGCTGGCTTTGTACGCTCTTGTAATCAGCCCACATATAGTGTTCTAGCAACTCACACATCCATTTTCTCTGTGCCGTGAAGAAAAATGAGATGGACAGGTATGATGAAAGCACTGTAAGGCCAGTCTTTAGCGTATAGACCACGACAATTAGGATACCAACAGGAAGTAGCAAGCCCTGCCCAGGAAACATCGTTGAAAGGCTGCTCTGTAACCATTCAACTGCCTTTCCAGTACCCGGAACATCTTCCACGCCGATCACTGCCCCCATCAACGGCACAATCAACCCCACACCGGCTGCGTCACTGAGCGCGGCTAGTGTCATCGCCCCGACAACGAGTGCTGCACGAAGTCGCTCCGGTGCCAAAGCAACAGCTATAACTGACCATGTCGACTCCTCTACAGCAGGAGCACTAGGTCCCTGAGTCGGCGCATCCTGCTTTGAGTGGTCAGCTGACACTTGTGTCACTTACATCCTTAGCCCACCAGCGAGCAATAACCTGGTCAACAAACTCAACCCCCGAGGCTCCTCGTGCTTCCACTGAAGCCAGAGCATCGTCTACCTCTTGGATTCCAACATTAGGACCTAGAATCTCACCCTCTCTTAGAAACGCGGGGTGGGTTACACAACCGAGTCCAAGGAGTCCTACATACACTGATGAGTCCTTGTATCTACGCGGCATAGCACCTTCCGCTAATTGGCGCGCCTCCTCTCCATGGTTAAACCAAGCAAGACGATGCTCTGCTCTCACTGGAACAAGGCTATCTAATCCCTCCCGTACCAGCTTCTCAACCATTGAGTCGATACAGCCCCGAGGACGAAATGGATATGTTTCCTGCATCAAAACAACAAGATCAGGAAGTACTCCCAAGCCCTCCACCATCTCAATGGAGTACCTAAGAACCTCACTGACGCTCACATAGTCCTCTGAAAGCTGTGCAGGCCTTATGAACGGCGCCCAAGCTCCCAATGACTCAGCAAGTTCAGCCGTCTCCGGGTTGTCAGTCGAGACCAGGACATCCGTGATGTACTTGGACTCAAACGCTCTCTCTAGTGTGTACTCAATGAGCTGTCGCCCACCACACTGGCGGGAGGCCCCACGCAGCGGGACGATCGCCATGATTCTTAAATCCCTAGCGTCAATATCCCCACCGATAGTTCTCGCGCTCGATTCATTCATTGATTCCAGGATGCGGACGATATTCCTGGCGCGCTCTTCATCGTGATTATGATTGATCCCATGGTAGTGATAGACACTGGCTAGGGGCTCATAAATGATCTTGTATCCGAGCCCCAACACCTCTTTGGCCCATACCCGATCTTCAATGTTTGTCACATCCTCATCGAATGGAACCTCTTCCCAAACAGATCTTGGTATCGCGCTATTCGCATTGTGGAAGAAGTAATCATTAACATGGATTTTTCGATCGAGACCGAAGACGGTAAGCAAGTCACGCTTGTCTCCATCAGACGAGAAGCTCAATGGTTCCTGACGTCCATACACACCTGCAATGCCATCCTCAAGGTTCTCGACTAGGTGCTTTAGCCAATTCGTGTCCACTGGCACACAGTGTCCAGACAAACAGACAATCACTTCACCCTTTGACTCCCGAATACCAAGATTCAAAGCCCTCCCAGGCAAGAATTGGTCAATGTTCACAACCTGAACATCGAATTGGGCCACCCGTTCCAATGTCCGGTCTGTACTCCCGTTGTCTACAACGATGACCTCGAAATCTGGATAGGTTTGGCGGAATACAGCGCCTAGGCATGCCGTAATCCATTTTTCCTCATTCTTGGTCCGCACAATCACAGATACGAGTGGGATCTCACTAGAGGTCATGGGATCTGGAAGCTTGTTGGTGTGGGCTCAAGTATAGAAAGTGGTTGGAAGTTTGAGGCTCTACCCTATATGGGCTAAAAAGCTAGGGGGTTTCTATGGGAGTCAATAATACACTCGAAAACTAAGTGCTAAGCGCACTGGGTACAGTCCATATACTACCCGATCCATTTCGGGTGCCGAAACACATTGGTCGAAGGCAATAAGCTCGTCATCCGTCGATTCGGTCCAGAATTGTTTCGGCGACCAGCGCGTATCCGGAATCGTTGTAGTGGGCGCGCAGTCTCAACGGAAACAGGCTAAGGGGGTCTGCGTGCTCCAGGAAAGTCTCGCGTAGGTCGATTAGGGGGACACCGAGGTCCGCGACTATGGACATCACTTCGGAGTGTGACTGGAAAGACGTCGGGCCACGTGCGAACTCAAGATATTCGGGTAAGGAGACGAAGTAGAGTTGTCCCCCCCATAAGTTCACGAAACGATCAGCTTCGCCAAGGACTCTCGCAAATAGTTGAAGTTCAGCGTAGTCTGCGGCCTCATTCCGTCGGTAGGTAAGCCGCGCGAATGAGCGCAGGCGAGCCAGTTTCAACGACTCCCAGAGTGAGAACGATGGACGGGGTTCATGCACAAATTTTCGCGCAGTGGTTCTCTCTGTCGCTATGGCTTCTTCCATGTAGCGCTCGACCATGTCATCAATCGCTTGCTGCTTGTCATAGAGACCCTGGGAAAACCCTTCCTCGAGGTAGTTCAGCAGCGGCGTCCGTCGCTCTTCGGCAAGGTCGAGCAAGTCGTTGCCTCCGAAGAAGATCCAGAGAACGACGTTCGGCTCAAACGACTGCGCGTACTCCTTCAACGTCGCTAGCATCATGAGCGGTCCGTTGTTGGACATTCCAAGATTCAACGTTCTCGGGTGCACCTCTCTCAGTCTTCCCGCAATGTTCTTTTCCGATGCAACACAGATTCCCTGGGTATAGGAGTCACCTACCAGGAGGAAGTCGAGCTTTGCTTCACTCCAGGTGCCTCTCGGATTATTGAATCCTCGTTCATCACTGTCGTAGATCGGGTAATTCCCGGCCTCGTTGCAGAGCACCGAGGTGGTGTTTGCCCTTCCAGCTAAGGGGAAAAGGCGACCGGAAGCATCCGGCGAATCAAAGGTATCCGACAGGTAGGCAAGAGGCAGAAAAGCAAGGGTGACGTCTTGGCCGGCGGCCGTGAGTTCATCGACAACCCGGAGCCTGGACCGTGTGTCGAAGTCGATACCGAGCCCAGCGGCCGCCGAAACCCTTCTCATGGTGCGGAGCTCGAGGGGCGTGGGACGCGGGAACAGAGTGAGGTACCCCTCAGCTAGGAAGATGCAAATCGCTGTCGAGACGATGAGAAGCGAAAGACTCACCCGGTATTCCGTGCTCAGCTTGACGCTCAGCAGCAAGAGCACGACAAACATGGCGGGGACTACATAGAAAAAAGCTGCCGGGAAAGGGTCACTCAAAACTATGTGCGAGTACTTAAGGTGTACGTATCCGAGGAAGAGCACGAAATAGAGCAACGACACTGCCAGTGTCAGGTTGCTGAAGACAATCGTCTTCGCAACTCCATCGGGGAGGTTGCGACCAGACTTAGGCATCAGGTCATATTGTTCAAGAACTCAGGATTCGAGATCATTGAAGTTACGGGCTTGTCTTCCAGATAGTCGCAGACGTCGGCGACCAGCGCGACGGCTGCTTTGTCATACACCTCTGCTGACAGCGCCGCTATATGCGAGGTCAGGAAAACGTTGGGCAGCTTGCGGAATTCATTGTTCCTGGGGAGCGGCTCGTCTTCGAAGACATCCAGGCAGGCGAACAAGTCGTTGCGTCGCAGTCGCTCCAAGAGCGCTTCGGTGTCCAGGATCTTGCCGCGCGCGGTGTTTATCAGGACCGACCCGGGCAGCATGGCATTGATCTCAACACGACCAAAGCTCTTGAGAGTGCGCTCCGTTAGCCCCCGATGAAGTGAAACGACCTTACACCGCAAGACGGTCGCCATATCTGTCTTCATGACACCCAGGGATTCGGCCTCCTCGAGCGTGAAGTAGTCCGAGCAAACGCAGATATCGCATTCGAAGCGCTTGAGATACTTGATCAAAGACCTTGCCGTGGCGCCGATCCCGACGATGCCGAACGTGACGCCGCGGAAGTCGTTTCCACCGCCCCCTATTGTCCCTCCCGGCGCTCCCGGCGCCCATTTGGATGCGAGGGAGTGAAACGCTGGGCGCAAGGCCGCCTTTGCTGAAGCCGGTAGAATAGCTATCCCGAAATTGCGAATGAACGGAATAGCTCGCTGGCGTATTCCCCTGGTTTGTCCACGCCACCCCCCATGCCGCATCTCGTCATGAGAGACCGAAGCACGGCGAACTCCCAGTATGGCAAGCATCAGTGTGAACTCAGCAACCACCTCCGCGTAGGTTTCCGCGGTATTGATGATCGGTATGCCACGGGCAAGCATCCCTTCGGGGTTGTACTTCTTGACGGCCCCACCCAGCACGCCGACTACCGCCAACGATGGCAAAGCATCGAGCACGGAATCATCAATCGCAGAGCCACCCTGACCCGTGATGGCTGCCACTACCGACCCCCGCTCCTTGTCGGACAAGGCCCCTAGCTGATCAGGGGAGACGATTGAAAAGCGCTCGGCGAGTGCTGGAAGCGCCGCGTGTATTTTTGTTGGATTATAGACGAGAATCGAGCCGTTCCCGTGGGCCACCGGTGCCGGTCTTTTGGTGCCCGGATCCCGGGCGGGGGTCGCCTCAACCTCCACAGCCTGTTCCGAGGAGATTTCCGATGGCCAATCGATCTCGCCCCTGTATCCTTCCTCAATTAACTCAATGAGACGAAGCGTAACGAAGCCTTGCTCGATCGAGTGCCTCGGAGACAACTCGCCTGCGATCGCGGCTGCGAACTCCTCGTGCTCACCGACGAACCCACGGGCTTGGGGTGACAGTCCGAATTCCAGGATCTCCGACTCGGCCTTCGAATTGACGGTCAGCGTTCCGTTCTCGCAGCAGTAGGAGACGCCGGGGCCACAAATTTCGTACCGTTCTGTTCGATGTCCAGCGCTGTTGTTGAGCGAAAATGCAGCATGTGTGCCATCCGCCCACCTCAACATTCCCGCAGCGTTCTGAGGGTCGGTTCCCATTGCGCTATTCGACGTACTGTGGAGTTCGATCGGCGGCTCACCCATCAGGTATACGAGGGCATCGATGGTGTGAATGCCGTTTGACTGAATCCAGGATGTCGAGCCGAAGGTGATGGGCCTGTCAATGGCTGCCTTGCTCATCGTGCCGACCATGCTGTAGATACGACCTGTCTGGCCCACCCTCTCCTTAGCGGCGTTGATATTGGCCTCGAATCGGCGATTGAAGCCAACGACAGCGACCTGATCCTGCCGGTTGGCCAGACGCATCAGTTCTAGGGCATCGTTAGCTCGTGGTGTCGGTGGTTTCTCGACGAACACGTGTTTGCCACTGAGCAAGGCCCTTTTGGCATACTCGAAGTGCATCTGAGTCGTTCCGATGACGTAGACAGCATCCACTTCGTCCCGGTCGAATATGACTTCAGCGTTGGGTGTGCACTCATCGAATCCGAACTCAGCACGGGCCGACTCGGCGAGGCTGTCGTTTATATCGCAGATTATCGAAAGTTGGAAGGTCTTGCGGTCCTGAAGCTCTTGTAGGATTGGGAGGTGCGTGTTGCGCGAATTCTTTCCAGCGCCAATCACCGCGATCGAGATTTGATTACTATGGAAATCTGTGATCATGTTTCTTGAGAGTAAAACGTTCCTCCTAAGCTGGAGCGCACCGGGCACAGTCCATTGGTAACAGGAGGCCCTGTATAATCAATCAGGGTCGTCCCACTCCGGTGGGATTTCCTCTAGGTAACGCAAGCCTTCTTCGGCAATGTGCAAATCGAACGCAGAGTGGATGTCTATACCCGTAGCCGAATGCGGTGTGGGCAAAATTTCCACAACATCCCCTATTCGTCTGCCTTCCCTCCAAAGCCACGCACGACTGGCGCACGCAGCTCCTGTGTCCTCCCGATAGATCACCTGCCGTATCTGTCGGGACGAATATTCCCGCATCCAGGGCAAAAGACGCTGCCAAGATCCACCTGATGAACGTTGCCAGTAATTTTTTGAGGTTGGATGCGCACAAAAAACACTTTCGAGTTCCGGTCGCTCCCGAAGGATATCTACACACTTCCGGATCCAGGTTGAATCACGGAAAACATTCGTTGGAGTCAAGAAGACGCAGATCTCAAACTCTACATCTTTCATCTCTTCGTACGTAATGAGCGCATGCTCCAATACTGCTTCAGTCGTCGCCAGATCATCTGCAATTTCAGCAGGACGTTGGAACGGGACTTCAGCCCCTGCGTCTCGAGCTATATCAGCAATCTCATCATCGTCAGTAGAGACTAACACAACATCTACAGCCTTACTCTGCAGGGCTGCTTCAATCGTGTGTGCAATCAAAGGTCTTCCCCTGAGAGATAAGACGTTCTTGCGCCGCAATCCTTTTGACCCGCCTCGAGCTGGGATCACACACAAGACTTTGCCACTAGTCACGTCACACTTCTCTCCACCATGCAGACATCGCCATAACCTTATCCGGGTCGTCTAGAGGCAACACCGGCAATTCAGAAGTACCCCGACTAACCAACGCACTGAAGTTGCGCTTGTTGCGAACCGTCACATCGACACTCCAATGGTCCAACTTCAGGCCAGCTTTAGCACAGACATACTCGAATGTTCGACGAGTGTGAATATACACATGATGAGCATGGAAACGGTCATGATCTGCAGGAAGATGCGGAAGATCCGAGATATGAGGTGACTCGACGAAGGCAAATCCGTCATCGGTGAGGTCCTCAGACACCCCCTGCATGAACTTGATGGGATCAAGAACGTGCTCAAAAACCTGAAGAATGCAGATCAGGTTGAAGTTTCCCCCAAAAATGCCTGGGTGATACATCTTCTCTTCCACCCTCAACCTGGCTCTCCGACGTGCCAGTTCGGCAAACTGGGGAGTTGGCTCAACCCCGAAACGGTCCCACCCCTGATACCATTCATTGAACTTAGACAGAAAGACACCACCACCACACCCAATGTCGAGAACTCGATTTCCCTTTGAGCCCAAGAAATCCCCAATGTGACTGGCAAGCCAACTGAGTTTAGCGTGATTCTCACTCTTATCGTCCGGAAGCTCACTAATCCTGTCAAAGTATTGATCCGGGGGCTCAGTTAATACTGAATGGTCACGGAAATGCTCATAAAGCTTCTTGGCATCCGCCTCATCAATCTGAGGGTCTCTGTAAACTAGGCCACACCGGCTACAGACGACGATAGACCGGATACCCTGATTGTAGTCAGGGTTAATGAGAGTAAGGTATTTATCTGGAAAACTCTGTCTTACTACCACCTTGGTATCCGAAGAATTGCAGACGTAACATTTTACTTGCTTCAAGTAACCTCTCCTCTAACTCATGTTATTGAATTTACCAGTCTAAACACAGGCACCCGGACACCTAGATATATTGCTTGATACTCTACCCCTAAGCGAAAACCCTTATTGTTCACCCTGGCCTAGTATCAGATCAACATAACTTCCGAGTACATCTCGATTGGCCATGCCACCGAAAATGGCCAAGTTCTCGAAACCCTTCAATGCTTCGCTACTATAAGGCCGGCTATTTCCTCCAACACGAAGTGCCTTGAGTGCCGAAGTCAGTTGATTGAGATCTTCAACCCGCCAGCAAGCACCAAGCTCATCGAACAACATCTGCTCATCATTCAAGAAAGCTGGATAAATGAGGGTTTTATCTTGCACCAGGGCTTCAACGAGTCCACTAGACACCGTACCGATCACAGCATCAGACCAACGCACCAGGTTCACGGAGTCAGTTTTTGTGGCCATAGTCACCCTACCGGAAAGCTTAGATAACCAAACCTTATTTGATCGAGGATGCGGCTTATAAACGAGGTTAACGAAATCAAGTTTTGCAAGCGTTAGCAACGTCCGCTGAACGGAATCCTTGAAATGTCCATGTCGGTCCGCACCACGATCCATATACAGGACCTTTAGTCCTCCATGCTTCTTAACAAGCGGAGGCTCTCTTACGACTATCTTGTGGAGGGTTTGAACCCACTCATGACAATACCTCGCACTACCCAGAACTTTGATGGAGGCTGGATCCATTCCGTGGGCAATCATATCATCCTTCAGTCTGTCATGGGGTACAACTACGGCGTCGAAACCGGCTGCTTTCATCCTATTGTATGCGAGGGCATAAGCCTTCGTATGTCCTGCGAAAAGAGACAAACTGTGCGGCAATGCAAGCACTCGTATACCCTTTGACCGAGCAGCCCTCATAAGCGGTCCGAATACTAGAAGACTAAATCTTGCAGAGTGATCAACTACGAGTGCGCAAGGACATATGAACTCTAGCATACGGAGCCCCCAGGAGTCACCAAATACTCGGGGTGTTACCCATCTCATCACGGGGAGGTAGATAAATCGCCTTCCGAGAGACCCAACTGCTCCTCTTAGGCGGATAAGTAATAGCGTGATTAGTCGTTGACCAAACCACGTGTGGAGACTCCCAATTACCCCACCAGTTCTAAAAGAAGCGCGAAACAGTGGTCGAGTAAGGAGCCAACCTATCAATGCTTCTAGTTGAGTTTGGTGACCCAACCGGTATACAGAATCGTAAGCGACACCGTCAAGTTGTTGCAGATGCTTAATACGCCAGTCTTCGGAGTTAAGTAGTGGGTTAAGTGAGACTACTTGGACCGCTTTCCCCTCTTTTGCAAGCCGAGTTACAACGGGAACGAGATGATCCAGGTCAGGGAACTTGTACACCAAGAAAAGAGCTGCGGGGGGTACGCTCTCACCCGATCGGGCTCCGGTCACGAGTCTCTGTTCACTCTAACAGAAAGATAGGATGCCTTCACCCACCCTAGTGTAAGTTTCATATCTAGAACCCCAGTAGGCTATGAAGCAACCTAAGAGAAGAGCCGTCACACCATAGGCCCTCAGCTACCCTACTCCTTTTGCACTAAAAATGGCCCTAGCATGAGGTGACGAAGCCCACTATTGAAGAAAGTATTCAGGGCGTCGTCTGGCGAGCTAACTATTGGCTCACCGTTGATATTAAAAGATGTATTTAGCACTACGGGAATTCCAGTTCGAGCCTCGAAGGCAGAAATTAACGAGTGAAAGTCTGGGTTATGGGATCTGTTAACAGTTTGAATTCTTCCGGAACCGTCTACATGTGTCACTGCAGGTATATCGGCGCGAACTTCCGGACGAATTGAGACTACACGTTCCATGTAGTTACTCTCAAATCCTGTATCAACTTCGAAATAATCAGTCGCACGCTCAGCAAGGATCGCAGGGGCAAATGGTCGATAAGCCTCACGATATTTGATCATCGCGTTTACACGATGCATCATATCTGGCGATCTTGGGTCAGCTAGGATTGAACGATTCCCAAGCGCTCGCTCTCCGAACTCCATCCGTCCATTCAAAACTGCAACTATTGACCCTTGCGAGAGCAGATCCGCCACCATTTCCTCTGGATTAGAGACTTTCTGATAGCATATCTGACGTCTTTCTAGGCTAGTCTGAATCTCCTCATCTGAGTACGACGGACCTAAATAGCTCGTCGCGAACTCATTCTCCCTCTGAACCCCATTTACATGATGAGTAACGTAAAGCGCGGCACCAATACTGTTACCAACATCAGCCGGAGAGTGAGATATGAACACTTCGTCGAAAGGAGTGAGGTCGGTGACCTTCCCGTTTAGGACAGAGTTCATGAAGAAGCCTCCACTTAAGACAACCTTACTGAGCCCCGTTGAAGCATGAAGGTGATTGAGCATGTGTATAGCGACTTCCTCGGCAACCATCTGCATTGCTCTAGCTACAGAATAATACCACTCATCAGGTTCGGCTCCTGGATCACCTTCACGACCTCCCAACGCTTCAACAAGCGCCGGTGTATAAAGTTTGGGCTGATCAGTCATGGTCCCTTTGAAGAATCTCTGGTCCAGTTCGAACATCCCATTGTCGAGTAAACGGATTGTCTCTCGAATAGCCTGTGAGTGTCTTCCACAATCGACATCGAAAGCCGATAGTGCCATGACCTTCCACTCATCGTTATCTGGCCGGTATCCGAGGAGTTCGGTAAAGGTCGCGTAGAATAGCCCTAGCGAATGAGGAAGGCTTTGAGTTGCCAACGTTTCAAGCTTTGTATTTCGACCGACGCCCATTGTCGTAGTCTCAAGTTCACCTCGCCAATCAGCGGTAAGCACCGCAGCTTCCTCAAATCCTGACAGGTAAAAACCATTTGCTGCGTGCGTGCGATGATGTTGGATATGGTAGACAGGAGGAAGATCAGACTCTTCCGAACTGTCTAGCCTCACCCATTCTGGGGGACGACGGTCCAGAAAACCAAGAAGGTGATCAGAAACAGCATAGAAATTATCCTCACGCCTGACTCGAAACTCAGAAATTAGAGGATTGTACTTGATCCATGCCGCACCAGGATTCCACGACTGGGCGACCGCATCACAATCCGAAAGCGACGACAACCCCGCTTCCTCAAGACAGTAGTGCACAGCAGCGGTGGGGAAAGCTCGGGTTTTCTTCTGCCGACTGAACCTCTCCTCAGGCGCAGCTGCGACAATACGACCGTCGATCGTCAAAGCAGCTGAGGAATTTAATTCCCCATGATTCAGACCAAGCACGATCATAGCTAATTCTGTCCCTTGTTCCGGGTCGCTAACAATACTTCACACAGGGCAAAATCTAATTCTGTATCAATATCAACTGCACTTGTATCATCTACCTCAACCAAGAAGAGCCGCTCGTCGCAGAGTATCTTGTTTGACTGCAATGCCGCGGGAGTCATTGCATCAACAACCCCATTGATTCGGAAGACAGGGGGAAGCAATTGACTTTGGTAGTAGGAAGCCATGTCAATATCCGTAACGAACTGCTTACCCCAGTTATCCGAGTCCATCTGGTACATCCAGTAGGGATTGTGAACTCCCTCTACCCGAGACACAGTTCGGACCACATTAGCACCCGATCTGTGTGCTGCGCTGACCACTTCATCAATAATCTCCGCGGTCTTAAACGGTGTAGTGGGCCGGAGATTGACAATCAGATCCGCACGAAAATCTTCGAAATCCACCAACCAATTCAGGGCGTGCGTGAAGACCGGAGTATCCGGGGTATCATCAGCAGCTAACCGGGCAGGCCGTATAAACGGAACATCCGCACCATAGCTCTGAGCCACCTTGGCGATCTCCTCATCGTCAGTCGAGACAATCAGTCTATCGAGTGTGGTCGCCGCAACTGCAGCTTCTATTGTATAGGCAATCAAAGGTTTCCCACCCAAAGGCCTGATGTTCTTACGTGGAATTCGACGCGACCCACCCCTGGCAGGAATGATCCCAAGTGTGCCTGAAGGAGTCAAATCACGACACTCTCAGCCACACTCTCAACCGTACTTATTAGCGACCTAATCACTCGGTCTTGAACATCTTCCGGAAGCCCAGGCCAGATCGGAATATCGAGTAGTTGAGACCAGGCTCGTACACTGATCGGATAGTCCTCATTAACATACCCAAAACATTCCTGGTAAAACGGTTGCAAATGGATCGGAGGAAAGCTTAACCGTGTTTCAATACCGGCATTTTCCAACTCTTTAACGACACGATCCCGAGGTACTGAATTTTCTAGTGCTACTGCATACATATACCACGAGTGCTGAGTGACGTACGGGGGCAGAAATGGAGAATTAATTAAAGGGTGACTAGAAAAGACATTGTCATATCTTTCTGCAATTCTCTGCTTATCACGCACCGTGAATTCGATGCGATTAAGCTGAGCTGAGCCTATTGATGCCTGGATATCAGTCATCCGATAGTTGTATCCAAGTACTATATGATTGTAACGCCCTTCTTGCCCTTGGTTACGCAGAACCCTTAGTCGCTCGGCATGCTCATCATTATTGGTGGTAACCATACCCCCTTCACCAGTTGTCAAATTCTTATTTGGAAAGAAGCTAAAAACATGCTGGTCCGCTTGAGCACCGACTGGAACTCCTTTGTATGTTGCACCTAAAGACTCAGCACTGTCAGCTATCACTGCTAGCCCATGCGATTCCGCGAAGGCGAGTACTCGGTCATAGTCCACAGGCAGCCCATTCATATCGACCGGGATTATGGCCTTAGTTCGATCCGTTATTCTCTTGGCAGCATCATCGAGTGATAGGTTATAAGTATCAGGATCGCACTCTACGAGTATCGGTGTTGCCCGCTCATACATCACTACATTGGCAGTGGAAATAAATGTGATGTCAGGGACAAGCACCTCATCACCCTCTTTGACTCCGGCCACCAAAAGGGCCATGTGAAGCGCAGCTGTTCCATTGTTCGCAGCCACCGCATGGCGTGCACCGACAATTTTGGCGAATTCTTGTTCGAATTCGCGCACACCTTGTCCCATGCTCACCCACCCACTCCGCACCGTCTCATATACAGCGCGTGCCTCTTCTTCACTTAAGGTAGGCTGTGCCACTGGAACACGAATCACTTCGCAATCACCTCATTCGACAACGGGAGACTGAGGCCGGAATCGAAATACCAGTCAACGGTTTCAGCCAAGCCTTGCTCGAGCGACCATGTCGGCTCATATCCCAGATCTCTTAGTTTCGCGATGCTCGGGCAACGACGTGATGGAGCTCCGCTCAGGTTCTCACCAGTTGTTATCCGAACAGAAATACCCCTGTGTCTTGCCACTGCTTCTGCTAAAGAATGGATACTGACCTCTTCCTCAGTCCCAATATGGTAGATTCCACGATGCTCTCCATGGTCAGCAGCAAGGATTAGAGCGTCAATCGCATCAAGGATGAAACAAAATGCTCGAGTTTCTCTGCCCGTACCAAGAATTGGAAATTCCAGTATCTCGTTCGATGAGTTTTCAATCATATCCCTCAGTCTTAAAGCGAACTGGGGGATCACATGGCCGACGCCCATGTTGGGGCCATACACATTATGCGGACGACAGATCACTGTTTCTAGGTCTGTCTTCCCCGGATAGTGAACTGTAAGGAGTTCTGTAATAATCTTTCCGCCCCCATAAGAGAACCTTGGATTCAAAACATCAGGGACAAGTAGACGTTCATCCTCGGGTGTCGGTATCCGGCTCGGCTGGTTGTAGACTTCTGAAGATGACGTGACAACGTACCTTTGTACCCCACAGTGCATGGCCGCGTCTAGGGTATTAAGTGCACCCTTCACTCCAATCTCAAGCACTTTTTCTGGGAAGCGATAAAAGTTCTCTGTGCCGTTCACATAGGCTAGGTGGTAAACCGTTTCTACCCCACGAGTAGCGTTCTCCACAGTATCGTAGTCTAGAATGTCACCCTCTCGGAAATCGATCTGGTGCATATACCCATCAAGCTTCTCAGCACTACCCCTAAGATTGTTGTCTAGGACTCGGACATCATCACCTCGATCTACTAAAGCCTTCACGAGATAAGAACCAATGAATCCCGACCCGCCTGTTACAAGTACAGAAGCAGCCAATGGGTTAGCTACTCCCTACACCCAGATACTCGACATGCCCAAGTTCCTTTACATCTTCCGGATCGAAGGCTCGCCAACCATCTAGAAATAAGCAGGGGTGAGAGGTTCGTTTGAGAAGATCAAACAAGTCTAAGCTCGCATGGCTCCTATGATTATTGAGGATCAAGATCGCATCCGCGTCTTGGAACCCGTCCTCAATAGTGGTCGCCGTAACTCCTAGCGCCTCGATCTCACTTGGTTCTATAACCGCATCGTACCCGAAAACGGTTGTTTCGGGCTCTTTCAATGCGTTGAGTTGCTCTAGGAAAATGAGTGAGGTAGAGTCCCTAAGGTCGGACGTTTCTGGTTGGCCCTTGAAAGCCAATCCAACTAAAAGGACCTTTACCTTAGTCTTTCCCAAGTTCTTCAGGAAGCTCTTTATCTCCTTCAACAGAGCTAGCGGTATCTCCTCATTGACCTCACGAGCTAAGTCGGTCAACCGAGGTTGGAACTGAAGACCTCTAGCGGAATACTTGAGTAAGTACCCGTCTTTAGTAAGACACGGTCCGCCAACACCCGGACTCGGGACCGGGATCTTGTCTCTCGGATAACCATCATTCGCTGCGGCTATAAGCCGATGCAGGTCTAGGCCAAGTTCTCGAGATACGAGAGCCATGTCATTAGCATAAGCAAATTTCACATCTCTGAAGGTATTGTTCAGGATCTTCACCATTTCTGCGCCCTCAATCGATCCCGCATCAATAATCGTAGAGGTGATCTCCCCGAACATAGCCGACGTAACCGCCGTGCTCTTCTTGTTGAAGCCACCGACGACCTGAGGCAGTTGGCGAAGTTCTGGGACAGCGCTTCCCTCTACAGTGCGTTCCGGGGCAAAGCTCAATAGGAAGCCTCCCTCCCCTGCAAGGAGCCCCGATTCCTCTTCAAGAACTGGCAATACAACTTCCCGGGTTACACCAACTGGAACGGTTGACCGCAATACTACCAAGTCTCCGTGCTTTAGTCGGCTGCCAATCGTCTTTGCTGCAGCTTCGACATACTCAATCTGAGGAATCTTGGTCTCGGGATTTACAGGCGTACCAACGGTGATGACATAAATGTCAGCCTCAACTTCACTAAGAGATGATACCGGATGGAGTCGCACTCCAAGATTGCGATGCAGATACGCATCAAGACCCACCTCATGGAAGGGCGATTCCCCTTGCCGAAGCCCCTCTACTACGCCTTCGTCGATATCGTATCCAAACACCGTAAAGCCAGAGTCAGCTAGTACGACTGACATAGTGACCCCAACGTAACCCATCCCCAAGACACAGATCGATCTCGATTTCGCATCAACCGCTATACTTCGATCTCGGTACGAGATCACACCCTTTACCCTACCCTCCTCGTCTACTACAGGGATATAAGAGATCTTCTCGCTCAGCAAAGAACCGACGGCCTCTTTGCTAAGGTTATCCTTGGCAACCACAGGATCTGGGTTCATTACGGTATTGATGGGATCGCTTAGTGATGCACCTGCGATAAAACCGCGACGAATGTCCCCGTCTGTGGCAATCCCGACTAGATGAGCCTGCGCATTCACGACTAAAGCAAAACGCGAACCTGACTCATTGATAGCACGAAGCACCTCAACGATCGATCGATCTTCAGGAACCTGGACTGAAGCATCATCAGACATAAGGCTCAATCAACTGAGAGTGTTGAGAAATCAGATTGCCCGCCAAAGCGAGAATATCACGTTGGATAAACAGTTCTTCGAGAAGCATGGGTTGCAGTTTGAGCTTGAATTAAATAGGGAGCGCCCAGGGTGATCCTCATGACTGAGAAAACAGTAATCTGGGGAAAGCAAACCACTCGTATATCGCTCACCATTAATCTTACCTCGGCTGACCAATTTTCTCTTGGTTACCACATCGCAAATTAATCTGTGCCGGTCAAAATCCAACAAGCAAGCCGGTGTCCCCAGCCCTCTCGAGCAAAAAAAGCTCGCACTCCTTCCTTCCCGAGGAAAGTCCCGTCACATCCTCCAGTTGTCGAGAAGGTTTCTGGATGGTCTCACCGGAGCGTTAACCCCGTCTCTCATAGCTGCGCCAGAAGCCACACTTGCCCGTACGGCTCTTTGCGTGCACCACATTCTCTCAAGTGGAACAATACCAACGCTCATCATAACATCAGAGTTAATTAATCAAGACTGTCTTTACAGGCTTACTTCACCAATGATCTCTTTCACTTAAACACCTCCTTTCACCAAGCACACTTCTAGTTAAGATTTTAGTAATCCTAGTAATGGCAACCGTTCTTAGGCCCCTTCTCTATTGGATCCGGAAACGCGACTCTCGTTTCTAGCCTACCAGAGTACTAGTGGGCCTTCCATAGACCCACACTACAGCCTTTTTTTAAGAGGAAAATAGAAACTATTCACCTTGGTCTCCGTTTAACCCGGAGCATAACAAACCATTTTAATTGGATGCCCCCGGCTACCTGTCATCCAAGGTTAATCGTCTCATGGATGCGAAACTTTACGTCCTACGGAGAGCTACACCAAAATGGACCCAGACGTCAAACACCAGGTTATTCTCGAAGCGATTTACTCAGCTATCGATGAAATTAACAACCAACTTCCCACAGCCCAGCATTTAGCTAAGCAAGAAGACACAATCATTCTAGGCGAGGGGGGCAAGCTAGACTCTCTTGGGACCATCCAACTACTAGTTGCGATCGAAGAACATATCGCTACGGGTGTGGGTGGTAACGTAGACCTGATGGATGGAAACTTACTCAGTCTACAGGAAGGCTCGCTGCAATCCATAGGCTCTCTGACTAGTTTCATTACAGAAAAACTTTCTACCTAGTCGCGTTAAATTGGCATAGGAGTGCGAGCTTCAAATGATTCAACCCGAGTCAACGCTGCACCTAATCAGCGACTTCACCATCGAAGTATTCGGTGGATACCTTGAAAACGACCCTAGCCCGCCTCATTGCCAAGTCTCTTATGGGTCATTCGGCCAGGTGTTCCAAGAATTACTTACTACCCCAGCACCGAAGTCAACCAATCAAGACGCGGTTGTGTGGACACTACCCGAATCGGTCATCGAACCATTTGGAAGGGCACTCGACTCTGAAGAGGTTGATGCTTCAGACATAATCGACAGCGTGGATCTCTTTGCGGATGCGCTGCTGACATACAGCAAGGGAGTACGCTCCCTCTTTGTACCCACTTGGGTTCTTATGCCGGCAACGCGTGGTTATGGATTTCTAGACTGGCGACCTGGGCTAGGCCTGTCTGAGTTGCTTGCCCGTATGAATCTACGACTCGCTACTCGCCTAAGTGAGGTGCCCAATATTTTCCTACTTGATGCACAACGATGGTTGCAAGTAGCCGGGGGGCGTGCAACGAACTCTAAACTGTGGTTCGCGACTAAAGTGCCTTTTGGGAATCGGGTTTTCCAGGAAGCTGCACTAGACGTAAAAGCCGCGATACTCGGTACAATAGGCAAAGCAAAGAAACTGGTAGTTACAGATCTTGACGGAATTATGTGGGGCGGTGTAGTCGGTGAAACAGGGTGGACAGAACTTGACCTGGGGGGTCATTCATACAGCGGTGAAGCATTTGTTGCCTATCAACAAACACTTAAGTCTTTGACACACCGTGGGGTGCTACTTGGGATCGTAAGCAAGAACGATGAGGCTGTAGCCCTCGAGGCAATAGATCAACACCCTGAAATGATACTGCGTCGAAGTGATTTCGCTGGCTGGCGCATCAACTGGGGAGACAAAGCTCAGAACCTTGCGGAACTCATAGAGGAACTAAATCTCGGAACCGATGCTGTTGTGTTTATCGATGATGAGGAAATCCAACGTGGACGTGTACGTGAGGCACTTCCCGAGGTAACGGTCGTTGATATGCCATCAGACCCCAGCACTTATGCAGACATCGTCTCCTCATTACGGTGCTTTGATACACCCTCACTGAGTTCAGAAGATCGGCACAGAGCCCTAATGGCAGTTACAGAACGCGAGCGTCATATAGTACGTAAGGAGGTGGGATCACTCGAAGAGTGGCTGGCAGAACTGGAGATCACTGTATCAGCTTACCCATTCAGGAATGCTGACTCAGAGCGTGTAATACAGCTATTAAACAAGACCAACCAGATGAACTTGAGAACGCGCCGCATGACAGAGTCACAGTTGTTGAACTGGCTTAAGGACGATGCACATCACATGTGGACATTCCGGGTCGCAGATCGATTCGGAGATTATGGCTTGACCGGACTAGTTGGGTTTGTCATTAAGAGTGAGACCGCTGAGGTCACAGATTTTATTCTGAGTTGTCGCGCGATGGGTCGAAGAGTTGAGGAAACCATGGCGCATCTCCTTGTTGACCGCGCCTACGCGCAAGGAGGAAAAGAAGTGATCGCTTACTATCAGCCGACACCACGTAATGCTCCATGCCTACGCTTTTGGATGGATTCTGGGTTTGAAAGCACTGGTGAACACACATTCCGCTGGGCTAAAGCAAACGGATATTCGCTCCCAAAAGAGGTCTCTTTGGTCCTGGAAACCACTTAGATGCGTTTGGCATTATGATAAGCGCTCACAGTTCGGAAAGATCTTTCAACCAACGCGACCAGGAACTCTTCGCACGTCTTTCGGGCGATTACAACCCCATGCATACCGATGCCGTAGCAGCTCGGAGGCTGATGTTTGGTGGACTCGTTGTACACGCTTTAAATACGGTAACATGGTCTCTCGACAGCCTATCCAAGGTCCTGCCCTCTTTCGGATCACTCACTCAGATCAGAGCAACCTTCCCGGCCGCTCTTCTAGTTGGTGACAGGGCACTACTGACCTGGAACGTCGGGAATAAAGTGGCAGAAGCGACAGTCAACGTCGGCGACCGAACTGTGGCCTATCTCGAGATCCACTTCGGCCCCAAGACAGAGAGCGAGACAGTTCTTGATCGGGAAATTCCTATTCAACCATGCCTAGAGATTGAGCCTCACGACATGCCGATGGCGTCTGGGTCCGTTGACCTGGAGTTCTCATCAACATTGGCTAATCAGGTAATCCCCAACCTGTATGATAGACTTTCCAGCCTACAGTTAGCTGTTCTTCTGGCAACAACTCGGATCGTTGGTATGCAGTGCCCTGGGCTACACTCTATTTATAGCCGCTTGAACCTCACCTTCGAAGAACAATCTAAGAGCCAGAGACTCGACTACAGTGTTACCAAATGGGACCCGCGTTCGGGATTGACGAGTTTGGAGCTTACTGCTCCTGGTGTAGCAGGAAACGTCGGCTGTTTCTATCGCCCCACACCCGTCAAACAACCCTCAATCAACGAAGTCCTCAGTACAGTTGAACCAGAGCAATTCTCTGAGCATAGTGCTTTAGTCGTAGGCGGTTCGCGTGGCCTTGGAGCACTCACCGCAAAATTGATAGCTGCGGGTGGTGGTGATGTGATGGTGTCATACGCGACTGGTGGCCTGGATGCCGAACAACTAGCAGATGAAGTCCGGACTTCATCTGCTAAAGGCACAATCAGCACATGTCAGCTGGATGTTCTCGAGGAAGTCGAAAGCCTGCCATCTCTTACAATGCCGTACACACACATTTACTACTTCGCCACTCCTAGAATCCGCCGTGGCCACTCAGCGGAGTTCGATAGGGAACTATTTCGTGAGTACCTCACTTACTATGTGGAAGGAGCAGGACGAGTACTCGACAGGGTAATTCCGATAGCGACGGAAGATGCTTGCTTCATATGGCCATCAACAATTTTTGTCGAGGACCAGCCCGAACAGTTTCCGGAATATGTTGCGGCAAAAGTAAGGGGAGAAGTCTGGTGTGCTGAGATGGAACGTGCACTTCCAGGACTGAACTTTATTCGACCTCGACTGCCACGTTTGGAAACAGACCAAACGAGATCACTTCAACCAGTGCAGACAGAAGACAACTTGACCGTAATGCTAGCTCTTTGCGCACCTGATAGAAGGAAATCTCTAACGTGACGACTAGCATCGGCTTCTGCGGAAGGGATGATGTCGAGGACGTAATGCAATTTATTAGGGATCATTGGAAAGAAGACCATATCCTTGGCTCTCATAGAGGTCTTTTTGATTGGCAATACTGGGACCCTGAAACCGGACGATACAACTTCATCTTGTGCAGACGTGACCACGATCAAGCACTACTAGGGATTCTGGGGTTCATTCCCACCCACCTTTATGACCCTTCCCTCATTGATAAAGCAGTCGTGTGGCTGGCACTGTGGAAGGTCCGGCCTGACTCTGAAATCGCCGGCCTTGGCATGTTTCTGCACCAGTACCTCATTGATAACACTATCCATATGTCCTCAGCTGTATCCGGACTCAATAAGATGTCGCATCGAGTAATGGCGGGACTCGGCTACCGTCCGGAGATCCTTCAGCACTACTACCTGCTTAATCCGACACTCAATGCATTCCATATTGCAAAGGTGGAGGGACAACCAATAACCGGTAGCGTGCGCCCCCTGACAAAGTCCCTCGAGCAAGTGAGTGCAGACATCCTGCTGACGCAAAAGGAATGGGCAATCGGAGATAGATTGCCAGCAATTCCAGCAAAGAGTCCTACCTATTTTCTGAGGCGTTTTATTGAACACCCCTACTACGACTACATGGTTTACGCGGTCCTAGACAGGAATAAACGCGTTGGACTACTCGCGCTCCGCGAGATCGAACATGAGAACTGCCGAGTTCTTCGTCTCGTCGACTATTGGGGATCAAGCGATGATTTTTCGGGACTGGGAGGGGCACTAGAAAACCTAGTCGTGGACCGTGGTGCCGAATATATCGACTGCCTATGCTGGGGATTACCGGATCAACTGTTCATCCAAGAAGGATTCTCTCGGCTCGACCCTGACGGTGCTACCATTATTCCTGGCTACTTCGAGCCATTCGAGCAGCGAAACGTACCGACGAGAGTCGCATTCAAGGCACCAAGTAACTCACAGTTCCTGTTCTTCAAAGCCGATGGTGATCAAGATCGCCCTAACCTGCTTCCTGCATAGGTGAACTTGCTCGGACAGTCGTCCCATAAAGAAATGGCATCGCAGCCAAAATACGATCCGTTGACGATAGTCATGTATCACTATGTGCGTCCTATCGCCAAAAGTCCTTATCCTAAACTTAAGGGCCTGGAAGTCGATCTATTTCGAGAACAAATCAAGTACTGTCGTCAACACTACACATTTGTGAGCATGGAGCAGGTAGTAGAGGCTGCGGCATCTGAAGAACCGCTCCCGAAACGCCCGCTACTCTTGACGTTTGATGATGGCTATGTGGACCACTACGAGCACGTCCTCCCCATTCTACTCGAGTACCAAGTCCCAGGTGCTTTCTACGCGGCTGCTCGTTCCGTGCTTGACCGTGAAATGCTTGACGCAAACAAGATCCAGTTCCTGCTCGCGTCCGTGGCGGATGGGAAGCAATTGACGATGATGATAGAAGACGCCATTGACCGGGCGCGTGACGAATTCGTTTTGCTATCTAAGCATGAATACCGAGAAAAGTTTTGGAGAGCTGCGCGTCTGGATTCGCCAAGTGTCAAGTATTGCAAACACCTTCTGCAACACGGACTTCCTGATCCAGTCAGGTCGGACATCCTCGATGTTCTGTTCCGTAAATTCGTGAGCAATGATCCGTCTGATTTCGCGGAAAAGGTTTACCTCAACCTTGGACATCTGAAGGAAATGAAAGCAGCAGGCATGCACATTGGTGGGCACGGCGGACAGCATGTGTGGCTGAACCGTTTGGCACCGAAGGCACAAGCCGAAGATATCGACATGTCACTGCACTTACTCGAATTAGTAGAAGCCGGTGATCCTTTCACTTTCTGCTATCCTCATGGTGGCTATAACTCTGAGACAGTAGCCGCTTTACGAGCTAGGGATTGCCGGGCAGCACTGACTGTTGATGAAGGCCTAGCCAACCTAGACAAAACAACTTTACTGACATTGCCTAGGATTGACACGATCGATTTACCAACGGATGCAGAGGCGGATCTCTGTGATTGGACTAGAAAAGCAACAACCTGACCGCTGATCTCTAAAACATTATTCTTCCTTACAAATTTCAGCAGTCAAAACCCAGCGTCCTTTCGTTACTTCAGGCACCAAGTCAGTGGAACCCGTCAGTTCTTCCTCGAGTTTATGCCGAGCGTCGATAAAGTGGAATTGACTAGATGGAAGCAGCATCCGGATCTCTTCCTCATCAAAGTAGTGCTGAATCTCTCCCTTTTCCGGCCCGTCCTCGAGCACATAGGTGTTTCGTCCAGCACTCGATCCTTCACCGAATAATGACGAACGTACCGATGCGAGAGATACAAGCAGCAATCCTCCTGGTCTAAGAACTCGGTAAGCTTCTTGGGCACTTAGAATCGCCTTCTCCATCGGAATATGATCGAGAACTCCATGACAAATCACGGCATCAAAGAAATTCGACTGAAATGAGAGTTCGTCACAACCTTCGGTCGAAAACTCTATACTCAGTGCTTCTTGATTGGCGTATTCCCGTGCGACGTTGATCGCCTCCTCACTGACGTCGATACCATGAACTTCATACCCCATCCGTGCCAAGAAGATAGATTGTGCGCCATTTCCACAACCAAGATCGAGTATGCGTTGAGCGTCTCGATGGATCAGATAATTTTCATACCCCTGACGCTTCTTCAGGAATCGTGCGACAAACTGCACGACGATGTCATGGGGCTCCCATATGGTCATCAGACGATCACTGTATACCGCATCCCAACTGGACATCAATTATCCCTTGCTCCGTAAAGCTCATCAATGCGATGAAGCAAGTAACGAGCCACACCTTTAATCTGTTTCTCGCGCTCACTCATTTCGGTGCGTATTTCGTAGCTTTCGCCACGGGCCATAGACTCAGGGCGCCTCAGTAACCTAGAGTACCAGTCGATAGGTATGGATTGATCAATCACCGTGGCGAAATATCGTACTAGAGGCTCTTCCTCATACTCGTAGACCTTAAGCAACTCGCGAATCCTCTCACCCAGCTCTTCAACCGGTGGCAAGCTGCATATCATAGTGGACGGTAATATGTTGAATAAAGCAGTGCCGAGGGTTACGACAGGTTTCCCCACCATCGCCGCCTCAAGAGCTATTGATCCGGAAATCATAGCCATCAGACGCGCGTGAGTGATCAGTGGACGTGATTCAACCTGAGGTGCAACCAACCTCACGTTTGGAATCTCGAGTAGCTTACGATAGTAACCCACCGTCCTTCTTCCGATAGTCCACGGATGCTCCTTGACTAGAAGCTTCATACCAACAGGAAGACTTGCGGCAACACAACGCACGGCTTCGATCTGGTTCAGATATCTACTATTGTGGACATTGATCTGCATCTCAGGCTCAGCATGCAGAGGGAAAAACGCATAGTCGAGATCCGGAAGGTCTTTCTCATAGACATACTCATTCCGAAAAACCCATCTTATTCGACGAGCCCTCATCGGGCGCTGTATTTTCAGAAACCAATAGGACTCTAGCATCCCTGGCCTGTGACGATTCCAATCGTCTGAAAAAAACTTACCCAGGTCTATGATCGCCATCTCGAAAAAGCGTTTCACAAGCGCCAGCTTTGATCGACGAGATGGCCGCGACGTCTGTGGTGGCATCCCGGCAGCCTGAATGATGCCTTCGTAGCGAGCATGAGTTTGCTGAACCGTCGTTAGGTAGTCAGTAGCTTGCTCAACAGCCTCCCCTGAGGGGGTAAAGCCACTCTTGTCATGATATTTTCTAACGAAGGACTCAGACCATTCACGTATACTTCCACCAGCATATATACAGTTGGCTACCCGAGTGGGGCGTAGGTTCAGATATGGAATCCCTCGAGCCTTAGCGAACAGATATGAAAGGTAGTCTCCCATGGTAACACAAATGAATCCAGCTACGAGGTCCGGCTTAACATCATCGAATAACTGACCCATCCGACGGCAACTAAGGCTCAAGATCGATAACATTCGTTCATGATTAAAACGCTGTACATAGTCCTGGTGTATCGTGTTACAGGGTCCACCATACACTCGACGATCTGCAACTATCACACTCCATAGGCTATCAATGTCGAGAGCCTCCTCAAACCTCCTGAGTTCAGCCATATCTGGCTGGTGAGACAAAGAATCACGGACCACTTCCCACTCTTTGAGAAGTGTGTACGAGTCTGACTCGATGTCGGGTGTTTGCTCGCTAAAGCGCTCGAAATGACTCTCTTCCGAAACATAGAATGCGATTCGCTCAAGATCTCTATGCTTCCGCATCGCTTGAGCAATATCATAAAAGACATCCAACGATGAACTCTGAGTAGCAAAGAGAACATTGCGGACTTGGTCTGATACTCCCGTGCCAGGACCGGTGCTACTGGCCATTTGAGGCCACCTTGAATACGTCAACTTTAGTGTTAATCATCGTCTTCCAGTTCATTGGGGAACTAGCGATAAAGGAGCCCAAAGCAGACTTGTCACATACGAAGGATAGTTCAGGTCTATCAGGTAAGAAATGAACCTTGCGCTGGCTGAAATAGGGGCGGGGGATTCAAGCCCACAACGATATCGTCGCCCAGAGTTCAAAGGGTGTCAACCTGTTGAGATTTGACTAATCCTAGCGCTATATCTGGATACAACTTAATGAAAGGCGCGGTCAATACGTCCACTAAATGTTCAAGCTTGGCAGGTCAACTTGGATGACCCCCCACCCAGCAACGCTCAACGGCAGTCCTCACTTGACTCCTATTTGCAAGGATCTAGACCGGCTGCGGATGAGAGAAGGCTCCGCTGAGAAAAAATATCTTCAAGTGACATTGGGCGTGTTTCAAGTACATGCAAGACATCCCCGAACTTTCGCATGTGCCGGAGAAACCAGTAGTCGAGTGAAAGCGCCTGATTTGTATCTCTGATACCATCATTATCACTATGGTGGATACACTCAACTACACCCGCCACTTCTTCGACAAATGCGTCGCGATCGAATCCCAATGAATTAGCCGTAACTTTCAAGTGACCAGTATCTAGCAATAAACCGACCGATGGCCCTGCCTCCTCCTTCAGTGACAAAGCCTCTTCCGACGTCGCACAAAGGAAGGGGTGGTCCCCGGCTGCAACATTATCCTCAATAACAACATGGTTCTCAATCAGGAACTTGACGTTAGCTTGGGCTGCTTCAGCCCCTAGATGCTTAACCGCGTCGAGAAACCGTCCCCAGTACTCCTGTCGTAGTTCCGGATGCACCTCAGTCATTACGTTTCCCAGATCATCCGGAGATGGATCCCCACAGTAACCCGCATGTGCGGAGAAAAAAGGGGCTCCGGAGCAGCTAGCAAGATCTAGCCCCAAATGGCAATGATCGATTGATCGCTGCCATAGTTGATCATTTAGGCTAGCAAGGTTGAGAAGAAATGGTTCCTCGGGAGCGGGGAAATAATTATGCGGTAATCGGGCACATCCTGCGGTACGGTATAAGTTTTCAAGTTTGTGATGGTGCCCGAGGCCCGAACTAAACTCGAGCATGAGGTCATGGGCTACCGCAACCGGGATTGTCTCTTCAAGCGGCTGCTGCCCGAAGACCATCGTACTGACTGCGAAGCGGAGCGAAGTAACAGACGTGTGATCAACAGAATGACGGTCGGTCACCAAATGATCATGTCCTCCTTAAGAGGAATATCAGCAGGAATATCGACACGTGCCTTACGGCCTACAACCTCCATCAAGCGTCGCGGAGCAATGCCAGTCGCTGGTCTCTTGAATCCCAAGACCTCTCGAGTGATTTCTTGGCCCGCGGCAATTGGTCGTAGTGACACCACGCTCCTCCTCATCCCTCGGATATTCCGGCTCTCCCTTTCAGTAGGAACCTTATGTCCAGTCCCAAGTGCAGCTTCTACCGCACGAATGCCCTCAATCAAAATGGTCAGATCCAACGGATCGCACGAACTCGTATGGTCCGGACCTGGTAGCATCTTATCTAGCGTGAAATGCTTCTCAATCACAACCGCCCCGAGAGCCACAGATGCCAGTGCTGTGTGGTCAGTCTGTGTATGATCCGAATACCCTACCAAGACCTCAAGTTCGTTCTCTAGCGTGACCATCGCTCGGAGGTTGGCATCATCTACTGCAGAAGGATAGTTGGTGGTGCATTGCAACATGATGACAGGAGGGTTACCCGCACCTCGGATCGCTCCAATCCCTTCTCGCACCTCTTCCATAGAACACATCCCTGTAGAGACAATCAAAGGCACACCCGCACGGGATGCATGCTCGAGAAAAGGTGTCTCCACCATCTGACCTGAAGCAATCTTGATGGCGTTTACCCGCTTCTGCATTAGAAAGTCTACATCGCGGAAGTTATATGCTGTTGATAGAAACTCGATTCCGAGCTCGTCACACAAACCAATCAAATCCTCATACGAGTCCTCTGGCAACTCAATCTTTCTAAGCATCTCAATCTGTGATTCGGCCCCATCTGTAACCTCAAGCTGATACGCCGCCTTTGGCGCATTCATGGTCACAATGTCTTCTGCCTTGAAGGTCTGAAACTTTACCGCATCGGCCCCGCACTCATGTGCGGCTCTGACTAACTCAAATGCCATCTCCCGATCACCGTTATGGTTCACCCCAGCTTCGGCAATTACAAAAACCGGATAGCCTTGTCCAACCAAGCGCGTACCGAAGGAAATAGGACTAATCATCTGAGTATTTCTCAACTGAACTACTACTCTGTTGGGCAAAGCTCAGGAGGTGTTCTCCAATTTTCCTTCCAGCGAATCCTCTGAACGGCCCAGTTTCAACTCTCCTAATCTCGGCCCTTCCCTCAGCATCTAGAGATGGATCACGAAGGTATGCGTTCACCGCATCAAATAATTCATCCATTGAGAATACATTCCTTACTCCTCCAGTCTGTATTACACGTTGATTGTGAGTCTGAATATAGTCGATCTGAATATCTTGCCGGCTCCGACCCTTATCGAGTGGGTCAAAGCCAGCAGCAACAGCCAGGTTAACGGCAGGCAGGTCAAATACTGCCGCTTCAATAACCATAGTGGAGAACATGTTGACCATTACATCAGAGTTCTTGAGAATCGACGCGATCAGTCTTGCTTCATCTCTCGAAAGATCACAGTTGAGTACATCTGATCGGAGATCCGGCTTGTTGACCACGACGAATGGATATCGTTCCTCGATGCTACTAAAGGCTTCGAGGAGTCTCTGATGACGAAGTTCTCCATTGATTCTGCGGAAGTAGATAGGGTGCAACCTCACAAGCAACTGCAGTGACTCATTGAATCGTCCATCTTGGATACCACGAGCAATATTCTCAGTGATTTCAGGTGCCCACGGAAAGCGAGTCGGGGACTTTGTCGCGAAGAAAAGTGTCTTTCGCTCCGGGTCAAGTCCCAGAAGATGGAATAACGACTGCCGGTCCATGTGCGTGTTTGGTTCATAATAGGGGTCCCAATGGGCGATTCCCCCGATAGAGATACGGTCTTTAGACACGTCATGGAGAGTCTCCAATTCTTTCGCCATTACATCAGTCCAAGCCACTACATGGTCTACTGGAGCACCTGCCATACCGAGTGAGGTTGGATTGTCCCAGCTCAGAATTACCGCAGCAGTGCGAACATTTTCCTTTCTCGACTCACGAAGTAGATATTGGTCGTAGTCCCACCAACCGGGGCTCGATACAACCACAAGATCCGGCTTATGCTTCTCAAAAAGTTCCCGGTGGAATCTGGGCGCGAAAAACTCTAACTCAAACCAAATCAGTCCTCGTCGGAGAACCTGACTCCACATTAGAAGTCGCCTCAAGCCGTTCCAGAGTAAGCCCATCACCTTACCGGACCATCGATCTTTAGGGCCCCATCCCTTTTCACCTAGCCAAATCTTATTGAAATCTTCAAGAGTTTGTATGTGATAGCGTCCATTGATCACGAAATATCGATGCAGCTTGATCACTCGTTGTAATTTTGACTTGGCCAGGTACCGCTCACAGGCTTTCAGGGCAAATTGTTCTACAACGATATTTTCCGATTCAAACGCCTCGCGGAATCCAGGTTCTTCTGCGGTGTGTGCGAGAATAACAATGCGAGCCCCCGACTTCTCAAGTGTCGAAAGCACATTTGTGCGCAGAAGGTAGCGCACGGTAGAGCCTTGGTTCGCATAAACGAAGACACAGGGAGAGCTCTCCCTGCTACCACCCTCAGTGGTCACTGAATGAGTCTTCTAGAAAGCAAACCAACTTGTTGGCCATGAACACCTCGGTAGCAGCCATAGATTCAACAGTGGCACCTCCGATATGAGGCGTTATGAGCAAGTTATTATGGGTGTTAGCATAGGCCAGAAGCTCATCCCTGTCAGTTTTCACATCCAGGCTGGTCTGCTCAGCCGCTATGACGTCTAGGGCCGCGCCAGCTAATTGTCCTGACTTCAGAGCACTTAGTAACGCTGACTCATCAACAACTCTACCGCGGGACGTATTTACTAGCACAGCCCCAGAAGGTAGTAATTCGAGTTCCTCAGGTCCGATCAGATTTACCGTCTCAGCATTAAGCGGCACATGCAGCGTAAGGACATCACTGTGCCTGAGTAATTCTTCCAGTGACCCACATATCGTGACGTCTGCTATCCCTTCCCTTCGAGATATGTCATACGCGTAAACTTGCATTCCGAACGCCGCCGCGTATTCCACAACCCTCTCACCAAGCCGTCCTAAGCCAACGATGCCAAGTCGTTTACCGCACAAATCGTGTCCACGAAAAGCGTCTCTATCCCAATTGCTGATCAATACTGACTGAAAGGCCCAGGGCAACCGCCGCATCAGAGCCAAAAGCAGCGCCCAGGTATGTTCCGCCGTAGCGCGAATCGTCCTCAAAAACTGTGTTTCTCCCTTCAAACTCAGGACAGAGATCCGTTTCTGCTCCGCATATTCGAGATCAATGTGATCTAGTCCAGTAGTGGCTGAGATAACAGCTTTCAACTGAACACCAGCGTCCAAAACCTCCCGATCAATTTGGTGACCGAGACGTACGATTAAGACATCATATTCAGACAAACAGTCTAACAATTCGGCTCTGCTCATATATCGCTCATCGAGTTCACCGAGAGACCGAAGGATCTGGCGGGCACTATCGCTGTAATTATCTGGTTCAAGATTAAGGATACGAATCATAGGAGGCACATCTAAATGCTTGATGGAAGTTTGTCTCTATATACAGGAACTTCATTGAGTGTTGGCGGATCTACCGGCTGATCAACGAACCTTCGAAACCATAATTCCGCGTTTACCCACTGCCAGACGAAAAAGGCATTGTGGTCCTTACCTTCGCAAAAACGATCGTGAGCCAACTCAACTTCTCTGGGGTCAAAGAGGCACCGTTCAGCAAAAGACTTGGATCGAATCATCTCATTAACTTCCGGACGCAACACTGTACGGAGCCACTCACGTTGTGGGGTTACGACCCCCCGCTTCTCCGCCAATCGAACTATATCGGGTAACCGCTTAGCCATAGCATGACGCAAAAGAAACTTACTATGCTCCAAACGAATCTTTTGATCACCAGGCAATCGAAACAAAAATTCTACGACACGATGATCTAGGTATGGCTCACGCAGTTCACGACTAGACGCCATCGACAATCGATCATTCATACGCAATACGCGAGGTAGTTTCGTAAATCGCAAATCTCGGTATAGGGCATTACTCAGGTGGTCGGAAAAGGGTTGAGGGAAGTCCGGTATCGGCCCGGTCATAGACTTGAGATCTGGCAAGATACATTCGGGACGCAAATGTGAAGTGCCATCCTGATAAACAGGCAACCCTGTTCCATCTCGCAAGCGTCGGACAGACTCTAGTCTGTCCGACGGATTCACCGAGCCAGATCGTAAGGTCTGCCGCAGATGTTGCCAGCGCCCTTGCTCTAATAAGTCCAGACAGAAAAACGGGCGAAAATAATTGTATCCGGCCAGCAGTTCATCGACCCCCTGCCCTTCCAACAAGACCGTGATTCCTACATCCCGGGCAATGGTGTGCAGATGGTGGTAGGCCACGGTTGCAACCCCACCGAAAGGGGCTTCTTGATGCCACATGGCTTGATAGGCCATATCCCAAACATCAGCTTTATCTAAGCGCTCGACTCGCCTTACCCAGTGGGCACGATGTGGCACCTCGGATGCCCACTCCTGTTCATCATAGCGTTCGTCGTCAAATGAAGCAGTAAACGTCTCTAGTCTGGCTTCCTTCTCAAGTAGTTGATCTATGGTGACTAACAAACTGGCTGAGTCCAAGCCGCCACTGAGGTTCACACCTAAAGGAACGTCACTCCGCAATCGCAATCGCACTGCGTCCTCAAGTAGCATCATCAGTTCATCAGCTGCTTCATCATCGGAAAGGTTGAGGGGGGAAGCAGCCTTTTCAGGCAAGTCCCAATAGCAACGACTTATCTCTTTCCCACCCTTGAGGGTCAAAGAGTGACCAGGTGACAAAACCTGAATTCCGGAGAAGAAGGTGTCTTCACTATGATCAAAATAGCCGTGGGTCAAATAAACTCCCCACGTCTTTAAGTTTGGAGCGGGTGGGTACCCTGCGGCAAGAATGGCCTTGATCTCCGAAGCAAAGATGAAACAACCATCATGCCAAGCATAGTGAAAGGGTTTGATACCTAATCGGTCTCGAGCACAGAACAGGCGTTGCTTACGAGTATCCCAGATGGCGAAGGCAAACATGCCTACGAACTGCTCAACGCAACTCTCTCCCCAACGTTCGTAGGCAGCCAAGATAACTTCGGTATCAGTATGACTCTGGTATGGGTAGTCACCCAGCCGATCCCGAAGTTCCAAATAATTGTAGATTTCCCCATTGAATACTATCCACAATTTCCCATCATGGCTGGACATCGGTTGATGACCCGCCGGAGAAAGGTCGATAATACTTAATCGGTTATGCCCCAGCCCCACTTTTTGACGTTCATCGATATAGAGACCGAGATCGTCTGGGCCACGATGATGTTGAATGGCGATCATCGCTTCCAACTGGGTCCGATTCCATCCAGGACCGACTATCCCTGATATACCACACATATGATTGCCTATCGCCTACAGTGGTAAGTGCTCAGCACACCAGCTAAGTAGATCTCTTGGTGAGAGGACACTCTCGTTGTGGACACAGCACCTGTTACTCAGAAAACTAAGTCCGTGGTACCTTCAGGACCTTCAATCCTACCTGCTTTCCCATCTATTCTTCTGTCTTGGGAACACCTGGCTTTCACCAAATTAGGCCTCTATCTCCACGAACGTATTAGTCCTCTTTCACTGCGAGCACGCGATGATGTCCCTGACCAATAACACAGTCCATTGCGGCTTCAGATGAAAGCTCGCCCTCAGAGACAGCACTCTCGAACCACCGGATGCTATCAACCGTGGCCTCTATAGCTTTTCGTCCCGACTCAAACAGTGAACGGTTCTCTCCGAACTCTTCACTATCTCCCGCTACAAAGATGGAGAGAAGGCTCTCCAAATCCGTCCTGTAGCTTGCCAAATCCTCCTCATGATCCAGCCGGCACCCCTCATCCCATCGATGAGTTTGATGAAATCCTCTGTCCGCTAACATCCTACTCAGTCGGTCCCAGTGGTAGAAATCCAAACGGGGACAAAAAAGATCATCGAGAAAAGTCCGCCGTTTGTTCGACGCCAATCCTGCCGATGCGACAGCATCCTCTATTACTGACCTTCCAAGATGAGTTGCAAGTGGCCGTAACAGTTGAATAAGCGGCCACCTCATTCCTTCAGTCGCATAGACTAGCAGATAGAGGTATCCCCCCTTCTTGACGACCCGGGCCAGTTCATCTAAAGCCCGTTCTTCGTCCGCCGTAATCATCAACACACCCGCACACCACACTAGGTCAAAAACTTCATCATCGAAGGGTATATCCAGGATAGAAGCACATTCGAACTGCACGTTGTCCATACCCTCTGCGCGCCGCTCTGCATCGGCAAGACCCTTTACACCCAGATCAATCCCGGTGACTTCACTCGCACCTAATCTGGCCATCGCAATGCTGTTACGACCGCCGCCACAACCTGCATCCAGACAAGTCTTGTCCTTAAACCAATCGGCATCAAAAGATGCAAGGCGTAACCTGCTGAAAAATAGTTCCACCGATTCGTCAAAAAGCTGTTTATCGTAGGGACCCCAGAGCTCACTGAATAGTTCGCCTGTCGCCTGCTCTAGGGAGTCTCTGCTAGCTGTCGTCATATTCTTCTTCCGTTCATCTTTAATATTCATTCCTCTGTGGTATCAATTTTTTCCTTCATAAGTACTTCAATCAGCTTGAGGTCTAATTCGCTATCGACGTTTACTGAACGCTCTGCAGGCATGATGTAAGGTCGAGTTACAGCACCCCATATAGAGTTTTGTTCCATTATTACATCTCGACGGGTAAGATAAACCGCCCCATTGCTCATATAAGCAGGCGGATCACAGTCCTGCCTACGGGTACCCTCCGGCGCTTCAACACCAAAGCTGATCAGTCGATTACCTTTTATGCGTTTCATAAAGATGGGGTGTGTCTCATATACCCTGACTACGCTGATTACCGCGTCACAAGGAGCGGAAAGGGCAATCTCCAAACCGTTTTCCAGATCCCTAACGGAACGAAAGGGGTCGGTTGGTTGAAGAATAAACACCCAATCCAGTACGATATCATCTTGCTGCTCGATAAACTGGACGGCATGCTGGGCAACCGGAAGCGTCGGTACTTCGTCACCTGAAAGTTTATCTGGTCTGACGAATGGGACTTCGGCACCGTATTTCTCACTGACCATAGCGATTTCTTCGTCATCGGTACTCACAATAACACGATGGAATAAGTGCTGTGCCTTCATTGCAGTCTCGATAGTATATGCAATCAAAGGTTTGCCAGAGACCAAACGAACATTCTTCCGTGGCACACCCTTAGAACCACCACGCGCTGGGATCAGGGCCAGTATCCGCGGAAGCGTTGCCATCAGTATGCAAGTCGCTTGGCAGTAGTTAATGGAACAGACGCCAATAGATCTGCTATCCGTTTCCCAGCCACACCGTCACCATAAAGTTTATCTGATGGAAATCTCCCATTACGCAGGTGACTGCGTATCGCTTCCGTAATCTGGTGCCGATCATGATCAACGCCGATAACATTGCTCCCCCTCTCACGTCCAACCTGACGGCTGCCAATATTGACGGCTGGAACTCCCAAGAAAGAGCACTCGCGAATGGCTACACTCGAGTTTCCGACCACGCCTTTACTGTTATATAAGACCCTAAGAAAATCCTCTGATGGCATGTTCTTAAAGAAATGGATATTGTCTGGCTTTTCAATTTCACGGAACATCCGAATACCCTTCGCTGTCCCACCCGAGCCAGCGTCTACATTTGGCCAAAACCATAGAGTGGGACTCCCAATCTCCCCAATAGCATGAAGGGTTTCTGTCACATCATGATGTGCGCGGTCATGCTCAGTCGTGACGGGGTGTTGCATCACGACAAGATACCCTTCCGATAGGTCGACGAGTGCCCCGACACCCCCATAACGCTCTACCGGATTAAAGTCGAGTTCTGGGTCCACAAGAACATGAGCTGCCAAATCTACGGATGGACAACCGGTGACAAATACCGTTGAAGGCTCTTCACCCATCTGGATGACACGCTGAGATGCCATTTCTGTTGAGACCAAATGAAGATCAGATAGCTTCGTGACAGCATGTCTGACCTTTTCATCGATTGACCCTGTTACCTCACCCCCTTGGATATGGACGACTGGGATATTCATATAGGATGCAGCGATAGCCGTGGCCAAGGTTTCATAACGATCAGCTACAGTAAGTACGGCATCGGGCTTCAGATTATCTAAAACTGTGGCCAACTCCATTAGTCCAAGACCAGTGGTCTTCGCCATTGTAGTCAAATTCTCACCCTCAAGGACCATAAACACACGGGCGGCCACTTCGAAACCATCCTGTTCAATGTACTCTACAGTATCACCGTAGCGCGCAAGTAACGCTGACGCCGCGACGACCAATTGAAGATCTAACTGCGGATGTGCCCGGATCGCCTCTAGGGCTGTTTTCACACGGCTATAGCTGGGTCGAGCTGTAACAACGACACAGATTTTTCTACGCTTCACTCTGTTGACTCCAGCATCTCCTCGGTGAGCAACTGGTCACCGACCACATCGTCGCGGAGGCGGCGGCCCACAAGCTCGTATAACTTGCTTGCTGGAATACCAGTCCCTGGCTTCTTCACTGTCAAGTGTTCAAGTGTTAAAGACGTACCCCCAGGCAAATCCGTACGAGTGACTACGCTTTTGCTAAACTGATCGCGCATAGGTGCCATTTCCACAGCAATCTGATCTTTATTAACTGGGTTAGCCTTCATTCTCTCAATGAAGCGGACTCCCTCTACAAGCTGGTGCAATTCTGAAGTGGTCACGGAGGAAGTCACATCAGGACCAAACATTTCCCTACTGAGGGTAACGTGCACTTCCACCATATCTGCTCCTAGGGCTGCCGCGGCTAACCCGGGATAGATAACACCTGAGTGATCTGAAAGTCCGACGGGACAATGATATCGATCTTGGATTTCAGCCAAAATGTTCAAGCCCACTGTTTCGGGTGGGCATGGATAGGCCGTCGTGCATTGAAAGATAGCGAAAGATGCCTCCTGTTCCCGCATCCAAGTCACTGTCTCATCTAACTCTTGCCAAGAACTCATACCCGTGGAAAAAAGAAGCGGGTTTCCTGTGAGCAGCATATGATCCAACAATGGACGATTTGAGACCTCACCAGAAGCTACTTTCCAGGCCGGCATTCCAACTTCTTGCAGGAGATCAACGGCCTCGATGGAAAAAGCCGAACTGAGAAAAAGTAGTCCCTGCTCTTGAGCGTGAAGGGCTAAGCCATGCCACTGGTCAAACGAAAACTCCATCCGGCTCCAATAGTCATATCGAGTGGCATCCTGTCGGCTAAATTTTACTCGCCAAGGCTCCCCCAGCGTGCTTTCTGCATTAGCAATATGTGTCTGGAACTTGATAGCATCCGCGCCAGCAGAAGCCACAGCATCAACATATTGATGGGCCATCCCCAAGCTTCCATCATGAGCCTGGGCTATCTCAGCGATGATAAGCGAGGGATGCCCCGGACCCACACTTCGCCCATCAATCTCGACAGATTGGATCACCAGATGCTTTCCATTGTCCGAAACACGCGCTGGTATGCCTCTTCAAGATCAAATCCTGAGTCAGTTAGGTGCTGAATAAGTGCCTTATTAACGAATGCATCAGCAGCCTGTGCAATGTTCATACCTCTGCCATTGAGCGTAAGATGCCCACTAGCTCGGGCCTGTGCGAGCATTGGCGTTTCTAGGGGCGAATAAATCAGATCAACAAAACATGTAGACGCCGGAACCGCTGTGAGAATTTTTGAAGAGAACTCAAAATTTCTCAAAATATCAGAGTGAGACAGCTGAAAGATCAAGCTATTAGCAGAGGAGGTCTCCTCCATTTCGGGTTCAGGAATGACCGAAGGAGATGCTGGCCCAAGTGCGCTGTACGGTTCCAGAGATGTGACACTGCCCTCTCCCATAATTCGCAGCCCCGACTGACCTTTAGTGGTTGAGTTTACAATGATATCAATCCCCTCAACTACCTCAGCGATATCCAATTCGTCGACATATTCTGCACGCGTACCGGACTCGGTTAAAACCCCGATTAGTTCAAGAGCCTTCTCTTCAGTTCGATTACAGATAAACACCCTTCCTTCAGACCCAATTGCATCCGCAAGAAATACAGCAACCGCGCGCGCTGCACCACCAGCACCAATCAGTAAGATCGACATGCCAGCAAGGTTATCCAGAAAAGCCTCTTGATGACCAGGGAGGGGCTTGATCAACATGTCGATAAAGCCTTGGCCATCAGTATTATAGCCGATCAATCGACCGTCTGATTCGCGGACGATGGTGTTAACTGCACCAATCTGCTGGGCTTTGGGATCCAGCCCATCCAAGTGCGGAATAACATCTACTTTATAGGGAACAGTCACACTTCCACCCACTAAGTTCTCGCATTCGCGATAACCATCGATTAGCCCAGCTAGGTTCTGGGGCTCCACATCGAATGGAAGGAAAACAGCATCCATTTCCAAGTCCTGAAATGCGGCATTCCAGAGCGAAGGGCTCTTAGCATATTGAGATGGGCGGTCACCGATGATGCCGGCAAGCCATCGACTTGAGGATGCAACAGAGTCGAGAGTATTACTCAGGTGAGGCTGCAGTTGATTGATAGTCATTTCGATCAAATTTTCCGACCAATCACGCCTGCGATGCCTTGGATTTCCGTCATGAGCTCTCCAAATGCTTCATAGTTCAACGCTTGAAGTGGATCTACTGCAGCCTTCTCCGGGGTTGGATGAACATCAAGGATAATCCCATCTGCCCCTGCCGCTACCGAGGCTCGTGCAATCGGAGCCACATATTTGCGCCGGAACGTAGAGTGACTTGGATCGACAATAATAGGCAGATGCGTGAACTCATGGACTGCTGGAACCGCTTGTAAATCTACAATGAATCGAGAAGTAGGCTGATGGGTATGTGGAGCTGCGATTCCGCGCTCACACAAAATAACGTCAGGATTCCCACCATGGAGTATGTACTCTGCCGCACCAAGCCAGTCTCTCAGGCTACAACCGAAGTGCCGTTTTAGGAGCACAGGCTTCTTCACCCGTGCGACCTCATTTAATAGAGGGAAGTTCTGCATGTTCCGTGCGCCAATCTGAAGAATGTCGGCATATTCTGAGACTAAATCGACAAGACGTGGATCCATGACCTCGGTCACTACTGGCAGGCCGGTTTTCTCACGGGCATCTGCCAAATACCGAAGACCTTCCTCACCAAGTTCAAAGAATGACTCACTTCTATAGGGAAATGTAAGTGGCTTATACGCTCCTCCTCTTATGATAAGCGCACCTCGTGATTTCACATTCTCAGCAATATCGAGGAGTTGGTCACGATTTTCCACAGCGCAGGGACCTGCAATGACAACCACGCTGTCACCCCCAATTTCAGTACCAAGAATACGGACGACTGACCGTTCTTTCTCAGCACTTCGAGCAGCAAGAGGGAAATTATTTGTCAGGTCATTACTGGATATGTCTTTCATGAGGGGTTCCAGAATTTGGAGGAATCGGTGGATCTAGTGCGTGACCATCGACTTACCGGCGATAGTGTTCGTGGATACTAGTAGCGCAGTTGGCAGCCCAACTCACAATCAAGTCAGCTTTAGTTCTCCGGCTGACCTGAGAGAACAGCAGGTATATTTCTAGCCAAAATTATGCCGTCCTTTATGGGGTTCTTGTCACGGATATATGAAAGTTCTATCTCGACACGCTTTGGATAATCAACTCTGCTTTTCCCCTGTGCTGTCCAGGGCCCGAAAATGCCCGGGCGTACACTTAAGAGTTCGTCTTTAGAGTCCCCATACCACTCAAGCTCTTCTTCGATAATTGGACGTGGTCCCACCAGTGACATATCACCCCTAAGTACATTGATCAGTTGGGGGAGTTCGTCCAGGTAGGCACGACGCATAGGCCGCCCCACCTTGGTAATCCTCGGATCCTGCTCAACCCGAAGTTTAAAACCATTTTCTCTGTACTGCTCTCTTAACTCGGGATCTTGCACTAGCCAATCCTGAGCACCTACCACCATAGTACGGAACTTTAGGCATTTAAATGGAACGCCCTTGCGTCCGCATCTTGTGTGGCCGAAGAACACGGGACCCGAAGAGCTAAGCCACACGACCGTAACCGCTACCGACAGGATCGGTAGCGTTAAGATGAGTAGCAAACTAGCCACGACCAAATCAAAGACTCGCTTCACAAGCTGAAAGGTATAAGACTGGTTTCGGATGGGTGGGATAGTCAGGCTAGAACCTGGATACCCGTTAGATTAGCAAGGAAACGTACCTCAGCTTAAGCGGTCCTGTCTACTCTTTTACTCAATAACAATGAGGTCGGTGAGTACGGGCACAAATAACTAGGTTTGCCCTGACACTTGCTGAATGATCTCAGCCATCTCTTTTTCAAAGCGATCACGGCTGAAACGGAGTGCATTCAAGCGACACTCCATTGGGTTGAAGGCATTGGGCTCAAACCTGTGTACCGCATCTAGCAGGCCATCGACTGAATCATCTTCATAGAGCAGACCAGTAACCCCAGCTTTCACGGTCTCGAGAGCCCCACCCTGGGCTAAGGCGATTACCGGGCGACCACCGGCCTGAACCTCCACAGGCAGAATGCCGAAGTCCTCAACTCCTGGGAACAGAAAAGCTCGGCTGTGGAGGATCAACTCGGCAAGCTGAGGCTGTGTAACTCCACCTGTAAACCGTACCGTTGGGCCAGCTAATCTTGTCAATCGAGCTCTCTCTGGACCATCACCGAACACGATCAGTTGAAACTTTCCCCGGTTAGCAGCCTCAATGGCTTTGTCCAGCCGTTTATACTTAACCATTCGGCCACCAGCTAAGTAGTAACTCCCCTGAACATCCACAGCATCAAATTGATCTACATCCACCGGAGGGTAGACGACTGTCGCATTACGACCGTAAGACCGGGCAATGCGGTCAGCCACATAAGCAGAATTTGCAATAAACCCACTGACATTCTTGGCTACCTGAAAATCTTTGCGCTTGAGGTACTTCAGTAATGGGCCGCCCAGTACTCCTTGAAGACCGGGATTGTAGCTGTCATACAAGTCCCATAGGTACCGAGGAGGAGTGTGACAGTAACAAAGATGGTATGCATCAGGGGCTACACTGACAGCTTTTGCAAAAGCGTGGCTGCTGGAAATCACTAAGTCAAAATCTTTGAGATTCATACGCTCGAATGCCCAAGGCATTAGTGGCAACAGACCTCTATACAGACGCTGCACACCCGGAACCAACTGCAGCACTCCAGGTTGAATATCGCACTTAGCAAAAACCCGGCGCACACGATAGTCAGGAGCATAGATAGATGTGAAGATGGGCGCATCCGGGAAAAGCCGAGAAAGAGATTGCAGAACACTCTCGGATCCGCCCCATGAGATGAGCCATTCATGCACCAGGGCGACTTTCAGATCTTTCATCAGGGCATCATCAGAGTAAAAGATTCTTGCAAATACTGTACTTCAAGAAACTGACCTTCAGGAAATTTTTTCGGTAGGGTGATTGTAAGGACTAATATGCCTGTCCTACTCCTGACAATAAACTTAGCCACCTTGCCTTAGAGAACGTTACAGTACGAACTTCCCAACTTCACTTACCTCCTTTACGTCCTTTTTTATGGATTGGTCAATTCTTGCTCGACCTTCTTGATAAAGTGGGAGCGCGGTTCTATCCGGATCCCCAAAACAGACAAGAAACTCCAGAGTAACTCTCGTGACTCCTCCAATAGTCACAGCCATCGTCTTGAATTGGTGCAACGAGGAAGCGACAGCTGCATGCCTCCAGTCTCTTCTGAACTCAGATTACAGTACCCTCAAGCTCCTACTGGTGGACAACGGGTCTCCTGATGACTCTTTCGAGGGCCTCAGGGCGTCATTCCCAGAAATTGAATTCCTGCAGACAGGCCAGAACTTAGGATACACCGGCGGAAACAACCGAGGTATTGAGCGAACCCTCAGGGGCAAATCCGAATACCTGCTGATCTTGAATAATGACATCGTCGTGGACCCCTGTGCTGTAAGCAAACTAGTGGATGTAGCAGAAAATTCGGACAAGAAAATTGGGGGGATAGTCCCTAAGATTCTTTATTACGATGACCCTGACCGCATCTGGTATGCGGGCGGTGAGTTCTCACCCATGCTTGGATTAGGACTTCATTGGGGTGAAGGAACTCCAGACCGATCTGACAACTCTGAGGGCATTCGCGATATCACCTTCATGACCGGAGCCTGTTGCCTTATTTCCGCCGAAGCACTCAGAGAACTAAAAGGGTTCGATGATGACTTCTTTGCTTATGTAGAAGACGCTGAATTATCTATACGTATGGCTAAGGCTGGATACACGATGTGCTACGAGCCTGAGGCTCGAGTCCTCCATCAATGCCCACTCCCTGGCACCCCTCCTTCACCTTTCCAGATACGACAGCGAGATCGAAACCGCCGCAGGATCATGCGCAAGCACGCTTCACTCCGCCAACGGCTACCATTCCTTATGCGCTTTTTCGTGACCCGGATCATCCTTTTGGCTCGCTATGCTCTCATGAGGGATTGGGAACGAGCTCGGGCCATTGTTCACGGGATGGGCGGAAATTGATTCAAACCGAACCGTACCGCTCGGATAGTCGTGCGAATTCCTTTAGTGCCATTGCTACTACCTGATCCATATTGTAATAGCGGTAACGTGCCAGCCTACCGACGAAGCTAACATTCTCCTCACTATCAGCTAACTGCTTATACCGTCTGTAAAGAGCCTCTGAGTCTGAAGTTGGAATTGGATAATAGGGTTCAGTTTCAGGGCCGAAATCCTTTGGATACTCTCGGACAATAGTGGTATTCTCACAGAGCTGTTCAGTGGCGTGCTTGATCTCAACGATACGGGTGAAATCATGATCGTTGGGATAGTTGACCTGCAAGAAAGGCTGCCAAAAGCCCGGCTTTCCATGCTCGCGCGCGCGCTCCTCTAATTGGTCTGGGGAGAAGGACTCGAATTCGAAGCTTAGCGAGCGGTATGGTAATTGGCCTAATGATTGTTCGAAGTACGTATCAATGGGTCCAGTATAGATGAGATGGCGGAACGAGACACTTTCTCGGACGTCCTCAAAGCTCATATTGAGCTGCACAGTGACATTAGGATCTGCTGCTTCAAGTATCCGATTAAACATGTTGGTATAACCATCCCTCGGTAGAGCCTGAAATGACTCGCTGAGGTAGCGATCATCACGGTTAGTCCGAATTGGGATACGTCCACAAACGGACGGTGCTAATTCCTGGGGATGTCGCTTCCAATGCTTAAGTGTATAGCCCTCATAAAACTTCCTGTATAATTCCCAGCCAACCTGTGAAACGATCAATTCTTCTGAGTTCTGGGGAGCCTTAATCTCTACCTGCTGTTTTCCTAGCCATTCTGCGAACTCAGCGCTTGTACTCGGCCGCCCCAGAAGTTGCTCAAACGTGTTTAAGTTGATCGGAAATTGCCAAAACTTACCCTCTGTATAGCTTCGGACTTCATATTTTACTGGATGCCACTCAGTAAACTGACTCAGGTAGCGCGCCACTCTATCAGAGTTGGTACGAAAATAGTGCGGTCCATACTTGTGCACCCGAACACCCGCAGGATCGTAATAATCGTAGGCATTACCGCCGATGTGGTCCCGCTTCTCGACGACTAATGAAGAGCGGCCAAGCTGAGTAGAAAGCCGTTCAGCAAGCACCAGGCCTGAAAAGCCGGCCCCTACAATTAAAAAATCGAAGTCTGAATTCATATCTGAAATGATGTTGAGCCTGGATAAAAACCTCAACCTGAACCAAGCCTTAGCGCAACAGGGTTTGAATGAAACTCATTGACCTTCAGGGGTCATCTGGCGTTAGTTTTCAAGAAATTCACTACTTCCAATGCTAATGCATGAGCCCGACCCGGTATTTCCTCATCCTGCTCACCTTGATCGTGGCGCCTAGCCCGATTAAGACTCAGGAGGTGCCTGATCTGGCCGAGCTATTCCTGGTACCCGGCGATATCGTTCGAGTATCGATCTGGAGAGAAGTAGACCTCAGCGGTGATTTCCAGGTCGACCAGGACGGAAAGATTGTACTACCCCTGTTAGGTGAACTAGAAGTCGACAACAAAGCCTGGAATGCCGTCAGGAACCAGCTTTTGGAAGGGTACCGTCGAGACCTTCGGAACCCCTCAATAGAACTCACACCATTTCGTAGTGTCTACGTCCTTGGTGAAGTGAGCCTTCCAGGTCGTTACAACGTCCACCCGACTAATGACAACCTAGCGGGGGCCGTCTCACTTGCAGGGGGAGCGACGCCCAATGGTGACATCAGGAAAATGCGAATTGTCAGAGATGGGATGATAATTCTTGATGGGATTGCAGGTGAGCAGGCACTAGCTGAACTAGGGATACGATCGGGTGATCAACTCTTTATTGGGCGACGCGGGTGGCTTGATCGTAATAGCACCTTCCTTGTGTCCGGAATCCTCTCAATTGCTAGCATTGCAGTGGCGATCCTTGCCGGAGGCGGAAGTTAGAGGCGTTACCAGGGAAGCCCTTGGATTGATAGCCCTATCGCCAGATTAAAGACATCATTCTCGCCTACCAAGTTACGGTTGAGGTTCAGTGACGGAGTGAAAGCGGCCCTCCACTCAACTCCGTTACGGAATTGCACCGCCTCCAGTTTTATCCCATAGATCACATCAGACATTTCAGGACCATCAGTTTCGAAATGGATTGTCGAAAACTCCGTCTGAAGCGCTCTAAAAAGATCTAAGGTCCAACGACCCTGGGGATGGTAGAGATCCCCCCCCAAGGTCCACCCAGATCCACCATATGCAGTGGGTGAGCTAAGGAGTTGGCCCGCATGGGTGTGCCCCTGCTGCAACCCGCCATTCCAGAATAACCGCAGCGGTGACTTCCCGAGGCGGAATCGGCGGAATCGCTCCGAGTGGTGAACCAAAGTATTAACAGTCTCGGCACGTAATACAGCTAGGCGCCCATCAGACCTTGTCCAGACCTTCTGAAATCCAAAGACTTGTCCCATCAGGTCATCAGGTTCCTCAACAATGTGACGTAAGTCTCTAGCGAAGTCGTCCTTGACGATCTCTCCATACACCTCTACACCTGCTCTGGGGAAAGCCCAACGGAAGAAAAGGGAGGCAAGTTGGTTCTCAGCTAGGCGGTTCTGAGACTCGACCAGTAGGAGGCCTGGCTCAGGATCGGTTACACCCGTAAACACGCGGAAAGCGTCTGAGAATTGGAATCCGGCCTCTGGTGGCATGGCGTGGATGAATCGAGCCATACCCAGCTCAAGTCCGTCGACACCCCGCGGGGTCAATGAAAAAACGGCCCCTGTGACGAACCTACGACCTTTTTCCACTTCCACCGGTGAGAAGTCGGATTGGGTAGGCCAACCCAAGATATAGCGCGCATTCAAACGCACAGCCCACAGGTCCACCGGAGAGTCCGTTTGACCGAAGAGATGAAGGAAGCCTCCTGCGTTGTTTCCCAGGAGAAGCGGATAATTGAGGGTTGGTCCCCAATGCTGTCCAGCTCCCGAAATACCCACTGACATTCCGGGAAACGCGAGGTGCAGGGCAGACGAACCCAGGCCAATCTGCACGTAATCCTCTTCGCCAAATCGCTGGGGTCTATCAATAGACTCAGGATGAAGCTCATCCAAGTAGATGGCAGACCCAGAGTAGCCATTGTCTGCTAAATCAAAGTTTCGGTTCTGACTCCAAGAAACTTCCGGAGCCAACCTTAGATGCAGGGGACCATATCGAAGAAAACCACCTCCCTCCAGTGCTGCCGTCAGCCCCCTACCCGCCCATATGGCACCGTCGTTTTCTCCGAAAGGGTAAGCAGAATTTGATATAAGTCCGACTTTTGTCTGGATCCATTCCAACTCCAAGCCTACTGGTGGTTCCAGGGTGAAGTCCATTTGGGCATGCCAGAGGTGCTCCGCATTCTCTGGAAGGGCGAGAGGGAGTTCACTGGGAGCGAGACTCTGTAAAGTCCAAGGGTGGAGGGGCGCGATATCCGCTAACTGGAGGATTCTCAGGTACCGTCCAGCCTCGCTACCTACCGGCAACCCCTCACGCGCACGCCATGTCGGCTCCTGAGCCACTACCCTCATTTCGAACCCTGTATCGACACAGATGACTAACAGGCACAGTAACAGCCCTGGAAGAAAGTCCGCTCTGAATCGCTGAGCAAATACCCTATGATAAGAAATTTGGTTAGGCTGCAAGATATGGAGTAGGTTAGATTTTGAGCTGCCAAAGATGGCCCCATCGTACCGGTGGCGTCCATCCTTGGGAAGCTGATTCCAGAACGAGTCGGTCGAACTATAATGGTACCTAACCTAATCCAACGTATAACTTTATTCTGCGTCGTGTTATGGCTCAGCTCCGGTGGGCTATTGCCTAGCACAGCAGTAGGACAGCAGGTCTCCATGGAGGGTTTACCGACCTTGGCAGGCCGAGCTGATGATCAGCTAAGGATCAGGCAGCTGCTGGGAAAATCTGGGACGGAGGGATACCTCCTCCGGACTCCCTCAACCCTTTTTGGCCAGATGGTCAAAAAGGATACCACGTGGTCAATATCCCTGCTTGCGCCGGAGATTCGTGGAATAGACAACTCTGATCTTCCGTCCTCTTTCAATGATGGGGCACTATGGGCTGGACGGGGATGGAATCACCTCATCACAATCGGGGGTAGGGCTAGGTTGGGCCGGATCACCCTTATACTCGCTCCGCAATTCATCTATCAAGAGAATCAGCCATTCCCATTCATCGTATATCCTCTTGGCGCAATTCCGGAGAGGAACCTCCACGCAAACCCTTTTCACCCAGAGCCGGAGTCCATGGACTTACCCATACGGTTCGGTACGGAACCACTGGACAAGATCGACTGGGGGCAAAGCAGTATTGCGATCGATGCTGGGCTTCTGAGCTTTGGCTTCTCGACAGAAAACGCCTGGTGGGGACCCGGTATCCGAAATGGCATCCTGATGAGTAATCAAGCCGCAGGAGTCCCTCGGGCTTTTCTTCGTACAAAAAAGCCAATCCAGACAGGGTTTGGGACATTCGAAGGACTCTGGATTTTGGGCCGCCTACATGAATCTGACTTTTTTGACCTTAACTCCTCAAACGACAGAAGGATGCTTAGCGGAATAGCTTTCACTTTCCAGCCATCCTTCGACCCAGGCTTAACCCTAGGCCTCGCTCGTACAGTCTTCACTCCTATGTCAGAAGGAGGTTGGTTCGGTGGTATTACAGCTGCCCTTAATGCTATACGCCGTGTAGGAGCTCCTAACAGGGACTACCCGAACTCTGAGGATCAGAGGAAGGGCGATCAGATCTCCATCCTTTTCGGACGTTGGGTGTTTGCTCCTCATGGGGTAGAAATCTACGGAGAGTGGGCAAGATTTGAGGAACCCTCCTCATTCCGGGATTTTCTGGAATTTCCACAACATTCCTCGGGATACACTCTAGGTTTGCAGTGGGTACAAGCATCTGACCGTAATGCCCGCCTGAGGATCCAGGCAGAGATTACAAACCTCGAGCCAAGCAGCACTTTTCGTCACCGGACACCCTTCAGCAGCTACGCTAGCCAGGGTGTACCTCAGGGCTATACACACAAGGGGCAGGTGTTGGGCGCAAGTATCGGACCGGGCGCATCAAGTCAGTGGCTGGCATTGGATCGTTTGGCTTCGACCTGGAGTGCCGGGGTATTCGCCGGCCGTATCCGGTGGGATGCCGCCGCCTGGCTGACCCCTGCTGTGAAACGCTGGGGCCGTGAGGACGTATCGATCTTCTGGGGTGGCCGAGGTGGAGTAGAACTTTCGGGATGGGCGCTATCCGTGGACATTTCTCGCAGAGTGCGTATCAATTACCTATTCCAAACCTTTATTCCCGACCCAGTATCCGGGAGAGCCGAAGGGGTCGACATGGCTAACACCTCTATCTCCGTTAATCTAGCCAAGAGCTTATGGCGGTGAACGAAACAAACAACTCTGACACGAGTAATGCCGTTCAGCACAGCGACAGCATGACACTTAAAGAGTTGATTCTCAGCCTGTCTCGACGCTGGATCCTCATAGGGTCTGTGTGGGTTTTTATATTCGCGATAGTAGTCGCCTGGACCTTTCTTTCGACCCCCCTATACCAGAGCACTGCTGTTCTACGCATCATGGACAACCGCTCTGGAAGTGGTCTGGCACAGCAGCTCGGTGACATCCCTGGAGCGGAACTCCTAGGTTTTGACAGAGATGAACTGGAATCAGAGATAGGAGTGCTACGCAGCTGGCGTCTAACCGAAGCAGTAGTGGATTCTCTGGCGCTCACAGTGGAAGTCAAGAAGCCCGCTGGAATCCGTAGCGAAATTGTAGAGGTTTTGGCGATCGGCGATCCAGAATGGGAAGGCAAGCTTACATTCCGACGTGAGGGCGAGACAGGGTACTCAGTTCGAGTAAAGGAACCTAAGAATGCCCCCCAAACTCTGAATTCTATCCAAGCAGGTGAGGTGATCGAGATCAGGGACTACCAATTGCGTCTTTCCCCTGAACTGCTCCAGTCCCCCCCAGCGACAATCCGCATCGACATTCATCTACGGTATCAGGCGGTGGACGAACTCCGTGATGATCTAGATATCAGCCGCCAAGAGATTGGCTCTCGGCTCGTCGATGTCTCGCACACGATCCCTGACCGCAAGATGGCTGCAGACATCGTAAACGCTTTGGTGGATGAGTATACGGTGTACAAGTCGCAGACCGAGCAAACCGAAGCTGTGTACACTGCGGAAAAACTCCGTGAGGAGGTCGAAGCCTATGCCGACCGGCTAGTCATCGCAGAAGAAGAACTACGAAGCTACCAGGAACTGAATCGTGTTGTCGCTCTTGAGGCCGAAGCAGGAGAGATCTACCGTCGATATGCTGAGCTTCTGATAGAGCGGGACAGATTCGAAGTGGAGAGGTCCTCTCTCGCTCAACTTTTGGCGCTCGTTGAGACACGGGCGGCTACCGGAGTAACTGGAGAGCATGCAGAGGTCGACCCCACAGCGTATAGACAGCTTGCGACCTTCCCGACACTCATCTCCAATGAAGCAATCCAAAATCTCCTGATGGGTCTGCAGGAGTTGGAGAATGAACGCTCAACACTTCGTGTCCTGAGACAAGAAGAAAACCAGGACGTACGTCAACTCAGTGAGCGAATCACGGAATTGGAAGGCGAGCTATTCCGGCTGGGTACAAACTACTTAGAGGGCCTAGAGGGTTACTTGGCTTCGATCACTAATGCTGTCGACACGATCTCCTATGAACTCCAGGAACTTCCGGAAAGAGAGATGGACTACCTACGCCTCCTCCGGAACCGCACGATTTTGGACGAAGCGCTGATCATGCTCAAGACCCAACTGCGCCTCGCGGAGGTACAGGAAGCAGTACGGGATGAGGGTGTTCGGATTGTTGACGTGGGTGTCGTTGCCCCAGAGGATGAACCTGAGTTCCCCGACCCGGTGATCAACCTGCTACTCGGCTTTATCTTAGCGTTAGCTCTTGGGGTAACAGCGGGCCTGGTCCGTGAAGCCTGGTAGCTAGTCCTAAGAAGCCTTCAAACGGAAGACTAGCTCCACCGTTCCATCTAGGTCAGGTCGGAGTCCGTCGTAGAAGCTCAGGCCCCTGCCCTGAGGTACCGTATACCCTGAGGGAGGAACGATTTTCACACCAACTTCCATCCCGCATGCCTCCGTGAAAGTTGAGCGCCCGTCACTACCACTAATGTCTTGATCCCATGTTCGATCCGCTGAGTAGAGTTCAAGCACCGCACCACTTACGGCTGCTGCTGCCTCATCCTCAACCCGAATACCAATCTCACCTGAGCAACGCTTGACGCTGAAGGAGAAAGTCTGGTCGGTCTGGTGGGTCACGGAGATTCCGTCGTAGAAGCTCAGGCCTCGACCCTCCTCGAAAACCCAGCCTGGTCTCTGCACCAGTGCAAACCCAAGGTCCCCGCAGGCAATCGAATCGAATACAGCCATCCCATCCGCACCGGTATCCTTAATATCCAGGTCTCCCTTCGGTGCATAAACCCGAATCGGGTGTTTCGGCACCGGAGCACGCGAAGCATCCTGCACCGTCGCCCGGAGCGTTCCTAGACAAGGTTCAACTTGGAAGGAGAAAGTCTGGTCAGTCTGGTGGGTCACGGAGATTCCGTCGTAGAAGCTCAAACCTCGACCCTCCTCGAAAACCCAGCCTGGAATCCTGCCCAGCG
>CEUS01004634.1_pt1 | contig 86806 bp, 73 predicted proteins | sample 427031 | NCBI WGS metagenome assembly CEUS01 (sample SAMEA2622837, study PRJEB7988) | marine metagenome | biome: marine biome (ENVO:00000447); feature: marine epipelagic mixed layer (ENVO:xxxxxxxxx); material: "saline water (ENVO:00002010), including plankton (ENVO:xxxxxxxx)" | depth 140 m
TCTCTACTGCTTCCCGAATCACCCCGGAGGTTGAGCCAAAACCAATTAGAGTAACTGCCGCGTCTTCTGGTCCGACTAGTTCCGGCGGGGCGATGTCTCCGACAGCCGTCTCCATCTTGCGACCACGTTTTTCAACCATCTTCCTCCGTTTGTGAGGATGAGTGAATTCGTCGCTGATCAGGACTCCGTCCTCATCGTGTTCATCGCTAGCGGCAATATGGATGTGACCTGGAACTCCAGGTACGGCACGTGGTGAGATTCCACTTTCGCTATTTAGATAGCGCAAATAGGTACTATCATTGTAGCCGCCATAGGCGTTTTCAGTTCCGTTGTTTCCGTTTGGAAAGATCGTCTCACCTCGATCAATCTTTACCGCGAAGTCGAGCTCATCTTGATCGACGCTGGCAGTTCCCTCTGAAATTAGAAGATCCGAGAGAACGAGTCCGGGACATTGATATTTGTCGACCAGGTTAAAGAGTTCGGGAATAGTCTTGAACAAATCTGGAATCGAAGTGGGAGCAACGACAATCTTGGGATAGTCGCCCTGGCCAGCCCCCAGAATTTGCCAGAGATCTCCCTGCTCGGTTTTAGTCGGGACTCCAGTTGCGGGTCCCGCCCGTTGCACATCGACGCAGACAATCGGAGTTTCCAACATGCCGGACATTCCAATGGCTTCAGTCATAAGCGCAAAGCCGCCGCCAGATGTTGCGCACATTGCCCGGCACCCAGCGTGGGCAGCCCCGACAACCATATTCATCACACCGATTTCATCCTCAACCTGACGAACCATGATATCCAGCTTTCGAGCATGATCCGCAAAGTATTGAAGTACTCCTGTTGAGGGACTCATTGGATATGCGGCATAGAATTTAACACCGGCAGCGATTCCGCCCATTGCAGTAGCCATGTTTCCGGTAAGAACTGCTTTGCCTTTTTCGAAACGAGGAACTTCGTAAGGTAATTGGGTGAAATTGTCTTCAGCGTATTGATAAGCACCCCTTGCTATATCCACATTTTGATTAACTACCTCATCTCCTTTGCGTTTGAAGATCTCAGTGAGAGCGTCTTCTAGCATCTCAAACTCTATTCCTAGCATCCGTAGGGTTACTGCGATTGCGACGGTATTTCCCGCCAATCGGTTACCTTGAATGAGTTCTTTCAGAGGCAGGGAGCAGATCTGTACTCCCTCTTCCACGTCTCCGTGTTTGAGTTTATCCCCATCATAGAGGACAGCCGCCCCGGCCTTTAGATGCCGGAGGTGACGATCCATGGTGTCTTGGTTGAGAGGAATAAAAACGTCGATTTTGTCACTCATGCAGCGAACAGGTCCATCGCTCACACGAATTGTCAAAAAAGTATGTCCACCACGAATAAGGGACTGATATGCGTTGTAGGCATTTAGGCTCAGCCCCCTCCTGGCAAAGATTCGAGCAAGGATATTACCCGGAGTAGCGATTCCTTGCCCTGCAGCACCTCCGATCGCGATAGTAAAGTCAACTTTGGTCATATGACAATAATCCAAACAAATTTTTCTAATTTTCCTGAGTTAGTAAGTCAAGATTCAATCCGTATAGTACTCGGCTAGCTCCACTAGAACACCATCTGGATCAAGAAAATAACAAAGCGCCTTGTTTGCTGTGGTGCGTTCAACGACTTCATGTGGAACCCGAATTGGTGGTGAAAGGATGGATACCCCGGCTTCTGCTAATCGGGAGATAACATCCTCCATGTTTTTGATTTTAAACGCGATGTGTCTGAGTCCAGGTGTGTGAGGAAAGGAATTCGGGATATGGGGATTCCCTTTGGGATGCTCGAATCTTAGGAGTTCTATTCTGGCTCCTCCTCCCGGAGAAGTTACGAATGCAACCTCAGCTTTAACATTTTCAAGATTCATGATACTATTAATCCAATCGCCCTCGAGAGAAGAGCGGGCGTCGAAACGAAAGCCAAGAAGTTCAACATAGAACTCGATGGATCGATCTAAATCGGAGACGACAATTGTAACATGGTCAATAATTGCCATTTTGTCTTTCCCATTCTTTCAACTTTTGGAGAATAAAATCGATGATGGCGATGTGTTTAGCTCTGCCTCGGTCTTTTACGAGAATGGGGTCTGCGAAGCACATGCGAACTTCTCGTTCTGGACGGATTCGTCCGATATCTTTCAATATTTTACCTTTGTCCCAAGTATCTGTTTGTAGAGCAAGGGGGACAACAGGGACTTCGTTTCGCTCTCCCAATTTGATTCCTATCGAGTTAAATGAATCGGGAGCAATGTGGGATTGTCGTGAAGTTTGGGGAAAGACCACTAAAGAAATGCCACTTTCAAGACGCTCCTTCCCGAACACTAGCATCTGTTTAAGATCGTTTCTCGGATTTCTGCGGCCGACGGCAATAGGATTTAGAGCTTTCAATATGGATCCAAAGAAAGGGTATCGAAGCAAACTGTCCTTAATTACAAAGGTTGTTCGGAGATTGGGACTTAGAATATAAGGTAAGATAAGAGTCTCAAGTGTACTCATATGGTTACTGACGATCACGCAAGGAGACTTGAGATCTCTTATGGCGGAGATGTTTTCTATTCGAAACCGTATACGAACTGATTCGCAGAGGCGAAACACGGCTCCGCAGCTACTCACCAGGGCCTCTTGTGTGAGCCGTCCCTGTTTAGCCAAAACAGATGTTCTGAAGATTAAGCGGGCTAATAGCGGATAAAAAGCTAGACTAGGATAATTCCGCACAAAAAGGCTGCAACGTTGCGGTGGCGACGTATAACAATTCTCTTCTCCCAGTGTTCCGATTCCCGAAGTTTGCATTCTTCATCCTCAACTTCCAATTCTATAGTCACATGGTCAAGTTTCAAGCTATGAACCTGGGTTTTGATGTCGAACTGTTACCCGTGGATTAGTCGTTTGAGACGATCAGATGGTTATAAGAATATGTTTTTACCGCCGAACAAAAAAATGTAGAGTGCGAAAAGAACTCCTTAATGAAGACTGCAGCCAAATGTTTCTTCATCTACCAAGACTTTTAAAATCGGGATAGTTGGATCCATTCTGTGCTGAAAACTCTCGCATCATTTTCTTCCCCTTCTTGCCTTTCATCTTTCGCATCATTTTCCGCATTTGATTGAATTGCTTGATGAGGGCATTGACATCACGGACCTGAACTCCAGATCCATTGGCTATACGCAAGCGTCGACTTCCGTTTAGTAGACGTGGGTTTCGTCTTTCGTGTGGAGTCATGGAATAGATGATTGCCTCCGTTTGTTTTAGGCGGTCTTCCTCCTCATTACCAAATTCGACCCCCGACATACCCGGGAGGAGTCCCACGATTGACCCAATTGACCCCATTTTTTTTACTTGCTGCATTTGGGTAAGAAAATCTTCAAAATTGAATTCCGCTTTCTGAAGCTTCTCCGCCATTTCCACAGCTTCATTTTGCTCAACCGTCTCCTGCGCTTTTTCAACAAGAGATACGATGTCTCCCATCCCCAGGATTCGAGAGGCGATTCTTTCTGGATAAAAGGAATCAAAGTCTTCTACCTTTTCGCCGGTTCCCATGAATTTTATGGGAACTCCTGTGACGGCCTTCATGGAGAGAGCCGCTCCTCCCCGAGCGTCGCCTTCTACTTTTGTCAGAATGATTCCTGTCAAATTGACAGCTTCGTGAAATACGGATGCTACGTTGACCGACTCACGTCCCAAAGCGCTATCCGCGACCAATAGGACTTCATCTGGAACGACGACTTGATGGATGCGGATGAGTTCAGATATGAGAGTTTCGTCCATATGAAAACGGCCGGCGGTATCGAAAATAAATGCGTCTGTTTGAGGGCTTCTTCCCGAGGATAGGGCTCCACGAGCAATGATCGCCGGATCCTTCGCAGAACGGTCGGCGTAGCAAGGATGGCCGGAGCTTTGCCCCAAAGTTTGCAATTGATCGATTGCTGCAGGTCTATGAACATCGCAGGCGACGAGAAGAGGCTTGAATTGCTTCCTGGCCAGATGATGGGCTAGTTTGACTGCGCTGGTTGTCTTTCCGGCTCCATGTAGTCCTACGAGCATGATTCGAATAGGACGTTTATTGAGCAGGCCATTATTCCCCTCTCCGAGAAGTTGAGCCAATTCATCCTGGATGATCTTCACCACCATCTGCCTGGGAGAGACGGTTCTTAGGACTTCTTGACCAGTACACTTTTTCTGTACACCTTCGATGAAATCTCGGGCAACCTGGATGTGAACGTCGGCCGAAAGGAGGGTAGAACGAACCTCCTTAAAGGTTTCCGCCATATTGTCTTCAGTGAGCTTTCCCGCTCCTTGAAGACTGCTCAGCGCCTTGGTAAGCCTCTCCGTGAGAGCCTCAAACATTAGCCCGCAATTTTGAGGAGTACCTGAGAACCAATTCGAGAAGAAATGAGGTTCGCGCCACGCTTTGTCACTATTTAAGGGGATAAGGGATTAACCTTTTGCCCCTATATAGTTAGCTTCCGCTTGCTCCCAATTAACGACGTTCCAAAACGCTGCGATGTAATCAGGACGACGGTTTTGATAGTTGAGATAGTAGGCGTGTTCCCAAACGTCCAAACCTATAACTGGGGTCCCAGATCCGTCCATTAAAGGACTGTCCTGGTTTGGTGTCGAAGTTACTTCGAGGTTGCCGTTGGCATTTACAATCAGCCAAGCCCAGCCGCTCCCAAACCGCGTAGCTCCTGCATTTGCGAATGTTTCCTTCAAAGATGCTAGACCCCCTAGTTCAGAATCGATGGCAGCTGCCAAAGAACCCGACGGAGATCCTCCGTTAGGCGACAGAATTTTCCAAAAAAAGGAGTGGTTGGAATGTCCACCGCCATTATTGCGTACAGCCGTACGGATACTTTCCGGTACCGAATCAAGACTGGAGATAAGAGCGTTTATGCAATCGGGAGCATCATGATTTGCTCCGGAAAGTGCATTGTTTAGATTAGTGATATAAGTGTTATGGTGCTTGGTATGGTGAATTTCCATCGTGCGCGCATCGATGTGTGGTTCCAAGGCGTTATTCGCGTAGTCAAGGCTTGGTAATTGATATGCCATTTTCTATGTCCCTTTGGTGGTTAATCCTTTTAGAAATTCTTAGTCTGAGGCCGGTCATAAAAGAGTTGTTTTTGCTCCACGTCAAGGAATAGGAGGGAGAATGCGGACTCCCTGCCAGCTTCTTATTCCCTGATCCGCACCTTCTTGAAAAAGGACTGAATGAGTACACGGCAGTGTTTTTCAAGTACACCGGATGAGATTTTGACACGGTGATTAGAATTAGGAAGACTGTTCAGATTGGTAGCTCCACCAAGACAGCCCATTTTGGGGTCGGAAATGGCAAAGACAACCCGCCGAATACGTGACATAATAGCGGCGCCAGCACACATCGGACAAGGTTCTTTTGTGACGTAAAGGGTGGAATCAATAAGACGCCAATCTCCGAAATATTGACTTGCCTTATTAATCGCAAGAATTTCGGCATGAGCCGTTGGGTCTCTCATTGAATCGACCTGATTATGATCAGAGGCGATGACTATTCCGTTTAGTGCAACAACGGCACCAATCGGTACATTATTTTCATTCCAGGCGTCGATCGCCTCGTTGTAGGCCAACTGCATATAGTAGAGATCATCCCTGTTAAGCTCAGAAGGAAAGAATTTTCCAAAAGGACAGGTTGGATTATGCAACCCTTTATTATAATTCTTGGTCATTAGTTTCCGAGTATCCAGTATTTGCTGGTGAAGTGTAACCTCACTGATTTTCTAAGATTCTCGCAAACCAAAATAATGATTGAAAAATTCCTTTGCGCAGACAAGATGGCCCCTATGCTGAGTTTCGTTTTACATGGCGGGTGAGGGTTCAGTAGAGCTCGAAGGGAAAATCGTTTCTGTCCTGCCTGGAACGATGTTTCGTGTTGAACTTCAGAATGGGCATCAAGTTCTTGCCCATATTTCAGGAAAACTCCGAAAGAATTTTATCAGGATCACCGTGGGTGACGTCGTTAAGATGGAAATGAGCCCATACGACCTAGATAAGGCTAGGATAACTTACCGACTGAGAAACGCTCAGGCGGCACGGAACGCCCCTATTCGCAGCTACGGACCGCGGAAGCGGAGATAGACTCCAAGCTGTTAACCGGAATCCCTCATCATGCTTCTGGTTCAACAAGACCACAAGCGTCTCTTTTTTGTGGGGATGGGGCTGCTCCTGATTCTTGTAGTCTTAGTATCCTTTATCTATGGGCAGATTAGCATAAATTTACTACAGATTTTTGCTCTTTTCTCTTCGAAGCTTGGATGGGAACTGCATGGGGTGAACTACTCACCCCACGGGGAGTCGGTTTTATGGTCTGTTCTTTGGTCTATTCGGTTGCCTCGAATAATCCTCGGAATCATGGTTGGAGCAGGTCTTGCAGTAGCCGGGGTTGGCATGCAGGGACTGTTTCGAAATCCTCTGGCGGAGCCTTCTCTGATCGGCATTTCGGCAGGTGCAGCAATGGGAGCGGTCAGCATTATTGTACTTCGCGATTCGGTTTTAGGATGGATGTTCGTTAGTTTTGGATCTTTCTCATTGCCGCTCTTTTCATTTGGGGGAGGGCTTGGAGTTACCTATCTCGTCTACCAGATCTCCAAAACGGACGGCAGGAGCGTCGTCCTGACCATGCTTCTATCGGGTATAGCAGTAAACGCACTTGCTGCTGCTTTCATTGGATTTATTATCTTTTTTTCTGACAATCAGGAGCTTAGAGAGTTCACTTTTTGGTCGCTCGGCAGCCTAAGTAATGCTACCTGGAATAGCCTTATTGCTGTGGTTCCCTTGGTTGTTATCCCTCTCCTTTTTTTTCCGTCTCTCGCTCTGTCTCTCAACGCTTTTCTCCTAGGAGAGTCGGAAGCGAGTCACTTAGGGATCAATACTCAGAGAACTAAAACCATGGTCATTTTTTTGTGTTCATCCATGGTCGGAGCTATTGTTTCAGTTTGCGGAATCATCGGATTTGTCGGTCTTGTCATTCCTCATCTTACCAGGCTCATCCTTGGACCCGACAACCGTCTCTTAATTCCAGGGAGTGCTCTCATCGGAGCCCTCTTGATAATATCGACTGACTTCTTTTGCAGGTGGGTTCTCGCACCCGATGAATTTCCCATTGGCATTGTTACTGCCATCTTTGGTGCTCCTTTTTTTCTCCTTATGATTGCTCTTTCAAAGTCGCGGGGATGGCGTTGAGTCGGCTACTTTTTAATTGGAAATAGTCAAGACAGACGTCTGAAACCTATATTGAAACTTGTTTAAATTAGGTATATCAAATAACCTAGTCAGTCCCAGGCAGAACTAAATTTTCTATTGATTTGTGATTCATTTACGAGCTTTTGATTGGATCGTTGACAGGAAAAACGGATGATCTTACGACCTCTGGAGACTATTGTTGTGGTACGGGTTTGGAGCTCTGAGTGCTTTCTGTCTCCTCGACAGAATCAGATGTTAGGAGTTCGGATTTAGTGAGAATCCTGGTATCGGGTGCGAGGGGGTTTATAGGTGGAGAGTTGGTGCGATTCTTTGAAAGACGCGGTGACGTGGTCTATCGGCTGACTCGTTCGCCATCTCGATCCCAAGATATCTACTGGAATACCGAGCAGGGAATTTTAGACCTCTCCAAGTTGGATCGCCTGGATGTCGTGGTCCACCTGGCTGGGGAAAATATCGGGTCTGGATATTGGACTTTCAGGAGGAAACGGAGGATCCTTGAGAGTCGAGAAAGAGGAACCAAACTGCTCTGTGAAAAGATTGTTCAGATGGAACAGCCTCCTGAAGTTTTGATATCCGCATCGGGAATCAGCTGCTATTCGGGTTTAGGTGGTCATGTCCACACAGAAGCGGATTCTTATGGATGCGGATTCCTGGCTAATGTCTGCATGAGGTGGGAGGCTGCCACAAATTTGGCATGTAAGGCAGGTATTCGTGTGGTTACCCTGAGACTCGGTCTCGTCCTGGGAAGTAGCGGAGGGGTATTAAGAAAGATGCTGCCGGCCTTTAGAATGGGTTTAGGTGGTCCGATTGGCAATGGGAAGCAGGCGGTTTCTTGGATCTCTCTAGAGGATGTTTTAGGAATAGTCGATCATTGCATCTCGGACATGAGGGTCCAAGGTCCCGTAAATACTATTGCCCCAGACCAAATTAATAATTGGTTTTTCAGTAAGACTTTATCAAAAGTGTTGAATCGCCCGTGTTTTTTTAAAATTCCGGCTACATTGATTCGATGTCTGTTAGGGGAAATGGGTCGCGAGACCCTTCTTTCCGATATTTCTGCTAGCCCTAATGTGCTGATTGAAAAAGGTTATAAATTTCGTCATCCGACACTTATGGATGCGTTGTCGCACATCCTTCAGAAACCCAGGGGAGATAATTAATAAGTGGGCAGAGAGAAAGAATCTGAAACTGGACTGTTACTGATTTTAAAGTTAATGATGGATAATAGATATCCAAATTTAGAGATCGAGGTACTTTTTCAGTGTTGAATCTCTGGTATTAGCAGTTGTGAGAGCGGTCATCCAGAGGGTACACAAAGCATCGGTAAGCATAGCTGGTGAGAAAGGCGGGAGCATTGGCCCTGGACTGCTGGTTTTTGTAGGGATTCATCATTTGGATACGATGGAGGATGTTAAATGGCTCAGCACTAAGATTTCTTCGATAAGAATATTTCCGGATAATCATGGGCTGATGAATCGTTCAGTATTTGACTGCGATGGAGAAGTGCTTGTGATCAGTCAGTTTACACTCTTCGGGAATCTTCGGAAAGGAACTCGTCCCTCATTCAATCGGGCAGCTGGTCCGGAATTAGCTGTTCTCCTTTATGAGTCATTTCTCACGAAATTAGAGGGAAATTTGCGGAGGCCAATCCATTCGGGTAAATTCGGTGCTGTGATGGAAATCGAAGCTTTGAACGATGGTCCCGTTACGTTGTTCATAGATACGAAGAATAAAAAATTCTAGAGGTTTCTGGACACTGAATCCAACAGGCACCTTTCAAGAAGATGAATTTGAATATCAGAATCAAAACGATTTATTCCTTTCCGGAATCCTAAAATTGCTAAAAATGGAGCTATGATCATTTTCAATCTTGTTCGAGGCTGTATCTAATTTCCGGTTTTGGACATTTTTGAGTAGCCCTTTCTTTGAATTCAGTTTCATCATCTTCTGCAGTAACCTGTCCGGATAAATATAGACAGGCTCTGTTTCGTAGAGGTCTTAAACGCGGGTCTTAATCATGGAAGTAACAAAAATTCAGTCGATTGGATGGAATGCCAAGGGGAAAGAAGGAGCAGTTGCTGCAGGTGCTGCTGAAGCAGTTGCGGCTGGTATAGAGATCCTGGAAGGAGGAGGGAATGCGGCGGATGCTGCAGCGGGTGTTATCCTAGCCCTTAATGTAACGGATCATGGCCTATGTTCTATTGGCGGAGAAGTTCCAGTCTTGATCTTTGATGTAAAAAAGAGGGAGGTAAAATCCCTCTCGGGCCAGGGGAGCGCGCCTCTCTCTCGGGATGCTATCGATTGGTACATGAAGAACGGGATTCCTTATGGGGATATTAAGATGGCTCCAGTTCCTTCGGTCGTTGATCTTTGTGTGACCCTTCTGCAGCGCTATGGAACCAGGTCGTTCGAGGACATAGTCTCGCCAACATTAGCCTTACTCGACTCAGGTAGTGAGGTTTGGCATCCAAATCTTGCGGTTACCCTTCGGCGAATGGTGGAAGAAGAAAATCTAGCTCGGGGTTCAAGAGAAGAACGTCTGCAGGCGGCGACAGATAGATTTTACGGTCGAAATCCTGAGCGCAACGATATTGCAGAAGATCTCGAAGCATTTTACACTGAGCAAGGTGGCTTTCTCTCACGGGAAGATCTTGCGGCTCACAGGACGTTGATTGAAGAGCCTGTTTCGATCAATTACAAAGGCTTTACTGTCTACAAGTGTGGCTCTTGGACTCAGGGCCCGTACTTGTGCCAGGCTCTTCGCCTGTTGGAAGGATTCGATTTGAAACAGATGGGATATCTTTCGGCAGACTATGTTCACGTAGTAATTGAGGCTATCAAATTAGCGATGGCCGACCGTGATGAGTACTACGGGGACCCAAATTTTGTTGATGTTCCGATTAGAGAGTTGCTTTCGGATGACTATACTAAAATCCGCCGAACCCTAATTGATATGAAAGAAGCCTCCCACGAGGCTAGACCAGGAGATCCTTACCGGATAAAAGCATTAAAGGGCCCAGGTCAATTCCGTCCGGGAGAGGGGGGAACCACGACCTGCGTTGTTGCTGACCGCTGGGGAAACGTGGTTTCCGCAACGCCGAGCGCCAATGTTTACCATGATGGGGGAACTGGCCGGGCTGGGATCAGCTACGGTAATCGCTTGCGAAGCCTAAATACCACAACTGGGCATCCTAACTGTATTGCTCCTGGGAAACGTCCGCGTATTACCCTAACTCCAACTTTGGTGCTCAAGGATGAGTCTCCTGTCCTAGCGATCAGTGTGGCGGGCGGGGATTTACAAGATCAGGCAACTCTAAATTTGCTTCTTGATTTTATAGAGTTCGGTATGGAACCCGCAGAGGCTGTGCGAGAGCCTCGTTTTGCCACCGACCATCATGAAGATTCCTTCGATCCTAATCCGGATCGAGGCCGAACTTTCATCAGGTCCGGTTCCCTAGCTGTTAGCGAGCGTGTGGCAAAGGAGGTTCGAAATGATCTAGCGCTTCGCGGTCATGAGATTGAAGCGCGGATAGGACCTATTGCAACGCCTGTCATGCTTTACTCCAATTCCTCAGACGGATTTTACTCTGTTGCTGGCGATCCAGAAGCAGGCCGTCACGCTGCGGCTATTTAGGAATGCTAGGTGTTGTTTCTTTCGAGATTTATTTCTGGATGAAGGATTCTAGTAGTCTAAATAATTGCTCCCAAAGCCTCGAATAATCTATCGACGTGTTCCTTTTTTGAATTGGAACCCATCAGGCCAATTCTCCAAATTTTTTCAGCGAGCTTCCCGAATCCACCTCCGATTTCAATGCCGTATTTATTGAGTAATTGAGATCGAACAGATTGATCGTCAACTCCATTGGGAATCATGAATGTGGTCACGGCATATAGTCGGTCCTCTTCTTTAACAAAAGGGGTTAAATCGATTCCTGTGGCATTCTTAATAAGGTAGTGGGCGTTATCTCGGTGGCGTTGCCACCGAGCCTCGAGGCCTTCTTCCAGGATTTCCCTCAGCCCCTCGTGGAGTCCATATATCATGCTAATAGGAGCAGTGTGGTGATACGCTCGCTTCTGAGAATCGTCAATATAGGCCAGAATTTCCTTTAGATTGAAGTAGAAACTTGGAATCGTAGTCCGTCGTTTTTTCAATCGATCCATCGCTCTCTTAGAAACAGTGATTGGAGAGAGCCCAGGAGGGCATGCGAGACCCTTTTGACTGCAGGAAAAAGCAATGTCGATATCCCAGCCGTCAATCTCTAACTCACAAGTACCAAGAGAGGTGACACAATCGAGACATAGAATTCCTCCATTCTTATGTACAGTTGCCGGGATTTCATCCATATGCTGGATAACTCCAGTCGATGTCTCAGCGTGGACTATTCCAACGAACTTTGGCTTCGTTTTCTCGATTAAGCCAAGAAACTCATCTTTATTGATAGAAGTACCCCATTCGTAATTGTAGCGTGTTGTTTTTGCTCCGATTCGTTCTGCGAAATCTGCCATCCTCCCTCCAAAAAAGCCGCCTACAGCAATGAGGGCTTCGTCTCCTGCCTCGAGAAAATTATTCATTAGCATTTCCATGCCCGAAGTTCCGGTGCCAGAGACTGGAAAAGTAAGTTCGTTTTCGGTGCGAAAAACTTGGCGTAATCTGTCCTTGCAGACATCAAAGATTTCTAGAAATCTTGGATCCAGATGTCCCAGCATAGGCCTTGTCAATGCTTGGAGAACATTGGGCGAAGGATTACTCGGCCCTGGTCCAAGAAGGAGCCGTTTCTCGATCACAGTTTCGTCTTTTGAAGTCATAGATTCTCTAGCATCTATAGACTAATACCCCGTTCAAATTTGAAGAAATAAAGAGGTCTGACATACAGGTATTTAAAAAATTGGAATGGGAGGATGGTATCGATCTAATGTAGGGTCAAATAAAACTTCGCAATATAAGTGTTTAATTTGGAACTGAAAAATCGTTGTTAATATGCACTTATAAATTAGCTTAGGGGACTAAATGTCAGTACATTGGAAGAGAAGGAGTGTTCCGGTTGTAGAAAGATTCGTTCTAATACATATCTGAGATTCGACGAAAGTAAGGCCTCAAATTTGTAGCTTAGGTAACGCAGGATTGTTTTATAAATTCGATCAAATCTACTCGATTTGGGAAGAGTTTACCCCTTCCGTCCAATACTTACGCTGATGACTCCTGTGGATACTGATTGCTGGAATTTCTTGGCTAAAAACCGAAAACTAGGAAAGGGCAATTTATTGATTCAGGAAATGGAAACCTATAAAAAGAAGAATTACGGTAGTGTTTTTGCCTATAGTATCTCAGGGTGGGGAGAGATTTATGGAAGATGGTGGAAGATTTATCATTGTGGCCCAAAACCGTTAAAAGGATGATTACGGCCAAGAACGTTTCTGTTTGCATAGGCAGGAAGGATATTTTGAAAGATGTTTCACTGACGATTATCCCAGGTCAGATTACTGTAGTTGTTGGTCCAAACGGGGCAGGGAAAACAACGTTACTCAAAATCCTTTCCGGTGAACTGAGAGAGAGTAGAGGCGAGATACAATTCGAGGATCGGCCTATAGGGAAATGGTCCCCTAAGGATTTGGCCTGTCAAAGGGCTGTACTCCCTCAGGTTTCCAGTCTGTCATTTCCCTTTACCGTGATGGATGTCGTATTGATGGGGAGGATACCCTACAATTTGGGAATTAAAGGTAGCAAGGACCTTGAGATCGCACGCCGCGCACTTGAGATAGTAGATCTAACAGAGTTCGAGATGAGAAACTACACCACCCTTTCCGGCGGGGAGCAACAACGAGTTCATTTTGCACGGGTGCTGAGCCAGCTGTGGGAAGTGGACGAAGGTAAGAATAAATACTTGTTCCTTGATGAACCTACCACCAGTCTTGATCTCTTACATCAGCACTCCATTTTGCGGATCGCAAAGCAATGGGCGGATCGAGGAATGGGGGTTTTTATTATCCTACACGACCTTAATTTGGCGATGAGTTATGCTGATATAGTTGTCTTGTTAAACAAAGGGGAACTAGTAGCCTTTGGCCCAACGAATGAGATATTGGTACCCGAAAACTTGGAATCGATATTCAGGGTCAAAACTAGGGTCATAGGATTAGAGGATCGGGAGCATCCTTTGATCGTAATTGACCCCTAAGGATTTCGAGCTGCCTTTATTTTCTTTATAAGCCCGGTAAGGACATTCCCAGGTCCGACCTCTGTGATCTTTGGATCAGGTTGATCGAGAAGGTATTCAACAGTTTCTACCCAGCGAACTGTGTGATTAATCTGATTTTCAAGACTTGCCTTAATTGAGTCATTTTGGAACGGGCGGCCTGTATAGTTCGATACGGTTCTAATTTTTAGAGGAAGAAAATTGATTTCAGTGAGATAATCCGAGAAGCCGCATGCTGCCGCATTCATGTATCGAGAGTGGAATGGGCCTCCAACTTTAAGGGGAAAAAAACGAGCATTTTCTTTAATTATGGCTTCTCGAACAAGGTTGAGGATATCCAATGGGCCGGATAGGACAATTTGATTTGGAGCATTGTAACTAGCAATATCTAAACTTTCAAAATCTATTTTATTTATTATACGAATCACAGATTCTGGGGTTAGACCTATGACTGCTGCCATGCCTCCGGTAGAGACCTGACTCATCAGTAGACTTCTGCGAAGGACAATCTTCAACCCTTCTTCGAAGTCAAAAGCTCCGGCTACATGTAACGCATTGTATTCCCCTAAGCTATGTCCAGCAACGAGTACAGGTGGTTTCCCCAGTTGCTGAATTAAAGCTTTGTAGGAGAGCGCATTAACAACATATAGAGCTGGCTGCGTATATTCGGTTAGGTGGAGTTGCTTTTTCGGATCATCGAGACAGAGGCTTGATATGGAATAGCCTAGAATCCGATCTGCCAAAGCCACTTCATCGGGAAATCGTTCAAACAAGTCCCCTCCCATTCCGACTTCTTGAGAACCTTGGCCAGGGAAAACACAAATTTCAGTCACTGGTTAAAGCGATTGATAAGGAGGAAAGGAATTGCAAGTTCAATGTAGTTGAAACAGAACAATGATTCTGTGGATGCTTTTATTTGATTAGCTATAAAAGTTTCCATTTTGTTGCGTTAACTGTACGGAAGACTCTCGGGTGTTTAGGGGGGGATTGCGATAGATAAACATCTTTGATGGTATGCTACAGTTAGGCGTCTGCCAGAAAGGTGTGGTTCTGGCCAGCTTTTTGTATAGGACAAGATGTAGCAAAGTAACGTTTCAGGGACATGTCGGAATAGAAGACTAACGCTGACCTTTCCCCGGTGCATCTAGTCCTATATTGGTCAGAGCTCCGAACAAGGTTTCCAATTTGGCTACATCTGATTCGGGAAGGGCGGGACGGAGAAGCGAGTCGATGTTTGCTTTTAAATGATCCAGATTTCCTGTACCGAACAAGACCACATCGGGACCGTTTGAGTGACGGCAGTAGCGATAGGCAGCGTCGATTATAGATAGCGCCCCAGCTTCGTGAATGAGGAAATCAAGAGGTTCAGCGTCTTGATTAAATTCCATAGGGAGTTGCCCTTTTTCTACCAGAGTTCTAACTACGCGCTTAAGGCGTCCCGATTCACTAAACAGTAGTCTGACCGCAAACATACAAAGCACGCCAATGTTTTTTTCTCGTGTTATAGGGAATATCAGTTTTCGGGCTGATTGGTGCAGCATGTGGAAAGCCACCATGATTACTGGAAAAAATTCTGTTTTTACAGCGCGTGCTAATGTTCTGTGCCCAGAATCTTCGGGAGGAGATTCTGTAATACCGAGGAATTTGAACTTTCCCTTTTCTTGCTGTCTTATTAGAAATGGTAAGACAGTTTCGCATACGTAATCGTATTCTTTCGGACGTACCCCGTGTAGATGAAATACTTCGACGTAGTCGACTCCTAGTGATTGAAGTGAATGTTCGAGGCTTAGCGTCAACTGTTCTGGAGACTGAAGTCCATTCTCTTTGTTTACTAACGCTTTCGTTGAAAGGACCAGTTCATCCCGTTCGTATCCTTTGATCGCTCTGCCAACTAATGATTCGGTGCCGTATACGGCTGCCGTATCAATAAAAGTAACTCCCAAATCAAGTGCTTTTCGGATAATCGAAATGGAATCGGCATCGCTCTTCCCAGTACCCTTTCCGATCCTACTGAACCCACCGCAGCCAAGTCCCGCTACACTAACCTTAAGTTCTGTTCTTCCTAAACTTGTGTACTCCATCAAGAAAAATCACGAATTACCTTAATTCCAGTATTTTGGGTACTCATTTGTAAATTGGAGGAAGATCCCTTAATGGGTGGAGATTCGAGAACGGATACACTATTAACGGTGGTATTAGTTGAGGCGTTTCTACCATTACACAAGCTTAACAAAGTATTGGAGTCTGGTTGATGTTTCTTTTCTCTTTCATGATTTGCAACCGTGATCATTTCCCAGATCTGCACTCCAGGGTATCAGTATCGACCCTCTGATTCCCAGTCTCTTATTTGGCTCTGAGTCTCAAGAGCGAGGAAAGAACTCTTTTGTTGGATTTATTATCCGGCGCTTTCAATTTTCTTTCCTTGACTTTAGGGTAGGGTGAACTACCTGGACTCCTGATAAAAATCTTTAGAATAAAACGGTGAGAAATTAACTTAGAATGTTAAATCAAAATCCAAAGCGATTTTCAATAGATGGATACTGTTTATTCAAGGGAGTGTTCAATGATGAGGAGGTGAAGTCGAATCAGATTCTTTTGAACGAAGCCAGCGTAGCCGGACTTGGCTGCGGCGAGTTTAGCAGGATCGGTAAACTAGATAGGCCTAACTATTTGGGTGAACCGCATGTACGTGATGATCGTTGGCTGCAGATTTGTCGACACCAACGACTACTTGATGCAGTAGAATCCGTATTGGGTCCGAATCTGATTCTAGTTTTCTCTAGTGTATTCATCAAACCACCGAAGAGTGTAGATACAGTACCCTGGCATCAGGATAATAATTATTGGCCGAGTGTGCACGGTACTAAGGTTGTTACGGTATGGCTGGCCATAGATGATGCCAATAAGAAGAATTCGGCTATGAGGGTAATTCCAGGCTCACATGTTGGTTTTGAGGAACAAGTTACTGTTCCTTCATTAGGGAATGACATGTTGAATAAAAAGATAGTGGTTTCCCCCGATATTGAAGCGTGCGCCGTAACTTTAGAGATGGCTGCAGGAAGTTTGTCCATTCACGATTCCTTCTTACACCATAGCAGTGACAAAAACCGAACAGGACGACGGCGAGCTGGATATACAATTCGCTACTGTAGTACAGATACTTCTTGGGTGGACCTGGATGAACATCCCATACCTGTATACCTCGTACGCGGGAAAGCTGGGAAACACGGAGAGCGGTATATTGACTTACGCCCGAAAAACGAATAGAAAATTTAGGTATTTGGGACTTCTATATCAGGCATCTATTTGTGCTAGTTATTAGCTATGATCTTTCTATAAAGTTGGAAATCCAGGATGTTTAAAGAGATCTCAGCCTTCATAGGGCTTGAAGAATGGCTTGTCTCAAAGATGGGGAGATCTCTTAAATCGGGATTTTTCGAATTTCCCGGAGAAGCATATCCTGAATCGTTGCTGGCCTATCGCATTGGCAAGATGTCGATGTTGCGAACGACAGAGAGATTGTCTGACGAAGTAAGAAATATCACAAATAGTCTTTCTGAAGACGAACTCTTTTCCATTTTTGGCTCTTACGAACTGTCTAGAGTTACGTTGCCTCATGGGGTAAGCGTATTTGGTCCGAATTTTTACTACTTTGGAGATGCTAGGACATTTAAGCCCTGTAAAAAGGAGATTGCGGTTTTACTGTCTAAGGAGGAGGTGGTTAGAATGGGCGATTCAGAGATTTTTTGGCACTGCGATTGGGAGCGATCATCTGCGAATTTTGGTATTATAGAAAATAACAAGCTAGTAGCACTTACGACAGTATGGCCCCTTGGAGGGCCGGTCTACGAGATTGGCGTAGATGTAGCTCCCAAATTAGGACTTTGCGGCTTAGGGCGGATCGTCATGAGTGCCGCCTGCCGATGGGTTTTAGATCGTGAAGGGTTGATTTTCGCTCGTTCTGCTCAGTGGAATATTCCTTCAGTACGTCTATTGCGCTCTATGGGATTACGATATACGCTAAGTGATCTCACAGGTAACCGAGGTCCGTTTAGGGTCCCGCCTCAACCATTGGGTAAACCCCTGCCAGGTGACGGAGAAATTCTAGATCTCTATCCTGTTTGGGCACAGAACCGGGACATTATCAGGGTAGGATAACTAGGAAACATCATCTCCTATAACAGTATCAGAAATAAGATCTAGGATATCTTCGAAGTCCTTATCCGGTGCCCTTATAAACGGCTAGCGCAGCCAAAAGCGCTTTGATATAGCCGACAGAATAGGATAGACCATGATGCGCCACCTGCCTGCTGGCAGGATTCATATTCTCTTCCCAATCGCCCTCGAGAATGGGAATATGGTCCGGATTGATACAACCATCAAAGCCCACTTTGTCTAGTTCTAGTATGATCTTGAACATGTTCATATCGCCGTCATCTAGGGCTGTTTCTTCGTAGGCTTTGGCAGTGGCCAATGATCCCCGAATGTTACGGAAGTGGATCATGAAAAGTCGTCCCTTGCGTCCATAATTATTTAATTCATCGAGAATCAGAGGTAGGCCTCCGGCTTCGGCTCGTGTACCACAACAGTAGAGATAACCAACTTGCTTGCTTGGAAAAGCATCGATGATGCGGTGAAACCCGAGGGAGCCGAAGGGTGTCTCAGGAAGAGGGACGTCACTGGGGTGCATGGCCAATCTTATATTGTGTTCTTCCGCAATCGGCACGAGTTCTTGGTAGACAAGGCAAAAATGTTTCCACCAACTATCCAGTTGCTCGGGATCGGGGGCAGTTGTGTCGATAGGATTCCAGACGTGGACCCTTCGGGCCTGTAACTCGCTTTCTGAAACTTTGTGAGCGTGGCCTTGCAGCATTGTAGCTCCATGCGCTGTATAACCGCCGCGATGAACCGGTCGATTAAACCGCAATAAATGGTTGAATGTGTCCCCTTGGCAACGTTGTCGAGCGATAGGTACTCCAGCTTCAGCGAAAACTTTTAGAGCATTAATACTGTTCTCAAGTTCTCGCTCGGCGCCCTCGCGATCGAGAAAAAAATCTTCTGTTATGTCGGGCAAAGTTGCGCGGTTCCAATCCATCCCCCAGGATCGCAGCTTGCGGCGGATCTTTATTAATTCATCGAAATCTGGATAACCTTGGTCGGCGACACCGGGAAACCAGGCACCGTCTCCGAAGTCGATACAATCGACTCCTAGTTGTACCATTTTGCGAAGGTAATTTTCAGAGAGCTCGGGATCGTTAGATACAGATATACGCATCATGATTTTTCTACCTTTACAAAATTATCCCCAGATGTCTATAGAAGAGTCTAGTAGAACTCTATTTTAGAGCACTTATTTTCCGCTATGATTTCACTGAACCATTGAGAGCAAGATGAGTAATCCTAGCTATACTAGTCTGAATTAAAGGACTGAATTTATATGGTATTCCCTAGATTTTAGCTTAAGGCGAGACCAATTTCCATTTGGATTAGTAATCAATAATTGAACTACGGATAGCGTTGATTAAGCGTATATCTGACCTTCTAAATCAGTTGGTGGAGGCTTGCTTTGAAGAGAAAACATCTTCAGGAACAGTAGTACAGAAATGAAAGTTGGGAAACGACAGGAATTGGGTGTTCATGGTCTAGAAATAACTTGTATGGGATTTGGGGGAGCACCGTTTGGCAATCTGTTTGCAACCGTATCGGAATCAGATGTTACGGATTGTTTGGTTACCGCTCATTCCCTTGGGATTCGCTATTTTGATACCGCACCTCTTTATGGTTATGGCCTTAGTGAACAACGATATGGAGCTAATTTTTCACGGTTTAGGCGAGACGAATTTGCTATCTCTACGAAGGTAGGTTATTCGCTTATTCCGCTCCAAGAAAACGATCCCCAAAATCCGAAGATTCCAAACTCAGATCAGTTTTTCATTGACCATCCTCCGTTCAAAGCCGTGTTCGACTATTCTGCGGAGGCCGTAAAAAAATCTCTTGTTGAAAGTATGGAGCGGTTGAAGACTGATCGATTGGATATCGTTTATATTCACGATCCTGACGAAGGGGTCAGCCTGAAACCTGGTGTCGATCCATATGCATCAAGCCATTTTAAGGAGGCGATGAATGGTGCATACAGGGTACTCGATGAGTTACGTTCCCAGGGAGTAGTAAAAGCAATCGGGGTGGGGATGAACCAGTGGCAAATGTTGGCTGATTTTGCGCGAGCAGGAGACTTTGATTGTTTTCTTCTTGCAGGGCGCTATACATTGCTGGAGCAGGATTCATTGCGTGGTTTGTTGTCAGATTGCGAGAGGAAGGGAGTTCAAATCGTGATTGGGGGACCATACAACTCGGGGATTTTGGTAACAGGTGCAGTCGAGGGAGCTTATTACAATTATTCGGTAGCTCCCCCTCCCATTCTTCAAAAAGTATCGGAAATCCAGAAAGTTTGCGAGAGGCATGGAGTAAGGTTGGCCGCTGCAGCTCTGCAGTTTCCTTTGGCTCATCCTGCCGTTGTTAGTGTTATACCCGGAGGACGTACTGCCTTTGAAGTTAAAGCCAATGTGGAACTATTTGAGGAGGATATTCCATCGGATTTTTGGGCTGAATTGAAAAATGAGAGATTGATTGATGAAGAGGCGCCCGTTCCAGATTTGGAAACACTGTGACGTTGGCAGGCTATCTTGTAACTATCAAGTGAGGTGCCTTTCGTTTCCAAAGTTTATCTCTTAGCGCCAAATCGGTATTCAAGGTTTAGGGAAATAGAATCGTTGATAGATTTAACCGGAGGCGTGAATGACTAATTTCTATACTGTTATGAATGCGATCGTTCCAGTGGAATACAAGACATTCCTGAGATATTGCTCTAATAGCCAACCCGTAGTAGACGATTATTCATTTCTTCACTTTTTATTTTAATGAAATTAGACTCCTTGGAACTGACATCTGGACTTTTGAGAATTTTTGTGGCGTGATGATCTTTTCCCCTGACCTTCTTTGATTAGTTTTCATGTCTTCCAACCCTATACTTATTGTCGATGGCCATCTCGACATGGCCTTCAACGCGCTTTTTTACAGGCGGGACCTTACCCAGTCAGTTAAAGTGCTTAGGGAGCGTGAAGATCCCTATGCAGAAGGGAATTCGAAAACTCCAGCGGTTTTACCACAAGACCTGCTGCGTCGCAAAGGGCCAGTTCGGAGATGGTATACTCCTACTGTGGCTCTCCCGGATATGCGTAAGGGCCGGGTTGGAATCATGCTTTCTACTATTATGGCAAGGGTGCAAAATCCGTCTCTTTATAGCCATAATTCGGTTCGAACCCAAGCAGTGGCCCATGCCCGAGGTATCTCACATTTGGCATATTACCAAGCCCTAGAAAGGGTTGGTGAGATCGTTTTTATTAAAGACCTAACTGATCTTGACAGCTGTGTGGCTTCGTGGAGAGATCCCGCTGATGATACTCCAGTGGGTTTGATCCTTACGATGGAAAGTGCTGATCCAATCTTTGGTCCTGACGATGTTTCATTTTGGTGGGAAGCTGGTCTTCGTTCAGTTACACTCACTCATTTCGGGATAAACACTTATGGCCACGGGACGGGGACGGAAGGGGGTCTCTTTCCGCCTGCGTATGCTATGATGGATGCTCTTAAGGAGACGAATATAGCTATAGACCTGACCCACGCTTCAGACCAGTGTTTTTGGCAGATCCTCGACTACTGGGACGGGCCAGTTCATGCTAGCCACTGTAATTGTCGAGCTTTGGTTCCGGGTCAGAGACACCTGAGTGATGATATGATTAAAGCCCTTACCGAACGAGGGGGTGTGATCGGTCTAATGTTTGCGGAAAGCACATTAAGTCCAAAATGGAATTTTGAGGATCGTAAGACTCATTATCCTACTGCTACTCGCCCCATGAAATCTGTAATAGAACACATCAACCATATTTGCGATTTGGTAGGCAATACAGATTGTATTGCTTTTGGAACTGATCTGGATGGTGGGTTTGGCCTCGAGCTTTCACCAACAGATTTCAATACGATCGATGACCTGCAATATTTTCTGGAGATTATGCGTGATGCCGGGTACGACGAGGAACAGGTTGAAAAGTTTGCTAATGGGAATTTGGTTAGGTTTTTTCGGGAGATTTGGACTTAAAAGAAGCTGTTGTGTTTGGCAGACGGAGGTCGACTTGAATTTAGAATTATTACGCCTTATTGGAGAGAGAGAAGGTCTATAGCTACAGCATCAATCAGAAGAGAGTGCTATGACAGGACAAAAACCTTATCTAATCGTCGATAGCCATTTAGACCTAGGGTTTAATGCTATTCAGGTGAATAGGGACCTTACGATGCCGTCTAGAACCGTAAGGACTCATGACATGGAGGGGGTGCGGGAGCAGTTCGGTTCTTGTACCGTTTCTTTCCCTGATCTACGTCATGGAAATGTAGGTATTATTTTTGGAACCGTAATGTCCCGCCTTGATCCTAGGGACCGCTTATCTGGAACCGGTATGTATGATCAGTCTCAATGCTACGGGGTTGGGTCTGGACATTATGCTTTCTACAGGGCAATGGAGAAGGAAGGGATACTCCGGTTCATTACTTCAACGGATGAAATGAATGCCATTGTCCAGACCTGGAGCAACCCGGCTCCCGATTCTCCTATAGGATTGGTTTTGGCTATGGAGAGTGCGGATCCCATTCTCGATGTGGATCAATTACCTCTCTGGTATGATCGGGGTTTGAGAATTGTCAGCCTCTCCCACTATGGGGTGAGTTCTTATTGTCATGGGACTGGAACCGAGGGTGGGCTTCTGCCTAGAGGACGGGATCTCCTGACTGCTTTGAGGGAGGCGGGTATTATTGTCGATTTAACCCATACTACAGATCAGGCCTTTTGGGAGATAATAGAGGCCTATGATGGGCCTGTCGGAGCGACCCACCATAATTGCCGATCCTTGACTCCGGGGCAGCGTCAATTGACCGACGAAATGATTCAGGCGATCATTGAGCGAGGAGGAGTTATAGGTACAGCTTTCGATGCATGGATGTTAGACCCGAATTGGAATCCAGATCTTCCTGCTTATCAGCAGACAACAGATGCGACCCTCGCCACAGTAGTTGATCACATCGAGCATGTTTGCCAATTAGCTGGCAACGCTCGGCATGCTTCTATAGGTACAGACCTGGATGGTGGATACGGGCAGGAGCAGTCCCCTAGAGATTTAGATACAATAGCGGATCTCCAGAAACTGGTACCAGAGATGAAGCGACGTGGATTTGTGGAATCTGAAATCCAAGGGATCCTATCGGGGAACTGGATCCGATTACTGAAGGAGACTTGGGGTCCTTAGTCTTGGAGTCATAGGATCTCTATTAAGCAATCCACGGCGTTCCGTAGTCATCTTCGGAAACCCATATTTTTCGATTGATCTCTCTAGATATTGGGGAAATCGAAAGTCAAATTTACCTTTGCCATTTTCAGTATTAGTAAGTCAACGCTACTCAAAGAATCCTAAATCTTCCTTGCACGCCTCACGGGCCACATTTTCGTTCAGTGTGACGCCAAGTCCGGGACTTTCCGGGATCGTAATGTGTCCGTCTATGATTAGGTCTTGTTCTATGGTCAGCCCGTTCCACAACTCATTATCTAGGTGATGGAATTCCAAAACCTGAAAATTCTCAACTGCAGCGCAGACATGACATGCCGCTACTGTCCCAATCGGGCCAGAGATATTATGGGGTGAGTATGGGATGTAATAAAGGTTGGCTAAATCAGCTATTTTTCGGCCTTCTAGCAATCCTCCCGATTTAGCGAGATCGGGTGAAATAATGTCTGAAGCTTGTTTCTCAATAAGTTCTCGGAATCCGTGTGCGGTATAGAAGTTTTCGCCTGTACAGATAGGAAGGGAGGTGCTTCGGGTTACCATTGCCATAACATCGATGTTTTCCGGGGGAATGGGGTCTTCGAGCCAAAGGAGATTTAAAGATTCAAGACCCTGGGCTACTTTAAGGATGTCCGAGGGGGAGTAGAACCAATGAGCGTCGATAAGGAGATCGGTATTCGGATGGAGTGCCTCACGAATTGTGGCTACTGCATTGACAAAAAAATCGATATTCTCGTTGCTAATGCCCCGATTATACTTGTCCCTTTGCGTCGGTTGGGGGTCTATATCAAATTTGATGGCGTCAAAGCCCCGAGCCTCCACTGCTTTTGCTTTCTCAGCCCACGACTTCGGGGTATTGTCATCACCTTCATGGCAATCATTATAGACACGAATTCGGTCGCGGAATTTGCCACCTAACAACTGCCATATAGGTACTCCAAACGACTGCCCAGTAATATCCCAAAGCGCCATCTCAATCCCGCTGATGGCACTCATGACTGCACCCTGATAGAATCCCGATGCAGACATGGCATTGCGCATGTCACGGAACAGTTTATCTACATTGCGAGGATCTTGACCAATAAGAGGGCGCATCAACCTATGATCTACTGCGATTTGGTGTACTCCTGCTCCGTGATAGGCTTCTCCTATTCCGATGAGGCCTTCATCAGTTCGAACCTTTACCAGAACCCAAGGCATGGGCTCAAGAAGAGCTGTGCTAACACTTGTAATCTTCATGCGGTTGGAATTTCTGAGGGGTAGTCGTAGGTTTTCGATGAGAATAAATCTTTAGTGATGATCTACTCTTCCATTTTAATTTCGATTTTGCGCTTGGGTCGTTCATGTACATGACCTTGTCCAGGTAGTGCCATTCCTAAGCGAATAGATGGTTTTCCTCCTTTGGGGAAGATATGGTGGAAGGTGAGGGCTGGAACGAAAACAAAATCGCCGGTTTTCGCCTGGACCGGATTGTTTTCTCTTCCTTCGATTACCCAGTCGATTTCACCTTCTAGGATGACCCACCACTCATCGTAGTTGTGGCAATGGTTATCGTTTATGGTCCCGGAATTCTGGCAAATAATATTGCCATTAATATGATCGAGAGCAACAACTGACCGACTCCAGTTTGGCGGTCCCATTTCTTTTTTTACCGTTTCAAGACTGATACTGTTAAGGGCTGCGCTGAGTATTGGGTTCTGGATGGCCATGATTTTCCTTGGTTCAATTGTTTTGGATGTTTCTATGCTATTAGATAGACGGTTAAGATTGGACATGGCCATCTTGAATTTTGTTTAGTGACCTGATTTCCTCAAATTCTAGACGATTTGTTCAACGGAACGGATGAGAATATCGCACACCTGTACGTTAGGTGGAGTAGAAAGTACGTAGAGGACAGCGTCGGTAACATCCTCGGCTTCAAGGGGTTCGAATTCGTATTCTCCCCGGGTGCGATTGTGCCATTCAGTATCAACCATCCCGGGAGATATTAAAGCAATTTTGAGCGGAATTTTTTTTGCAGCCATCTCGGAACGCAACCCATCCGTTATAATTCGTAGAGCATGCTTGCTGGCACTGTAGACCGCAGAACTATTTGGTCTTGAGATCATCCGATGCCCTCCCAGGGAGGAGATGTTAACGATCGCCCCTTCACCCTTAACGCACATATCACTAACTGCTTCTTGCATGCACGTTACTGCTGCCCTAATGTTGAGATCAATACACTGATTTATTGTTTTAAAATCAACGTCGACCATACCTTGGCCTCCGCCAGTGCCGGCATTATTAATCAGGACGTCGATGCCTCCCCATTTTTCGCGAATTTGATGAAAAAACTCCCGATTTGTATCCATTTCTGTTTGATCGCCAACAAGAATGATGCACTCAATTTCCAGTTCCTCAAAGTCAGTTTTCAACTCCCTGAGGCGTTCAAATCTTCTGCCGCTTATTGCCAGCTTCATCCCTAATTTTGCTAGGGCGCGTGCGGTTGACTGGCCAATGCCGGAAGTGGCCCCCGTCACCAGGGCGACTTTGCCTTCCCATTTTTTCAACCGGTTGTCCATGTCCATTTTAAGCTATATTGAGTATGTCGATTTTCGTGTGGTTTGCCAATATGGTGTTGCACTTCGTCACTTTACATGCACAGAGATATGAACATGTCTAAGAAGCTGCAACAACAAGTGCATAAAGGTCAAAGTATGGTCGATTATTTCCGTGTTGATGATACGGATGCAATAAGAGTAATGCCAGATGATCTTCGTCGTACAGTTAGCCAGATTTTCGAAGAGCTCGGATTCCCTGAAGGTGACGCTCGAATAGCGACTGATGTTTTGGTTTTGGCCGATACTATGGGGGTGGATACACACGGGGTTTCGAATATGATGCGGAACTATGTTGAATCAGTGAGGAAAGGATTCCTAAATACAAAGCCTAATTGGCGGATCATTCGGGAAAAGGCTTCCGCTGTAAATATTGACTGCGATGGGGGACTGGGGCTGGTTTTGTGCCCGAAGGCTATGGAAATTGCAATTGAGAAGGCTGCGGCGACTGGGATGTGTATGGTTACCATGGGTAATGGAAGACACAATGGGATGGTGGCTTACCATGCTATGTTGGCTCTTCCTCATGATATGATTGGCTACGCTATCACTGCCGGTGGTGATACCATGGTTCCAACCTACGGAGCAGAACCTCGATTGTCTCCTAACCCTCACGCTTGGGCTGTTCCCGCCGAAAAAGAGCCTCCGCTTATAGTGGATATATCTTCTACTCGTTCGGCATTTAACAAATTAGGCCTTTTAAAGCGGATGCAAAAGGACGTGCCGATTGGATTTATCACGGACACTGACGGAACCCCGGTTATGGAGGAGGGGCCGCTCCCCGATGAATTTAATTTGTTGCCTCTCGGTGCTACACCCGAACTTGGTTCTCACAAGGGATACGGTTTAGCGGCGGTATCTCAGATTCTTGCGGGTCTACTTTCAAATGGTGCTTTCGGTCCCTATGGTATGGGGCATATGAGCCATTGTGTTGCTGCTTATTCAATCGATGCCTTTACCGACGTTTCTCGATTCAAAAGCGATATGGATCGGTTTCTTCGCTATCTGCGTGAGACCCCTCCTGCCGAGGGCTACGACCGAGTCTATTATCCTGGCCTTATCGAATATGAGGAAGCGGAGAAACGAAAGAGAATCGGGATACCGCTACATCCAGAGGTCATTTCATGGTTTGATTCCGCCACAGAGGAGATGAAGCTAGAACCTTTGGCACGGTAGTGGAGGGATGTAGGACTGAGGTAATGAAATTAATTCCGCTGTCCGGAATCTAGACTACTGGAGGAACATAAGAAAAATGAAAATGATCGAAGGCTAATTGTCTGATTGATTATCAGGTATGATTCCCGGATATTCGATTTGGAATTGATGCGACATTCGGTCAGGGCGTACTCCTGCCTTAATATTTCTTCCGGCCTAATATCGGTTATAACTGAAATCCGAATGATTAGGTGTACATCAAAATTTAAGATTCGTAAGTGGAATTTCCTTGTGGAAGATTAAACGAGTTACGAGTATTGATTGGTGAATGCCACTCTCTTGTCTCATTGTCAGCTATTGCTGGCCTTCTCAAAATACCTTTTGTAGGCGAGGAGCCTTAATGTGATTCCGGGGTGTGTCGGTTAGTTCTTAATGATACTGTAGAAAGGAATTTGCTATGCCTGTAGTTCAGGAAGACTTATTACGTAATATCAGTCGTGCTATTTGCTGTGCTACTGGAGTCCCCACAGAAGATGCTCACATAGTTGCAGATCACGTAGTTAACAACCATCTAGCAGGACATGATTCTCATGGAACATGGTTCTTGCCGGGTTACTCTCGATCTATGAAAGAGAATTACCGGTTGTGGGAGGATCGCGAGGTGTTACGAGAAAATGCGACCTTACAGATTATCGATGGACACGGTGCGAATGGAATTGTGGCATGTACGAAGGCTGTGGATTTAGCGGTTGAAAAGGCACGTGAAGCTACTTTTGGATTTATCGGGCTCCGAAACGTATCACATATTGGGCGTTTAGGAGACTATCCTCCGCGAATTGCAGAGCAGGGCATGCTTGGGATGGTTTGGCTCAATGGAGGTGGATTGTTTATGGTTCCTTTCGGTAGTGCTGACCGCCGGTTGAGACCAGAACCTATTTCGTTCGCTGCTCCTAGAAGGAACGGGGCTCCCTTTATGCTTGATATGACCATGACTGTAGTTGCGGGTGGGAAAATAGAGCAGAAAATTGTTAGGGATGAGCCACTTCCAGACGGATGGGTAGTTGACCAGTCAGGAAATCATGTCACGGACTGTCACAAATATCGGGACTCAGAAGCCAATGGGGTGCTTCCCCTGGGAGGTCTTCAATTCGGTCACAAGGGTTTCGGATTGGCTATGATGGTTGAAATGCTAGTGGGACCGTTAAGTCACGCCGGCTGCACGAAAGGGGACGGTGGAGGCGGAGGGGTCATGGTTCTAGCCATAGATATCGAGGCCTTTACCGATCTCAATACGTATAAGGATGAGGTGGAAGGGCTTAGAGATTGGGTTTGTTCAGCCCGTCCTCTCCCGGGATTCAATAAGATTTATGCTCCCGGCGAAATCGAGGAAGAAACGAAAGAGCGCCGGATAAAGGAAGGAATTGATTTACCGGAAAAGGTCTGGGGTGACATTATAAAAACGGCAAATGAGCTTGGAGTTAAACTCCCTGCAGAGGTAGCTAGTGTAATATAAACCGAATACGAGTTATGGCATATCAATTGGGCTATTGTGCACTGCGATGGATAAATCCGGAATTAGAGCCTGCGTTGGAGGCGCTAAAGAAATCTGGTTGGGATGGATGGGAGTGTCGATTGCCTCTTAATTGGTTGGGGACACCGAATAGGATCAGACGAATCTGCAATAATACAGGGATGCCTCTCAAGATTCTTGTAGCCAATGGTCCACCGACCGACCGCGGCCAGGAGAATATCGAGATCAACAGACGCCGGATTGATTTTGCAGCTGAGATTGAAGTCGATTGCTTTATGTTTATGACGGGCCCAAGACCGCAAGGAATAGTGACTAGAGACGAACTTAAATCCGCAGCTGAGGCAGCTGAGGATTGGGCTGAGTATGCCGAACAATACCAGCTGGAATTAAGCTTTCACATTCATTCCGGCCACATTGTAGACTCGTTGGAGGAATGGCGAACCTACATGAGCTATTCGAACAAGGCCAAGTTGTGTATCGATGTCTCACATGCAGCTTACTGGGACTTTGATCCTGTCGAGTCAATCCGAGAGTTTAGGGACCAATTGAACTACGTCCATCTTCAGGATTGGAAGGGCCCTATGCACTTCGAAGACGGAAAAGACAAACGTGCCTGGTGCCCCGTTGGAGAGGGCAATGCTTGTGACTTTCCAGCTATTCTTTCCGTCCTTCAGGAAATCAATTATGATCGCTGGGTCACGGCCGTGCCTGGGATTCCTAATCCAGGTAGAGAAGATGCTATTTCCATGGCTCAAGAAAGTAAATCTATGCACGGATACATGAGGAGTATAGGGTATTGATGAGTATCTGGAGAGGTTAGATCTTCAGGGATCCCTCTCTCAGCAAATACTGAAGTCTAAGAGAACTAGTCGAAGCATACATTAAAGGATATCTCCAATGGATTTAACTAAACAACCGCCTCGTCGACCCTCAAACACCATCGTTGCTGGTATCGCAGGACTAGCTCGTATGACAGATAAGGCTCGAGCAAGTAATAATGAGAAGCTTGGTGACTTCAAATACGGAGACGATTCTGGATTAGATCGCGAAGTTCTCGGCTTAATTGGTATAGATGCAAAGGAATTCGCAATTGCTGCAGGAGATAAGACTGATGATGAGCTATCTGAGTGGGTAATCAGCAAGGTATCCGGAAAAAAGGAAGCGATTTCACAATTTAATCAGGAAGAGATTACGAGAGAGCCTCAGGATGATCTGCACGTTGGTCTCCTGAAGGAGCGGTTAGCAAAATTCGCTCCTGATCGAAACGATATTAAGACGGTATTTGCCTCCATTGAACTGGATGATTGGGGTTGTTTTAAAGACAGGGATCTAACTCAATCGCCTCCTCGTAGTCCATATGTCAGAGATGTATTTTCTGTTGTAGGTGTAGCAAGGATGGCGGACAAGGCGCGGGCTTCTATGGGAGGTAAGCTAGGTGAGTACCAGTTTGGTGAGAATTCGGGTCTTGATAAGAGGATTTTAGATTTTACTGGGATCGATGCAGATCATTTTCGTGAGGCTGCTTATACCCATCCTAATGACTGCGAGTTGAGTGAATGGTTGGGAGGAAACTGTAAGAAGAATGCTCAAGAAATCAGCATATTCAACGCCCATGAGGTAAATTACGGGCGTTATGGAATGGCACTTGAACAACTCAAGATACGGCGGACAGAAATTCATCCCGATCGGGCCGACATCGAGACTTTTTTTGACTTGATGGACCTAGATGACGAAACGTGTTTTGGGCTCACAGATCTCTCTAGGCACGCACCTAGAAGTGTCTATGACGAGACGGTAGGAGGAGTGGCTGGCTTAGCCCGAATGATCGACAAATATAGAGCCCTTCACGGATGTAGTCTTGGTGACTACTGGGTTGGCGAGGACTCAGGTTTCGACAGAAGTATCTTGGAGTTTCTAGATCTAAGTTCGAGTGAATTCTCTCAGGCTGTGGAGAGGAGCGATAATGAAGATGCTCTTTTGAATAGCCTGGACAACTGTTTGGGTCGGAAGAGCGCGGTAGAAAAGACCGAATTCAACAATAAACTTCTTACACTGGGGCCCGATAACGACCAGCAACTTACCTTCTTTTGCGAAGCTATTAGAAACCTTGATCCCAAACGAAGAGAGCTTAGAAGTTGGGCCGCCCTGACCACTCTGGACGATCAGATCTCTTTTGCCCGCTTGAAGGTGGGAACATAGATCTGATATTGATAGTCTGAGTCCCTCCAACTTCAGAAATTGGGCCTACAGAATGGTGGCTTATAATATAATGATGAATTCCTCTGGAGGGTACGACATTCAACTTTTCAGCAGAGAGGCTGGCTAATAAGATAGCCTTCACAACGCGGGTTCGTTCAAATACTTTAAATGTAATTTTGTGTCGAAACCTCAAGTCTGGCTAGGCGCAATCGAGGTGTCCTTCTTCTTCCCATCGTCCGAACTTGATGTCCTTTTGTCCACCTTGGTTGATTTTCGACATTCGTTCACGGGTCTCAAGCCAATTTTCCCTCCATTTAGTTGCATCCCGAAACTCACGTTCCGGGTGCTGCCGACTCCGGGCGATAAATCCGGGGAAAACTTCACGGCCGGTGGTCTGCCCAATGGGGTTGTAGCGGAGGTCCAGGCTCCAGCGGATACGGTTGCTAACATTGGACAGTGATCCATGAACGGTGTAGCGGTTCATTAAAATAGCATCTCCCCGTTTAACGGGCAGTGGCTTCATCTTCTCAATTTCAAAGTTCTTCTCTGGAATTTGAGTTTTTCCCGCAAATTCAGGACCGTTTCCATTGTATTTTGGACAGTGTGTAAGTAGTTTCCTTTTATGGCTTCCAGGAATAACCTTAAGTGGTCCTTGCTCTAGGTCGGTATCTTGAAGTGAAAACCATACAGTAAGCATTTCTGTTTCACTAGCTTCGGAGACCACGACTCCACTGTCCTGATGCCATTGGGTTGCACCTCTTTGGCTTGGGAAGCCCAATTTATCTTTAGGTAAAATGGATTCGGGAGGCTTAATTCTCACGTGCTGTACTGGATTAGAATAGATCTCAGGGCCAATGAGAGACTCCACCGCATCTAATAGGCAATTGTGCGTGAGTAGGTTGAGCAAAGCCGGCCCGAACCAAAATGGAGTATTGGGTTCCACGTTTTGAAACGGCAGAGAAAAATCAAAGTGTTGTGAGTGTACGCTGCCGGAAGCTTTCACAAGCTCCATGAATCGATCTCCGAAGTCCGGATTTTCGAAACGATCCTTTAGGATCCCTTGTTCATAGAGTGTATTAATGACAGTATCCAGGACTCCGCTATACTCCTCGATCATGGCATCGAGCGATTTTCCATCGATAACGTTCTCCACTACGACATAGCCGTTTTCGTTAAAGTGTTTAATCTGACCGTTTGTTAAATAGCTCATTTCCCGTTGTTCTATTGTCTCGTTTTCCAAAGCTGATTTAAGCGGCCCTGTAGCATATCCCATCTATCCGAGAAGTAGCCTGTTATTCCCATCTTCAGTATTGAGGAATGGAACCGATCCCTTTAGGAATGCCTCTAAAAGCGAATCTGGTGTCAGCGTGGAGGTGTCGATAAAGAATCGACGTTGAATCCACGAAGAGCGGACTTCAGCATCGAATTTATCGAGAACCTCTTCCACATCTTTGGAAGGAACGAGTTGGCGGGGATGGGGAGCTGTATCCATACGTAATCGAATGACTTCGGGAGTCGCATACAGGTGAACTAGAACTGTATCGTCGGGAAACTTTGGCTCATATTCCCGGATTTCGATATTGATTCCTGGATAGTAATACTTGGGGCCATAAACTTTCTCCTCGATATGAAAACCACCTAGCAGGATATGTTCGTATTTATGTAGAAGCAAAACGTGATAGGCAATTTGGAAGCGCTGGTAGCGCTCTTTAATGGCCGGTAGCAAATCGAGCATTGCTTGTTGCTCAGCAGGCGCGAGATGCATTCCGTCAGGGATTGTGAAATGGTCGTCCAGATGATGATTGATTCCACGTTCCTTGCCCCACTGATTAATCCGGTCAATCAGCGTGCTGACACCAGAGTACTCACAGCCCACCACAATGATACGCATATGCGTCTGATCGTGTAGAGTAGATTGAGAATGTCCAGCCTTATTCGGTGCGCTTAATCCTTGGTAGAGTAATCTTCTAGTTTGGGTTTGTGTTAGACTTAAGACAGATCGAAAAGTTTGACCCGCAAGTTGCTTCTCTGAATTGAAAAGTATCCGACTACCTAGAATTGTAATACAATCGCTATTTTGTGGATTTCATTAAGGTGATGCTTTAGTTAGTGTTTTTGGTAAGGATTTTTAACGCCTCTTTGTTTTAGCCCTGGTGACCTTGACGTGATTCCTTTTAACATCAAATTAACTGTTTAGGTGGTATGATTTTGAATCAAAAGTTCTGTTTTATCTGTCTAGTCATTCGAATGCCCTTAACCAAATTTATAAACCTTCCTTTCTAGGTGATCGTAATATGAAGATAAAATCCATCACTGTATCCGTTTTTGAAAAACTGGGCGAAACAGGTCGTTTTAACCTGGCCGAAATGGAGGAAGGATCCAGGCGCTATTGGTCCCGTTTAGAAAGTACACAAGCTCAAGGTGTTATACATGTTATGCATGTTACGACTGATGATGGTGTTGAGGGAATGTGCACGGTGGGTGATGCACGTTATCGCAAGATCTTGGAGAGCGATCTTGATCATCTCCGTCATCTTGCCGTAGGAGAGGATCCTCTTGATCGCGAAAGGCTGAACTCGAAATTGAGTTACGCGACACGCTTTATGTTTACCCGCCCAGGATGGTTTGGTGCATTTGATAATTGCCTTTGGGATATTGCTGGAAAGGTTTCCGGCATGTCGGTTTGCCGAATGCTGGGTAGAGCACGATCCGAGGCACCCGCTTACTACAATTACGGTGGTAAAGACAAGAAGGCTGCAATTGAAGACGCACATAAAGCCTTGGATATGGGCTTTTCTGCATTGAAGGACCACTTTTCTGGTCGCGGGCGTGAGAATGTCGCTTGGTCTGAAGCGGTGCGTAAAGCGATAGGCCCTAATGTTGAGCTCTTGCACGACGCCGCCGGGTGTACCTATACATTCGAAGAAGCTGTGCAGGTGGGAAGAGCCCTGGAGCAACTTGAGTTTCTTTGGTTTGAGGAACCCCTTCCGGATCGAGATATGATTCCCTTGCAACGGCTCTGTGCAGCTCTTGATATATCTGTCATGGCGTTGGAATCGATGATGCATGATATAAAATTGAGTGCTACTTGGTTAATCCAAGGTGCTACAGACCGGATTCGCGCTAATGCGCGACATGGTGTTACCTCTCTTTTGAAGCTCGCTCATATGGCTGAATTACACAATACCACTGTCGAACTAAACGGGCCAGGGGGTCTATTTGGGTTGGTACACTCACACATGATGTGTGCTATTGGGAATACGACCTACTACGAGTATTTCCCGTGCGGATCGCGAGATGAGGCAGGGAAGGAGATTGGATTGTTAAATCCACCTGTTCCCGTTAATGGGAACATTTCTCCGCCTGAAGGCCCAGGATGGGGCGCCGATTGGGATCGTTCCTATTTTGAGAAGATTCGGACAGCGGTGCTATAATTCGAACAAATAGTAATTAAACCACTAGCCAGCGGCCCATACGACACTGTTTGTCACCAATTGCTGCATCATTGCCCGCTTAAAGGTGGCGGGTCCATGTCCAAGGGTTGTATAGAACACCCGTCCCTCACCGTATTTTTGGGTCCAGGCCATGGGCTGGCTTGGGTTATCCTCCCATATTGCTGACGCCAATATATGAATCGAGGGATCCCAAGCGGACATGTAAATCTCGTCGTCAACCTCGAAATTCTGGATTCCAGAAGTAATCTCATGTTCGTGGTCCTCGATCTTGACTTCGAAAGTGAGTCCAGGTGGATGCCAATTAGCATGTCCACCCAACAAGGTGACAGCACGGGAAGGGACCTGCCAGGCAGCTCCATGTACACCAACAAGCCCACCACCTCCTGCAACATAGTCGAAGAGCCCGCGTTCTTGTTCGTGAGTCAGATCATTGCGATGCTCGATGTTGCCATCTTCATGGCGAACAACATTGGTGAACCCTGTGCCGAATACACAGACATCGTATCGGTTTAAATTTAGGAGGATGTTCTTGTCCTCGATCAATTCAGCCTTGATTTCAGCGTTTTGATTCAGGAAGTCTTGAATCACATGGGCGCTTTCGTTGAATCGATGATTTTGGCCGGATAAGACGATTACTTGCATGCAGTTTGTTTTCTTAGACTTTAACCAGATATTGGCGAATGGGATTAGATCATCTAAATGGAATTACACCTTTAATTAGTCAACGAGATACGCTTCCCTAGCGAGATGATGTGTTTCCACAGGGGATCGGAGATGAAACTATGAAAACCCACTTCGAGACAGCGACATCATAGATTAGAATATTTTAATCATTTGGTAATTATTGAAGTTATAACTCGCTGGGCACGACGTTGCGGTGCAATTCCCTCCCAAGGCTAGATGTCTAGCAATAATGTCTTATTAGCCCAGAGTTCTTTTAGTCGTCTGTCTCGACCGCATTTTCCCCGGTAGAATTTGTACTGCTTCGGGTTCTTTTTATAATAGTCTTGATGGTAGATTTCCGCTGGCCAGAATTTAGTAAGCTTAACAAGCTTTGTGGCGATCGGTTGTTTTAATATCCTAGCCACATAACTTTTGGAATCTTGTGCTAGTTTTTCCTCCTTTATGGAACCGTAAAATATTGCAGTCAGATAGGGACTACCCCTGTCGCAAAATTGGCCAAGCGAATCTAAGGGATCGATGTTTACCCAAAAAACCTCTAGGAGTTTTTTGAAACTAGCCTTCTCAGGATCGTATGTTACTTGAACGACTTCTAAGTGTGTTGTTTCCCCTGTTGAAACTTCCTTGTAGGTTGGATACTCTAGACTGCCTCCAGCATAACCCGTAGCCGTATCTATGACACCCTCTAACTTGTCAAAAGGGGATTCCATGCACCAGAAGCAGCCACCTGCAAATAGTGCAGTACGATTTTCCGCATGAGTGATGGTTGAAAGGAGGATAAGGACGGAAGGAAACAGTAAACAAGGTCGGTGCATGGAGAATACGAACTGAGTTGGTAATGTTTGGGAGGATCAGATCAATCTAGGATGTCTCTGTGGGTGATATCGGGTTCTTTTTGACCGATGTTTTCTTCTTTCATTGGGATGAAATCAAGAGCAACTCCGTTGATACAATAACGTAGCCCTGTAGGATTGGGACCATCCTTAAAAACGTGACCCAAGTGTCCTCCGCATCGGGAACAATGCACCTCCGTTCGTGTTGCCCAGAGCTTTCTGTCTACCTTCATTCCAATATGTCTGGAGTCGATTGGCGCGTGGTAGCTAGGCCATCCAGTTCCACTTTCGAATTTCGTTAGAGATGTAAATAAGGGAAGGTTGCATCCTGTACAGGTGTAGATTCCTGGACGTTTTTCGTTGAGAAGTTCGCTGGTGCCAGCCCTCTCAGTGCCTTCTTTACGAAGGACCTGGTACTCCTCGGAATTCAGTTCTTGCTGCCATTCGGCCTCCGATTTAACGATCGACTCGATGGGTGTATGGGTTTCTTTTTCAGCTTGCATATCTGTCATAAAAGTAAAGGCACAGGAAATCAACATCGGGTTAAAATAGGATTTCATGGCTTAGGCTCCATCGCTGGAAGGTAAATTCTTAAAGTAAAGCCCAACCTGGGTCCTACTCTCTAATGGGGAAAGACACTAAATTCGTAGATAACCCTTGTCTCAATCTTTAATGTGAGTAATCTACCCAAGAGCGTTCGGTATTAGAGAGCCTTCACCAAAGGCTATTGAAAAATCTGGTCGATCTTTCTCTTTTATTTTGGCGCGACCATCCATGTAGCAGACACTGAAAGCACGACGAGGTTCTTTTGTAGAGTTAACCTCGGAGCTGTGTAACAAAAAATTGTGCAATAGAAATCCTTCACCAGCTTTACATTCTAGCATTTCCTCAGAATAGAGGGGGAGGACTTCATTAATCTGTTCTTGGTTAAGAAAGACGGTAGAATTATTTTTCTCGAACTGGCGATGTGAGCCAGGTAGGACTTTAACGCAGCCGTTCTCTACTTTTGAATCATCTAATGCCATCCAAACGGTGATAAAAGGAGGTCGGTCAACATGTGGGAAGTTATCCTGGTGCCAGGGTAGCACAGTCCCTTTCTCAGCAGGTTTGTTCATAAACATGGCTCGAAAAATCGAGAAAGGAATACCTTTACCATAGGCTCGTTCGCAAATATCCAAAAACATAGGCTTTTGAAGGTAACTGAGGAAAAGGGGATCAAATTCAAGTCCTTGTATCTTTCGATAAGTCAGCGTAGCTCCTTTATGACCAAGTGTTTGCTTTGGCATATCCTTGTAATCGCCAGTTTTTGAATCCAGCTGCATCATGATGAGGTCGTAGGGAACCTGAGCTGTTCCCATCATGATTTCATTTATTCGCACTCTCAGTTTGTGTAGTTCATCATCGCCTACAACCTTACCAAGACGGACAAATCCTCGTTTCTTGAAGGTTTCCCACTCTTCTCCAGTTAGATTCTGTCGCATTTTAGAAGCTCATACTGACAATTACATAGTATGCATCGGACGGTTGATGCTTCAACAAAATTTGACGGTCTGAAAGATAAAGTTGGCCCCAATTGTATGTTTTATAAATGTTCGATCAGATTTGAGGAGAAAATAAAATAGTAGGGTGGGTTGAGGCCTCATGCTTGATTGATCTGATTGGATTCTATTTATCAATAGCCTATGCTAAATTCAAACTTCATTTGCGGAAACTATACATTACAAATTATTACCCGCATATTATAGGATTTGGCCGATCACTGTAACCACCTGGCAGGTAGGGGAATCTCTCCTCCAAGTGTTCCGCGAGTTCGACTCCAAATCCAGGCTTCTTAGGCAGGTCCATATAGCCATTCACGACATCTAGGGGTTCCTTGAAGATTTCTGTTCGAAGTGGATCAAAGGTTTCGAATCGTTCAAGCATTAGTGCATTGGGACTGGCGGCGACAAGAGCAGCATTAGCCAAGGTGCAGCTCCCATCACCCCAATTATGGGGGCAAAAAGGTTTCCCTTTAAGGGCGGCCATACGAACGACTCGCCAGGCTTCCAATAGTCCGATTCGGCCGGCATCTGGCTGAAGCATATCGTAGGCACCGCGGTCGAACCACTCTTTCAACTCATGAGGATCGATCAATCCTTCTCCACCCGAAATCATAACCGTAGGCAGTTCTTCCTGAAGACGAAGGTGCTGTTCGAATGAGTCTTTTCTATCACGCACCATGGGTTCTTCAAACCATGTAAAGTCTAAGTCTTCCAAAACTGGAGCAAGTTGGAGGGCTTCCTCAAGAGACCAGGGCCTTAGTTCTAGGGCGAGATCAAAATTGGGACCAACTGCTTCTCTGACTTTAACGAGGTAGGGAATAAATTTGTCAACTGTTATACCGCTATATTCCCAATAGGTTCCCGGTCTGAATTTGTAAGCAGTAAACCCTTGTTCTTTAATCGCGCTTGCCTCTTCGATCAGCTGATCGGGACGGTCGTACCAAGCGTACTTTACTCCGGCGCTGGCATAAACTCGGAGGTGGGTGTTCGGTTCTGCATCAACAGCGAGCAAGTCATAAACCGGGCGACCGCTTGCTTTTCCAACAATGTCGAACATTGCGGCCTCGACTCCAGCCCAGGCAGAACGCCCCACATTCGTTCCTCCACCCCAAGCGAGCTTGTGAACATCAAATGGATTTTTTCCGACTAATACTGGTTTTACTGTTTCTTCGAGAAACGTTTTGATCGGTAAGCAGCAACCGGAACCGCTATAGCGGCTCGAACCACCAATACCCACGATTCCTTGATCGGTGAATATTTCGACTATAATGGAATCCGACTTCCACCAAATCCCTTTACCAACCAAAAGTTGTTCCTCAGGTGGATATTCGACAGAGAGAAGGGTGACTTTCAGATCGGTAATCTTAATATTCTGTCTCTCGATTCCCTCAAGAGGATGGTGGCGATTTCTCGAGAGTGCTTCGGAATTCATGGTTCTAAAGGAAGTTTCTAGTGATGGTTCGTAGTTAGCTACCCAATGCTTAGTCTGTAGATAAACACATTAATATAGCTCTATTGTGAATGCAAGAAAGGAGATGATTGGGTTTGGGAACAGCTGATTATTAGACGTCAAAATATTCTTTTTGATTGTTACTATAAGATTATAAGATTGGTTTACAGTTCGGGTGGAAGAATATTCATATTCAGACATAGTTTAAATTCCTTAATTTTGATCCAATGGGTTAATTTCGGTGGATTTTTTCTCGAGAAATTCTTAGTAATGGATTTTTAATGAGTAGGGGTTATCATTGTGAAATATTAGCGAAAGGAATTTCATGTCAAAGGACATTAAGATTACACGAATCGCAGTTACTCAGTTTAGCCATGAATTTGAAAATCTGAGCCTAGAGTCACGGTATGGATTTGATCTAGTTTACAAGGCGGGTGCAACCTTGTCCCAAAAAGGGAGTATTCTAACCATTGAAACCAGTGCTGGTGTTAGTGGCCAGACCCTTGGAGGGATTGATGACAGGACTGCGCGCTATTTGCTAGGACGGAATCCGTTAGACCGTGAGATTATATGGCATGATCTCAAACGTTCTAATAGAGTGTCGACCGGTGCGCCACCAGGAGAAGTCGATATTGCTCTTTGGGATTTTGCTGGAAAGTTATACGGTGCTCCCGTCTACGAGCTCCTCGGAGGAGGTTGGCGCAAAAAACTTCCCGCATATGCCTCAACCTATCATGGTGATGAGAATGGAGGCCTAACAACTCCAGGAGATTTTGCCCAATTTGCCAAGTACTGTAAAGACGAGTATGGATACCCCGCTTTTAAAATTCATGGTTGGGTCAATGGTCCTATTGACCGGGAAATTGATGCGGTATTGGCTATACGGGAAGCCGTAGGAGAAAAAATGGACCTTTTGCTGGATCCCGCAGGAGCTTTTCAGACCTTTGAGGATGTTCTTAAAGTGGGGCGTGCTGTTGATGAGGCTCGTTATATGTGGTATGAGGATCCTTTTAGAGGGGGTGGATTCTCACGTTTCGCACACGCAAAACTCCGGGAACTAATCAAGACTCCTATGTTAATGGGAGAGCATGTCCGAGGACTAGAGGCGAAGGCTGACACTATATATACCGGAGCTACCGATTTTGTACGCGCCAACGCCAATGCCGACGGAGGGATAACGGGTGTAATGAAGCTTGCCTCACTGGCCGAAGCTCATGGTTTGGATGTTGAGTTGCATGGGGGCTCCTTAGCACATCGACATGTAATGTCGACCCTGCGCAATGCCAATTACTATGAGCTCGGGCTTGTACATCCGAAGATTCCAAACACAAAACCGCCAATTTATAACGAACGGCGGTGGCTTGATGAGCTCGATTCAGTCGATGAGAATGGTTGTGTCGAAGTGCCTGAAGGCCCTGGATTAGGGGTCCAGCTTGATTGGGACTATATTAAGGCTAACCAGACAGGAGAGGGTGTGTACGAGTGAGATTAACCGGGTTTTAAGTGTCTAGATGGTCAAGATCCTACGGGATCTCTTAGACAGGATGCTATGCTCACTTATATGACTGCGAATTTTTGTGAGGTTTCCATTGGAATCCTTGAGGATCTTAAGGGTTCCAATCCGAATCGATTTATACAGTCTTATTTCCCGAGGGGGTAAGCTTTTAGTCCTTGTGGATGTTCAAAAACCGAGGAAGTTCTTTGTCGATCGGTACATCGTGTCTTGACTGATTTTGATTTGATCCCTCAATTGTCGGCGGTAGTGCTAGAAAGAAAGGATATATGCAGGTAGAAGTTGAAAGATTATTTCGGGCACCGTATTCGGTACCCAATGGATTGCAGGTGGTAGATGAAGGAATATGGATTGCTGACCAGATCACAGGCCGTGTTGCTTTAATGGAGATAGAGAGTGTCGATCCAGACTACGGAACGACAAAGTTTATTCGGGATATTCCTTCTGAATCGTCCAATACCAGTGGGATGGCATTCGGAGGAGGCTTCCTCTGGCTTGCGGCGAATGGGGATGGTTCAAGATGGCGGCCGGTTCGTGAAACGGATCCCAAAAGTGGAACGTCTGAAATTTTTAAGATTGATCCGAAGAATGGAAACACGGTGAACCGCTATTTGGTTCCTGGTGGCGGTGGGGTCCATGGGTTTGAATACGATCATGTAGAGGAGGATGTGGTTTGGGTAACACATCCGGGACGAAAGGAGATGAGTAAGGTCCGTTTGCCGGATTGGACGGTTGAGCGAGTCTATAAGCTACCTCGAGAAAGGGCACATGGCGTCGTTCGTATGGAAGATGGAATTTGGGTGACTTTTACCTCGGATAGGGTGATTGTGATGTTAGATCTGGACTCAGGTGAAGAGCTTGACTGCATTGAGGTCCCCGAGCCGCATCCGCAACCGCATGGATTGTCTCTATACGGGGAGGGTTTTATCTACTGCGATGCTAGTTCTGGATGGGTGGCAAAGATTAACATGATGCTCTAAATAAGACTTCAAATAACGTCTCCTATAAAGTAAACAATAGTCTAAGTTTCCTATAGGGACTATTAGGAATAGATTTTCGAATTAAAGGAAAACTAAAATTTAGTTGTAATCGATTCGTGATGAAATGTGTAATTCCTAGTTTATGCAGGATCCGGTTCCTCCTAAATTTTAGATGTGATGTATCAAATTTCATCCGAGGATAAGCTATGCCAAAAGATAAGATTAGAATTGGTGTCATAGGAGCTGGCGGAATTTTCCGTACCCGTCACTTCCCTGGCCTGGCCAAGGTTAAAGACGCTGAGGTTGTTGCAATCTGCAATCGATCAGTTGCGAGTGGCCGAAAAATTTCAAAGGAATTTGGGATCGAACCCGATCTCATGACCGATCCTTATGCCCTAATCGCACGCGATGACATTGATGCAGTGATGATTGGGACTTGGCCCTATAAGCACTGCGAGTATGTATTAAAGTCACTCGATGCTGGTAAACATACTTGGGTCCAGGCACGGATGGCTATGAATTTGAGAGAAGCCCGTGAGATGTACTCTAAGTCAGAGGAAACCGGTCTTGCTGCTCAGATTTGTCAACCCCCTCATGCTATGAAAGGCGACTACTACATGCGTCGTCTGATAGCTGATGGTTATGTTGGTGATATCACGAATATCGTTATTCGGTCCATGACTCCAGCCCTACTCAATCCAAGAACTCCACTGCATTGGCGACAAATCAGCCAATTATCTGGTCTAAATACGATGAGCGTCGGTATGCTTTATGAGTTTGTTAATCGGTGGTGTGGAGACACTTCCTCTCTGACTGCCCAAGCTGTTACATTCACGAAACAACGTCCGGTCGGCCGAGAGAAAATGGGAGATGTTGATCGGCCTGACACGGTCAATATTCTTGCTGTCATGGAAAGTGGGGCGACTGCCGTCTACATGTTCTCGGGCGCTGCTCATCATGCGCCGAGTGAACGTATCGAGATCTATGGGAATGCAGGTACTTTGGTTTACGAAACAGCCGTTAACCTCAATGACCAACGCATCCTCGGTGCCAAAGGAACGGGAAAAGAGCTTAAAGAACTTTCTGTTCCTCGAAAAGACGCTTGCAGGTGGACCGTTGAGTCGGACTTTATCAATTCCATCAAGACCGGTGAGCTTGCCGAATCGACCTTTTATCAGGGTGTCAAGTACATGGAATTCACCGAGGCTGTTTTTCGTTCGGTGGAACGCGGTCAGACCGTGAATTTTCCAGTTGTCGACTAAAGAATAACTTGCAGGATTCAGATCTAGTGTTCGAAAGATACGATGCTGGTGTGTGCCCTCGTTCCACTAACAGGAGTGTCTCCTTCACCTCAAAGAAAATATAGAGAATTGAAGAGTAAGGTTCTTTCAGACAACTAATCTTTGATTTTGATATTCCATAATTCTTTTATCTTCTGGAATGGGAGCAATTGTAGCCTTAGAATCGCGGTTAAAAGAACCTGGTAAAGGGAGGGAATAACGATGGAGCAAACTGCAAGGCCCATAAGTATAGAGGATGAAAGTTTCTTTCACCGCGAGGGCTATTTGGTTATTCCCAGCTTTTTAAATACAGAGTTCAACTCTTGTTTGCGAGCAGACGTTGACCAGCTGATGATAGACCGGGCAGATGGAAGTGAACGCCTACTGGTTGCCTATCCTGATCTCGGATTACTTACTTCCCATCCAGCTTTGACAGATATTCTCCAGATATTAATGGGCCCACGTTTTGCCATGCATCACATTCACGCGGTACGCCAGGACGCCGGAGCTCAGGGTGTGTATTGGCATCAGGACTATGAACAGTTGCCCCAAACGAATCGATCTCATTTGATGGTGCATGTGTTTTACTACCTCAATGGTCTTAATGGCGAAGTTGGTGATTTATTGGTCCTACCGCGTTCGCAGGATCGAATTGTGGCTAGGGATGCAATGATGTCTTTTGGCACCGAGGATCTTCCCGGTTCGTTGTGTTTTGACGATTTATCTCCTGGTAGTGCCGTTATTGTGCATTCGGCCCTTTGGCATGCTCGTCGCCCCAAGCCAGGTGGAGAGAACGAGTCTCGCTATTTCATCGATGTTTCCTATTGCCAAAATGGTGTTCTGTGGCCCAGTTACGGAAAGAGGCAGGCGGAGATTAACCGGACCGCCTTAGCCCAAGGGTTGGGACGTAATGGTCGTTACGATTTCCTCTATGATAGCAGCCAGTTCTTTGACCAAGATGCTTTAACTGAGGATTTCGATCAAACTAACAAAGGAAGCATCGTTCTGCAAATGAAGGGAATATCTATGGGGGATCAGGGTTGATATAGGCTATCTTCCGATTGCTTCTTAAATTATTCCCATATTCAGGCTTACCAACTACCATATATGATTCTCCCTGAATTTGTTTTCGGAATTCGGGTGGAAAACAACCTGAGACTGAATAGTCGTTCGTAACATAAAAGTCTTTGGAAACTTGATTCTGGATTCCTTAGTAGTAATCTCTCAATTTCAGAGTACTTTAGAGTCACATGTCTTCAAGGGCCCAATTGACCATTCTGTTTAGTGCTTTGATTATGGCTATTGCAATGGGAGTGAGACAGTCCTTGGGATTGTTTCTCCAGCCCATAGCTGACACTCTTTCATCTAGCCGCGAAACTTTCAGTTTCGCATTGGCGATTCAAAATATCCTGTTAGGTATTCCATTGGCAGGAATACTTGCGGATCGAATTGGAGCACGAATGGTTGTTGGCGTCGGATCGATCCTATACGCTATAGGGTTTGCGATTCTTGCACTTGTTCCTTCTTTAGCCAGTCTCTATACAGGGCTGGGAGGTTTACTTGGTTTCGCTCTTAGTGCGACATCCTATGTTGTTGTATTGGGAGCGGTAGCCCAGGTTATCCCACCTGAACGCCGTGGAACTGCATTTGGGATTGTTACTGCATCTGGCTCATTTGGGACCTTTACCGTGGTGCCGGGTTTACAGTGGCTCCTAAGCGAATTTGATTGGCAAACAACTTTTCTTTATGCCTCTTTGGCAGTTGGGACTATTGCCCTTTTCGCCCTAGGATTACCTTCTAAGTCATGGAAGCATCCGGTTTCTGTAGGAGTTGCGAATCAGGAGAGCTTTGCAAGAGTTTTATCTAAAGCGTTCAAACACCAAGGGTATTTGTTGCTCAATTGTGGATTCCTAGTTTGCGGTTTCCACGTTGCCTTCATTGCTACCCATTTGCCTTCATTTATGGCGGGTTATGGTCTTTCTGATATGATTGGGGCAACGGCTCTATCATTGATTGGATTCTTTAATATGATTGGTTGTTTTCTTTTTGGACGGTTGGGTGACCGTCACCCCAAAAAATATCTCCTGAGCTTTCTTTATCTATCGAGGGCCATTGTTATTTGCTTCTTTTTGATCGTCCCTGTCACCGGCGTTACAGCCCTAATCTTCGCATCTGTAATTGGGTTCCTTTGGCTGGCTACGGTCCCGTTAACAAGCGGAATTGTCGCTCAGATATTTGGAACCGGGCATCTCTCTTCACTTTATGGAATCGTATTCCTTTCCCACCAGATTGGCAGTTTTTTCGGTGTTTGGCTCGGAGGGCGGATTTACGACCAGACTGGATCCTATAATTCTGTCTGGATTGGTGCCATCATATTGGGTGTCGTCGCTACGTTACTTCATTTGCCAATCCAAGAAACCTCTCTTCCTCGTTCAACATCCAACGCTTAGGATCTTGGGCTGCGTCTTATAGGATTGTCAGTGGAAACCAATGAATCCTCGAATATTCTGACGTGAATTTCCTGTTTAGAGTGGGATTAGTATAGAATTGGGCTCATAAGTCTTCCGTTGTTTGGGAGATGCGGGGCGCATTGAATTTTCCAAGTAGTGTTTGAATTTAGATTGTTGATAAATTTAGAGAACAGAGCCATTCAAGGTTTATTGTGGACTATTCTGAATATTTGGTGAGATTTTCAATCGGTGACTGATTCAAAAGGCTATATATCGGAAGTCCCGCATTCCAAATTCGGTGATACGCTCGAGGAGCAGGAAGAACAACTGCGGTCAAACCCCCTGCTGCAAAGCTTTCTTTCTTCCCGAAAAAAGCATGCAAATGATCCTGTTAGGCCGCGCTATCATTACTGTAATCCCGAGGGTCGCCTTAATGATCCTAACGGACTTTGTTTTTGGCAAAACCGTTGGCATATGTTCTATCAGACTTTTCCTCCAGAGGATCCCCGTCCTCACTGGGGACATGTAGTTAGCGATGATTTAATCCATTGGCGCGATCTGCCTCATGCTCTTTATCCTAATCCAGAGGATGGCTGTTGGTCAGGTGCGTCATTAGTGGAGGAGGATCGGGTCCTTGCTCACTATTACGGCCATCCCAGGGGAAACATGACAGCGATCAGCCGTGATCCACTATTGTTAAATTGGGAGAAACTAGGCGAAATTATCCCTGTCCCAGAAGTTTGGGCAGGTTATCGTATTTATGATCCTTGTATATGGAAGAAGGATGGTTTTTATTATTCTTTATCGGGTGGTCGCCTTCCCAGTGGTCCTGGTGGAAGAGCGCGCCCAGCAAACTTTCTTTTTCGGTCCTCCGACCTCAAAAGGTGGGAATACCTACATCCTTTCGTTGAAGATGATCTATTTTCTGAGAACGGTGATGATGGGGCTTGTCCATACTTCTGGCCTATTGGCAACAAGCACATGTTGCTTTTCTTTAGTCATATGCGAGGAGGGCGATATATCATCGGTGATTACGATAAAGGTCGTGATAAGCTGATTGCCACCGACTACGGGCGTTTCAATTTCGGTGCTGCCTTGCCTGGTGGTGTCCATGCTCCATCGGCAGTACCAGATGGGGAGGGAGGCCTCATCGTCATTTTCAATGTAAACTGGGCGCTCCCATCAACGGGGTGGAGCGATGAGCATCGCGCCTCTTTCTTTTTCGGATGTTGGGCAGGCCAACAGATAATGAGCCTTCCGAGGCGACTAAATCTAACAAATGAAAATGAACTTACGATCACACCCGCCGGTGATATTGAGTCACTGCGTGGCGATAATGTTCAGTTGGTTGACCGGGAGATCCCTAGCAACCAAGAGATGATCCTTTCCGAAATCGCTGGTAGTTCCTTTGAGATCAAGGTGGAAATTGACACCCAAGATTCACCTATGGTTGCTTTGGATGTTCTTCGGGCGCCAGACAAACAGGAGTACACCCGTATAGCATTCTACCGTAACAGAGGGTTGAAACCCGTCCTTCCTGGTATGGGTTCGAGCACCCCAGCAGATGGCGTTGGAGTTCATAGTTTGATCTCTATTGATTCCTCTTGCTCCTCAATTTTACTCGAGGCTCGATCAAGACCACCTGAAACAGCTCCTGTTTTTTTGAAGCCAGATGAATTTCTTAAATTGCGCGTGTTTGTGGACCGAAGTATCGTTGAAGTCTTTGTTAATGATAAACAGTGCATTGCGGTTCGTGTCTACCCTGGACGTGAGGATAGTACTGGTGTTTCTATTCTTTCCCAGGGTCAAGGATCGCGAATTATATCTCTGGACGCTTGGCAGATGAAAAGTATCTACGATAGACCGTAGGATGTTATATGCTTCAATGATGCTTTGGGGGACAACGAGCATTCTCACTTGAGGTACGTTTTCTAGGACGACCGGTTAAACCTCGTTTTAAAGCCAAGATGAGATCTAACGGACCTGATTATATGTTAACCTTGGGTTGAATAGAGGCAGCCTAGGAGGGTGGAAAGCGAAGCAGTAGAGTTGATGGGTTTTTCGACTATTCGAAGCCCTTTATTCCTTGATCGATTGCTTCACACAACTGCATGGTTTTAACGAGGTCTTTGAGCCCACTCCACGGTTCTTTATCCTTGCGTATGCATTCTACGAAGTGGCGGGTTTCGTTGAAGTCCCGGCCGCCTACGGAATCCAGGTCGAGTTGTATCTCAAGGGGGCTTCCGGATTCGTAAAGTTCAGTTTTACGGATACTGTTTGTTAGATCCAGGTAAGCCGAAAAGGAATCGGCATGAACTTCGATCCTTTGGATACGGGAACCGACAGTGTAGTGGCTCATCATAACGGCATTGCATTCATTTGTGAAATGGATGATTGCATTATAGTGAAAACTTCCCGGGTGGTTTCCCTTCCGGGAATATGCGAAGACTTCGTCGAAATCTGCTGGTTCTTCGAGAGATGGGCCTGCAAGCCAACGGATTAGATCCACATGATGTATGGCATCGCAAATTATTGGACTGGGTATAGCATCTTCGGATCCATAAGCAAAAAGGGGAATTAATCCCTTGTTGTAAGTGGCTGATACATGAACGGCGCCACCGTGTTCCAGGATGAGGTTCTTGACCGCAAGAACTTCGGGATAGTAGCGGCGATTGACAGAGACAATCGTCTTCCCATTACTTTTTTCAGAAGAAGCCAGCATTCGCTCAGCTTCCTGAGAAGACATGCCCACTGGTTTTTCGATAGAGGTATGGAGATCGCGTTCTAGACAGTCTAGGACTATCTCAGTTAGATGAGCAGGCATTGTTTCTACGTAGACGACATCGAGCTGGCAGACGTCGAGCATTTCCCTGTAGTTACTAAAAACTTGTTCTGGAGCGTATTCCTTCCGAGCCTCCTCGAGACGATCGGGATTAATCTCAGCTACTGCGGCTAGCATCATTTCAGGCTCCTGATGGATCATGTCTAAATGGGATCGAGCATGTTGCCCGGCTCCGATCACTGCTACTCGTAAGGGATCCATTAATTATTTCTAAACGAGAAAATGGAAAAGTCAAACATGCCAGGCTACTTGGAATTCAACAGATTCAACGTAGAGTATCTCTAAATATCTGAACACCAACCTGATATTATTTTTGTTTCATGTTTTGCAGGATTTACAGAAGTTATCTCAAGGGTTTCAGAACACACTATTTAGCCCGATGTTCTTTTAGTAGTTTCGGATTTAGGACTGTGCCTATTCCAGGCTGATTGGAAAGGTGGTAATGGGAATTAGTGATGTGTTCCGGAGGGTCGATCAACTCGGAACGCCATGTGTTCAGGCCCCATGGATATTCCAATACTAAGAAGCCGGTGTGTGCCGCCATGACCTGAGCACTGGCTGCTAGTGTTACGGGCCCGAAGGGACCGTGGGGAGCCACTCGAATACCGCAGCTCTCGGCCATTGTCGATACTTTGTGAAGTTCACCAATCCCTCCAACGATTCCCACATCGGGCATTGCGATATGAAAGATCTCCCTTTGGAAAGCTGGCCAGAATCCCTGGATGAATTCGTAACGCTCACCTCCAGCGAGAGGAACTGCACAACGCTCTTTGACTTTCAAATATCCCTCCCAATCATCATTCGCCACAGGTTCTTCAAACCAGTAGAGGCCCACATCATTCAAGTCTTCGATTATGGCCAGAGCTGCTTGTGGAGTAAAGAGGCCGTAACAGTCCAGCATGATTTCAATATCGGGACCTACGGCAGCTCGTACGGAACGCACACATTGTAGGGATTCTTCCAGATGTTCTGTTGTTTCTATGGGACCCGGTCCTACGAATGGGGCGAGTTTAACAGCGCTAAATCCATCTGCAACTGCACCCTTAGCGCTCTTAGCAAAGGCCTCTGGGGTCAATCGATGGGTGGCCCGGGTGATGTTAGCATAGAGTCGGATAGTATCGTGATTGCTTCCACCAAAGAGTGTATGGAGCGGAACCTGCAACGACCGGGCAAGGATATCCCATAGACATTGTTCAATTGCGCTGAGAGAGCGTACTTCAACGAGTCCAAGTGTGTCTTTTTTTAGGTCTGAAATGATTGTATTGATAATTCGAGGATCACGGCCTCGAAGATTGTCTCCCATCTGCTTCAGTGTTGCTACGCATGCTGCGCGAGGGGCAGATGGATTCAGCTCTCCCAGACCAGTGATATTGCTATCTGTATGAATAAGTACGAATACCCAGGTCTCATAATTGTTTACCGTTACCGTTTCTAGTTCCAGATGTGTTATTTTCATATGGATGTTGTTTGAGATTATCGAATCCCAAAATACTTCTGTTCAAGGACGGGATAGCAGATTTTGTCTTCTTGTTTCTAAAGAAAACTTTAGACATATTTAGGGATTTCTAAGAGGTGAAAAAATTACGATACAATCTGGGATTCCTATTGGCAAGTTAACCGAAACATTCAGTCTACTAGGTATGAGTGACTTATGGAAAAAATCCCGCGGATATTATCCCGGTGATTGGGTTAGACCTAGAAGCAATGGAGGTTCATGGCGTCCTCTGGTCGATTGGACGGAGGTGTTTCCAGGGCACCGATCGGTCGATCGGAAAGGGCAGTTTAATCTCTACGACGCACCCGTCGACGTTCGTCTTGCCATTGAAGAAGCCGAAGGGTCTGAACCTCTCGAATTCGATGGGCAGGTTGATGATTTGGGAAATTCAGTTAAAGTTTGGAAATCTAAAGGAGGTTACCATCTACTATATTATGAGGATGGGCGAGTTGCTTACGCTTCAAGTGAAGATGCGTTTCATTGGAGGAGACCTTCATTGGGTATTGTTGAGAAAAACGGTAGTACCGAAAACAATCTAGTAACCGAAGTGGGTGGGGATGCTTTGAAATGCGTTTTTGAGGATCCAACTGCGCCCCCAAATGAACGCTTTAAGGGTATGGGGTGTGAGGGTGCATTACTTAATTCTGCGACTTGGGAGGTGGCAAATGAAGGGGAGGATATCGACGACGAGCTGATTGAGCAATGGTGGGCAGATCAGGAGTATCTTGGGCCCTCATTTAAGGGACCTAGATTAGTTCTGAAAGGGAGAGTGATTGGATGGACCTCTCCGGATCGGATTCACTGGAGACGGTGCGATCAGATTCTCGCTAACTTTCCGATGGATGGTGGTCTTTCTATTAGTTATGATGAATCCTCTGGCTTTTTCTACGGTTATTGTCGCCTACAGGGGGTTCCACAGGAGCAGTTCGACCTAATGGGTAAAGGCAAATGGGAGAGCGAGATTTTCCATCGAGCAATTGGCCTGACCCAAACTAGGGATTTCCTCAACTGGTCGGCTCCTAAGCTTGTCCTTTTTCCTGACGGACAGGATCCTCCTGATACTTCCTTTTATGGGGGTGACTATTTTTCCCATCCGGGTCTTGATGATCTCCACTGCATGTTAGTACAGGTTTACCACCACATAACAGATCATATGGATAGCCAGATTGCTTTTAGTCGAGATGGTGTGATTTGGCAGCGACCAGAGCGTAGGGCCATTATTCCAGCTGGTGTGGCAGGATCTAATGGACCGTCTATGGTGTATTCTTGGGGTAGTGGAATCGTTGAACTTCCGGATGGATTATGGGGTTCTCTATTCGGTGCCCACAATAAATTGCACAACGAGCCTCGTTTAGATGGGGCAAATTCATGTTCGTTGAGATGGGCGCGTTGGAAGCCCTTTCGGTTTTGCGGTATCGAATCCAAGGCCGAGGGCCGTTTTACCATTGCTACAATAAAGCGCACGGCTGACGAACTTAGATTAAATTACCACTGTAAGCCAGGCGGTTGGATTGAAGTTGAGATACTTCGCCAGATTCCTTCTCGGGTTCATCCAGATGTCGACCCGGTTCCCGGATTTACATTCACGGATAGTGACCGTCTCACAGGTGACTCTATAGACAGTGTCGTTACTTGGGGCGACAGGAGCGATCTATCAGAAGTCGGAGAGATGCTTGCGGTCCGCCTGAAAATGTTTCAAGCTAAAATTTTTGCTTACCAAATATAGTTGGTTAGAAGAATTAATTTAGCATCACCAAATGAAAATCCTTCTTCGCCAGTGTGATTTATCCGACGAGTACCTCCACTTTGTTGCTCAGATAGGGGCTGATGGGATCGATATTCATAATGCGGAGAGCATTCCTGGCTTCATCGAACAGGGCTATCCTGACGAGAAAGCGTTGCGCAGAATTAAGGAGCGAATAAATGGATTTGGTCTAGGTCTTTACCGGATTGCTCCACAGGACGAGCCGCTAGATTTTATGCTGGGGAATCCAGGAGGTGAAAAAGATATAGAGGACTTGAAAAGGACCATAGAAATTATGGGACGGCTCGAAATTCCTTTTCTCTCTACGCCCTTTCATTTTGATCATCCAGGTCATTGTGGAGCTGTGAAGTTCACTCATCGTTGTGGTTACCAAATGGGCGGGTTCAGTGTTGATAAAATGAACGCTAGCAGAACCGAAAAACCTTGGGAATTTAGGGTTACAATCGAAGAGCATTGGGAACGATCTCTCGAGCTCTTGCGAGCGCTAGTTCCCGTGGCGGAAGAAAACAACGTAAAACTGATAACCCATCCAGGCGACCCTCCGTTATCCAATGCTTACGTATCCCCACAGCGCTGGACCGACTTGATGTATCAGGTTCCAAGCACCCATAATGGTCTTCTATATTGCGTTGGCACACGCTATGAGTCAGGTGTGAACATTTGTGACGATATCCGGAGGTATGGGAGGAAGGGTCAGATATTTCACACTCATATTCGAAATGTAAGAGGACAAATCCCTACTCACGGAGGTTACCAGGAGGTTTCCATTGATGACGGGGATATCGATCTGTTCGCTGTTCTGAAGACCCTTCGTGAAGTGGGATTTGATGGCGGCCTCCAACTCGATCATATGCCTGATTATGCCTACGACGATCAACACCGTAAAATCGCTTGGGCACAAGCTGTTGGCTATGTCCAGGCTCTTTTGGCTGCGTTATATTGAGGTGTTTTCAGTAAGGATCGTAGGTTTTTAGATTACAGAGTTTCTTCGGGAACGGCCCAATTATTAACTGTGCATTGAAGGGTGAAACGAATTGTGAAGAGGGAAACTGCTAGGCAGATTGATTCTCTTAAGGTGGTTTTTGAGGGCGTAAGAGATTATGTTGCCACTGAACGCGAAACTAAACCTCTACGACTTTATGTAGAATGCACTGAAGGTTTAATCTCAGGCTCCGATATCCGTGTGGTTATATCCACCTTCCATTCTCTTACCCCTGATTGGCTATTTGAGGGCGTGTCAATAGAGGACGGGGAAGGTAAGTTAGTTCTTGGGCATGGCCTTCCAGTTGCCTGGCACGAGAAGGTACAAGGTGGGGTGGCACCGGCTGGAGGCGGGCTTGTTGGTAGACCACTAGGAGAAATATTTTTATGTACCGTTCAGGTGACTCGGACTGTTTCTTCTGGCTCGCGACTTGTATTTTTATTTCATGCCAATAGTTGCAATCACGCTGATGTGGAGGGGTCCCTTCAAGTAAAAGTAAGAACGCCCGAATCCTATGACTTCGAGTTGGTCGGGGCCTCATTACTCCTAAAGAATCATCCAGGTAAGGCCTCCCGTCTTGAGGCACGAATAACCGCTACTCCAGATAAAGAAGGGAACCATCGACTTGTTGTCTTTGCCACTGATGACAATTTAAATCCAATTTCAGATTTCCAAGGGGATCTTACTATAAATTCTAACAACCCAGTATCGAGTTTGCCTTCAGCTATCGTAACTGGAAACGACGGACGTGCGGTAGTTGAGGGAATTAAAGTCGATGGGGCTAAGCCTGTCCGTATAACGGTTAAAGAACAAAAGAGTGGCATGAAAGCTAAAACAGGGCCCGTGTCGACCTCTCTCGGCACTAACCGCAAACATTTTTTCGGAGCAATGCATTTTCATACTCGTCTTTCGGTAGACGGCGACCGAGATCCTCGGGCCGCCTACGCGTATGCACGGGATTATCTCAATCTTGATGTCGTCGCTATGACCGATCATGCCCCAATCGGTCCCGCTTGGGACGAATGTCTCGCAACCAATGAAGAGTTCTACGAACCGGGACGGTTTGTAACCATTCCCGCTTGGGAGAGTTCAAATGCATATGGACATGCGAATATTTATTTAAGAGCGCCTGATTCTGAGGGTGGAACTTGGTTGTGGAATCCAGATGTGTGTCCTTCGGATGTTAGTTTTCCAGACGACGTTGTTGTTGTGCCTCATCACCCTAACACTGGTGAATTGATTGAGCAGGGAACTCACCGTAAGTTATTGAGTAAAGGAATCTTTTGGTCAAAATATGACTGGTCTATACGCAATCCCAGGGTGGGGTTGGTCGAAATAGTCCAGCAGCGAGGTAATTTTGAAGCCGATTCTCTCGATGATTATTGGGGAATCAATATGGGCGGGCAGAGAGCTTCTGTCCAGGATGCGTTGATACGCGGGTGGAGGCTTGGATTCGTTGCTGGTACCGACAATCACCAAGGCTATCCAACCCAGGGGAGAGATGGACAATACGTTGGAATGACATGCTACCGCGCTTCAGAATTAACCCGAGATGCTATTTGGTGTGCCTTAGATCAACGCAGGACCTACGCTACTTCCGGGGTGCCTATCGTTTGTGATTTCTCCGTTAATGGAAACCCATCAGGAGGTGAGGGATATCTAAGTGAGGGTAGCCCAGTCTTTTTTTCTGCTAGTATTCACGGAACGGCCTCTATCGAAAGGGTCGAGATTATGTCCATGGGAAAACTGGTTTGGCAGCTAAAACCAAATACCATTGATGTTGAGATTGATGAAGAGGAATTACCGGCACTGAAAACAGATTGGGCATACTACTACCTTCGACTTCGTCAAGAGGATGGACATCGAGCATGGCTCAGCCCAGTCTGGTTAGAGAGACGTTGAATTTAGGGTTTAGGACGTATTAGCTGGCTCCAGTTATTAGGTTGCTATGTGGTATTTGTCATCTCCAGGAGCTGGGTCTATTCTGAAGCAAGGCAAAAAACAGGCCAGGTAATCGTAAACTTGAACACAAGCCTAGACGAGAGGGGCATGAGAATGCATATACCGAGATTACTGTTTGTAGAGAGGGCAACCTTTGGCGGTACGGAAGTTCTTAGTCAGTGTTGACTGAAACCTAAAAAAGGTAGATCTTCCGGTCCATAATGTCTTTTAGAGTTAAGAAACGGGGCCGTTTGACCTATTACTACACCGGAGATGCTCCGGTTCTTTCTAATCTTGTAACCGAGGAACTTGGAGGTGGTGACCTGAAAATTCACTTTGCTGGCCTTACAGGTGGCTACTCAGCCAAGAGTGTTCTGAATCGTCAGGAGCTTGTTACAATGGAGCCTGAGATAGAGGTCGAACTGGTTTTCCGTTCCTGGGAGAAGTGGTTGCAAGATGCCAAGATTTGTGACTCCATTGGCAAGATTGACTTCGTTGAATTACACGCTTTCGCTTCACAGCCAAAAGCCCCGGATCCCCGACTTGATCCGGCTGGGTTCTTGAACGAGCAGAAACGTCTATATCAGGCCTATGCTGATGCTTACAGCGGATTCTTTCGGAAGCACATGAGTCATACTGGGGTGCCTTCGAGATTTACTGTACATGTCGTGGATTTTCCAGATAAGGCTGCTTCTTATGAGTTCTATAGCGTCGGGTTGTATCAAATTGCGCTGCACAAGTAACATATAATTTCCCAACCTTGATACCTTGTCGCTTCCTTTTGATTCCATCGGTTTTATCAATTCAAGTAGGATAAGGATTGCTGGCTCTTTTCGCTGTTAAAAACCCCCCCCGGGGTTGGTTTTAAATTAAGGCATTCTGAGAGTGCCAAAGGTAAGTTGAAAATTGGAGGTAGGGTTTTCTATGAATGATTTTCTTTCTTTATCAGCTGTGGATCAGGCTGCTGCCATAAAGAAAAAGTCGATTTCAGTGGTAGAGGTGGTTCAGGTTCATCTTGATCGCATTTCAGAAGTGAACCCAGCTCTTAATGCCGTGGTCCAGTTGCGAGCTGAGGGAGCTTTGGCTGATGCTCGTGCTGCTGATACCACACTTGCCCGTGGCGATGAAACTGGGCCTTTGCACGGTGTACCTATGACGATCAAGGATTCGATCGATACTGCCGATTTGATTACGGCAGCTGGTACCAAGGGACGGGAATCCTTTGTTCCGAGTAGGGACGCTTCGGTGGTGGCTCGTTTAAGAAAGGCTGGAGCAATACTTCTTGGGAAGACCAATACTCCCGAACTCACATTAAGTGCTGAGACCGACAATCTGCTGTATGGTCGAACAAATAATCCCTATGACACATCCCGTTCTACCGGTGGAAGTAGTGCTGGTCCTGCTGCAATCGTAGCTTCCTGTGGTTCCGCATTTGATTTGGGTAGTGATACCGGAGGAAGCATTCGTCAACCCGCACACTTCTGTGGAATATCTGGGCTAAAGCCAACCTCCGGCCGTGTTCCTAGTACTGGACATGTCCTCTCCTATGACTTGGGTGTATTGAGTCTTCTTACCCAGATTGGCCCCCTTGCACGGTCGGTTGAGGACATAAAACTTATTCTGCCTATCATTTCAGGAGTTGACGGATACGATCCCAGTGTGGTTCCGATGCCTTTAGGTGATCCTGGACAGGTAGACCTTAGGAAACTTCGCGGAGTGTTTTGTATCGACAATCGAATTGTGTCACCGACTTCAGAAACTATAAAGCTGATTCAAGATAGTGTCAGTGTACTTGGAGACGTTGGGATCAACTTTGAAGAAGCTTGGCCTGATGAAGCACTTGAAGCGTCCGAGTTGTTTCACGAGCTTATTCTCGCCGATGGTGGCGTATGGGTTGAGAAAATATTAAAGGAATGTGGTACTACAGAGGTGCATCCTTTGTTGAAGGATCGTTTTATCGGGGGGGCTCCGATCTCTGTTTCCGAATACACAGCTTTACTAACACGGATTGATTGCTTTCGCAGTGGAATGCTTCGGTTTATGGAGAATTACGATTTTATTCTGTGTCCAGTAAATGCTTTTCCTGCCGCACGGCATGGAGAGATTTTCGCAAGGGGAGATGGATATACCTATACTCGGACATTCAATATGACAGGTTGGCCTGCTTCAGTGGTAAGAGCAGGAACTTCTCCTGAGGGGTTGCCTATTGGTGTTCAGGTTGCGGCGCTACCGTGGCGCGAAGATTTAGTGTTGGCGGTTTCAGCTTTTCTAGAATCTAGATGGGGGGGGTGGAAGCATCCACCGCTTTAGTAAGAACAGAGACTATTGAGAAAACCTATGATGTTCTTTTCTATAGAGCTTGCTAATATTTCTACATAGCTTGTAAATTATTTATCACACAAATGGGTTAGATCGAGGTCGGAAGATTGGATTAATCGGTTTATTCTCCAAATATTTCGGGAATGTTGCTTGTCGTTGGGAAATAGTCTGACATGAATGATAGCGAATTCACGATCCACACTGAGAACGTCCTTCGGAATGGTTACACTGTGATCCCGGGCATGCTTACTTCAGAGGAATGTGATATTGCTACTCATGAATTAAACCGACTCTTAAAGAGTAAAGAACCAGGTAATTTCGAGTGTGTTTTCAATAAGGCTCAAATTTTTGAACGGTCCTACCAGATTCCGGAACTGCTCCGAGTTGTGAGACATTTTTTGGGAGAGGATGCCGTTCTTTGTGCGGTTCATGGTTCGGTTATTGAACCTGGGGGTGGGATTGCTGGTTTGCATGCTGATGGCGATGTTACCGGTCATTTACGGCTGAGGTCACAAGCGCCGATTGATCGCGATAAGCGAATTACAAGTCATGCTATGAGTATAAATACGATCTTTTGTATCAGTGATTTCACTAAAAGGAATGGGGCTACTCATCTTGTGCCGGGAAGCCACCTTATTGAATCTCTCAGCATTCCTGATGATGCTGTTGAAAAGACTCACATCATTGAAGCAGAACGCGGATCAGTATTGCTCTTTCATTGTAACATTTGGCACGGAACATCGGAGAATAGAAGTTCACAGAACCGGTATGCTATGATCGCGCCGTGGCGCCGTAATTGGTCGAAAGGTCCCTACGAGCTCTGCCGGATGGTTAGGTCTGATGTACTAGAACGGGCTGGAGAAGAAGGAAGACGAATATTCGGATTCGATTCACTCCAGCCCTACCTTGAGAAATGGCAATGGGATCGAGAAAGAGGGGAACCTAAGACTGAATTTTTAGGATTGAAGCGGGATTGATCGAATAGGCAGCCTGCATTTCCTTTTTGCTGGATTTTCTAGATTTTCCTTAAAAATGCCGTCAGAGGGAGGATTAGCAACATTGCCCCTCCGGCCGTATAAAATGCAATATCCAGGCCCCATTTATCTCCAGTAAGTCCGAAAATGATGGGGGCAAAGGCTGAAGCAATAAAATTGAGCGTGTAATACATGGCGTACCCACGGCTGCGTCGTGTTGGAGTAAAAATCGGAACTAGTCCTATATAAAGCACCGATGATGTACCGTTAAGAACAAAGCCAAAAAGGGGTAGGAAAATGAACAATGCTTGATTATTACCAATATGAGGCAAAGCCAAACACCCTAGAATCATAAGTGTCTCTGTCAGGATTATAAGGCGTGCGGCCCCTAGTTTTCGCATAGGCATGCCACAAATAAGCTTGCCCATTGCCCCTCCCAAAAAGGTTAGTGATATACACCATCCTACGTTTGTTTCCGTGATTCCATCTCGAATCAACAGGAATCCGAGGAACGCCATAACCGCTGATCTAATTCCGGTGTCCAGGGAACCAATCAAAGCATAGAGACCAAATTGTCCAGGGTGGGCAATACCCCATTTCTGGAGGCGATGGCCGAGCCCCAAACCTCCCTGGGGAGGAATTCCAGGTTTATCGTCTTGTTTTCTGCCTCGAAGTTTCTGAATTTTTATATCTTTTCCAAAGGAGATGAGGTAGATAATTCCTACTGCTATCCCGGCGCAGCCAAGAAGGCCACAACTGCCGCGCCATCCAACGAATCCGATCATGATCCCGGTTGCCGCGGGGAATACAACTTTTCCTACATCGCCAAAGAAGTTTAATGTTCCGATCGCCTTACCCGATTTTTCTCCTGTAAAGGTGTCAGCTATGAGACCCGTGCCGACAGGATGGTACACCCCTCCCCCAATACCGGCTCCAAATACGGCAAGCAATGCTATTGGAAAAGAGAATGCAACAAGAAGAGCAGCATAGCCTAGGCCAAAGATGATAGTCCCCGACCCAAGTAGGAGAATTGCTCCAAGACGTTCGGCTAGAAATCCAGCCGGAAGTTGTGCTACACAGATCGCACCGTAGTGAATGGTCTTTAACAGGCCAGATGCGGTATAATCGAGCCCAAGATCAACTGCGATAAAAGGGAGGAGTAGGGAGAGACTGGCGACATAACCGTCGTTGACAATGTGGTGTAAGTTACACCACCAGAGATGCTTCCTGGAATTATCGGATGATGAATTCTTCATCATTGTTTGAGATCCTGAAGCAATCTTCGAAGGCCTATCTTCTGTAAACCATGGGGGATGGTTTCGCGATTACAATCAACAGGATTGAGCCAGTAAAAAAAATTAGTAGATGATTGGATACAGAATGCTGAATAGAAATTCAAGTGTTCTAGATTACCCAGTTACATCTAGATTTCAATGTTCACTTGTTATAGGTCCCGCTTGCTGAGAAAGAAAATGGATACTCCGGACCTGAAAGAATTTAACCGAAGCTACTACCTCGATACTTTGATTTTAAAGAGTTGTACATAAGAGCTTCAATTAAATAAAATTCAGGCTTCATAAGGAATTTATGGATCGCTTATTAAATCCTAGACATTGACTGATATATGCTTCTTTAGTTTGATATTTGTTTTCGATCCATTCGGTATTGTCATTGTGTAAATTGATGGTAAAATTACTTCCGTAATATTTGTGACTGATCTGAGAAATTTCGTTTCTTCTGACAGGTGTTTGAAGTAGAGGCAAACCTTCGGACAGTTTTGGTGATTGGAGATATACCGGGTTTTGGATGGTGAGTCCTAGGGGATCTAATGGTGTCTATCGAACGCGATAAATTTCTCAAAGAGGGCTACTTGATTGTTAAGGGAGTCATTCCGTATAATAGACTCGAATTCGTCAAAAAGGCATACGAATCGCTCGTCGATCGGCAGAGGAAAATCTGGAAGGAACAGCGTAAAGATGGGGATCCTTCTGGTGGGGAATGGGAAACTAGTCCCCAACCGCGCTTACTCTTGCAGCGGCCGCCATTAGGTCGTCAGATTGGTCCGGAAGAGGCCCCCGCTGTTAATGTTTGGTTGGAAGAGAAGATCCGCGGAATCAGTATTGAACTTCTTAAAGAGCCTAGGGCGGCTGTTACTGAAATGATGATGATGTGTAGTCCCGTAAGGGACTACGGTCCGGCACCGTGGCATCGCGATATTCATCCTATCGATACTGCTCCCCTTCAGGGCTACATAGACGATATTATTGAGGGTGGTCCACGCTACATTCAATGGAACATTCCTCTCTATGATGATAGTGTTTTGTGGGTTGTTCCCGGCAGTCATTTAAGGACAAACACAGTAGAAGAGAATGTAAGTCTTTTGAATGATCCTCGTCGACCCTTGCCTGGAGGAGTGCAGACATTTCTCGAGGCAGGTGACGGCGTTGTCTACATTACTCCGATCCTGCATTGGGGCAGCAATTACAGTTCAAAATTTCGTCGAACTATTCATGGAGGTTTTTCTGCTTATCATTGTTTTCCTGATCTCTCATTTATCGAACACCTCGACTCCGAATCCAAACATGTCTTCGACCATTGGAATCGGCAATCTGACGATATGAAGGCGCATACGGAATCAGCGTTGCGGGCCGTAATTGACGCGAACGGAGCCGCATACAACAAAGCCTTAGAAAGGCTTCATCCGAAACGGGGTGAAAAGGGTAAGCTTCTAACCACTGTGTTCCTATCCAAAGCTGCTCTTTCAATACGACTCGGAAAAGATCCTCCCTATCCTAGTATTTCAGAAGATCTTTTGAACTGCGTCCGGAACCCTCACTACACAACTCTTAACTGGGGGCCTGAATTTTCTAATCGATTTTCAAAATCGGAAGCTGAATTACTTTGGCATCGCTTCAAGCCTCTCGATACTTTGCTTCAAACGGATAAAGAACAGTTTCAGCCAGGTTTTCAATCTGGGCCTATGAAGTATTACTTCAATGATATGCCGTCAAATTACACCACAACAAAATTTATCGCGAGTTGGTCCTGAATAACGGGATATTCTCTATTAACAAGTATAGTGGGATAAAATGCTAGTATGCAAATTTCGTCTCCACTTTTAGCAATCTTCAGATATTCTAGATATTAGCCATTGAGGTGACTGTCGTTTCGATGCAGAGGTGTTAGCTTTTGAAATGTCTTTTTCAAGTTATGAAAGCGGTTTTTCCTTTAGAGTCAGTTAATCACGATTTTCTCATTTGATTTTGCACTATCATAGAGTGCATCAAGTATCCGCATAAAGGTATAGGCTTCCTCAGCATTTACTTCTGGCAATACTTCTCCAGCAATAGCCATTGCGAAATGTTCAATCTCGTAATAGAAGGGCGAAGCTCCAGCCGGGGCGGTAGTGTGAGGGATGTCATATTCCTCAGTAATCTCCTCACGTTCGTAGCCGTTTTCGGTTAGTCTAAAAATCGCTTGGTTAGGTTTTTCGTCGGCATTTTGGTTGATGAGACCACAACGTTCGTTTCCTGCAACTGCTCCTTCTTCCCCGTGCAATTCACAGATTCGGGGCGAGTCGGAGTGGGAAGAGTTTGTTACGTCAATCTGAATGGTTGCTCCCTCGGCGAAACCAATAATGCCGCTAAAGTAATCTTCCGATGGGCCTTCCGGCCCATTATAAATTGGGTGAATATTATGTTTGGTGGCGAACGCCCATTCTGGAGCCGGGGAACCCATCCACCACCAGAGAAGATTGAGGTCGTGAGACATATGTTGCGCTAGTACGCCTCCTTTCATGCCGTAAATCAGAAGCCATCGGTCAGCATCAGCGTGTGAATGAACCGGGCGGGCATTTTTACTGAAGTAACGGCCATGATACGGCCGACCAATCTTACCTGATTTTATTGCCGCTCGCACGGAACGGTTTTGTGGATAGTGCCTCAGGTAATAAGAGAATTGGATTACCTTTTTGGCACGTTGGGCTGCGGCTTCCATCTTGAGGATTTCTGGTGCTCTAATAGCATGTGGTTTTTGAACCATCACGTGCTTGCCGGCCGAAAGGCTGTCAATTACCATTTTTAGCCGTATATTAGGTGGTACACCGAGATAGACGGCTTCGATTGTTTTATCTTCGAGAAGCTCTCGATAGTCGTGATAAGCCTTCGGAATTGAGAATTCGTCAATTACAGGTTGAAGGCGATCTGTATTGAGGTCTGCCATTGCTACTGAATTAATTCGAGAGGGTAGTTGCGAGGCGGAGAGGGCTGCTTGGCGGCCAGTAAACCCGGCACCAATGATTCCAAGACGGATGGGATGGAAGTTACGCATGTCGAAATTTTAGTTTTGTACGGTATATTTTGTGCATGTAGGCTACATCATTCCGGTTTTTCTGATCACGAGAATAGTTGATTAAAGAAACTGGGTGTAATCAATCATGCCCTGGTCGAAGAAATTAAAACGTTCCGAAAGTGTCTGGAAGGTTATCCTCTAGACAGATACTGTTTCTTCAGCCTATGGGTATAGGTATTACTTGCCGAGAGATGCACTGTTTCACTTAACCGGTCCGAAGTGAGTGCTCCACTTGTCTGAAAGAATGCGTCCCGTGGATATCAAATGATCTCGTTCCCCTTTGGATATTGGTTGGAAACGTCGAACCCATTCGATGTTTTGCAATAGTTCTGTTTCTCTGTAAACTCCGATTACAGCAGTAGTTATTCCGGTCAAACTCAGGGCATATCGTAGGGCGAGTTCGTGCTCTGAATTTCCCGCCGATTCCATCGCCGATATGCGTCCATCCTCTCCTTTAGAGAATCGATATTCCATTTTTTCGGCACCCCCGTAGACCTTCATCGCGGCAACGCCAACGTTTTGTTTGCGTGCAAGATCTAGGACCTTTCCTTGGAAGTTGTAGGTGTGCAAGTCGCCTGGATTTAGTGCTACCATAATGACATCGATTTGAGCTTTCTTCAGAATTTCTTCTACTTTCCATGGTCGGTTGTGTGCCGTGATACCGATAAAGCGCGTCCAACCTCGTTTTTGTGCTTCACGCAAACCTTCAAGTGCACCTTCAGGGCCAAGTAATTTTTCAACATTACGTTCTCCCATGTGATGAACGTAAACTAGATCCGCGTGGTCGGTCTGTAGGTCCCGAAGACTAGTTTCAAGAATCTTCAGTGCCTCTTTCTTTGTATCAACCTGTGTTTTTGTGGCGAGGAAGACCTCGTTGCGTCGGCATCGCATAATTTCACTCAGCTGACGATGGGCGTTGCCGTAACTAGGAGCGGTGTCGATATAGGTAACGCCTAAATCGATGGCACGATTGTAAAGCGAGGTTGCATCATTATCCGCCATTCCGATACCGCCAGGACCGGTTCCTAAGCCTAGCATCGGGACTGACTCCCCTGTCTTGCCCAAAATACGATGGGGTAGGTATCTGGTTGTTAAGTCCTTGAGTGGTTCAATTACACCTGTGGCCATGCCTTCTAATCTGGAAGAACTCGCTGTAAAAGCGAGTTCATAAGTAAGAATTTGCTTTCAGTATATAGGCAAACGGAGGGTGTTGGCAGGAAATCTAAGCTGAAATTTATTATCACAAAAATATATATCTAAAAGATTTAACGAACTAGGCTATTTAAAAGGTAAAGTTGTTATATTTTCCAAATGGAGACCTGTTGAACAGAAGCACTCAATAATTCTATCACGAGTTCATCACTTCGAAGGGGCCGAGTTCATCATCGACAAATGAGCGGTGGTAGTTTTTCCCCATCAGATAGCGAGTTTCCAATTCTACGTCGCGTACGATTAAGGGAACGGTGAGTGCTGGGTCCCGTTTGCGCAGGATGATTTGCAATTGGTTTTCTCCCATCATCGGCCAATGGTTGCTTTCGAGTCTATAGACAAACCAGTAGGCGCAACCAGCACGGTAACGTGGTCGGGTCATTCGGTACATCTCATTAATCTTCCGTAAGGAGGAATTTGGTAACTCAACTCCGTTGAGAAGAAAATCCACGCGATCAAGCTCAGTGCAATTATTGAGACGTATACGGAAGATAATTTCGTGCACTCGTCCGACTGTATCCCACTTCTTTAGGTCATCGCTTATGTTGATGTTCACGGTACCAGGTTCTCCAACCACTAATTCTATGGGCAGTTCTATTCCTATACCGGGTTCGGTTTTGGGCTCTGGATATCTTCCAGTTGTGGTAGGTACATAATAGAATTTATCCCTTGATGCCATGATGTCAGGGTGGGGTAATTCGCGCAATTTTTCGTAAAATTCAGCCTTGTATGGCCAGAGACCGAACCAGTGTGCCAGGTAGAGTCCGTCTATCCCCTGGGCCCAGTAATTACAGGCACAGGCCCGTGTTATCGAGATGGGTCCCTCTCCGAGTCGATCGGAGTCAACATGGGACTGGATGGCTCCGATAATGCGGCAATTGGATCCTTGCGCAATTCGCACGAGATTGCTGTAATCAGCATTTGAATTGACTAGTTCGGGTCCCGAGAAGGTTTGCCCGACGAGTGCTTCTACGATCTCAGCTTTAATCCAGGCTTCGACGTCCATTCCGACACTGTAACAACCCTCAATACTTGCTGGAATGCGAATTACAAGTTCTCGGTTTGTTCCGCTGGCTTTAACCGCTTCATGTACTTCTGCGATCCAATGAGTTAGTATAGGACGTCCCGTTTCTATCTCATCCGGATGAAAGTAGTATGGTGTGTAATTCATTTGGAGTTCGAAACCGTCAACATCGTAGTTAGACAACGTTTCTTGAATTAGGGAGAGACGTTCTCGCCGTACATCTTCGTGCATAAAATCCAAACAGGTAAAAGCTGTGGATTCTTTTTCTACTCCAGGTTTGGCACCAATTTCCAGGTGAGTGTTATCAAACCGAAAGTCAGAACAGCGGACATCGGATTCGCGAGTGCCTCGCCCTTGTTGCACAAGTAGCGTTGGATAAAATGCAAGCCCCTTTTGATGGGCTCGGTTGGAAACAATGCGAAGGGGATCACAGCCGGTTTCTATTAGATGTTTAGCATTCTGGTGGGCACGACGAAAGATTGGATGCGGCCATCCTTCTACATTGTGGCCCCATAGCTCGCCTACCTTGGTTTCGTGTAGGACTGTACGACCGTCCCCGAGGCAGAACATAATTGCGTCGATATTGGTTCCAGCCAATTCGTCGACTGAAGCTTCATATTCCTCCTTTTGAATTGGTGGCTCATACATGTAGATTAACGGATGTCGGCCATCGTGATAGAACATTAATTTTGGGCGATCGGATATTTTGTTCATTACTTTAGGTAGACTTTGACTAAGGATTACGAGATTCCGGTCTCGTTAGTGGAGGGTAGCAGAAGTATGCAATAAAGAAACACAATGCTTCTTCTTGGTGAGCACGAGTTCCCATAACAAAGTAAATACGGGGTGGTCTTTAGAACGGTATGGAATTCCTGATCGAGCTCGACGAATGCATTCCATCGTCGAGTTCCAAGTATCCGGGTACAATATCAGATCATCTGAACCAATCATAGTGGAGCCCCAGGCCTCGGTTTTGAAGGGGCAGATCTATGCGATTTCCGCCTTGAGTAGAAGATTCCTTAAGTGCGAGTTCTACTTCGATTGCGATTCCGACACGGCGCCCAGAATTTTTAGGTTCGTCGAGTTCCCCGGCTAAACACCGAAGTAGGTCGTCGAGACAATAAACAGCGCCGTAGGGAACATTGAAGTTCGGCTTCGGCCAAGGAAGTTGTGCTCTACCTTGAGTGTTGTTATCCGTTTCGACATCCTTCCACAATCTCCAACCATTTTCAAAATCAAATACCAATTCACCTGTATCGCCTGTAATCCTGACGCCGCTAGAACCTTTTCGGAAATGAACTGCAAAGTCATTGCTCCAAGCAAATCCTTGGCCAACGAATTCATTGCTGCCGCTCTCTCGGCGATGTTCATCGCCGATTCCAACCACCCATTCGGGCAATTTATCTAGGAAGTATGACCAGTTCTGGTGTTGTGCAAAAACGTTGCCAGTTTCGATGGACAACAATTTTCCAATATGACCGTTACGAAGAAGTCTCTTTGCTATTTCGAAGGAGGCGTGGGTAGTGCTGATGGAGCCACAACTCAGCGGAACGCAGGCTTCTGAGCAGGTATTAACCATTCGGTCGACTTCCTCTAGAGTGTGGGCCATGGGCTTCTCGGTCATGATGGCTTTAGCTCCGCATTCGACTGCCAAACACGTCAAGTCTGCTCGATGCTTAGTGTTTGTTGCCACCGCGACAATTTCCGGATTGAGCTCCTTTAGCATTTGCTCGGCATCAGTGTAAGTGGCGTCTATTCCATATCGTTGGTTGAAAATCTTGAGTCGTTTTGGATCCCTATCGGCGGCGCTTATGAGCTCTACTTTAGGGCAATTGTGGAGGGCATCGCAATATGAGGTTGGATTTCCTTCTCTATTGGGACGAATGCGGTGATGGGTGTGTCGGTGGATATCGAGAGTAGGGGTCGGGCGATTGACATCATCTATATGAAAGCGCTTTTTTGAGCGCGGAGCCAAATCGTATAGCATTCCCATCCAGCCGAGTCCGATAACGGCGGCGCGATATTTTTTCATTTTAGGTTTTATCTTTGCGAGTTATTTGAATGTTCATATCTGTCTATGTTAAACGAATCAGCAATTTTGGTGACGATTGCCTGTTCGATTCGAAATCTACGATTTCCTGTAGCATACGCCCCAAGGCCCTTGGAAGGCTCATCTTTCCCTCGGCCAATTTTGCCCCCAACGGATACACCACTTGGAAGCTTGAAAGAGTAATGATATGGGTTGTTAGTTGTTTCGGGAGAAATGGTTCTCGTTTTAGGTGTTGATTCGTTAATTGGTGATACCTCATAAAGTTCACCTGCCTTGGTCTCAAAAAGGAGAATTTCTCCTTCGAGATTGTCTGTTGGGGTTTTTCTTCCCGGATTTTTACCCTTTGATACTCGACACGGTTTATTCCATGGGTTGCGTAGTCGGCAAGTCTCGCCGAAACGGGACTCAATCTGAACGAATTCAATCACGCCTCCACGGATTGATGACGTAACTAGGAATCCTCCCCTGGCGAGTAAGCTAAAGGAAGCGTCCCATTCCTGTGGCCATGCAGGAAAGATATTAATAATCTCAGGTTCCCCTGGTGTCGGTGAGATACTTTGCATTAGGCCAATCTGAAGGGTCATTGTAATCAAGCCAGAATGCTCAAGGCCCATTGACTGTATACCCTGTTCGAATGCACTGAGTCCGTTAGCGAGGTGCGGCCTGTAAACGTAAAAATTAGCTGCAAGGATCGCGGGTAAATCCTCTCCACGTCCGGCCATGGCAAAGGCAATCGGCGTACGGACTAGAGATGGAAGCCAATGTCTCCCAGACATAATCTTCAGGTGATTGGGACATAAGTCTATGAGAAGTTGTACAATCCTATCTTTGTCCGGATCGTTGTTCTCCATAGTCCATGCCTCAAAGGTCTCAATCGGATGGGCCCATATGTCTTCATATGGGTAATGGCGGCTGTTGATATTAACTCCGTCAAAGTGCCCAGCTGCCCAAACGTTTTCATTCAGTGTTCCCCAAGTGAGTGCTTTCGATTCCGTCTCGTGGCCCATTGGGAATGGTGCTAGGTTATCGATTATGTCCTGCCATTCAGAACGCAGATCTGCGTCCTCGTTAAGAATTATAGAAGCTCGTATTGCGGGCGGAAAAGTGCCGCGTATCGCAGCTAAATCCTTGAGGCTGTCTTTCACGAGAAAGAAAGATTCCATAACATTGGTACCTTCTAAATGATACAGTCCATCTGTTCCTTTTTTTATCAGGTGCCGATAAAATTCAACTGTCCCACGAAGAAGAGGATAGGCCTTATAACGAAGCCAGTGGGTGTTCCCAGTGCAACGGTAACGCCACCAGGCCTGGAGAGCAATCTTGCTCCCAGTAGAAGCAATATGGCCAATGGAACAATATGGATTTGTCCCAGGGAATTCACTATCGCGATGGTGTTTGCAGATATTGTGGAGGTGTGAATCGTGCTGACAAAGGGCTAAGGTCGGAGGAGATAAGGTGTCGCTTTTGGTACGACCGAGGAAGTAATTCCGGAACTCTTCGCTGTTTTCATTGGGGAGGAGGGTAGGTCCATCAACTGGAGAAGTCTCAGGAAAATATGCTCCCCCAGCGACCCCCCAACGCTGTTGGGCTGCCTTTTCGCAGAGAGGTAATTGCTTTACGTACATATTAAAATATGGATCTGTAATGTCCATTGCGTCGGCGGCAAAAAGAGGGCGGTACATCGACTCGACGATCCAATGCCAGAGTTGTGTACCGAGATGTGGAATGTCACCCTCAGTTTGAAAAATCAAACCAGCGCCCTGAGGAACAGGCACATCGCCGCGGGATGAAGATGCTGAGTAGTAGAGATGTAATACCCGAATTCGTTCCATGAAATCAGCTAAGCCATCTTGGCTTGTCATATGGACAAATGTACGGGACCAGAAATTATGCCACCACCTAGTATGCTCAACACGAAGGGATTTATAGGAACGTTTCTTTGTGTTATGGAGCTCTAACAGGCAACGTTTACTGAGAGCGTCTTCCTTTCTGTTTGAGGCTGTGGTTGAAACAAGGATAGTCCTTTTCCCCTGGCCTGAGGCTGCTATTATGGAACGGGCCTGAGGTATACCCTCAGTAATTATTTTACGTTGAAATTTGGCATGAAGAGGTTTCTCATCCCATTGCAAATCATCCGATTGCCAGGTTGCTTTTTCAGGGTTTTCGATTCGTGTTTTACCTCCTCCTACGTGGAGGGCAACTGCAGATCCCCCGTTGTACTCTTCATTTCGAAACTTCCGAGTCTCATGAAAATTTTGTTCTACTAGGATTATGTCTTCCAATTCTCTGAATTGGTAGCGTGCAGTGTGAGTTCCTGTATCAATTTCTTCGGACACCCAAGTGTTTGAAGGCCAAAGATAAAGCGGTGTTATCACTTTCGGTGGCCGCCACATCGATATTGTGACCGTAATATCCTTGGGTATTGACCGCTGATCTTCGACTTCTAGGACTAAGACGTCTCGTTCCGAGGAAACAAAGCATTGGACACGAACATCGCCACATTCGATTGTGCAATTGGCGTCGTAGATGGAAAGGCGTTGGCAAAAGGATTTTGCTTTATTGAAAATCGATTCACCGAAATCAACTTCAAGGCGGGAACATGGACCTCTATAGTCAACCGGACATCCGTGGGATCCTGCATGATTTCTGTCTGAAGAAAAGAGATCGTTACGGTTAATTTGGAATCGGATGGATCTTGGCGTAGTCCAAACCGTTGTTCCCATGCAGCCGTTGCCAATAGGGGTTCCTTCGATGGATACCTCTGCAGGGCTGTTGTAGATTACGTCGGCCCGTGAGACTAATTTTCTGTAGTCTACATCGAACAGATTCGATTTTTTCATCCTCCGGGTATCTTGATGTCCGATACATTGTGAGTCGAGTTTAGAGAACTGAAAACCAAAAAAAATTGCCATACAGTTGTTCAGAATATCTCGTAATAAAGTATGTTCGGATAGTTAATTAAAATGTAATGTTTATTAACTTGCGTCTTCAGAATACTAGGGAGAATTAAATTATCCACCTCATAACAAAATCAGCGAAATTTAACTATCTGTGAGGAGACACGATAAAAGAAAGTTGGAGAACGATCGAAGGGTAGACCGATTACTCCAATCGGAATACGGGCGATCTTCGTATTGGGAGATTCTACTCCAGGCAGGCCGAAAAGATTCGATGATTAGTTTGCTAGAATCGACTCTCCATCTTCCGGGAGATGTAATCGAATGCGGGGTGTATCGAGGTAATTCATTTCAATTGATTTGTCGGGCCGTGGCTGAAACCTCCCCTGACAAGAGGATCTATGCGTGTGACAGTTTTGAAGGTTTTCCCAAGAAGAAGGTGGGGAGGATTGACCTAGGAACTCATTGGATTCTGAGCCGAGTTCGACGGAAATATCGTTTATGTCAGGATACGCCTGCTCGATTAGAGCGATTTTTCGAATCCTTCAATGTTAATGGGCAGATTGTGAAAGGGTTTTTTTCGGAAACCCTTGAACGGTTCTCAAATGAACAGTTTTGTTTCATCCATCTTGACTGTGACTTATATGTGTCATACGGACAATGCCTCGAGCTTCTCTACCATACTCTCGTGCCGGGAGGCGTCTTTGTCTTTGACGATTACGGCTCACCGAATTGGCCCGGAGCGAAGGAGGCGGTTGACGAGTTCTTTTCGAGCAAGAAGGAGTCGGTTTGCCTCTGTGAGGATCTGCCAATACCATCCTGGTATGTGCGAAAGCCTCAATAGGACAATTTTACCGAAATCATACCAAAGTGTTTTGGCTGCCCTGCCTTAATTCTTGCCGCAATCCAGAAACCATTTTCGGGTAGTCGGTGAAGACGCCGTTAACGCCGTAACGCAGCAACTTTTCAAGTGCTTCTTTTGTTTCCGTTAGTGACATTGCCCAGACGGGTCGACCCAATGTGTGGGTACTATCAATCAGAGTGGAATCCTTATGAATCCAATCTGGGAATAATCTTATGATGTCGATTCCCTTTTCAGCAAAGATCTTAATGCTTTTCTGGTTAGGAATGAATCCCAAGGTGCGAAGGTTAGGGTTTAAGTTTTTAATGGTTTCAAGTTCATCAATCGATCTGGTAGCTAGAATAACGTTCAGGGTTAACCTCTGATTTTCTATTTGTTTTACGATCCTGCAGACTTCTCGGTGAGAGGTGATCTTTAAATCAAGTAGGAGTTGTGTGTCAGTTCCTGCAATCAACTCCAATACTTCTTGGAGTGTAGGTACCTGCTCGCCTCCACCTGCATCCAAATCTTTGACTTCAGCCAGGGTTTTTCCTGTAATCGGACCTGAGCCGCTGGTTGTGCGGTTAAGGGTTGAGTCGTGGAGAACGACGATTTCTGCATCTTTGGTTGACCGGAGGTCAATTTCGATTACTTCAGCCCTAGTCTCAATGGTCTTACGGAAGGCCATCAGGGTGTTTTCAGGGTATTCGGGGACAAGACCTCCACGGTGGGCAATAGTAATGAAGGATTCGGGCCGATTTAGAGATGATCTGGAATTATTTAAAGTCATACAGATGGAATTCGTCAAAAATACCTAGTACTCAAAATTTGATAGTTACTGAATACTTTAAAACTAATTTTGTTATCATTCAAAATAATTCAGCTACTCTATTCTGATAAGATTTCGATAGTTATAGGCTAAATTAAAGTTCCATCCGCCATGTAGTGGCGATGGGTTGTTAACGCAGTATTAATTCCCCTTGATTTTTGTTTTTCGCCAAATTTTTATGGTAAAATTAAACTGTCTTAATTTAGAGTATTTTGGTTTTAGTTGCTGCCCATCTAATTTCGATCGTGGAAGATGAATAGGCCACTTCCCAACTACTTCTGAAACCGCTTCAGGCTTTTGAATTTGAAAGCTGTCATGATGAATGAATATTCAGGAACACATTGACCGAATCCATCGCGATGGGTGGAGTTTGGTTCCTAGAGTTATTCCAGCTGATAGGATAGATGCGATTCGGAACCAGGTTTGTCAATCCGCCGCTGAGCATGGGCGAGCCAAAGCTGCGAAATTAGGAATCGGACAGGTGCCTGGATTTATTCGCTACGATCAGTCGCTTTCCCCTTATCTTTCCGATCCGAAGTTGATGGTTCTTCTGGAAGCTTTGTTAGGACGATATCTGAAGGTCTCTTTTGCTACTGCAACTATCAATCATCCCGGTAATCCCCGTGGAGGATGGCATGCTGATTGGCCGTTTAATCAAAAGAACGCTGGCCATATTTCTGCACCTTATCCGGACGTGATTATGCATCTGACGACCTTGTGGATTCTCTCTCCCTTCACGAAGGACAACGGAGGCACTCTGATCGTTCCAGGAAGCCACCGTTGGCCGAGCAATCCCACAGATAACATTGGTGTCGATCCTGAGGCCCCTTATCCTACAGAGATGCATGCTGTAGGTGAGGCTGGAAGCGTCCTTGTGTTGGATAGTCGAATTTGGCATTCAACAGCGTCGAATTATTCGGACGAGTCACGGGTATCTGTTGTCATCCGCTATGCTCCTTGGTGGTTAAACACACGGGTGTTGGAACCGGGATCGGAAGAAAGAGAAATGATGGTGGACGAACCAGGATCGATGGAAAATGACCAGCCCTTGGTGCCGCGTAATGTCTATGATGATCTACCGAAAGCAACCAAACAATTGTTTCGACACTGGGTCGAAGGTTAACTTTAAAAATAAAAACCCAGCGGATTTTTTTGGAAGGAATCTAACGTTTTGTTTTCTGTTTAGAGGCGTTGAATCTTTATTAAATCGAGATCGCATCTAACCACTTTTTATTTACTTCGATCCCAAACCCTGGGGCATCGCTAGGGATTAAATTACCGTCTCTTACGACTGCGGTTCCCGGTAAGGCCACAACATTTTCGAGTTTTACCCCAGGAGAGGAAACTCCACCTGATCGCTCTCCCAAGGGAACTGCGGGCATGGCGTATGCTAAGTGTTGCCCATATGGCCAATTCATGCCTCCATGAGGGATCACCGAAACACCTGATGAGCGGGCCATATGACAGATGTGTACACACGCTGAGATTCCCCCTGACCATAGAAGATCCGGCTGAAAAACGTCAACCAGTCCGCGACGCATTGCGGTATAAAAAGTCTGGGGTAGGTACCAATGCTCGCCAGTTGCAAGAGTTTGCCAAGGTATGCGTTCTCGGACACGAGCGAAACCCTCCATATCTTCAGGTAGAAGAAAGTCCTCAATCCATTTTAAGCGATAGGGTTTAAGGATCTCTGCCAGCCGTACAGTATATTCCACGTCCAAAGCCATCCAGCAATCGAGCATTAACTCGATTTTGTCTCCAATGCGTTGACGTGCTATTGCAACCAATTCCTCCGTCTTTTTTAGACCGTCTAGACCATCCATGGGTCCAAACGGCATAGGAAGTTTTACAGCGCGAAAGCCGAGCTCAATATACCATTCAAGATCAAATCCCGTTGCATAACACGGAATTGACTCCTTCTGCGGGCCACCTAGAAGTTCATAAACGGGACGTTCGAGAAGCTTGCCCTTTAGATCCCATAAAGCCAGATCAACCGCACTGATTGCAAAGCTGCTTAGCCCGTAGGCCCCGTAGGGTGTGGCGAGACGACACAGCATGTCGAACGCTTTTTCTGTTGCCATGCAGTCTCCGCCCACAATGTGGGAGGCAAAATGATCATTAACGATCCGTGCTACGGGACCGGAATTGTTTGATAACCCAATTCCAAATGTTCCATCTTCTGCTGTGGCAATACATGCTATAGATTGCCACTTCGGTCCCCATGAGGAACGTTTCCCATGGTAGGCTTGATAAGATTCCATGGGACTCGCCGGTTCTCGATCCTTCATTTTGTAGGATCCAGTCTGTTTCTTTTCCCCTGTACTGTCTATTCGACCTCTTGAAAGATCGACTTCAAATGCTTCTATTGACTTGATCTTCATTGTTGGGATATTTCTGGACAGAACCCAGAAGCTATTAATCTAACTTCTTTAGTTGCTCAATGGATACTCAGTATTGCGAATGGAACCGGTCGTGAGAAAACGATTTTGGGAACTCTTGGAATTTTTGGACAATCATTAGATTCGCAGGTTCAAGTTATTGATGTTCAGTTTTTTATATCCATATTATATTAAAGTTAAACCTTCCCTTCTCGTTGCAAAATATCGGCAGCGATAGCATAGGTAGTTCCATGCATGGCGATTACTACAAGGCCGATTCCTGCTGCAAGGTAACCGCCTAGGTAAAGATTGGGGATTTCTAACGATTCATAGTTGTGGGGATGTATCTTAGCTTGGTGCATTTGGAAACGGTAGGCATCATGCTTTTCGACCAGTTGAAGGGGTGGGAAACCATCGAGAATCGAGTAGTCAGCAACGCCACCGATTTCTGTAATAACATGGTCCGTCTCAATTATACGATCATCTCCGGTTTGCTCCAGCAAAACAGTTCCATCAGGTCTAATTGCCTTAATGGAAGTGTTATAGAGCGTTTCCATCTTGGGTGAATGAGCTTCTAAAATGTCAGCGATTCGAGCGTAGTAGGGAAGATGCCAACGGCTTTCGTTAATCAACCTCCAATGGGCGCTTGAATCCTGACGCATAACGTAAGTGACCTGCTTGCCCGAATCGTGCAGTTCGGTGGCAGCCCAATCTGCCGATCGGCCCCCACCCACAATGATGATACGTTCGCCCATGAAATCCTCTGGTTTATCGTAATTAGGCGTTACCCAATCAAGTTCCTCGCCAGGAATACCGAGTTGACGCAAAGAGGCACGTTGCCCTGTTGCCAGGATAAGATATTTGCAGGTATAGTATTTGACTTTACGAGTGAAAGTGTCGCGGCTTTTAACGAGGAAACCTTCACTATGCGGTCTTATTTGTTCTACATTCGTACTGGTTCGAATTCGCTCTTCCTGCCCGAAGCGTGAGGGGATACTATGGTAATAGTCCAGCAACCGATGTTTGATGATAAGAGCGTTTGCATCTATTTCGATCCCTGCCTCCATTGCATGTTGGTACAGTGGGTAGAAGGCCAGTTCCATCCACTGACCAGGAGAGAGTGTAAGTAGATTTTTGGGGACGTTATTCCAGAGTCCCCCAACAGATTCTCTTGAGAGAAGGAGATAATCGATATTTGGTTTCTGCTCAAAGGCCATTGCGATCTGTTCGATCTCAACGAATTTTTGCCTTGGGTGGTGTAGGGCGCGAAATAGATCGGCTGGTTGAATTCCATTCTTTACCCAATCTTTTAGATTAAGGGATAAAAGGGATCCGTTATGGCGCTTGAGAATTGGGTCTAGCTGTGGGTAGCGTTGGGAAAATATTTTACTACTTTTGAAAAAAGGGTGCCAGCCTCCTAACACGACCGAAAGTGCAAGACCCGCAGGACCGGCACCAACGATAATAGCGGTGTGATGCTCAGTCTCCAAGGCTCACTCCCATCGTATCTGTGGAACGGAAATCTCTTTTGAAAACATCGTACCCTGATACACCGGCTTCTTTAGGCCAAGGTGGGTTGCAATTCATGATCCGGTTATGTTTCCTTCAATCACCTTGGTTTTTATATAGAGTATAAGCCATCTCTCAATCAAACGGCGTGAAATCCGAATTTGTAGATGACTCATTGCCCAATCTAAGGAATTACCCTTAGTTCATCGGCAGCTCCTGTCGTGTCAGACTGAAATCGATGGTTTAGTTTAATATCGAGATATCGAGAGGAAACACTAGGGGCATTGATGATCCAGGATTAACTTCTTTTTCTTGGATGGGTATTGTCTCTATTCAACAGTACTTGTTTTACCAATCATTACACATTAATACCAATTCGTTGGCCTGATTCGCTTGATTCATAGGCGGCTTCTATGACGCGTGCTACCTGGAGTGCATCTCGGCCTGATGCAGGCACATCTCGTTTTCCTTTGGCGGCGAGAATGAAATCACGAATAAAGGCCTCGCCGGAGATTCCTCCATAGGCAGGTGATTTTGCAATAGAGTAATCTGTTACTCTAACAGGAGCATCAGCCCAGGAGGGGTGTGTTGACTCAACGGTAAGGCGATGGGGCTCGTTGCTTCCATTCCAATAGAGGCGTCCGTCTTTACCGTTCACTCCAATATAGGAATCGTAGGAGGGCATATCCCCATACTGGGGACCCTTTAAGGCTAGAGTATATCCGGTGTGTAGAGAAGCGATGGTCCCCGTTCCCAATCGCATGGAAAGACTAGCGATATCCTCAACATCGATTTCTTCGCCGCTACGAGTAGCAACTTCAGCTGCTACCGATACGATCTCATCTTTGCTGATAAACCTTATCATGTCGATATAATGACATCCAAGCCAAGCAAGCATCCCACCGCCCGCAGATTGTTTGTTAAAAAGCCAACTACCTGGTTTTCGAAATTTCGGTTGAGTGGTAAGCATCCGCATCTCTATGGACATAAGGGGGCCAATAATTCCATCCTTAATGAGACGCCGAACTTTGAGAACCAAAGGGTTGTAACGATTCTGGTAGCAGGTCCCCAGGGCTAGGCCTTTCTGTTCAGCTTTCTTAACTAATTGGGCAACTTCCTTTGCTGTGGGAGCGATAGGCTTTTCTCCCATGATATGAATACCTAAATCCAAAATTTGGTTGAAGATTTCCGGTTTCAGATCATTGCGAGTGGTGGCGATTGCAAAGAAGATATCGTCCTGTTTTAGAAGTTCATCCAAGTCAGTAAATACAGCCGAAATTTTCGCTTTCCCTTCGAATGCTTCCAAGGCATTTTCGTTTTCACCCCAGAGAATTATTGATTCGACTTCGGGTAGTTGTTGGAGGGTTGCAATGTGGGCGTCAAAATGAGGCTCACCGGCTCCCAGAACTGCTGCTTTCATATTTTTCAATTAAAGAGTTTTAAGGCTTTGTTGGTTGTTTAATATCCCATTTTATTCTCATTGGGCCCATTCCACAGGAGGGTTAGTGGAGTCCCTTATTATTTCCTTATATCTAGTCATTTTCGAAGCTGCTATTACAGATCGACTCGTAAGTTTCCGAGCTCATGAGACTTGAGGAACATAAGTAAAATTTGAACTGTTTTGCGTGCCTCCGTGCCTGGTGAAACTAATTCTCCACCATTCTCCAATACGTCAATTAGCTCTGCTACTGCTCCTAGTTGATGAGTGTGCATATACTCGTCAGGTTCAAGGATGGTACGGGAGGATCCGGATACAAATGAGCTTTCAATTACGGTCGCAGTGTTATTATTGATATCGATCCTTCCTTTTTCGCAAAATAATTGCCAGTCTGAGCCAGAGGAAGATGTGGTCTTAAGACCGTTATAAAATGCCCGTATGCCATTGGCGAAGTGAATGTAGCCTGAGGCGGCAGGGTCGGTCGCTGGATCTTTACCGCCATCGCCTTTATATTCCGTAAAGTGGCTAAATCCCTCCTCAAGCTCAGCAAAAACCCATTGGGGGGTTGATTCGGCGAAGAAGCAGATCGTATCAACAATGTGAGTTCCGTTTCGGAAAAGCATGGATCGCGGACCGAGGAGATTGGCCGTAATTCCATTTAACCTTCCGAGTTCACCACTACGAATAAGCTCGCGAACCGCATGGAAGGTTCCACCCCACCTGCGGGTGTGCTCGACTGAAAGAAGGGTATCATTGGCCTCAGTGGCAGCAATCATCCGGTCAACATCTTCCAATGTCGTGGCAAGAGGTTTCTCGCATAGGATGGCCTTTGCTCCTCCTTCCGCGGCATTGACTGTTATGTCCGCGTGAAAGTGGTCTGGGGTGGCAACACTTACCATGTCCGGCTTTTCATTCTCCTGCATCTCCTTGTAGTCCGTGTAGTAATGCATTTCTGGCCAAATATCCTGCCACTCTTCCTTGAATGCGTCTAACTGTTCTTGACGAATATCACAAACTCCAACGAGGTCAGTTTGCGGATGCCGAAAGTAGGCTGCGGCGTGGGATTTGGGCTTTGAGTAGAAAACAGGTAAATTGCTCGGTTCCTCAGAACGACGAGCACCGATACCAGTTAACCCAACAATTGTAGAACGGTAGGTCGACATGCGTAAGTTTTCTATTTGGATTTGAAGCTAGCGCGGGACTTTAGCGCGTTTAGATAAACAACAACTAAATTAAGTACGGGGAATTTTGTAGCTGAGGCAAGAGGAAATGCGACTTTAAATTCGACAAAACGCTATTTTGAATCTTACCAGTCGGCTACGCTTCCGTCAGAATCGTAAAAATATTCGCCGCCGAGCTCCTCTTCATAGATGCCGCAATCTTGTTCGGCTTCGCTCTCGTCTATCTCAAATCCGAGGCCGGGCTCGGTCGGCAGTTCTATATGGCCATCTACGACTTGCCAAGGTTTCTTGAGCAAGCCCTCCCCAAGACCAGCATCAACCTGCTCTTGGATTAGAAAATTCGGCACGGCGGCATCAACTTGCATACAGGAGGAGAAGGCGACTGGTCCTATAGCACAATGCGGCATAATGTGAACATAATACACCTCTGCCATGTTTGCGATCCGTTTTAGTTCTGAAATTCCCCCTGCGTGGGAACCGTCTGGCTGAACATAGGCCGCAGCATTGCTTTCAAAAATCTGACGGAATTCCCAACGACTGAGGAGTCTTTCCCCAGTTGCAATGGGGAAGGGTACATGATCGGAAACATTCTTGAGGGCGTTGACGTTTTCCTGCGGAACAGGTTCCTCGACAAACATCGGGCGCATGCCCTTAATCTCGTGACATATCTCGATAGCGAGAGCCGGCGTTAGCTTGCCGTGAAAATCAAAACAAATCTCGACGTCGTCGCCTACCCACTCTCGCATCATATAGGCTTTTTTAATAAATTGATCAATTACAGCAGGTGGTTCGTGAGCTCGCCATTTCCCACCAGGGCCACTTTTATAGGCCTTGTATCCTCCCTTTTTCTGGAGCATCTCTAGCCTTTTTTTGGCAGTTTCCTGGCCCTGTTGGGAGAGATCTGTGATACCCCAATGGGCATAGACCCGAATACGGTCTCGAACGGCGCCACCTAGTAGCTGATAAATTGGTACTCCAAAGTGTTTTCCGGCTATGTCCCAAAGTGCCTGGTCGATCCCTGATAGGGCTGACATAAGAACATTACCTCCTCGAAAGAAGGCGGAGCGATAGATGTGTTGCCAGTGATGCTCGATCCGGAGGGGATCTTTGCCAATCAAGTAATCGATTAGTTCTTCAACGGCTGCATGTGTGCTTCTTGGTTTGCCTTCAAGAGTCGTTTCGCCCCATCCGACAATCCCATTGTCAGTCGTAATTTTTACTAATCGCATACGGTGACGTGGGAAAAATTGATTAATTTTAGCGATCTTCATTTATGGATATTGGGGAGTTTTGAAGAAGGCGGCCAGACTTCTCTTTTGGTTTTTAATCCGACTGGAGAGATATTGACTTAGGGTTTATATGCGCCACTGTCTATTCCTTCGGAAAGACGAAAATTTTACTAAGGTTGAAGGTCACAACGAATAATCCGCATTGAACGGATAATATCTTAGGTCTATTCGGATTAGCTCACAGTGCAATTCATTCCATAAATAGATAATCTATAATTGAAGGGTTCGTCTGTATGAAAATTACTGAAGTAAAAACGGCTGACGTGACCGTAAAGATCGATGACAAGAAGGGCTACCGGTACCACTACGTACGAGTATTTTCGGATGAAGGGCTCTTCGGAACTGGGGAGACCAGTCATGTTGACAGCGGTTGGCGAGAGACGACTCGAGATATGGCGAATCTAATTATTGGAATGGATCCACGCGACGTTGATGCCTGTTTTGAACACATTCGGCGGCAATATCTTTTCCGGGGAGGTTTTGCTGGGGCGGGGATTTCGGCATTGACCGGAATCGAGATTGCACTTTGGGATTTGGCGGGAAAGGCACAGGGACTGCCTGTTTATCGACTGTTAGGGGGTAAGTTCCGAGATCGGATTCGTTTATACGTCGACAGTGCTTGTACGGATTATAAGGAGCGCGTTAATGAAGTTAGAGAAAGGGGTTTCACGGCAGTAAAGTTTGATCTTGATGATGCACAAAACCCTCACAAGTTGGATCGATGGAACTGGTCGGTGACTCCGGATGAGATAAAGTCTATTGTGGACTCAGCTTTTGCGATCAGGGAAGGAATAGGAGATTCGCTGGATCTGGCGATGGATCTTCACGGTAGGTATGACGCGACTGCGGGAACGAAATTTGCGCACGCATTAGAGCCACTTAACTTGCTGTGGTTGGAAGAACCGGTTCCTCCTGAAAACATCGAAGCTCTAGGAAGGATTACTCAAGGTACACGCACTCCAATTTGTGCGGGTGAAAATCTCTATTTACGTTATGGATTCCGTGATCTAATAGAAAATCAAGCTGTGGATATTATCATGCCTGATATTTCTAAATGCGGTGGCCTGTCCGAGTGCAGGAAAATAGCTAATATGGCAGAGATTTATTATATACCTTTCGCGCCTCATAATAATAGCAGCGCTCTCAGCACTGTAGGTGATGCCCATGTTTGTGCCAGTGTTCCTAATTTCCTTACTCTGGAATTTCACCGCTTTGATGATGTTACTTGGGACAATATTTTAGCGACGAATGAATCCGTAATTGAGAACGGGCATGTGGTATTAAGTGAGAAACCTGGACTCGGAGTTGAATTGAACGAGGAGTTTCTTTCTGCCCAGCTGGAGGAGGGGGAAAGGTTGTGGAATTAATCTTTTACAAGAGACGATAATGATTAAGAGAATCGCCTAGAGTATTTAGGTTTTTTTTACTTCCGTTTCGTGTTTCTCAGTTGCCTTTTCGACTGCTTGGTCAGCTCGGCCTATGAATTCGGGCCGGTTTTCTGAGGCCCAGTCCATGCTCGCTACCCGACCCTTGTTTAAATCATTGAAATGAGGCATTACATAGCGACCAATCAGTTCAAAGCTTCGCTTAGTTTGATCAAAATCAGCCCAGTTATGCGCCATTTGAAGAAAACACCCAAACCCTCCAGTTTGCTCCCATAGGCGTTCGATCTGATTTATAGCGTCCTCTGGGGTTCCGATTACACCGAAACTCGACTCATTAATCTGGTCTATTAAGGAATCACAGTTTCCTTCCCAATTGAAAGCAAGTGCTGCTACTTCATTGAAATACCAGACCCACTTCTCCAGGCCGAAACGCATATTTTCGCGAGCCTTTTCACGGGTCTCAGCAATGTGCATTGGCCCTACCAGAGACCAATCGTGTTTGTGTACCTGTTGACCGTTTTGTTCAGCTTGTTGTACGGCGATTTCCCAATTCTTGGGTAGAGATATAAACCCAGATTTGCTGGTGGCGGCAAAGGACAGAAGACCTATTCCATGTTTGCCAGCAATGCGGGCCCCGGTAGGAGACACGGCGGATGCAACTGCGATGGGAATTTTTGGATTGGAGTAGGGAAGTAACTGCAAGCGGGCTTCTTTGAGCTCGAACCAATCGGCCTTTCTGGTGACAGTTTCTCCTCTCAGGAGAGGCACGATCACATCCACAGCTTCCTCCAGCATGTCTCTTTGGCGAATAGGGTCGATCCCCATCATGAAAGCATCTGAGGGTAGGGCTCCTGGCCCCATTCCAAACATAAAACGACCTCGCGTTTGATGATCCAGCTGCATTGCCCGGTCGGCCAGCATAAGGGGGTGGTGATAGGGAACCGAGGCAACTCCGGTGCCTAATCGAATACGGCGCGTGCGTTCTGCAGCTCCAGCAATGAATACCTCAGGAGAGGCGATGATCTCATAGCCACCGGAATGATGTTCCCCTACCCAGACTTCGTCGAAGTTCAGCTCATCGAGCCACTCCACGAGTTGGAAGTCTCGTTCAATAGCCAAGTTTGGGTTTTCATCCGAGGAATGAAAGGGTGCCAAGAAAATTCCGAATCTTAGTCTGCGTCTGCTCATTGGTATTGGTTTTTTGGGGCTTCAGGAAAGAGAATTTAAGACCCATTTCCTGTTTTTTATCAACCATCTTCATTCTTTTTAGGCCAGCTAAATATAACAATGTTTAAGTGTGTAATGGCAGGTTAATCTGATTGCCTAAATTTAGTATGCGAGTAGCGTAGTTATTATTGATTACTATCTCTGATAGAGTGTTAAGTTGATAACTACCGAATAGAAGAAGAGGTTGATGGCGGGCGAAAAATTAAAATTACGGATTAACAACGGGGAGATTATTGAAAGCGTATCAGTCCCGAAGAATATTCCCAGAGGGGAACTAGAAGGGATTTTGTCGGAGCGTCACTTTGATTTTCTCTATGTAGACTGTCAACATGATGCCCACAATGAAGAAAGCTTAGTGGAATTCTGCAAGATGGCGGAAGAGTTATCCATTCCGGTACAGGCTAGAATTAAACATACGCGTGATGCTTATCTCATTGGCACTTACCTTGATCTTGGGCCTTCAGGGATCATGGTTCCCGAGGTTAAGGAAGAGATAACAGTTGATGAAGCCCTGGATTCGTTCTACTACCCGCAAAGGGGTAAGCGTAGTTGGGGAGGTCAAAACAGAATGGGGTTTTCTGAGCGACAGGGTCGCCTCGAGTACTCTAATTGGTGGAATGAAACTGGGTTTCTAACGCTCCAGATCGAATCTGTTGAGGCGGTTGTGAATACCCGTTTCCTAGCTAAGGCGGGAGTGGATATTCTCAGTTTTGGCGAAAATGACTTGATGTTTAGTATCGAAGGAGATCCAGAATTCCCCTTTCGGACTCAGGATGAATGTCTACGCCACGTTCTTAATGAACTCCAGGGGACGAATGTTCGGGTGTCAATGTGCCCCGAGACAGAGGAAGCAAGAGAAAAATATCTTGAGATGGGAGTGACAATTTTTAATGAGCGAAGGGATCAGTAACGGATCACAAAAAAACTTCTCTATTTCTTCGTCATCAACATCCTCTTTTACAAGGGATCCTTGAATTTTATACTATTTAGAGAACGGAGGTCAGTCCGGGTTTTCATTAAACTGCTAATCTATTAGTTTTAGATATGGTAAATTGCCTAAGTTTTTTGTTCTCAATTAGAAATTCACCTTCCAGTTAGTTCGTGATGAATTTTTAAGTACCTCGGGATTTACAAGGTTCTTGGGTGGTTCGCCTCGAAAGACACAGAGGATATTTTGGGCGGCAGCGATGGAGGTCCGTACGAGGGCCTCACTAGTTTGGCCGGCAACGTGAGGAGAACACATGAGGTTGTCTAGCTTAAGGAGAGAATAATCTTCCGGTACTGGTTCCTGTTCGAAAACATCCAAGGCTGCCCCTCCTATTTTTCGATGATGGAGAGAATAGAAAAGTGCTTTTTCATCAATGAGGCCACCTCGGGCAGTATTCACAAGGAAGGCCGTGGGTTTCATGAGATCTAATTCAGTTTTTCCAATAAGGTTCCGAGTTTCAGAGTTAAGGGGAGTGTGCAGCGAGATGAAGTCAGACTTCTGGAGCAATTTTTCAAAAGATACAAGGCTTACATCAACTTCATCAATAGCGCATCTGTTGGGATAGGGATCATATGCAAGTACTTCCATTCCAAACCCAAGGGCGTGTTTAGCTAGGCGGGATCCGATTCGACCTAGGCCAATGATACCAAGAGTTTTTTGATAGAGCTCAAACCCTACAATATTATCACGCTTCCAGATGCCGGACTTGACTTCGTTAGCGGCACGGGTGAGGTGACGGGCGAGAGAAATCAATTGAGCAAAAGCATATTCGCTTACTGCCTCCGAATTAGCGTCGCCGGTAGTGGTAACCGCAATGCCCAGCTTGGTGCACTCGTCGATGGCGACATTGTCGTAACCAACGCCATGGCGAGAGACAATCTTGAGTTTTGGAGATGCCGTTAACACCTCTTTATTTATCTGGGTAACACGTGCCAAGATAGCCGCGACATCTTTTGATGAGTCGATAACTTTCTCAGGCCTCGAGTATGATTGAAGGACTGTAAGTTCAATCCCGTTGTCTTGAAGAAGATCGAGGCCTTCTGCGCGGACGTTGTGGTCGGGGACAAGGACTTTGTGTTTAAACATCAGTTTTTCTGGGAATCGATATCAAATTTCCTCAGGAACGCGAATTTCGATTGTCCAACTGAAATTAATTCTCCAGTAATGATAATTGCAACTTATAAGCTATCCCGAAACTTAGTATAATTGTGTGATATAACTATTTAAACACCAACAGGTAAAAAAATATGAGCCAGATTTCATCAAATATTCCAATTACCGATCCGCCGACATGGGCAGTTTGGGAACGACGCCTGTTAAAGGCTATGGATCAGTCGGTTTATCCGTTCCTCGATCATTTTACGGGAGATAACGATGAGTTTATATGGAAGGATGAATGGGGCGGGGGTAGTCCCGATGATTTCCTTGAGCCTTTTTTTAACTGGCCTTTGGTTTATCTTATGGGTGGAGGGAAGCACCTTTTGGAGCTGTCAAATCACCACTGGGAAACAGAGATAAAGCACCTTACCCGTTTGGGCACCTATCATAAGGAGTACGGGTTTAAGGAGGACCAGATGCATCAGGCTGAGGCTGATGTTTGTTTTTATCACCTTTGCTTGGCAAATCCAGCGAGTTTAAAGCATCGCAAACGAGCCCAGCGCTTTGCCGGGTTTTACCTGAATGAAGACCCGGATGCGATTAACTACGACCCAGTACACAAGATTATTATGTCTGGCCTTAATGGGAGTAAGGGTGCCTACTCCAATGATCCTAAGGCTCGAGAAGTGCCCTACGCTCCGCCCGCTGGCGGTAGTATGGCGCCCTATGGCTTGCCTTTCTTTGATTTACCTGGGATCAAAAGCGTTGAGGATCTCCAAGCGGATCCGGAAAAAGGCCGTGCTATGGGAAGGGCCATGTTTGACCGTTGGCGTCAGGGGGATACCGTTGCTAATCTTTCGATAACCTCAGTTGTAACTAACGCTTTTTTACTTACTGGAGAAGAAAAATATCGTGATTGGGTTGTCGAGTATGTGGATGCTTGGGTAGGGAGGGCGCGAGAAAATGGTGGCTTAATTCCTGACAATGTCGGTCTCTCCGGAAAAGTAGGAGAGTATACTGGAGGCAAGTGGCACGGCGGGCGTTATGGATGGACATTTCCCCATGGTTTTTTGACCTTGCAATATGCTGTCCTCGATGCCGCGGCTAATGCCTATCTGCTGACGCGAGACGCAGATTATCTAGAACTTCCACGAACGCAGATGGATCGGATTTTGGATCTTGGCCGCGAGGAAGAAGGGAGGTTCATGGTTCCGTATCGGTACGGTGATGCCGGATGGTTCGATTGGCATCCGATGGGTCCAGTCTATATGGCAACTCTTTGGAGTCTGTCAATGGATCAGGGTGATTGGGATCGGATGGAAAGGGTGCGAGCTGCTGATTCTCATGACTGGAACGCAGTGTCTCCTTTTCATGGTAAAGAGGACGCGGGGCATGAACATCCATGGGTACGGTTTTTGGCGGGAGCAAACTCCGACTATCCGGAACGGATTTTGCATGCTAGCCATCAGTTGGTTTCCCGTCGGGTGGAACAGAATATAACCGACACCTCAGTGGGCACACAACATCACGTGCATCATTGGCAGTGGGCGAATCCGGTTTCATCCGAAGCGCTTATCCAACTGACTTTGGGAGGACCGCAGCCTATATACAATGGGGGATTGCTTCACTCGCGTTTAAGGTATTTCGATCCCGTTCGGCGTCGACCGGGACTGCCGGAGGAAGTGGGAGCTTTGGTTGAAAAACTTGAAGCCGGACGGACTGTGCTAACCCTCGTCAATTTGAGTCCTTGTGAGGACCAAAAGGTCGTGATTCAAGCGGGTAGTTTTGGGGAACATCGTTTTGGCGAGGCAAAATATCAGACCCGTATAAGCGAATATCCTGGTGATTTAGGAGGATACGCTGGACATTATGCTGCGCCTGCTTTGGAGACTGAGGAGAGAAAGGTCATGGTAAATTCGAATCGGTTGGAAGTAGATCTTCCAAGGTGGTCTGAATTGCGTTTGGACTTGGAGACCGACCGTTATGTTAACGAACCATCTGCCAGTGAACTATAATTCGTTGAGATTTCCTTCCGAGGTAGAAATATGGATAATTGCTAGCAAATAAAAGCATTGTAGCGAAAAGAAACAGGTACCTGTAGGAGATTAACTAAAATATTTAAGAATAGAACGGAGGATTAGAACGCATGAATTTCCATGTGGTTCGCTTAGGCCGTTATCCGATGCAAAAATATTTTCGTTGCTTGGTACAATTCAACTTCAATCATTTGCTACAGGCTGTTAAACTTAGTGTAACGATAAGTCTTTGTACTTAGGAAATTTGTTAAAATCTGGAATAGGAAAGTCATGAAACACAAGCCAATCGAAAATCGAAGTTTACGCGTGGGCGTTTACGGAACGGGGAACTTTGCCAATCAGCAACATCTTCCAAATTTGAGTAAGCTGGAAAATGTCGATTTAGTAGCAGCCGCTGATATCAATAAAGATGCTCTGAAGTCGACTGCTGAAAAATTTGGTATCACTCATACTTACGAAGATGCCTACGAGATGCTGGCAAAGGAGGATCTGGATATTCTCTATTCAATTGTTCCCGCATTTGTCCGAACAGATGTGGAAGCGACTGCTGCGGCCAAAGGCATTCATCTTTTCAGCGAGAAGCCGCAGGCTCTGACAATGGCGGTAGCTCGTCGAATTGCTGATGCGGTAGACGAAGGTTCCGTCTTTAGTTCGGTTTGTTTCCGAGAGCGGTATCGTCCCATTTTCATGGAAGCCAAAAGACTATTGGAGGGAAAGAATGTGATTCATATTCGCTTTCAAAGTTGGAGAGATCTTGTCCCTAAAAAAGAAGAAATGGGTGAGGGTTGGTCCAACAATGTCGATTTGGGTGGGAGTGCAGCTTTTGACTGGGGTGTGCATGCAGTGGATTATTCACGATACATGAGTGGTCACGATATTGTTCGAGCTCAGGGATTTGTTCACCATCCCAAGGAATTTGCGCTTCCCTTGTCGAACAGCTACAATTTCGTCCTAGATAGCGGTGCCACTCTTCATGTTAGTTTTGTTTCAGCTGGGGATATGCCTACCCATCAGCCCTATTTCCTGATTTTCTACGAAGGTGGATATCTTGGGGTTCACGGATACGACTTTATCGAAATGAACGGAGAGAGGGTCTACACAGCAGAGGAATACAATCCATGGTTCGAACTTGACCGGCGCTTTATTGAAGCGGTTAGGCAGGGTGACGACAGCGATCTTTTGAATGATTACCGGGATGGATTGCTTTCGCTGGGTCCGGTACTGGCGGCGTGGGAATCTACCCGCCAAAAGGGTGAGATGATCGATGTAGTTAAATTCATGGAGAACTGACCAAAGATGAATAAACTCGAACTTACACCACAACAACTATCCTTCATCGATGTTTTTGGATATTTGAAGTTTTCCGGTCTGCTTCTAGATCGAATTGATGAGATTATAGAAGCATTTGAGAGGGTTTGGGAAGAACGCGGTGGTGGCCATAATGGAAAGATCCACGATGGTACCGCGCGCTCGTGTATCGTGCCATTCATTGACCAAAGCGAATATCTCTCTTCGTTGCTGGATGATCCACGAGTTAATGGAATCTTTTCTAGCCTCCTGGGAGAGGATTTTCAATATCTCGGTAGCGATGGAAACTACTACGTAGGGAATACCAGATGGCATTCCGACGGCACTTGGCCGCGTCCCATTATCTACTACAAGATGGCGCTTTATCTTGATTTTCTCAATGGTGATTCTGGAGCACTTAGCGTGGTTCCTGGGAGTCATCGATATGGGGAAAACTACGCAGAGGAACTGGAACGGCAAATTCGCAAGCCTGAAGAGTTTTGGGGTATGGGTGGTGATGAAGTTCCGGCGATGGCTTTAGAGACAGTTCCGGGTGATGTAGTGATTTTTAATCAAGGAACTAAACACAGCTCGTGGGGAGGTGGAGACCGACGTAGGATGTTTACGATAAACTGCACTCTGCGTCATACAGATGAGCAAATACCATTGCTACGCCAAGAAGTGAGCGGATCCGCTCGATTTCTTGTGGATTCAGTCTATGGGGAAGCAATGCTTCAAAGCGCCGATTCGGCTCGTATGCGTCACCTGGAGCAAGGGTTGGCGAACCAAGATCACCTACCCGAGCTTGTACGAAGGGAAAGAGAGCAGCGTGACGAACCATCACGGGGCTAGTGTATTTCTTCTGAGAAATACGGGTTCTTCAATACAAAATACAGTATCCCTATCTTATTCCACTTAGAATCCCTTAGGCTTAGACCTCTTCTACAATAAGGGAGGCGAACTTT
>CEUS01284597.1_pt1 | contig 84984 bp, 71 predicted proteins | sample 427031 | NCBI WGS metagenome assembly CEUS01 (sample SAMEA2622837, study PRJEB7988) | marine metagenome | biome: marine biome (ENVO:00000447); feature: marine epipelagic mixed layer (ENVO:xxxxxxxxx); material: "saline water (ENVO:00002010), including plankton (ENVO:xxxxxxxx)" | depth 140 m
TCTTCTTCTTCTTCCGTCTCCAAATGTACGGAGTAAACACCACTAAGAAAGTTCTCTGGAACTTTCCATTCAAACCCTAGATCCCAACGAGCATCCTCAAGATCGTCATCGTGGAAATGAATTGCAGCGTAGTGGCTCGGTTCCACATTAAAATCAGATACATTCCCATTCCAGTTATGGCCTGTTACTGCCCGTGTCGGTAAATTGATTAGGATTCCATGGAATCCATTTGGTCCCGTATCGCTAATTCGATTTGAACTTATATCCAATGAGAAATCCCAATTACCAACGACCGAAACAGGTCTCGTCAATTCCTTGCCTATATCTTCAATAACACAACTGTAGATTCGTGGATTATCGATTTTCCCATTAAAATGATTTTGGGCCGCCGAATCCATAGAAACGGGAGTTCGACTAGCTCCTATTAGTAAGTCCCCTTGACTCGCATTAACTGCTCCCGAATGTACACTCTTTCGGATACTGGCCTCAGCCTTTCGGTCTGGCCATTGAGTTTGTTGTTTCTGAAAAAGCTGTACCTCGTTGTTGGCTGGATCGTAGGATGCCGCCACAAAATACCAAACCCGCTCTTGAAGGGCTGAGCCTGTTCCGACTTTTATAAGATTTTCTCTAGATCCCAACCATAATGAAAGGGAACCATTCTCGTCGATATAAAGACCGTATCCAGATTCATCTACTCGGGAGAATTTCGTTAAAATCCCTTGCACTCCCCTCTTGGGTGTAGTGGGAAAAATCCATGACTGGATTGTGAATCCATTTGTACAGTTAAGCAATGGATCATGGGAAATAGATGCATATGATCCTGTATGAATCGGCTGATAATGTCCTTTGTACTTTCCCTCTATGGAGGTCAATTGTTTCTCGGTCTTAAAGCCAGGACCATTCGGGTTGTCATCAGTATGTCGTAATCGAACTATCTCAGCCCGATAAGAAGACGCTTCGCAACTCACCATGAACTTAATCGTCTGACCAGGCCGAACACTTAATCGATCACTGTAACCTACAATTTTCATTTCCAAAACTGTGGTCTAGCACACGATCTAATGCAAATACCCATTTAAAAAAGAGCAAAATTTTTGTTCTTATCGGATTTTAAATCCATTGCTATGGGATTCAACCTATGAAAAGGTTAATCAATGATTGAAAAAGTCGAAAAGAAAACAGGAATGGATAGATTTTTTATTGAACTCGAAGATAAAGGCTACGTCGTTTTGAAAGATGCTTTGAATCAAAACCAAGTTTCAGAGCTTAGAAGCAAAACTGTGGAATTAATTGCCAGGGAACGTGCAGCTGGAGCAGACCTTTACCTTAACGGAAAATCACAACGAGTTTGGAATTTGTTAAACAAAGGATTGATTTTTGAGGAGATTATTCAAATACCTACGATTTTAAAATACCACGGGTATCTTTTAGGAGATGATTTCGTGTTGAGCAGTTTCACTGCAAATCTAATCGGACCTGGTTCTACAGCTGGTGATTGGCACATAGATTCGCCTTTGGCAAAATTTCCCGATCCAATTCCAACCACCGCTTTCTGTGCCAACACAATTTTTGTTTTAGATGATTTTAAGGCCGAAAATGGGGCGACATGGGTTGTCCCACAGAGCCATCGTCGGGGAAGTCGGCCAGATCCCAAAGGAGATTATCTGGATGCAGTTCAACTTAAGGCACGCATTGGTGATATCATTATTCTCCATGGAGGTACCTGGCATGCTAGTGGAGCTAACTGCACCGATAAGGATCGCTTGATCCTCCTAGGGTTTTTTACCCGTGCCTTCATGAAGCCCCAGCAAGATCACCTTCAACTTGCAAGTCCTGAATTGATAAACAGGGCGTCCCCCATTTTAAAAAGGTTTATTGGTTTTGATTCTCTTCCAGGAACAAAAACCTAGAGGTCTTTTTGGTTTGATTAAATCTAACTGACTCAAAAATTTCTATGTTTCGAGCCTCTTTAAAATCAAGACAGATCTAACCAATATACAGACATGAGTTGCACCTCGCCGTTCCCGAGAATTGGAATCCTTTATCCCGGCAATGCCGCGGAAGATGATTATCCTCAGCTGGCAGCAATGATAGAACCTCCTGTTGATCTTAGAATTGTTCATACGGAAGGCCCGGATGTTCACAGAGTGGATGAATGCCTTATCACAGGAAGCGAGCGGATACTAGCCAATGGTGCACATGAATTAAAAAGTCATAAAGTTGAAACTTGCATGTGGGCCTGCACAAGCGGAAGTTTTTCATTCGGTGTTGAAGGAGCTCGTCTTCAAGTATCAAAAATCGAAAAAATTCTAGGTGTTCCAACTTCCAGCACATCTTTATCATTCTTGAGTGCTATTCGAGCTCTAGGATTAAAACGTGTCGCTATTGCTGCAACATACCCTCGGGACCTAGCCAATGCATTTCGTTCTTTTCTCGAGCATGACGAGGTAGAGGTTCTTTCACTTAATTCCTTAGAAATTTGGTCGGGACGAGAGGTAGGAGAATTTGATGAAGAAAAGATTATGGATTTCGTTTTGGCAAATGATCATCCGAATGCAGAAGCTGTTTTAGTTCCTGATACAGCACTTCGTACTGCAACTCTTCTACCCAAACTTGAGGCATCTTTGGGGAAGATTGTTCTTACAGCAAATCAGGTAACATTTTGGGAAGCAATAAGGCTCGCTGGAACCTTTAAACCCCAAATGAGACTCGGGCGTCTCTTCTCCTGTGATACATCTTTATCATGGAGAATGGGAGAATTATGATAAGTTGAAAAACAGGAAGTGTTTGATTGATCCAAACTTAGTGACAACTGAATATTCCCTAAAGGCATTTTCAAGATCTCGCTTTTTTATTTTAAAGAGTAAATATAACCATCTTTGCCTGGATTGCAGAAAACTAGAGAGGATAAAATGGCACGAAAAATCGAAATCGAATTCGTAAAACGACAAGTTAAATGCGTTGCAGAGTTGTTGGACGATCTAGCACCAAAAACTAGCGAAGCTGTGTGGCAAAACCTTCCACAGTCAGGAAACGTTTTTCACGCTAAGTATGCTAGTAATGAGGTCTATATATTAGTTCCACCCTTTGCCTACGAAGAACCCGGAATGGAAAACCCTACTATAACGCCAACTTCAGGAGATCTTCTTTACTTCCACTTGCCGCCTGGTTTGGTTAAGTTTCCCGAAATTCGGGAAACAGCAGACCAATCTGGATTGATCGATTTAGCGATCTTTTACAATAGAGATAATTTGTTAATTTCCCCTTCGATGGGCACGACTCCTGGTAACCGATTTGGCACTATCACAGAAAATCTTTTGGGAGTTCAAAAAGCTTGCGATGACATCTGGAGGCATGGGTTTGCGGGAGAACAACTCATTTTCCGAAGACTAAAATAGAGATTCTTGTCATCTAACTCAGCTAGACACAGGAAGCTTAACGCAAAAACTTCTAAACATTTTGGATTCGACTAAAGGTGAATTTAAGTAATGAACACCTCGTAGCAACAAATCGGGAACGCCGAATAATTTTCCAGGATGATATTTTAGCGAATTCTGTTTTTCGATCGGAAAATCATAAACCTGACCGTCTCACAAAGATAGTAGACTTTTACATGAGTCGTTTTGATTCGGACAATAATCAAATCGACAGTGTTTGGCATGAATGGGGTGAAGGGAATACAGCTGTTTGGCCAAGTAAGATTCTCCCAAGGACCGAAAATGTATTTCCGGGTTGGTGGTCTATCGATGTTGATCCTATTGATGTTCTTCTCAAGGAAACCCGAAAAAGGGGACGGGAAGTATTTCTCTCCTATCGAATCAATGGATCAGATAATGATCGCCTTTTTGACCCTCCTCATTCAATGGATCAGCCAATTCCAATTAAGAAGATACATCCAGAATGGCTTCTTCGGAAATGGCATGCATATTGGAATTTTGAAGTTGCTGAAGTCAGAGAATTAAAGCTCAGAATTCTTCTGGAAATGGCTGAGATGTATGACTTTGATGGCATCAATATCGATTTTGCCCGAGTCCCAATCTTGTTTAAACAGGGAAAACAATGGGAATGTCGTGATCTTCTTACGGATTTCATGCGTCAACTGAGATCGAAATTGCTCAGTATTGGACGCCATCGCAATCGTCCATTCCTACTCGCAGCTCGTGTTCCTGAAAATTTAGTTGGCTGTCATTTCGATGGTATAGACATTGAAACATGGGTTAAAGAAAGCATTCTAGATATAATCGTTGTAGGTACTCGAACAGCAAAAGCCGACGTCGTGGGGTTCCGGAACATTACTGATAGGAGTCGAATAAAGATTTATCCTAGTTGGGACGATCACCACTCTTCTGATGGGTATCGGCACCCTTCTTTGGAAATTTGGCGTGGAGTTTGTGCAAACTGGTGGAGACAAGGTGCTGACGGCATGCACACTTTTAACCTCATGATGGGATCTCCTAAATCAGAGCAAGCTTTAGGAATTAAGCCTGCTCCCAGACATCGTGGGGGTGAGGAGGATTGCACTGATGTCAACGATCAGTGGAAGACACAATGCCAAGTTTTCAGTGAAATCGGAAACACTGAAACCCTAAAATTTTGTAACAAGATTTTTTTTGTTGAACGACGAGGAGGTGGTCATAATTCAGAAGTCGTACCGGATCCTAATAATTGGTATACTCCTCGCCACATGTACTTTCAGAGCAATATGCAAGCAAACCTTCCCATGGATCTCTGCATGGATTCTTCTACGGACAGACTTCTAGAGATCGAGGTCTCTGACCATGTTAGCAATCTTACTGAGAATGTAAAAGACGTTTTTCTGCTTTTGGCATATTCTATTGCATCTAAAAGTGATTTCTCCCTAGCCCAATCTGGGAAAGAGGACCAGATATTGCTGGAGGTGAGGATTAATAATCTTTTATTGGATCCTCCTCAGCGGGTAAAAGAGACTAAAACAGCTCTTAATACTACTTTTGACCATTGGTTGCAATATAAGGTTCCTAGCAAATATTTAGCCTTAGGCGTAAATCTAATTGGGACAAGACCATGTAAGATACCAATTGGAGATGATCTTAAAATCTTCATTGAGAAACTCGAATTACACGTTATTTACAATTAATTGGTGCTTCTTTCTGCATTTAGGTCATCATGTGTCGAGTTCTAAGATACTCACTTAGGTAAAGATTAACATTACAAACCTTCATCTTATTTCAGAGTTGCATGCTTAATGGACATAATTTTCCTAGAAATAGTTTTGCTTAAGGCTCTCCATTGCCGATTTTTGAAATCTCTTTAATTGAAGCCATGGTCATTTACTTTAAAAATCCTATAAAGAATTAACCGAGAATCTGAATAGTGCTAAGTAGCTTTAATAATACGGAAGGAACTTAATCGAATGAAAATCGTAATGAATCCCCCTATAGGGGAAATTTATCGCCAACAGATTGCCGCAGTGGCACCTAACGCTACTGTGGTTATGCCAAGTTCGGATGAATTGTTGAATGAAATGTGCGATGCTGAGATTCTCTTTGGGAGCTACTCCGGAGAGATTATTTCTAGTGGCCCTTTACTTAAATGGGTACAGTCAACAAGCGCTGGGATGGATATTTCTCTAATTCCTGAAGTTATGGGAGATAACTTAATTCTTACCAATGCAAGCGGGGTCCATGCTATTCAAGTTGCCGAGCAAGCTTTTGCCCTAACCTTAGCCATAATTCGCGGTGTTTATTTTTCGGTTCGCGCACAACGGGAACATAAATGGCAAAGACCTGATCTACGGGATTTTTATGGTATGAACGTAGCAATTATTGGATTTGGGGGAATTGGGCGGCGTTACGCTGAACTAATACGTCCCAATAACACACAAACTATAGCGCTTGATGTTCATCCAATCGCTAAAGTTGATACAGTTGATGCAATCTGGCCCATGGAACGTCTAGATGAGGCTCTTGAAATAGCAGATGTAGTTTTCATTGCCTGTCCCTGCACGGAAAAAACAATCAAGTTAATTAACAAAAGGACGCTTGGTATAATGAAAAAAGACGCCATTCTAATTAATACAGCCCGTGGTAAAATTGTTGATGAACAGGCACTTGTAGCAGTTTTAAAAGAAGGTGGAATTGGAGCCGCAGGGTTAGATGTATTTGAAGAAGAACCTCTAGATGAGTCGAGTGATCTATGGGAATTAGAAAATGTAATCATAACCCCGCACGCTGCTGGTGGATCTCCTCATCGGCACGACCGTACCGTTGGATTTTTTGCAGAAAATCTCCGACGTTATCTTAAAGGAGATGAATTACAGAATGTAGTTGATAAATCATTAGGTTATCCCACTTAAGGGTTGTTAAGATACTGGAATCAATCGTCAACCCATCAACAATGGTCTCCACTATAGATGCCAGTAAATTCTTTTCACAATAAGGGGGATAATCCAGAAACTGTTGAAACCGTTAGTCAAAATCTGACATGTTTCTGCAAAAGACCTTGCCTTCGCGGACCTCGAATTTAGCCATTCCAGGAAACACAGTATGTGCTGTGATGATTAGGGCATCCTCTTCAATCGCTCTACTAATCAAATTCCTTCTGGATTCTATTGTGTCTTTCCGATTACGACCGGGCCAGACAAAATCAATATGTTCAGCTTCACAAGCGTGATGAAAGAGATCACCTACATAATATGCTATTAAACCCTTCGACTCCAAGCGCACAAGGATATGTCCGGAGGACTCTCCAGGAGCATGTATAGCAGTGAGACCAGGAGCAATTCGATGCTGGTCTTTTATTAGGCCAAAAAGTCCATAGCTTTTTAGGATCGGAATATGTAAGTTAAAATTCACCTTTCTTTGATGTTGTTCGGGCGCATTACTACCATCTGCCTCATGCATTAAATACATAGCATTCGGAAAACTTGGAATCCTTACGCAGTTTCTTTCTATAGTAGCACCCATGATATGATCTGCATGAACATGCGAAAAGACTACGTCGGTAATATCCATCCGGTTGATATTAAGGATATTTAACGCATCTAGTAGAGAAAGTTGTGACTTGAAAGGGAACAGAACTTCAAAACTCTGACGGGCCTTATTGGGTTCGCCAATTCCAGTATCAAGCAAAACAAGCCGATTCTGTGTTCGAACTAGGATAAGATTTAGAGAAAAAACTAAACGGCCAACATCATCGAGTGTAACAAGGTTTCTCCAGATTGATTCATCCATATCTTTAAAAACCAAAGCAGGATCACCATATAAAGTTCCCTCTCCTATAATGGTGAGTTCGATATCGCCTAATCTTAAGGTACGAATGAAATTCATTGAAATCTTCCGAGGAGTGAATTGATAAAACCCAAAGTAACGATATGTATTTCATTGAAGGCTATCCTCCTTCAATAAGTTGCTAACCCGTAGCACCTAATAGATAAATATTATACTATGACTTTATATCAATCAAACATGGTTCCCCATTTCTTACCTTAGCTACCATTTCTATAAAATGACCCTCATTCGCTTCGTGAAGGACTATTCCCTGATTCAAGAGGTAGAGAGTAAAACTCTGTTCTTTTAGAAGTAAGCTGGTTGCTTTTAACGGTGGATCACGGTTTTCATCCTTAGGGCTTCCTGGCAACAACAGGGATAATTTCCGCCCGTTATTAATAAATTGTAATTCTTTTACCCCATCCCATTGAATTTCGTTTTCTTCCTTAATCTCCCATTGGAGAAGCCCGTAGAGAATCGTATTCAGGCAACGGATAGCATGAAACACAGGACGAGGATTACACAAGGTGTCAAGAATACCGAGACTGACATCCATGGTTCGATCGATGTCGATCAAAGGATCAAAAAAAATTCGTGTCCCACGGAAAAGTGCTGCCGCAAATAGAGCTTCCACTGCGCGGCATGAATTTCTGTTGTCATCTTGATACCCTAATTCAATCAGAAAATATAACTTTCGAGCCTTTCCCAAATTCTTTAATCGATAAGCCAATCTGATAACATCCCAAGGGTTTTCATCTAAACCAATTCGACAACAGATATTCATAATTTGCAGATTTATCTTATCTAATTGAGATTTAATATTCTCCAATTCTTTCAATCTGTAGCCAAATCGCGTTCTTGGAAGCTGCTTTCCTGGAATTACTTGATCGGGTATTACAGGACAGAGTGATACCTCAATTTTTACCTTGTTTTGTAAATCCTTAAGAAGCTCAATGGTCTCAGCTAAGGGGAAAATAGAACCTGGCAATTGAATCTCCCAATTGGATACAGTGTCCATGAATTCTTCTATAATTGTAGGGAGTTTATGGATTTCGCTTTCGAAAAGAAATACACAGATAGCTATGCCTTGATCATGCAATAAGGAAAGCCGAGTCCATTGTTCATTATCACGAATGTCCTTCAATGGAACTCGTAGCGCTTTTACCCCGATCTCAAAACAACTGAGAAGAGGATAGTCATTTCGAACATCTTGGCGGATTGTGGATGGATACGCGATTGGAATTTGAGAAACGTTCGTTATTGGATTTCGCAATGTTAAACCAAGAGGAGAATCTTCTAAGTTGTTTGCTAATAGAGTGATGAGGCGTTGATTTTTACAGAGGATCTTCAGATCTTTGCAATCTCCTCCTGTTCGCAAAAAGTGCACATCCACTTTATTTCTTAGTACACGGAAAAGATAGAACCCAAGCTTTGCTACATCTTCGCGAGCATTTTCTGGAGGCGAAGCACTTGTAAAAAGATGGGCAAATCCCGGTCTAGTAAAGGATGTTGATCCGAGGGTTAATAATCGTATCTGTCCTATGTAGTTAAGAAATTGAAAATGAACGTGGCCATTTATTACAAGCTCGACACTGTGTTTTTGAAAAAGTTCTATCAACCAAGATCGAGCTGGTTCCCCTATATTATCGTAGTGGCCTGTGTACGACTCTGTTCTTTCCAATATAAAAAGAGGCAAATGCATGAAAACAAATAATCGCTGTCCTTCCAACTGGACTAAAAGATTCTCCAACCAAAAACATTGTTCATTTTCCTCAGGAATCCCTGTGTTAAAAATCTGAGAATTCAGGATGATGAAACTACATTTTCCATGGTTAAAGCTATACCACGAAGATCGCATATTCTCGTGATAGGCAGCAAGAATTCTTCGGCTAACAGGATGAGTTGGCATTGTTGCATCAGGTTTATCTCCAACCTCATGATTCCCTGCTACCTGATGCCATTTAGAATCCACGCGTTCAATCTGATCTAACGCTTCTTGCCTAGAAATTTCAAAGTTCTCTGATCCGGGTGCCTCCTGGGTGAGATCACCAAGATGGATGACAAATTCAGGGTTTAGAGAATTAATTAGATTCAATACATGAGCAATTCTCGTCAACTGCTTCCTACGACCCTCGAATTCGACTCTAGTATCCGGAGAAATTCGCGTGTAGTGAGTGTCTGCCAACACCACAAACTCGAATTCAGCAGGAAGGAGCTGCGTCCGGTCGTAATAATGTGACATACCCTCAATTCCTTAATTTTCTATTGAGTTAGACAGTAACCAACCAATTAATTACTTACTGTCAGATCAATTGTGTAAAAACCCTGGTTACACAATTTAACTTTGACTGAAGAAACCAGACATCTGGCATAAGGGAAACCGCAAAATCAATATATACGGAAATTAATCTTTAGGCAAATTTCCGGTTTAAGGATAATTTCAAGCTATTTTCACAAAGAACATTCTTATTTACTACACCGACACTCATCTACAACAGTACGGGTCCGTCGTTCTCCGGCGTAAACCCATATCATCGCCATCAGTTCATTCGTATCATTAAGAAAGCGATGGCAGATACCTTCAGGAATCATAGCTGTGTCGCAATCTGCCAATCTATAAGAGCGTCCATCTACCTCACAAACTGCTTCACCCTTAACAATGGAAATCGACTCATCATAGGGGTGAAAATGACAGGCAATAGCTGTTCCAGGTTGAAATTCCGAGTAGCCACCACATAACCCTTCTGCACCCATCGATCCGTCAAATAAGGTTAAAGAAACAGCTCCCGCTGTTGATTCAACACACTCCCCTTTAGTACTTCTGACTACATGCTCTTGGAAGTTAATATTCGGTTCTTCTGACAAAACCTCGGTTTTTTTAAAATCGGGCCTATCCAGAAACTCTCTTGTTACAACACTGCTCCCAAATGCACAATGCATCAAACATTCGCTATCATTGTCTGCATGGTCTACAGTGTGGGGAATACCCGCCGGAACGTGAATACTGTCGCCTGGATTCAACAAATAGCGGCGGCCTTCAACTTCGACACAAGTATTTCCCTTAAGAGGTGTAATGCATTCACTGCATTCATGGGTGTGGTACGGAACTACTCCGCCTGATTGAGTATTCAAAAGTGCAGTTGATAATCCCGCTGCATCGCAATGTTCCGAGGCCATCATCTGTACTGTAACATTAGGAAACATGTCCTTAACCTCGACCTCATTTCGCCTTGCTATATGCTCGTTCCTATCCCTTTGACTCATTTTACCTCCTATATCAGATCAGAATTTTCTGTTTCTATCTCTTTTAAAAAACTAATATACACGTCAATACTCGTTGAAAAGGTAAAAACAATTTTGTATTAATTTAGATCTGAAATCCTCTAATTTCTGAAATCGATTGTTAAAATTCGTCCACCCACAATTATTGCTTACGAATGATCAAATCATTTCTTGGCAATCACTAGATATATAGGCTAAATGCTTGCTATCCGCATTCCTCTAAGTTTTAACCCTCTGCTCTTCGTAATCCCGTTCACAGAAAAGTATTTTTATCCATGAGCAATTCCTACAAAATAGCCGTTATTCCTGGAGACGGAACAGGCCCCGAAGTCATACGTGAGGCACAGAAAGTCCTCGACGTAGCTTCTGGTAGATTTGGTTTCGATCTTATTTATGAACAATATGACTTTGGAGGGGATCGTTTTCTTCAAACTGGAGAGACTCTTCCTGAATCAGCAGTAAAAGAACTTAGCAGACAAGATGCTATTCTCCTTGGAGCAATAGGCCATCCAGACGTGAAACCTGGAATACTAGAGAAGGGAATTCTTCTTCGCCTTCGTTTTGAGCTTGATCAATACATTAATCTTCGACCAGTCAAACTCTACCCTGGAGTAGAGACACCTCTAAAGAATAAAAGTCCCAATGATATTGACTATGTCGTAGTTAGGGAAAACACAGGTGATGCATACACCGGAGCCGGGGGATTCACCCTGAAGGGCACACCTCAAGAATCGGCTGTTCAATCTTCAGTATACACGCGCTTTCAAGTCGACCGATGTCTTCGCTATGCGTTTGAATACACTCGAAGTAAGGGGAAGAAGAAAACCCTCGCTCTCTGTGGTAAAACAAACGTCTTAACCTTTATCTACGATCTTTGGGAACGTGCTTTTAATGAAATGGGTGAAAGAGATTATCCAGACATTACAAGAGAATACTATCACGTTGATGCAACCTGCATGTGGATGGTGAAAAATCCAGAATGGTTTGATGTTATTGTAACCGGCAATATGTTCGGCGATATCATCACAGATTTAGGAGCTATTACCCAAGGGGGAATGGGTATAGCAGCAGGTGGCAATATAAATCCAGAAGGCGTTAGCATGTTTGAACCGATTGGAGGATCGGCTCCCAAGTATACTGGTAAAAATGTCATTAATCCTTTAGCTTCAATATGTGCTGGTCTCATGATGCTACAGTCCCTTGGTGAAGAAAAAGCTGCAGAGGAAATCGAAAATGCTGTTATCGAGGTAACAGCAAATCGGCTAAAAGATTTAGGTGCTGGAAGGATGGGATTCTCAACAACTGAAGTTGGGGACATCGTTGCTGACCTCGTTGCAGGATGAAGTCAAATGATCTCCGAAAGTCGTTTCTCGATTTTTTTCGCTCGAAGGAGCATGAAATAGTTCCTTCAGCATCGCTTCTCCCCGATTCGCCAAACCTGCTTTTTACAAATGCAGGGATGAATCAATTTGTTCCGTTTTTCCTTGGTGAGCGAAGTCCAGCCTGGACGAGGGTTGCCGACACACAAAAGTGCATCAGAGCAGGAGGGAAACACAATGACCTAGAGGATGTCGGATTTGACACTTACCACCAAACATTTTTTGAAATGCTTGGGAACTGGTCTTTCGGTGATTATTTCAAAAAAGAGGCTATAGAGTGGTCCTGGGAACTTCTCACTGAAGTTTGGAAACTTCCAAAAAGAAGGCTCTATGCCACCATTTACAAACCGGGTCATGGTGACCCATCAGAATTCGATCAAGAAGCATCCGATATTTGGTCAGAGATCTTTATTCATGAGAAAATGGATCCATCAATTCATATTCGTCATTTCGACTCGAAGGATAATTTTTGGATGATGGGTGATACTGGACCCTGTGGACCCAATAGCGAAATTCACATAGATCTGACTCCTGACGGCGATACCTTAGGCATGCTCGTCAATACCGACTCAGTTAGATGCATTGAAATTTGGAATCTGGTCTTTATTCAATTCAATGCCGAATCTGATGGTTCTTTCAACCCGCTAGAAAAAAAGCACATCGATACCGGACTCGGCTTCGAAAGAGTCTCGGGGATTTATGCCAGCACTAAGGGTCTTTCTGATTTCTCCCAACCCGTGTCCAACTACAATTGTGATCTTTTTTCAGGGGTTTTTGAAGAGCTTACTAAATTATCGAACCACAGATACCAAGGAACTATTCCTAAAAGACGAAATCAGATGTCGAATATTGAGGCGAAGGATTGTGCCTTTCGGGTTCTGGCTGATCACATTCGTGCCCTTTCATTTTCAATTGCAGATGGAATTCTACCTGGCAACGAAGGAAGAAATTATGTCCTTAGACGGATTCTACGGCGTGCCATTCTATTCTCAGATCGGGTCGAACTACCAAAGGGTTCATTTGTAAAGCTCGTTGAACCTCTGATATCCCAATTCAGTGACGTTTTTCCAGAACTTAAGAAAGGGCAAGGTCTGATATCCCAAATTATTTCCTCTGAAGAAGAGAAATTTCAGAGAACCATCGAACGTGGCCTCACTATGTTCGAGAAAATTACATCGGGAGGTAAAACAAAAATTAGCGGGGGAGATGCGTTTACACTCTATGACACCTATGGGTTCCCTCTAGATTTAACTCAGATTATTGCTCGAGAACGCGGGATAAGTATCGATCAAAAAGGTTTTGAAGCCCAGATGCTTAAACAACGTGAACGAGCCCGTTCCGCTCAGGAAAAAATCGAAATTAGCGTTTTCGAAGGAGAAAACGTTGAAATAGAAGAAACCGAGTTCATAGGTTTCGATCCAGTGAATTTTGAAAACTGTAAGGTTAATATTACGACCCAAGTTCATCAAAATAATGAAAATTTTTTAGTCTTTGATCGGACTCCCTTTTATCCTGAGAAAGGGGGACAAGTTGGAGACTCAGGATTTCTCAAAGTGGAAGGAATAAAACTCAGGATATCTGATACCGTAAGAGACCCTCAAGGTCGTACTTTACATCAAATTGAGGCAGGTAATTTGAAAGGCCTTGAAGGCAAAGAGGCCAGTCTTCATATCGATGTTGAACGGCGCAAGTCCATCCAACGGCACCATACCGCAACGCACATTCTTCATTGGGCACTCCGTAGCGTACTAGGAAGTCATGTTAGTCAGGCTGGATCGCTCGTAGCAGATGACAGACTCCGTTTCGATTTTTCACATTTTGAACAAATAAGCCAGGATTTGCTCAACAGAATTGAGGCCATAGCGAATCGACGTATTCTGGAAAACGCAGGGGTTGGTTGGTATGAAATCCCCTTTGATCAAAAACCTAAGGATATACTTGCATTCTTTGGAGAAAAATACGGTTCCATAGTCCGGGTCGTAGATATAGGAGGGTGGTCTATTGAACTATGTGGAGGAACACATGTTACTGCTTCTGGAGAAATTGGTCTTTTAAAGATTGTTTCCGAATCCGGCATTGCTGCTGGAACAAGAAGAATTGAAGCACAAGCTGGTGATAGTGCATTCAATCTCGTTGTAAACAACTTCAGCCTCCTCTCCTCTCTTTCGAACCGGTTATCGTGCAGTCCCCAAGAATTGGAGGACCGGATTTCCAGTCTCCTTCAACAAAAGAATGATCTGGAAATGAATCTGCGGAAATTTCGTCAAAAGGAAACTTCCTCAGTTGCTTCGGAATTGATCGACCATTCAATTGAAATTCAAGGAATCAATATCATTATTGCTAAAATTGATGTGAAATCTCAGGAAGAAATGCGTGGCCTTGCTTTTTCCATATCGAAAACGTTTGAGCGAAGTCTTATAGTTTTAGGATCCTCTTCCGATTCTAAAGTAACCCTTCTTGCCGTAGCCTCTCCCGAAGCAAATGATAAGGGACACATCGCTCATGAGATAGTACGAAATCTCTGCGGTCAATTAGGCGGCAGAGGTGGTGGCAAACCTGACTTCGCCATGGGCGGAGGAGATTGTCCCGAGAAACTTGAAAAAGTATTAGAGTCCTTTCGAGATTCGTTGAATTGAACAATTTCTCTGGGTTAAGATTAAACAGGAAATTAATGCCCTTAAATAATTGAATGCCATCCTTGATAATTACCTTACCTCCAACCAGAAGGTATTGGTAGAACATTTAAAGCAATTGGTATCAATACCTACTGTTAACCCTCCCGGCAGGTCTTACAAAGAGTGCGTTACGTTTTTAAAAACCAGTTTAGAATCTATTGGGTTTGAAACCCAGGTCTTCAAAGTACCTGATGATAAGATTAGAAACATCCTCCCTACTAAAGACAAATACTCACGTTACAATCTTTTCGCTAAGTGGAATCTCGGTAAAAAGAAAACAATCCATTTCAATGCACACTACGACGTTGTTCCAGTTTCCGGTTCATGGATGTATCCGCCCTTTTCTGGCCATGTCGAAAAAGGAGTACTTTATGGTCGTGGTGCTGCCGACATGAAGGGATCTATATCTGCACTCATTTATGCACTAGGCGCCTTTAACGCAGAAAAACTGAAACCTTCTTTCAATATAGAAGTATCATTTGTTTGCGACGAAGAAATAGGTGGTCTATTTGGTACTGGATTTATTAAAGAAATGGCGTTAACTAACGCCGACTATGTTATTGTTTGTGAAGGAGCATCGGGTAATCGGATTGGGGTTGGCCACAATGGGGTCCTTTGGCTGACAATCCAATTGAGGGGGAAAACCGCTCACGCTAGCAGGCCACAAAGAGGCCGAAATGCATTTGATCAATTGACAGCACTTGGAGTCCAGTTACATGACTATCTCCGGAAAATCTCAGCCCGTGGGTATACTTCCCCAGATGGTGTTAAAATGAATCCCACACTTTCCCTTGGAGGTACATTTGGCCAAGCAGAGGGAGGTAAAACAAACATCGTTCCAGGCGATGCTTGGTTTACTCTTGATCGTCGCCTTCTTCCGACAGAGGACATTCCCCAGGTGGAAGGAGAAATAAGGGATTACGTAACCAAAGTAGGCCGTGATATTAAAGACTTCGATGCTACTATTACCTCCACCCTTGCTATCAATCCATATCGTCTCGATCACCGTTCGCCTCTTCCCCAGGCCCTTGCTTGTATCGTCGCATCCATCCGGAATTGTTCTCCAAAGTTCTCACACACACCTGGTTTCACAGATGCACACTATTTCGGTAATGGGCTCTCTATCCCTACTGTGGGATATGGAACTGGGGGTTCGAATTATCATGGCGTTAATGAGCAAGTTGAAATCAACGATCTTCTTACAACAAGCCGGGTTTATGCTGAGTTTATGGACAGAGGGTTTCCCGCATCCTAATTGTATTCTTATTAGGTAAAATCAACTCATGCTATAAACAGAACAAGTTTGCCTCTAAGAATCCTAGAAAATAGCGAATTGAGACCAGACTTAAATTTTATAAATCAGCCATTGAATCCAGCTCGCTCCTAGTAAAAAGAGGGATGATCCGTAATCCTTCTTTTTGAAGTTTCTCCTTACCTCCAGATTCTCTGTCAATCACGCAAAGGACAGTGTCGATAATGGCACCCTCCTCACGGAGAGCAGCCGCAGATAGAATAATCTGCCCCCCCGATGTAACCACATCTTCAATAATTGCTGTATTCATACCTTTGACACTTCTGCCTTCAGCAAACTTGCATGTCCCATAGCTTTTGGCCTCTTTCCTGACAAAAACAGAAGGTATTCCAGTAACCTGTGAAAGAAGAGTGACAATCGGTATGCCCCCCATTTCCAGTCCCCCTAAAATCTGCGTTTCTTCAGGAATATACTTGGACATCGATTCTACTATCTGCTTGAGCAGTAAAGGCTCCGATTCAAAAAGATATTTGTCGAAATAATCATTGCTAAAAGATCCTGATCTCAGCTGAAAACACCCCCGAATGTAACAGGTATCATATACTTGCCTAGCCAGATCCGTCTTTGTCATTAGAAAATTTATTTTTGCAGTTCTTAATATTTAACGAACTACATCTACTTCACGATATCAGATGCAACCATTTTAATATTAAAATAACAACGATTACTATGATTTCATAAGCTTGTACTCAACCGAATCTTTTAATGCCTCCCAACTTGCCTCGATAATATTGTCACTGGCACCAACTGTTCCCCAGATTTCCTTGCCATCCGTTGACTCGATCTGAACTCGAATAGTTGATTCCGCACCTTGAGTGCTATCCAAGATTCGGACTTTGAAGTCACTCAAGGAGACTTCCTGCACCTCAGGATACGCATTTTCGAGTGCCTTACGAAGCGCATTATTTAGTGCACCAACTGGACCCGAGGATTCTGCAACTTCATGGTGGATTTCATCTCCAATACGAAGCTTTACTGTTGCCTCAGAATTCCTTTCTTCCTTGTTCTCGTCCCATTCAACAATAACACGATATTCCAAGACATCGAAGTAGCTTTCCCTTTCCTCAAGCCATCGGTAAAGGAGAAGTTTGAATGATGCATCCGATGCCTCATATTCATAACCTCTGTATTCGAGATCCTTTAGTTCTTTGAGAAAAATCGGGACCTCAGTTGCCTTGCTTTTTACATCAACTCCCAATTCTCTTGCTTTCAAAATAAAACTACTCCTTCCGGACATATCGCTTATCAATACTCTCCGGCGATTGCCTACTGATGACGGATCTATGTGCTCATAGCTGCTGGGATTTTTTTCAGCTGCGTTCACATGCATCCCACCTTTGTGCGCAAAAGAACTAGCCCCTACAAAGGGAGCTTTTGAATCTGGTCTTAGGTTGGCAAGATCGTCCACCATCAATGATAGTTCACGTAAATTTGAAAGGTTTTTATGACAGTTCAACGAGTAGCCCAGTTTCAGCACAATATTGGGAATAATTGAAGTAAGATTCGCATTTCCGTTTCTTTCTCCGTATCCATTAAGAGTTCCCTGCACCATTGTGGCTCCTGATTGGATCCCAGTAATAGAAACAGCAACACCAACTCCCGAATCATTGTGACAGTGTATTCCGATAGGAACTTCAATGTAATCATCAACAACTCTCCTAGTAATTTTACCTATGTCATCCATTAAGCATCCCCCGTTAGTATCACACAGGACGATATAACCAGCACCACCTTTCCTAGCTGCATCAAGCGTAGCTAATGCATAATCAGGATTGTGAGAAAAGCCGTCATAGAAGTGCTCAGCATCATAGATTACTTGCCTGCCATTTTGGATGAAAAAGCAAACCGTATCTTCAATCATCTGGAGATTTTCTTCTTCAGTAGTTCGCAACACTTCGGTTACGTGGAAAAGCCAACTTTTCCCAAAAATCGTTACGACTTCAGTCCCAGCGCTCAATAGTGAACATATCTGAGGATCATCCTCAACTCCTACCTTTGCACGTCGTGTGGATCCGAACGCACTAAGTTTTGCGTGTTTTAAATTGAGGTTTTTTGCTTCCTCAAAAAAAGCCAAGTCACGTGGGTTTGAACCTGGATTTCCGCCTTCGATATAGTCGATACCAAATTGATCCATTTTCTCTGTTAGCCGTAACTTTGACGTAACCGAAAATGAAATCCCCTCCCCTTGAGTTCCATCACGAAGGGTGGTGTCATAGAGTAGAATGCCCTGTTTTTTATTCATTATAAAACTAGGTGAAATTGTACAGCTAATAATCGATAAATTGAAAAACAGTCGCCATTATGGAACTTAGTCTTCCTCGGAAATCTAATACGCGAGGCAACTAAATAAATTCTACGATAGAAAATCTGAGAGTTTTAGGAAATTAGAATCCTTACAGAATTAATCAAGCAACGAGTCTCTCTTTAGATCCAAGAGATTATTATAAGATTACGGTCCTTTCGCATTATGGAAATCATTAGTCCGCATGTTTAGCGATAAAATCCTGGATGGCCTTTTTTTCCGCTCTAACTAAATACTTTGTTTGGTGAGACCCCCAAAGCCCTTCTAGGTTTTCATTTCGAGGATGTACACCAATAGCGTCTATAATTGTTTCCGGAAATTTCGCTGGATGAGCCGTAGCTAATATCAAGTTAGTTCTGCTTTTAACCAGGCCTTTGAATCCACAGGCGGTGTGCGGATCTAAGATGTAGCCGAACTTGCTATAAACTTCCTTAATGATCTCTTCGATCTCACTATTTGATGCACTTGAGCTTGAAAAAATATCAGCATCAAAATTCCGAAATACAAAGCGACCGGACTCCCTAAATTTTTTTATGAACTCTTTTACTTTCTCACCATTTTTACCCTCATGGTAGTAAATGAAACGTTCAAAATTCGAGGCGACCTGTATGTCCATAGATGGTGCATTACTCCGTTCTACTTCACCTAATTCATAAATACCAGACTGGAAGAACCGGTGCAAGATATCATTCTGATTTGTAGAAATTTTGAGTGCTGCTATGGGCAAACCCATCCTCTGCGCCATCCAGCCTGCTAGTACATTTCCAAAGTTTCCTGTTGGAACAACAAAATTAACTGCATCCCTTTCTTCTTTTGGGAGTTGGAACCATGCGTAGAAATAATAAACACATTGCGCCAGTAGCCTAGCCAGGTTGATTGAATTTACAGAGGAGAGGCTAAACCGATTTTTGAATTCATGGTCTTCAAAGGTTTCTTTCAATGCCTTTTGGGCATCATCGAAAGAGCCCTCGATTGCGAGAGGAAATACATTCTCCGATCCAGTACAGGTCATCTGCCGTTCCTGTAAGGGTGATATACGCCCATTAGGATAAAGAATGAAAATTTTTATTCCACTTTTAGCCTGCAAACCGTGTATCGCTGCTGCCCCTGTATCTCCTGAAGTAGCTCCTAGTGCATTTAAGTGCTTCCCTGTATTATGAATCTGATCCTCATAGAGTCTTCCAAGAAGCTGTAATGCGAAATCCTTGAAAGCTAAAGTTGGACCATGAAAGAGTTCGACTAGATAAAGGTTTCTTTCCAATTCTACAACCGGAGCAATTATTTTGCTATTGAATTCACTGTAAGCACCACTGACCAGTGATCTCAAGCGGCTTGGTTCGATATCGTCTACAAATTCATTAAATATAGCTATAGTAAGTTCCTCGTACGAGAGGTCCTCCCAACTGGGCATCCGAGAACTCAAATCAGGCAATCTTTCTGGTAGGTATAGTCCACCATCTGGAGCTAAGCCAATCGCCACAGCTTGTGAGAAAGTTACAGGATCACAGTCCCCTCGTGTGCTTATATACCTCATACCTATAAGGCTGTTTTAACTGCGATAAAATCACAAACGAAGACGCACTAAATGTCTCAACTGTAGTCATTGGGAGGCTAAGATTTCCTATTTATGAGCCAAGACCAAAAGCATTATGTGCAATTCTAAGCGCTTCATCGGAATGTTCTGGTTCTATTGCAACTGAAATTTTTATTTCAGATGTGCTGATTATCTGTATGTTTATTCCTGCAGTCGCAAGGGCCGAAAAAAGGCTTGCTGCAACTCCGGTATGGGTTCGCATTCCTACACCAACCACGGAAAGTTTTGCTATTCCATTTACAGAGGAGATTTTACCGCCTCCCATTTCAATTAAACACTCTTGGACTGATTTTTCCGCCCTATAGGCATCATCGGACGGTACAGTAAAGGTTAGGTTTGCTTTTCCTCCCCTACCTATGTTCTGGACGATCATATCAACAACAATCTGTGCATCAGCTAGTTGTTGAAATATCTTGGCCGCTGTTCCGGGTTGATCCGGAACTTCGTTGACCACGATTTTAACCTGATTTACATCTATCGCTGCACCACGTACTAGTACATCCTCCATAGAGGCTACTTCTTCTTTCACAATTGTTCCTCGGTTTTTATTGAAAGTCGATCGTACCTCAAAATCGACTGAAAATTTCTTTGCTAATTCTACAGCACGTGCCTGGACAACCTTTGAACCCAGACTGGCCATTTCCAACATCTCATCATAGCTAATCTCTAAAAGTTTTCGTGCTTTAGGGACTACTCGGGGATCCGCAGTAAAGACACCGTCTACATCTGTGAAAATTTCACAAATCTCTGCATCCAGTGAAGCGGAAATTGCGATAGCTGTAAGATCTGACGCACCTCTTCCAAAAGTTGTAATTTCTCCATCGCAACCCAAGCCTTGGAAACCTGCTACTATAACCACCTTTCCTTGTTTTGTTTGTTGGAGAACATCACCACCCGTAACTCTCGTGATTCTTGCTCGCGTATGATTTGAGTCAGTCTCCACGCCAGCCTGACGGCCTGTTCTTGAAATGGCAGGAACGCCTATGCTCTGTAAGGCAATTGTCAACAGTGCGATCGATTCTTGCTCACCAACGGATAGCAAAACATCCATCTCCCTCTCATCCGGTTCTGAGGAAAGTCTTTTAGCCTCCGCAATTAATCTGTCCGTCACCCCAGCTCGCGCAGAGACTACAACGACAACCTGGTTCCCTTTATCTCTAGTTTCCTTTACTCGTTCTGCGACATTACGAATCCTTTCAATGTCGCTAACAGAGGTACCCCCAAATTTTTGGACAATAAGCGGCATCTCTAATCTTCGAAGTCAATAATTCGAAGTAAAAAAGGTTTCCTTTTAACGCACTTAAGCATTTCAAGGTCCTTCACAACCTGAAGCATGCTCCACTCATTACTTGTATGCGTAGTCAGTATCAACGTGGCAGAATTATTCGCGCCTTTTGGTTGAATAACACTGCTGATACTAACACCATGTTGCGCCATTTCATTTGCTACTTCAGCCAAAACTCCAGGTCGATCGTCAACTAACAAACGAATATAATACTCTCCCAGAACTTCGGATAGTTCAGTTAATTCAACTCCAATTTCGGCCTGGCTCAGAGAATCATGACCGGCAACTATCGATCGTGATCCATTTCTGGTTGTAAGTGCAGCAACTGCATCTGTTATATCACTTATTACTGCACTTGCGGTAGCATCTTGCCCAGCCCCTCGACCAATATGTAAAGTTGTTCCGACCACGTCTCCAGTCACGCTGATCCCGTTGTAAACTTCATTCACATTTGCCAAAACTCTTTCCTTCGATACCAGCGATGGATGCACCCTCACAAGAATTCTCTTATTAGCAACATCGAAAGTTATAATTCCAAGTAATTTTATCCGATAGCCAAGATCCTTCGCCATCTTAATATCTTCCAGTGTTACTTGACGGATCCCTTCAACTGGAACTTGCTTCAACGACACCCATCTACCGTAAGCAAGATAAGCGAGAATTACAGCCTTGTGAGCCGTATCCCATCCATCTAAATCTAGTGAATCATCCGCTTCTACATATCCTAATCGTCGAGCATCATCTACCGTATCTTTAAATGTAAGTCCTTCACGTTCCATCCGAGTTAAGATATAGTTGCAAGTACCGTTCAGAATTCCGTAAATCCGGGCAAAACGGTTAGCTACCAAGCCCTCGCGAATCACTTTTATAATGGGGATTCCTCCGGCTACACTAGCTTCAAAGTAGAGCCGCCCTCCACCTTCTTTCATTGCTTTAAGTAGCTCATTCCCATGTTCGCAGATAAGCGCTTTGTTGGCAGAAACCACAATTTTTCCTCTCGCCAATGCTTCTAATGTAACCTGCTTGGCCAAAGAGGTACCTCCGAGCAATTCACACACGATATCAATCTCATCATCTCTTACGACTGAAAATGGATCATCCGTTAGGAGCGATCGATGAACTTTAACCGAACGTTTCTTATCCAAATCCCTGACAGCAGCTTTCCGTAGATCTAATTTTACACCAAATCGCCTTTCCAAAGCTTGTCGGTTTCTCTGAATATGCTTCCATACTCCTTGGCCTACAACCCCTAGGCCAACAAGTCCAATAGCTATTACTGGTTTTTTAGACATCTATACATCCAACTTTTGGAGTAAAATTCTGAAGGAGAGTTGGATTATGTCCTATACAGGACAGTTGCAAGAAAAAGGAATTCTAGGTTTCCTTCTGCATTCGGTCTTCGGTACCCGAAATGAGTCTTCTAATGTTCGACCGATGCCGGAGGGTAATGAATATCGCGAAAAACAGACATAGAACAATTACTTCAATCGGCTCTCTGCAAATTAATGCCAATAATGGAAGACTAAGACAAAGGCAGATCGAGGCAAAAGATACATATCTAGTTATGTAAAAGACAATTAGCCAAACCACAACCGAAATGAGTAAAACGTTTGTCATGATTGCAAAAAGCCCTCCAATAATTGTGGCTACTCCCTTCCCTCCTTTGAATCTAATGAAAACCGAATAACTATGACCAAGAACTGCCGCGACAAGACCTACAAAGGCAAGTCTAAGTGGATCACTTACCATTTCAAAGACATGTAGTTGAGGCCATCCCGCAGCGAGTAATCCCTTCATTGAATCACCAACGAAACAAAAATACCCAGCGCCTTTTCCTATTACCCTCTTGACATTTGTTGCCCCTGGATTGCCGCTCCCCTGTTGCAAAATGTCGACTCCATGGAAGATGCCAATCATCACTGCAAATGGAATAGATCCAACGATATACCCAACTAATGTAACAAGTAAGAATTCCAGTCCTGACATTTCTTATAATCGCTCCTCTTTGTTTATCTTTCCAAGTTTATTGGGAAAACCCAAGAAGGTTTTATTTTGTTGTTGCTGCTTAAACATTTAAATTAAATTCCTTCTATTTCACTCTCAATTTAACCAAGCATATCAAACAATGTCAGGAATGCATTGATTGAAAGTGTTAGTTTATACTTAGTTCGCAGGCAAATTTAAGTTTCAACCTCACGAATCTTCAAGTTACTAGCATCAGTAATGCTAAAATTAACTTTTCGATTTCGGAGAATTCCCTTTTGCTGAGATAGTATTAGAACTAATTCGACATCAAGGTGAAATTGCGTTTGAGGAAGACAGTTTTAGTATAAAAATCTCATGGAACTCATTTATAGATAATGGGGAAACACTATGACTTCATTATAATTGGCGGGGGTAGCGCTGGTTACGCTGCTGCTAGTACTGTCCGAGAATATAGAGAAAAAGTTGCAATCGTCGATGGGTCTAAGGAATTGGGTGGGCTCTGCATTTTACGGGGATGCATGCCATCAAAAACTCTCCTCTTCATAGCTGATATACTACACTACTCTCGTCGCGGGGAGTTGTTTGGTCTAAACATACCATATGCTGAAGCAGATATGGAGGCTATCAACAAACGCAAAAAACGTTTAATAAAAGAGTTTGCAGAGTATCGCGTTCAACAACTGGAATCAGACAAATTTACACTACTGCGAAGCCATGGCCGGTTCCTTAATGACCATACTATTGTACTTGATAATGGGGAACAATTAACCGCGGATGGATTTATCGTCGCAACAGGTTCGAAAATAAATACACCACAAATTCCTGGACTCGATTGTGTGCCCTTTTTGACAAGTGACGAAATACTTGACTTAGATACAATCCCAGAATCTGTAATTATTCTAGGTGGGGGAATAGTGGCCGCTGAACTTGCTCAATTCCTCAATAGAATGGGGAGTTCCGTAACTCAGATCCAGAGAAGTTCTAGAATTCTTAAAGATGCTTCTCCTGAGTCATCAGATGTCGTCATGCAGGCCTTCCGAGATGAGGGGATCGAGCTGTTTACCGAAACAGAAATTCGATCCATCGAGGTTAAAGGGACGGGGGTTTCCGTACAGTTTCTTCATAATGGATCCGAACTTATAAAACAAGGTGTTGTACTTTTTAATGCACTTGGCCGGATACCAAATACTAGTAACCTCAACCTGGAATCTGCAGGAGTCAATATCCAGGAAAGTGGGCATATTTCGACAAATTCGTTTCAACAGACTAGTAATCCGATTGTCTATGCTGCAGGAGATTGCTGCGGGCCCCACGAGATAGTTCATACTGCAATTTTCCAAGGCGAAGTCGCGGGTAGGCATTTTCTTGGTAAAAACCCAAAGCCAGTTAATTATGACCACCTGACCATGGTTATCTTTACCGACCCTCAAGTTGCTACAGTTGGAATTCCTCTAGATCAGATAAAACGAAATTCGGCCAATTACATTTGCGCAGAGTATCCATTCAACGACCATGGAAAATCGATTTTGATGGAAGCAAAATACGGATACGTAAAAATCTGGGCTCTAGAAAACGGACAAATCTTAGGTGCTGAATGTGTCGGACGCGATGCCGGAGAACTAATCCATTCTCTAGCTATTGCCGTTACACTAAAAGCCAATGTATCCGATCTACTGAATACCCATTGGTATCATCCTACCCTTTCCGAAATTTGGACTTATCCTCTTGAAGAAATTGCAAGTAAAATCAAATCCATATAGTGGCATATCGAGCATCTTCTTTATATAGTCGTTTACAAATACCACAGCTAATACATCGTATTCGACCATGTTGAGATCCTGGTCATTCCAGCTCTTCCGAATCTACGGTATCCAGATTGAATTACATTTCACTTTCCTTATCCTTTTAGCATGGGTTGCCTGGGATGGGTGGATTGAGGCTGGTATTCTAGGTGGAGCCTGGAGCCTGACTCTTATAATTTTACTTTTTATATGCGTAGTTTTCCATGAATTGGGCCATTGTCTCGTAGCCAGACATTATAGAATTAAGATTCATCGAATCCTGCTCCTACCAATTGGTGGAATGGCTCAATTTGGCGAGATACCACGAAATCCAATCAAGGAATTACTCATAACTGTTGCCGGTCCAGCAGTAAACTTTGGGTTTTTCGGTCTAGTGTATGCTTGTATGGGATGGCCAGAAAAAGAATTCCTTCTCAGTTTCAGTTACGACCTCAACGGACTTTTTGTCGTCTTACTGTTCTTCAACCTTACAATGGGGATTTTCAATCTTTTCCCTGTTTTCCCCATGGACGGAGGCCGTATTCTTCGTGCTATTCTTGCCTTAAGATTCTCCTACTTAACAGCAACCAAGATTGCTCTTTGGATTGCTAAACCTCTGGCCGTTTTAGGTGTAATCCTGGCTCTTACCACCCTTGAAAGCATCCTGACTGCGATTCTTTTCGCATTTATTTTTATTGGTGGAGAACTTGAGTACGCAATGGTTCGTCGGCGGGAAACTCTAGGCGGTTTAACTATTGCCGATGTTACATGCAGAGATTTTATTGTTATGGATGCAAATATTACGGTTCAAGATGCTGTATCACGCTTCAGTATCGGATACCCAAGGAGCATTATTCTTCTCGATGATGGAATGGTTGCAGCACTCCTCTCTCCATCGAGATTGAAGAAGATTGTCAAAAAAGCCAAAGCCCATGATCTCCTTATCTCTAAAACAGATAGCAAAATAACCGCACTTCAAGCAGACTGGCCACTTGAAGTCTTTGTCGACTCCATTTTTCGAAACATTAAATGCGTTTACCCTGTCTATCAACATAACACCATAATTGGCATAGTAGAACCTTCTAACATCCAAGGTATTGCTGAATGGAAAAACCTAAGTCGTAGATTCATTTAATGGATGAAATTATGCTATATAGAGTATTATCTAAGCCTCAAATAGGCCGACACTTAGGATAGAAATAAAAACATTATTAACCTAATTTCCTAACGGGTATTTATATCCTAGATGTTTTCCAATCAGACTCGAATTTTTCAATAACTAGCTTACTACTTCTCAATTTAGAATATAATCAAAGAATAAAAACCGATCGTCAAAATAGATGACGTATTTATTTTGCAGATTTACCTGAACTCCAATTCCAATTATCAGGTGAAAGATATTCCTTATTTTTGTATTTGATTACGGAATCGGTTTTCAAGAAAAGGGTATGGCTTTTACAAGTCATAGGAAGATATTTTTTGCCAGGGTAGCTCAGGGGTAGAGCAGAGGACTCATAAGCCTTTGGTCGGCGGTTCAAATCCGCCCCCTGGCACATGAAGCGACTATCGAAACATTCTTACGATAAAAGGGAATTTAGATCTATGCGGTTGACTCTAAGATGAAACTCCACCCTCCGGAGCAAATCCAATACGTTTATATATGCCCCTGATCTAAATAAAAAAGAAGGTAAACCATAAATTTTGTTTAAATTTAAATTTAAGAAATAAAAAATCGGTTTCATCTATGATTTGGCCGAAGCTCCAGGATTTCTGAATCAATTATTCAATTTTCGATGGTTAGCTTCAATTTGCAAATCTTTCAAACAGCCTTCGGGAAGTCTCCCGAAATTATCGCCCGTGCCCCCGGACGCATCGAATTCATTGGGAATCACACCGATTACAATGGAGGATGCGTAATTGGTTCTACAATTGATAGGGATGTAGTAGTTGCTATTGCCCCCAGAAAGGACCCCGAAATTCATCTCGCGAGTTCTTGTATGAAAGAAAAAGTGGTAACGTCTATCCACAATATCGCCCCAGGAACTGGATCTTCTTCTTGGGCAAATTATCCACTGGGAGTGTTGAATGTTTTAATTGGAAAAGGGATTCCCATAGAAAATGGATTTTCCATGTGGATTGATGGTGATCTGCCCATCGGTTCGGGAATGTCTAGCAGCGCTGCTCTTGAACTCTCAACAGCTTTAGGGATTTTGTCTTTAAATTCGATCGATATGGATCGAATGAAAATTGTAACCCTATGCAGGAGAGCAGAAAACGAATTTGTCGGAGTGCCGTGTGGCATTCTTGATCAAACTGTATCTGCGTTTGGAGGTCCTAATCATCTAATACATATCGACTGTAATCTAGAGTTAATTAGCGAGATACCCTTTCCTGTTGGTTGTCAATTATGGATCTTCGATTCATTGAAGAAACATGCTCTCATCGATTCAAGATATGCTGAACGCAATAGGGAATGCCGTGAGGCGTTCAGGATCCTTCAAAATGAAGACCCTCAATATAACTGTCTCGCTCAAATCTCCCCTGAAATCATCCGAAGTTCAAAGAAAAAATTAGGCGATACACTCTATCGGAGAGCCCTTCATGTAACAGAAGAAAACTCTCGTGTTAGGGCAACTGTTGAAGCACTTAATAAACATGATTTTGATACAGTGGGTAAGCTCCTGAATGCTTCTCACAATAGTTCCAAAATCTTTTTCGAGAATAGCACACCAGAACTCGATGAACTAATTAAAATTCTTTCTTCAATGCCATGTTTCTTGGGTTCTCGGCTTACAGGCGGTGGTTTTGGTGGTGCAGTGATGGCTCTGGCAAAAACGGATAACGACCTTAAAATGAGCATTGAAGAGTTGAAACAAATTTACCTTAGAAAATTTGGTTATTTTCCTAGGATTATCCAGTTGAAACCTGGACTAGCCGCTTCGGTCTCAACTCCATAATCGTCCTTAGCTTCGAGTGGGTCGCCCTATCAAATAATTAGAAAATAGTTCCTTAATCCCCAATCCTCTTGCAGGAAAAATTTCACATTATAATTCCATTGATGAATTAAGAGTTTTCTCCACTAAATTAACCTTTAAAAAATACCCGATTTTTCGACTTCGAAAAATTCAAATTAAAGTTCAAGGCCAATATTTGATAGTTCTGTTTATCCCCTAAGTCTTTCTATTTTTAACCAAAGTTTCTCGAACATAAAAAGCGAATAATATAAAACCAACCAACCCACCTGTCGCGATCAAAAGCGCAGCAGCTGTGAGTGAAAACCAAGAACCCACACCACCAATAGTTGCATGACTGCCTAACCTTGCCCCTTCATTAACGAGCCTCCAATAACCAAAGAATTCTCCCCTGAATTCAGTAGGAGCGATATCCGCTGATAAGGTCAACATAGTTCCTGACCCAATTCCATTTCCTAAACCGATTAGTAGAGAGGCAATAATAAACCCCAAATAACAATCCATCATACCTAACAATCCAATGCCCATTGCTAAAATAAAAACACTAGGAAGGATCGCAGCTTTACGTCCAAATCTATCCATTAAAAATCCTGCAAACAAAAATAGGCTCGAATCCATTGCATTACTAATGCTTAGAACATAACCAACCTCGTCTATATCGAGTCCAATGTTGTCCACTCCAAAGAGGGGAATAAGAATAGCACGAGCCGAGCGCATAGCTTGAAATAAAAATGCTCCACCGGCTATCGGCAAGTAGCTACCTAAATTCAATCGAATGTGTTTAAGAAGATCACCTGTCTTCTTTCCACCTGGTTCAGAACTATCTTTATTTACCTTTACTCGGGCAACGAACAACAGGACCAGAATGAAGGTTACAGCCTCAGCAATCCCACAGAAAAGGAAAGGAATCCTTAGCCCCGCGTTTGATCCAATCCACCCTCCCAGTGCCGGACCTATAAGAAGCCCAATCCGATTCACACCTCCGTAAGTTGCGATTGCCTTACCGCGTTTGTGTACTGCAACGGTTTCGGCTAAATAGCCATGGCAGCTTATGTTGAAAATCCCAGAGCCTATTCCGGTAAAAATACATATAGCAAAAGCCTCAAGAACGGATTCAGCGAATGCTAAAAATAAACTAGCAAATCCTATTGTACTACAGCCAAGTAACATTGAAACTCGGCGGCCAAACCGTTGCAAAACTTTACCAGCTGGTATTGCACCGATTAATGCTCCAATCCCTTCGCCTGCTACAACCAAACCAACGGAACCATATGACTCTCCTAATTCCAACGCGAACAGGGGCAAGACTGGAAGCAAAATACCTCTACTAAGAGCGTGTATAAGGGCTGGGAGATAGAGTGACCAAATAAGTGTTTCGATCCTATTTCCTGGCACCGTTTCTTGAGGAACATCCTCTTCAAGATTTTTTCGCCCTAAATTGTCCAACTTCACCAAAAAAAATCGGTTTAGGCTCCAATAGAAGAGTACTGATTCCAGGACAAACCGTTCATTGTTCCATTATTCTCCCACGCATAGCTTTAATTCGGCCCCTTATTTTTTTACTATTAATTCGCCTAACTTGTGATTCTCGTGTTGGTCTTGTAAAACATCGCTCACTTGGAGAAAAAGTTGCTTTCTCAATTAGTATTAAAAGATTCTGCAAAGCATTCTTCCTATTACGTTCAGAACTTCTAAACCGCTGAGACTTAATAAGGATGATTCCACCTGCGGTAATACGCCCGTCTTTAAATTTTAATAGACGCGCCTTATAATTATCAGCTAAAGAGGACGCTTTTATATTAACCCGTAAATGTATGCCAGTTGAAACCTTATTAACATTTTGTCCTCCAGATCCTTGTGATCGAATTCGGCTGATTTCAATTTCCCGATCGAGAATTGTTAATTCTTTTAAAATACGTAGCATTCCTTTTATTTTAACAAAATTGTTGAGTTGCTGTATAAGGATCTCATCTATTTCGACTATTTGCTTTTTGTATTTATTGGTTAGTTTCCAAAACTATAGTCACTTTTTTTAATATTGAAGGAGCAACAAAGAGAGCACAGCAAAGCCAATTCCATAATAGTAAAATCGGTTTAACTTCTCCTTCATAATAAGGACAGCAAAACTAGCAGTAAACAAAAGACCACCAACGCTTGTAACAGGAAATATCACGAATCCCGGAAATATTCCGAGTGCTAATAGGAAAGTATAAACTTGAAGATTGTTTGCTACTCCCACGATAGAGCCAAAAAGAAGCTCCTTTGTGGTAGGACGACGATAACGAATAGCAAGTACCAGTATCGAAATAAAACCAGATGTCCCAAAGGTCGATAGAACATAAAGAAAGGTTTCCTCTGTTCTACAATATTGTCCAAATGCTTCCAGACACAGTCGCGTTATACCTGCAGTCAGGAAAAAAAGAGCAATAGATATAAATCCACGAAACCATGGTTTTTCGTTTCTCATCTGATCTCCTTTTTGCCCTATCAGAACGAGTGCTATGCAAGCTGAACCAATTCCTGCATACTGCAAAATTGTAGGTTTTGCATTCCATAATATGATGCTGGTGAAGATAGGTATGAGAATGGTTAACCTTGAAACAGCTGAAGATATTGCAGCCCCTTTAGAGGCCAATAAGGGCATCATAAAAATGAATGCCAGGAAGAAAAAGACACCGTTAAGTCCACCAAGAATTAAAGCAGGGCCCATCGTAATCGTTAGCGCTCCCTTCGGAATCGAGAGGATCGCAAGTACAGCGCTAAAAATATAACTGATGCAAGCTAGATTAACCAGGTCATCCTGTGACTCTTGCCGCCACCGAAACATAAGGATAAAGGACGAACTAAAAAAAATATTTAAGATAAGATAGATCACTTGGTGTAAAATAGGACTAAAGATTTCTAATCCTAATATAATTATCGTTCCAAAGACGTATGAATCTTTAAATTAACAAAATATTAATCTCATAAGGATTCATAAAAACCATCTTAAATGTCGAGAATCTGTAGATTCAATAAAAGCACCGATTGAACTAAACATCCGAAACTCTTTGCATTGATTGCTGATGAACCAAACGAGAATCTTCACACTCTCCCTGGCCATATCCTTTGCTGTTTCATGGGCATCTGCTCAAGATTCGGGATCACGTGGGGAGTGGGCCCATATCAACAGCAGATTGCGCCCGGACAACAATGTCAGATGGGGAACACTCGAAAATGGATTTCGATATGTACTCCTCAACCATAAGGGGATTCCTGAACGAGTATGCATGAGACTTCTTGTTCTGGTTGGTTCTACGGAAGAAGAAAATCACGAGCTTGGAATTGCACACTTCCTGGAACATATGGCTTTTAACGGGACTCGAAACTTCAAATCCAATGAGATGATTTCCTTCCTTCAAAGCCTCGGAATGGAGCATGGTTACGATGTCAACGCAACAACATCCTTTGACCACACCATTTATAGTCTTGAATACTGGGATAACGAATTAGCATCGTTAAACAAAGGTCTTCTTCTGCTCCGCGACATATGCAATGGCATATCGTTCCAACCAGCTGAGATTGAGAAAGAAAGGAAAGTTATACTCAGCGAACTGCGCAGTAGGGAGGGTTTTAACTACCGCGCACAAGCGAATGCTTACAAACTGTTCTTTCGGGGATTAAATTTTGCTGGACGCATCCCTATTGGCTCCCCTGAAAGCATCAAATCTTTAAGAAGAAATCAGTTTCTCAAATTCTACAACAAGTGGTACAGGGCAGATTTAATGCTACTGGTAGTTGTGGGGGACTTTGAAATTCCGAAGATGGAACATTTGGTTTCCGAACGATTTGATAATATCAATAAACCTTCTAGTCCAATTCCGAAAAAACCCTTAGGGCGTATACTGAGGTCAAATTCCATTAGAGCAGGGGCTTACCGGATTACTGACGTGGGATCTGCTTTTATACAAGCTGCTTCCGTACTTCCAATGCGAAAGAAAACAGAAAGCTTGGAAACTCGACGCCAAGAATTTATTCGTAAATTCTCGATGGCCCTGTTGGCCCAACGTATGCAGAGAGCCTTACCAAATACCTCAAACGGCTTTGCCGATTACGTTAGAATTTTCGAACATGACACAGCTCTTGCATCTCTTGCCGTAGCAGGTCCGGGTTGGAAAGATGGAGTACAGTCCATCGACCGAATCATTCGAATGACATTGAGAGACGGATTTTTAAAAGATGAAATCGATTGGTTAAGGAAGCGAGAACTTTCCAGGACTCAAAAACTTCGAGCTTCCTATTCAAAACTAGACCCAGCTAAGATCACAAATTCCATCATTGATTCCGTGGTGAAAAATCGGGTTTACATTGGAATCCCCAAAGAGCTGGAATGGCAAGAAAAGTTCTTACAGGAAATAAACAAGAAAAACATTCATCGTGCCTTCAGAGAATGCTGGAACTTGGATCAGATGGCTTTTCACGTCTCAGGGGAAGTTGACATTCAGAATAGCACAAAAGAAATAAAGAATGCTATTACCACATCCCGCAAAGAAGCACCTAACCTTTATTTAAATCAATATCTCTTCGACTTTGAATATGAACCCACTCTGTCGGGTAATCCGGGCACTGTAGTTGAATCATCAACAATACCAGAGTTTCAAGCTCATCTAATGCGGTTTCAAAATAATGTACGACTGAATTTTATTGAAACCCAAAATGAACCTGGGCAACTGAGAGCAATCGTTCGCATTGGAGGTGGCCTGTTTGATCAAAACGAAAATATGCCTGGACTCAGAGAATTTGGGCCCCAAGCATTTCTAGGAAGCGGTATTCAGCGCTACGAACTTAGCGATGTCCAAAGTTTCATTTCATCTTCAATGTTGGAATTTTCCTTTGATGTCCACGACCATGATGCTTTCACCTTTAGGGGAGTTTTGGGAAACGAAGACCTCGATTTGTTTCTTGGTATTGTTACGGATTACCTTAGAGATCCCAGGGTGCATCGTTCGAGCTACTGGGATGCGATGGTCAACAACCTTGTTCATCGAAAAACATCTGCTGTTGGAATCCCTGACGGATATCGCGCCGTTCAGAATATCCTGTATGGAAACGATGGACGTTTCTCATGGGGTAACATGAGAGATTACACCTCCATTGGTGTATCCGACGTTAGAGATTGGATTGAAGAACCCTTAAGAAACGGTTATATTGAGGTAAGTATCATTGGTGACATATCTATGAGTATAGTAACTCAAAAAGTTGCCCGTACTTTAGGAACACTTAATAACCGTCGCTCCAGCAAACTGCACCCCAAACCAAAACACCCGATTGCTGTCGTTTCCCCATCCGGTTATCGAAGAGTCGAATTCGTTGGCGAGAAACATCAAGCCGGAGTCATCGGCTTTTGGCATTACGATCAAGAAATTGGCCCTATGGAAAAGATTTCCTTGGAGATTCTTGCCCGCGTAATTAAAACTCGAATGTGGGAAAGCCTTCGTGAAGACTTAGGTCTTTCTTACAGCCCAACTGCCAACTTTTCATCCTATGACGAGTATTCTAATTTCTCGACAATTGAAGCCAGCCTAGATTGCTCCCCTGTTGATGCACCTGATATAGCTGAAGCGATATTAGATATTTCTACCAAAATATTCCGTTACGGTGTGAGTCAAGAGGAAGTAAACGGTTCCCTTAGGCCCTATAAGGTAAAGATGCGTCAGGCACTTCGATCCAATGAATACCTAATAAATAATCTCTTGAAACGTGCACAGGAAAGGTCTGACCTAATACACGAATTAGTCGATCTAAAGAATGGAAATCTCAACCAAGTCTCGGTGGAAAAGGTGAACAGCCTTGCTCGAAAGATATTTATGCCCAAAAATTCTAGAAGTGTAGCCATCATTCCAAAGCCATTCATTGGAATCTTCCAAATTGAAGCCCAATAGCCTTCTGCATTCCCATTTCGTGACTTCCATTTTAGCCCGTTGCTTTTACAGAAAAGAGGCCCCACAGGATTAAAGGCGTGCTTATACGATGCGTGTAGAAGGTAAACACTACCGAACGGTATGGCTGGATCCAAATGACCCTTTGACCGTTCATATAATCGATCAAAGCCAACTTCCTTTTAAGTTTCTTGTAGAAGATTTACGAACCGTTGATGATGCGGCAACTGCAATTTCGGACATGCATGTAAGGGGAGCTGGTTGTATTGGTGCTACTGCTGGATACGGGATGTATTTGGCGACACTTGAGGCTCAGAAAACCTTAGGTTTTTCAAACTTTATAGAAAAATCTGCTGAAAAACTTTGTTCTACTCGGCCAACTGCAGTAAACTTAAGCTGGGCAGTCGAAACTCAGCTAAATGGCCTTAAGGAGGCTACTTGCCAAACAGAAATGGTTAGTATAGCGAAGAAAACCGCTGAGAAGATTGCTAATCTTGATGCTGAGTGGTGTAAGAAAATTGGGCAGCATGCCTTACCACTAGTAAATGACATTTACCGAAAAAAAGAAGATGGCACTGTCAATATCTTAACACATTGCAATGCCGGTTGGCTCGCCTTCGTAGATTACGGATCCGCCACTTCTCCCATATATACCGCCCACGATAGTGGCATCCCTGTTCATGTCTGGGTAGATGAGACGCGCCCGAGGTCACAGGGTGCACGTTTAACAGCCTGGGAATTAGGAAAACATGGGGTTCCTCACACTATTATCTCAGACACTACAAGTGGACATTTAATGCAAAAGGGATTGGTCGACCTAGTTATAACAGGAACTGACCGGACAACTCATACTGGTGATGTGGCAAATAAGATAGGAACCTATCTTATCGCGCTTGCAGCCCAGGACAATGGTGTTCCCTTTTATGTAGCTTTACCCTCATCGACATTCGACTGGAAACGAAAAAGTGGGATTAATGAAATTCCAATTGAAGAAAGGGATGCAGATGAAGTCCACTTTGTCTCTGGGACTTCAAACCGTGGCGTTGAGACTATTCGAGTTACACCCGTCAAGAGCGGTGCGGCAAATTATGCTTTCGACATTACACCTGCAAGACTTGTGACCGCCTTAATAACTGAGAGAGGTGTTTGTTCAGCTTCAAAATCTGGAATTTTTGGTCTTTACCCGGAATATCTCTAAGAGATTTTTGGAAGACCGTTATTCGAATCCGTTGTATTGTGGCAACGGATATCAAATTTCTGACACCAGCGAGTAAATTTTTGCTTATGCGCTAAGTTTATTCTGAAGCGATTTTAACTAAAAGCCCTCTATCTCTAGCAATATTGAACATAAATGCAAAAAAACCACTAGCCAAGATTAGAAATCCAACGTTCATAAAGACAGAAATCAACAGGTTATTCCATTGCATTTCTCCTGTTCGAATTACTTCCCGCATTCCCTCAAAAACATAGGTAGAAGGTAACAACCAAGCCACGGTTTGAAGTGGCATAGGAAGCACTGATACTGGATAAAAAACAGCTGAAATCGGCTGAACAAGGAATGGAACCGCCCAAGCAAGAGATTCTGCGGCTAGACCCCATCGTAGAATTAGAGCAATAGAAATCATTCCTAGGCTCCAACCAAAGAGAAGGAGATTTCCGAAAAATGGAATCAATTGCCATTCAAAGTCGAAAAGATTAAAGCTATAGAGTGCTTTGGCAAAAACCGATAATAAGGCTACCGTAACTGTTACTCGAATAATCCCAACAATACAAATTGCAGATAGATATTCTGTGAGCCTGATAGGAGCAACAAAAAGGTTGAGGAAATTTCGGGTCCAAAGATCCTCTAAAAACGAGATTGCAACCGCTTGCTGGGCACGGAAAAGAACATCCCAAAAAATAACGGCACCAATTAGAAATTTCGTGAAATATGGGAAATTCCCTTCAGTTTGATTATGAATGAATACTGCAAGAAATCCCCAAAGAAGAAGTTCTAATGTAGGCCAAAAAATTAGCTCTATGCTCCGTATCCAACTTCTTAAGTAAAGCAGTGAATATCGAAGAATCAGGGCTATAATGACTCTACCATTCATTATTAAATCAGATCAGAATCATCAGTTTCAATGAGCTCACCACTACGGGCAATATGTATGAATGTGTCTTCGAGGGATTTCTGATCGAACCGTTGGTTAATTTCCGAAGAACTTCCCTCAGCGATCTTCTTGCCGAGATGAAGGAAAATCACCCTGTCGCAAACAGATTCAATGTCATGCATGTTATGCGATGTATACAGGACCGAAATCTTTCTTTCCATTCGTACCCGATTAATCACGGATCGGACCTTATCAGCAATATCTGGATCAAGACTAGCAGTTGGTTCGTCGAGGTATAACAATTCGGGGTCATTGAGCATAGCCTTTGCTAGATTCAATCGGGTAGTTTCTCCCGAAGAGAGATGTCCTGTCACTCGCTTTTTAAGGTGCCCAATTTCAAATAAATCTAGAACCTCGTTAATCTTACTTTTGAAATTAGAAACCCCGTAAATCATAGAAAACACGGTTAAATTTTGTTCCACCTTAATGTTATTTGGAAGATTGGCATAGGCAGATGCGAAATTGCTCTTTTTAAGAAGAGCAATTCGATTCTCTTCAAAGTTTTGCCCAAAGATTTTAATTCTGCCGGAGGTTGGTTTAATCAATCCAAGAAGCATCTGGATCGCCGTCGTTTTCCCAGCACCATTGGGACCAAGTAATCCGACTACTTCACCCGGATTAAGACTGAACGACAATTTGTCCACTGCAACTGTATCACCAAATTCTTTACGGAGTTGCTGCACACTAAGGATTTCTTCGGACATTTCTAAAAATTTAACACAGGATTTGCGTCATATACCAAGGACCGGAAACATTGTCCTTGCCTAGGGATGTTTGGGCCTTTGCACTTCGCAACAATGAAGAATCATCTTATTCGTCCCCACGGAGGTAGTCTTGTTAGTCTCATCGTGGAGAATAAACACGTGGATGCAATCAAGGAAAAATCAACGGTATGGCATTCTTGGAACCTGACTACTCGACAAATCTGTGATCTTGAGCTTCTCATGAACGGAGCCTTCTCTCCCCTCCAAGGATTCATGTCTGAAACGGAATACAATGGTGTTTGCAGTGGAATGCGTCTTCCAGACGGTACATTATGGCCGATACCTATAACCCTCGACGTTAACGAGGAATTCGCTTCAAAAGTGAATACAGGTGAGTCAATTGCCCTCAGAGATTCAGAAGGAGTATTGATAGCAATAATGCATGTTGAAGATAAATGGTGCCCCGACCGTTTAATTGAAGCTGTCTCGGTCTACGGCACTGACGATCCTTCCCATCAAGGGGTTAAGTTTTTACTGACTGAAACTGGAAATTGGTATTTGGGTGGGAAAATAGAAGGCTTACAGCATCCTATACATTTTGATTTTCTACCTCTAAGATTAAATCCAAAAGACACTCGAAAAGAATTTAATAAATCCGGATGGGAAAGGATTGTCGCCCATCATACTTCCCAGCTCATCCATCGTTCTCAATATGAAATGACATTGGACGCAATGCGGAAATACGATGCAAATCTGCTGCTTCATCCCTCAGCCTCCCTTGTCGGTCATGGAAATGTAGATCACTACACTCGGATTAGATGTTATAAATCTCTTTTCGTTCATTACCCTCAAAACAGTACCCGTCTTTATCTAATTCCTCTTTCCAATCGTATGGCGGGACCAAAAGAAGCTCTTTTGCATGCAATCATTCGTAAAAATTACGGATGCTCTCACTTCATTGTCCTTCCCAATCATGCAGACCCTGGCAACCATGATTCAGACAAACGATACTATCATCCAAACGCAGCTCAAAGACTAGCAGATGAATACAAAAATGAGATTGGAGTTGAAATGGTAACTTCATCTAATTTTGTGTACATCAAACAGAAGAATAGCTATATTCCAGAGACTGAAGTTAAAAAGGGAATGCAGGTTTTAAACATCACGGAAAACGAGTTACGCAAACGACTTTCCAATTTTACTCAACTGCCGAATTGGTTTACGTTTCCAGAGATAGAACGTGAATTGATTCAATTATACCCAATTCGCAACAAACAGGGATTCACTCTTTTTTTCACCGGATTATCCGGATCAGGGAAGTCTACCATTGCGAACGCCTTCATCGCAAAATTCCTCGAAAAAGCAAACAGGCCTGTGACTCTACTAGATGGCGACATTGTCCGGAAGCTTTTATCTTCAGAACTAGGATTCTCCCGTGAGCACCGAAATATTAATATCAGAAGAATTGGGTTTGTAGCCAATGAAATTACCAGGAATGGAGGTGTCGCTGTATGTGCGCCAATCGCACCCTATGAATCTGTCCGGAAACAGATACGTGAACTCATTGAACCATCCGGAGGTTTTATTCTAATCTACGTCTCAACTTCCCTTAAAGTCTGCGAGAAGAGAGATCGTAAAGGACTTTATGCAAAAGCCAGGGCAGGTATCATTAAAGAATTCACGGGAATATCCGATGCCTACGAAACCCCTGAAAAAGCAGATCTTACCATCGATAGCACTGAATTATCTCCAGATGAAGCGGCTAGTAAGATCATTATACACCTCGAGGATAATGGGTATATATAAGGATGGTAAATCCAATCTAAAATAAGCGTGCATCACGCTAATTAGCCGTCAATCGCTCATCCAGTAGGATGAACGACCCACAGTGTCTAACTCTGATCGAAGCAAAGACTATTTCAATATTTAGGCACTGAGGAATCTACTTGATCTGCCCAGGCTAGAATTCCACCGGCTAAATTTTTCACATTCCCAAATCCTGCTTCTCGAAGAAATCTAACAGCCTTAGCACTCCGAACTCCAGATCTACAATGAACAACGATTTCCCAATCCCGATCGAGTTCGGCAATGTGAGAATCAAGACTTCCAAGGGGAATCAAAGAGGATCCTGGAATCCTACAAATCTCGAATTCATGAGGCTCACGCACATCGAGAATGTGAGTTCCATTTCCTTTTTTATGATCTATTTTTGATTTTAAATCTGGGGCGGTTATGATTTCATCTGGCTCAAGGAATATGCCGTCTTCATCCCCACCAATCCCACAAAATTGTTGGTAATCAATCAAGTGGTCTATAGTAGGGTTTTCTCCACAAATCGGACACTCAGGTTGCTTTCGTTGTTTGACTTCCTGAAACTTCATTGAAAGGGCATTGAAGAGGAGCACCCGACCAATAAGACTATCACCTTTTCCCATGACTAACTTAATCGTTTCGGTAGCCTGGATAAGTCCAACAATTCCAGGTAGTATTCCAAGAACACCACCTTCGGCACAACTTGGAACCAGTCCCGGAGGAGGCGGCTCAGGATAAAGGCACCTATAGCATGGTCCTTTATTTGCCCAAAATACAGATGCTTGTCCTTCAAATCGAAAAATACTTCCATAAACATTTGGCTTACCAAGTAAGACGCATGCATCGTTGACTAGATAGCGAGTCGGAAAGTTATCCGTCCCGTCAACCACAACATCATAGGGTCTAATAATATCTAGTGCATTATCCGAGGACAGAGCCGTATCGTGAAGAACAACTTCAACATGAGGGTTGATGTCCTCAATAGTCTCCTTAGCTGAGTCTAACTTGGAACGTCCAACATCCTTAGTGCCATGGATTATTTGCCGTTGCAGATTTGTCCTATCAACAATATCGAAATCAACTAGTCCGATACGACCAATTCCCACTGCCCCTAAATACATTGCAAGCGGCGAACCAAGTCCCCCGGTCCCAATACACAGGACTTTTGCCTTTTTTAAACGTTTCTGGCCTGATACAGCCACCTCAGGTATGAGAAGGTGTCTGCTATAGCGTTCAATCTCCTCTACAGTAAGTTCAACTTCATCAGCATTGGGGCCCTCTTTGGACTGAGCTATTAAACTGGTTCCACCAGCAACGGCCGGAACAATCAATACTACCTCACCTCCGCGAAGTTCAGTATCCTGCTTTTGGAGATTCCTGATGTCTTCGTCATCTATGTACACATTAACGAAATTTCTTAGGATTCCCTGTTCATTGAAAAGATGAGCCTTTAACCCAGGACACCTTTCTACTAGATTCGAAAGAACCTCTCCTATTGTGGATCCCTCCAGTTCGATCTTATCTAGATTATCAGCATACTGCTTCAAAGCCGTCGGAATTTGTACTTCAACTGGCATATTTATTTGTCGTTTGATTTAGATCTATCTAACAGAAAAAACCCCGGGAGTCCTTTTGGACTGCCGGGGCCTAAATTCTTTGTAACCTTTAGTTATTAGTGCCTCTACGTACAGCCAACTATATTACTAAAGCAACAACACCTACAGGTTCGAGATGCACTGGCTCGGAACATTAGCTTCCTGACTAAAAGAGTCCTCATTCTGCATCACATGCATTATGCGTGTCAGAATTTGAGTCAATCATTATTATCCAATTTACTGTGCAGAATATCTTCTTCATCGAATCCAGATCGATCATCCTTCAGAATCCATGAAGTGAGTGCTTCCGCCTTTCCACTTTTAATTGACACAATTATGTATGAGTACCATGGCCAAGCGTGTTCCGTATCAAACACTGATGGCCTTGCCTCTGCGTCTGGATGAGAGTGAAAGAACCCAAGAATTTCTTCCCCTCTTCTTCTAGCATCCTTATTGATTTCTAGGTAGTCAAGAGGATCAATTATATATCTATTGCGTTGATTGGGTTTTGCAGCGCTATTTTGGGACGGTTTTACTCTAAGAACACATTTCCCTCCTTCCGTTATTTTTCCAAGGAGGAAACCACAGCACTCCCTGGGATAGCTCTTTTCTCCCTCTTTCCTTACCAGATCTAGCTGATCTTCTGAAACTTCTAATGCCATCTAATTTCCAATTTCAAAAATCAATGCAAAACAACCATTTCTAAGGTTCTGGATTTTCCCAGAACGCATGTCTAAGATATTTTGATGCCCCATCGGGGATTAGAGTTACTACCAAACCAGAGGAAAGACCGCGGGCAACCCGTAATGCACAAGCAACTGCTGCTCCACCCGAAGTGCCAGCCAGAATTCCCTCTTCCCTAGCCAATCGTAACGCCATTTCCTGTCCAACTTCAGTTTCTACAGCAATCTCCTCATCAGCTAATTCTTCATCATAAATACCAGGTATTATAGATGTCGGATAGTGTTTTAAACCTTCTAGGCCATGCATAGGAGAATCCGGTTGGAAGGAAATTAACCTTACATCCTTTTTTTCGTTTTTTAGTCGTCTCCCTGTACCAACAAATGAACCACTGGTTCCCAATCCTGCTACATAATGGGTTACCGCTCCTTCCGTTTGCTCTAAGATTTCTAAACCAGTTCCATTATAGTGAGCCATCCAGTTTGCTGGGTTGTTATACTGATCAACATAATAATAAAGATCAGGCCTCTCTTTAGCCATTTTCCGCGCTAAACGGATAGCTCCATCAGATCCTTCGGTTGGCGAAGAAAAAGCCAACTCAGCCCCATAACCCTTCAAGATTTTGCGGTGCAGATCACCTAAATTACCTGGAACAGCTAACGTAACTTTCAAACCCAGGGCTGCTCCTATCATGGCATAGGCTATACCAGTATTCCCTGATGTTGCATCAAGAATTACCTTATCTGGAGTTAGCTGACCATTTTTTTTTGCCTCTAAAATCATATTAAGAGCTGGACGGTCCTTAACCGATCCGCCCGGATTAAACCACTCTGCCTTTGCAAATATACGGACAGGAGCAACCTCTTCCGCTATTCGACTCAGTTCTAAGAGCGGAGTGTTTCCTACCAATTCGATCACTTGGTTAGAACGGCTTACTCGATTGTCCCCAATCGCTTGACACTTATCCTTCACCTCTTGCCTCTATGATAACTTTATTTCCATCAGATCATTTAACACAACCCGCCTCAGAAATTCAAGCTGATCGGAATGATTCAAAAATTCCCGGAATGAATAGGGTTCAAAGCGAAAATCACACTGCATGCCATTAAAAAGATTCAGTATCCGGTTCGTAGCTATTCTCAGACAGATGCCCAATTTAAAAGATTTGTTGGCTAATGCTTGTGCAAGCTTGAAATTGAATCAATCACTCCAGCCCATCGCAATATCTCATCGGAAAGTCTTCCGGATTCCTAAATCCTACGGATGCCTGAATGCGAGTAATCTGTTCCAATCGTCACTCCACAGTCGCATATGATCGTCTGCCCAGTCACCACCTCAGGCCCTGTGATAATACTAACAATAACACCGGCCACTTCTTCAGGAATGCATACCTTTTGTAAAGGGGCTGCCTTGGCCTTTTCCTCGATAAAAGATTCGAATCGATCACCCATTCCTTCTTTCGCCCACTCTCCATTAATAAATCCAGGAGCAACTGCGTTCACCCTAATGCAAGGTCCCAGAACCCTAGCCAACGACACTGTTAGGGTCATAAGCGCTGCCTTAGAGGCTGCGTAAGGGATAGAACTCCCCGTCCCTCCTATTCCGGCAATGCTAGCTACATTAACTATTTCTCCGCTTCCAGATTTTTCCATCAAATCTCGAGCTGCCCGAACACACATGAATGGTCCTTTCAAGTTTATACCCATGATTCGATCCCAAGTTGCGTCAGTTACACTCTCAAAATCGCTGTGAGGTATAAATTCTGTAGTCCCTGCATTATTCACAAGAACATCCAGACGACCAAACCGATCTTTGATTGCCTTTAATAAATATCGACAATCGGAATCTTTCCCTACATCTGCCTGAATTGAAAATGCATCAACCCCAAGGCTCTTCGCCATGCTAACCGTTTCCTCCGCCTTCTTCTTCGACGATCTGTAATTTACTGCTACAGAACAGCCTCCTTTGGCCAATTCAATAACAGTGGCGGCTCCAATTCCGCGTGCTGCTCCAGTTACTAAAGCTGCTTTCCCACGTATCTCCATCTCAAAATATTATTCTACTTATATCTAAATACAATTAACTTCTGTTTTAAAACTGCCATGAGTTAATTAAGACAAACAACATAAAATTCACTGCCTATCCCGATTGTATAACTTATCTGTCTTTGCCCCATTACAAAATCATTTCGATGTAGCCCACGTATTTTATGGGTCCACCAGGTCACAGTAACTTTACCCCATTCCGTCAAAAGCGCTGGGTGATGCCCTTCTTTTTCGGAAATCCTACTTACCCTATTTGTAAAATCTAGAGCCTGGCTAAGCTTCTTAAAAGTAAATTCCCGATAAAGTCTCCTGATGTATTCTCTTTAAACAATCTTCCAACTTTGCACCTGTGACACTAATACGGAGATCCCTTCTCTGTTATGATTGGAACACCATCCCGACAGGCCTTGCATTTCATTTTATTCAGTTGTTCCATTACTTGAATTTACTCAGGATTGATTTAGAGGGATCAAATAGTTATCATCCAAACCTTTTAAAAATAAACCAAAATCCAGAGTTTCCTGCCAATAGACTTTCGGGGAGGCTTCAATTATTATTTATCCTTGCCATAGTTCCAACAATTATCCGACTTTCAGGAAACTCTGCTTCTAGTTCATAAAATACAGAATACCAAATAATTACAACTTTCACCTAACCCTATTAGGAAGCAGCGACCTCGTGTTTTAGCCTGGTATGGTATTGATGACTGCTTAGTTTCGATTACCATGGATAGAGTCATATCTGCATTTTTTAAAAGTCCGATAGGGAACTTGTTGGCGGTTAAGGGGAATGGGGGTTTTACCAGTCTAAATCTTCTCAAGAACTGCAGAAAAATCCCACTTAAAATAAAACTCCAAACTCCCAAACCGGAATTCGAGGATCTCTTTGATCAACTGACAGCCTACTTTTCAGGCACACTTAGAACTTTTAAGGTTTCTCTGGATCCTAAAGGAACTCCCTTCCAAGTGAATGTTTGGAAGGCCCTTAATTCAATTCCATATGGATCCACCATCTCCTACAAGACACTTGCTCAAAAAATTGGTACCCCAGGTGGAGCTAGAGCCATTGGTGCCGCTAATCGAGAAAATCCCCTGCTGATTATTGTTCCTTGTCACCGTGTAATCGGTAGCGATGGAAACCTAACAGGCTACTCAGCTGGTCTTGATATTAAGAAAGCGCTCTTGGAACATGAAAAAGGAAATCTTGGGGCTAAGACTCATACAGAACAGCAAAAATCATTTAATAGATAAGATGACACTTGCAAAAATTACAGAGGAAATTCGAAAGTTCCGAGACGAACGCGATTGGATGCAATTCCACAATGCCAAAGATATGGCTATTGCGATAACGATCGAAGCATCCGAATTGGCAGAACAATTCCTATGGAAATCTCAAGTTGAGATTGAAAAAAAGATCAAAGATGACCCTGATTCAATTACTGATGAAATCGCCGATGTTGGCATTTATCTATTTGAATTAGCAGATAATCTTGGAATCGATATCATCGAAGCGATGCACGCGAAGTTGAAGAAAAATGCAATCAAATATCCCATCTTGAAAAGCAAGGGCTCTAATCTAAAATACACAGACCTAGATTGAAGTTATACTTTAGTCATTTCTTCGAATCTGATTTACTAAAATAAAACATATCTGGAAACCACTTAAAATAGGAAACATTTTAAAAATTCTTATTAAGTAATTATATGAAAACGAAGGAATGCTACCAACATTTGAGTCAGCTCCTCAGTTCACAAGAGAATGCTGTAACCGCAACTGTTGTAGGATCTAAAGGCTCTACTCCGAGGGAGCCTGGGGCTAAAATGTTAATTCGATCGGATGGAACTATTGAGGGTACAATTGGAGGCGGCTGTGGTGAAGCAGACGTCATAGAGGTTGCGAAACAAATGCTCGGTCGTGGGAAAGATGAATTTGAATTGTTACAAGTAGATTTAACTGAAAATGCTCTTGAATCGAGTGATCGAATTTGTGGTGGAATAATGGAGATTGCGGTGGAATGCTGGACGCATCCTGTTGACGGACTCGACCTTCTAACTGGAGAAGCAACTCCCAATGCTGTTAGAGTTCTCCCTGTTTCGAGTTCGGACCCTTCTGATCTGATTGTTTTTACGCCAGAGAAAAAGACCGGAAATCGAGATTTAGACCACAATTGCGAATTGGCTCTACAGGAAAAAATGTCTCATTCTTCATCGATCGGGAGAACAAAAGAGAATCATCGCCACTTTTTCGAATACGTAGCCGGAGAACACACCCTGGTAATTTGTGGAGCCGGGCATATAGCTCAACCGCTTGCCCAACTTGGAAAGCTTCTTGATTATCGTATTGTTGTCGTAGACGACAGACCAACATTTGCCTCCTCTGACCGGTTTCCCGATGCAGACCTCCTTCTCTCTCATTCCTTTCAACATTCTCTCTCGAAAATTAATATAGATAGGAATACCGCAGCCGTAATGGTAACCCGTGGACATAGGTATGATGAATTCTGTCTGCGCAGCCTTCTTAATTCCCCCGCTGGTTACCTTGGCGTTTTGGGAAGTCGGCGGCGAGTACGTGCAGTTTTTCACGATCTTATTGACGAGGGTTACACTGAAAAACAGTTAAGCAGAATATTTGCACCAATCGGAATTGACATTGGAGCACAAACTCCAGCTGAAATTGCCGTAAGTATCATGGCAGAATTGATTGCCCTCAAAAGAGGACAATTGGGAGGCCATATGAAAACTAATATTCCCTCCCCACGACGGTAATTCCGGTACCTAAATGAATAAATTCTTATAGGCAATAATCGAGAGAAATGGAAACGACTAGAAAGACCGTAATTTCAAATCCCAACCCTAGGCTCTTTCCAAGAAAGCCCTTCACCAACAAGTTCTTGATTCAACTTCGCCATTTTTGGTGCGATGACGAATTGGCAATAAGGAGCGGTTGGGTTATTTTTGAAATAACTTTGATGGTCCCCACTTGCTTCATGAAATTCTGAAGCCCTTGTAATCTCTGTCACTATGTTGTTATCGAACCGGCCTGATACATTCATATCATCCTTGGATCTTCTTGCCTGTATTCTCTGCTCATCTGAATGATAGAAAATTACTGACCGGTACTGGGTCCCGATATCAGGTCCCTGCTGATTTAGAGTCGTCGGATCGTGCGACATCCAAAAAATTTTAAGCAATTTCTCGTAAGGTATAAGAACTGGATCGAAACAAATCTGGATTACTTCGGCATGCCCGCTATTTCCAGCGCAAACCTCTTCGTAGGTAGGAGAAGCAGTATGACCACCCATGAAACCTGACTGCACGAACCCAACACCTTCGGTGCATTCATATACCGCTTCCAGGCACCAAAAACAGCCACCTCCAAGCGTTGCAACTAACCCGGATGGTGCATCTGCAGATTTATTGGATTTATGTACCATGCATTTTATGTCTGACAATTGATTCTGCTCTCACAGTAACAGGGCCAATATTATTCCTGTGAACATCTCCAACATTCTGATTAATCAAAAGAAACCCTGACTTAGCAAATTCCACGAACCTAACCAATCACCAGCGCATTCTTAACTACTCCGAATTATTATCACTGATTATAAGTTACCCAATAAGCGACTGGATATCATCATACACTGCCAGCACCCCGAACACGACAAAAGCAACACCACAAACAATATTCATCACAACCAAGAAACCATTCATTTGGAATGGTTTGGGAAGGAATTTACGATCGGCCCAGATCATGGCGAAACACCAGGGACCGGCAAGTAAAACTCCTGTTACATGTAGTGGAATCGTCATTATGGAAATTGGATTCCACCCTCCCCCCTCAGGATCTTTCACTGCCGTCCACCAAGCAACTAAAACCAAGAGAGAGCCAGCAATTCCAGTGTAAGTTAGGATCCAAATACGTACCTTATCTAAGCGTAAATCACGGAGTTTTGGAGAGAGAGTACGAACACATTCATAGGTCGTACGGACGTACAATTCGTAGGCACCATAAACGGTTCCGAAGATGGCTACAAGCACTCCTGCCTTATAGAGGCCAGCAAGAAGCAATTTGACCGTCTCTCCAGGGTGAAGTTCAGTAAGAAAAATAACTTGGTGATTGTACAAATTCATTCCTGAAGGAACAATTTCCCGTGGGTTCAAAAGCGTTGCGCCAAGTATTAGAAAGGCGCCGGTAAATATAAATACACTCGAAAATGATACAACTGTATCAATCAAGGGTGCCTTCAACCATCCCTTGCCTAAGGCAATATTCTCAGGATCGACAGAGATAGGAATTGGCTTAAGTTCACTTTTATTTCTTGGTCCTTCTTTAACTCTTCCTATCAACCCCCAAGCCTTTTCTCGAAGCATACCCACATACCCGACATAGTCCTGTACTCCACCACCCATAACACCCATGTAAGCGACCAACTCTATAATAAGGGTGCGATCAACAAAGGAGGGATTTTTCACAACCCAACCTGGATATTCAGGAAATTGAGGAAGAACTGACCCAAGCAACACAGCAACCCAATCAGGCTTAACTGCAATAGCTGCAATCAACATCACTATTAGCATTACCCCTATAATAAGAGACTGTACGTGCTCTAGAAAGCCGTAGGTTTGCCGCAGAGTGAGAAAGATAAGGAAAACAATAAATGCCAATGCAATAAGATGAGCGTATTTACCTGGATCATCAAACAGGATCCAAGATGAAATACTTCCTAACATAATAGGTAAACTTGATAGGTAAAATGGAAATGCAATAATCAGAACCAACCCAATAAACCCAGGGAACCACATTTTTGGTCCAGGTAAAAAAGCCCAACGCTCCATAGGATGTTCTCCTGTAAGAGTCATATAACGTGCTGCCGAATAGACCTGGACTCCTTTTGTGATACAAAAGAGGCTAAATGCCCAAAACATGGCATACCCGAAGATAGCACCACTCCTCGATGCCCATACGGTCTCTCCACTCCCAATTGTAACGGAGGCAATTATCGCGCCGGGACCAAAAAACGTAAGGAAATGAGAGATCTTTCGCGACCGAAGTTCTGGTGCTAATTGTGGATACCTTTTTTCCTTTTGATCCATTTTAGGCCTTATAGTGGTGGGGTTTTAGATCCCTCAATAATCTATGTCTAAAAATTAAAGATTTTCCTTCATTCTACCAGAAAAGCAGCCGATTTCCAATGCCACACCCCTATTCTTTAAATACAGAATTATCTAAAGGGCAAACGTCGTGTAAAACTAAGACTTTAACTTCAATTATCCGATGCATTTAATAAAGTAGGACAGAAAATTCAGGATTTTGATTTTTTATAGAACTTTAATTCATTTCCAAAGTCTAGAAGAATTAGGTTGCTATCGGAGGTAATTTAATAGCTCAATCATATTTGAGTCTAATGGATTAAGAGACTCAATTCTCTCTCGGATGCCTACTTAGCAATGAATTTCGAAACACGCGCCGTCCATGCGGGAAGGAAGACCGACCCTACTACCGGTTCTATAATCCCACCTCTTTACCAAACTGCGACATACGTCCTGGAAGAGGTTGGCAAATTAAAAGGATTTGACTATACGCGATCTGCGAACCCGACCCGAGAGAACCTGGAGGTGAATCTCGCCTCACTTGAAGGAGGCAAATATGCTACTGCATTTGCCTCGGGAATGGCTGCTGCAGATTCTGTAATTCGACTTCTCAAAGCCCATGACCATATAGTATCTGTCGATGACATTTACGGAGGGGTAATCCGCCTTCTCGACAACATTGTCATCCGAAGCGAAATTTCGGTAGATTATGTGGATGGGAGCAACCTACAAAATATTCGCGATGCGATTAAGCCTGAAACCCGGATGCTTTGGATTGAAACACCGAGTAATCCCCTCCTCAAGATTATCGATCTCGAAGAGGCAGCTCAGATCGCCCAAGAGCATAATCTAATCTATGTAGTTGATTCAACTTTTGCCACTCCTTATCTCCTTCGGCCCCTGGAATTTGGAGCCGACATCGTAATACAAAGTACTACAAAATATTTAAGTGGGCATAATCAATTAATAGGTGGTGCTTGTATCACAAACCGGGAGGATCTTCACGAAGACCTCTTCTTTATTCAAAAGACAGTTGGTGCGGTTCCCAGCCCACATGATTGCTGGTTAACACTACTCGGGATCAAAACCTTACCACTCCGAATGGAAAAACATTGTGAGAATGCACAGTTAATCGCTGAGTACCTAGAGCAACATGATAAAGTTCAAAGAGTTGCCTATCCAGGTCTCCCTTCCCATCCACAGCACAATATCGCAAGGAGCCAACAAAACGGGTATGGGGGAATGATCACCTTAGAGTTAAAGGGGGGGTACGATGCAGGTGTAAAGTTTCTAAACTCTCTTAGTTTGATTTCCCTCGCGGAAAGTCTTGGATCTGTGGAGAGTATGATCACCCATCCCGCATCGATGACTCATAAGAGTGTACCTAGGGAAGATCGCCTGGCCCGAGGTCTGACTGATGGTCTAGCGCGCATCTCCGTTGGAATCGAATCTCTTCAAGACCTAATCGAAGACTTAAAGCAGGCCTTATCTCAAGTTAAGGCCTGAGGAATGACGATTAAAGATAAAGGATAAGATAGCCAAGAGAACCTACATCATTCAATTGTTCCACCCCATCGCCATCTCATCTCTCGTTATTAGTCCATTTTAAACACTCAATGTTTAAACATGCTATTGCCACTGTTGGGATGTCGATTGACGAAATCGACACTCCCGCCCTACTACTCGATCTAGATGCGTTCGAGAGAAATCTCGTCCACTTGGCTGATTTCGGAAACGCACACTCTATACAACTTCGTCCACACGCCAAAACCCACAAGTGCCCCGAGATTGCAGGTCTTCAAATCAAGCACGGGGCAATCGGTGTCTGTTGTCAAAAAGTAAGTGAAGCAGAAGCCATGGTTGCGGGTGGGATTAAGGATGTCTTAATCTCAAATGAAGTCGTTGGATCTAAAAAGATCGATCGCTTAATGAATCTCGCAAGGGAATCAACAATCTCCGTATGTGTAGACAATTCAGAAAATCTTAAAGCTATTGAAACAGCTGTTCGTCAATCTGTCGTCAATCTCTCCATTCTCATTGAAGTAGACGTCGGTGGTAATCGCTGTGGATTACAGCCAGGATCGGCGGTCCCCAAGCTCGCCCAAGAAATAGTTGCTTCACCATTTCTTAGTTTTAAGGGCCTCCATGCTTATCATGGTGGAGCACAGCACCTTCGGAATTTCGAGGAACGGAAAGAGGCAATTGCTACGGCTACAGGTAAGGTTAAGGAATGTGTCGATCTCCTTCGAACGGAAGGTATCGAGTGCGCAACAGTAACCGGAGCTGGTTCGGGAACTTTCCCTTTCGAAACTGCTAGTGGCGTTTATAACGAAATCCAGGCAGGTTCATACATTTTTATGGATGCCGACTACGCTAGGAATCTAAATCAAGCTGGTGAAAATTGGAATGATTTCGAACATAGTCTATTCATATATTCAACAGTTATGAGTATGAAAACTCGTCGGGTAGGAATAGTCGATGCTGGGCTGAAAGCATTAAGTGTAGACTCAGGTATGCCCATAGTTATTGATCGAGGAGAAGCAGAGTACGAGGTTGCCGGCGATGAACATGGGAAAGTGAATCTTTTTGATTCGAATTCTACCCTCTCGCTAGGTGAGAAAATTCGACTCATCCCGGGCCACTGTGATCCAACCATCAATATGCATGATTGGATTATCGGTATACGAAAAGAAAAGGTTGAATCCATCTGGCCAATAACTGCTCGTGGACCCGGAATTTAAATCGGTCAAAAAAACGTACTTAAGAAATCCCAATATAGTGGACGATTGCTATTCTCTTGCTCGAACAATTAGTTTCAAGCTACCGGTTCTTTTCGCCTACTTAAATCATTACGCTTTTCAATTGGACGGTATTAAGTTCTAAAAGTCCCATTTGGATTGCTGAATAAACTAAGCACTCGCTTCGAGCATTTCACTGAAATAACTATTCCCTTGAGAGAGTTTTTCAAACGTCCCAGTCTCGACTACGCTACCCTCTTTAAGAACAACAATAGTATCTGCCTTCTTTACAGTACTAAGTCGGTGCGCGATCGTAATCACAGTTCGCCCTTCGGAAAGTCGCTCAAGAGCCTCCTGAACAAGGTGTTCACTCTCGTAATCGAGGGCTGAAGTAGCTTCGTCTAGGATTAAAACCCGAGGATTTCGAAGAATAGCTCGTGCGATGGAGATACGTTGACGCTGTCCCCCAGAGAGGTGCACACCAGCTTCACCAGCACTCGTCATATACCCCTCAGGAAGTTTATGTATAAACTCTTCCACGTTTGCTTTCTTTGCTACCTCATCTATTTCTTTATCCGTGGCATTGGGACGAGCAAAACGTATATTATCCTTGAGGGAACCTGAAAGAAGGACGCTCTCTTGCATTACGATAGCAGAATTTCTTCTAAACCATCGCATATCCAGAGAAGATTGAGGTACATCATCGATTTTGATCGTCCCTTTTGTAGGTTTGTAAAGCCCCAGTACCATATTCGCTAATGTGCTCTTCCCAGAACCTGAAGGACCTACAAAAGCAACGTGCTGACCAGCCTCAATTTCCAAGTTAATGTTATTTACCGCGGGCAAATGTCCCTCTTCGTAAGCAAAGGTCACGTTTTCGAATTTAATTGAGCCCTTTAGTTCATTTAATTGTACAGAGCCTTGCCACTCTTCGACATATTGCGAATCGATAAGTTCTTTTACACTTCTGTAACTTTCCCTACCCTGAAAGTATTGCTGACTAAAACTTATAAAGAGTTGAATTGGCGAAAGAACAACTGGCAGGGCCACAAGAAATGCTACCAAGGTTCCAAAGGTAATCGTTCCTTGAATAACATAGATGGCTCCTCCCGCCACAATGAGAAGCGAAAGCAATTGCGTGCTAACGTAGGAGAAAGCACCGAATAGAGCATTAAAAGAAGATAATTCTGCCCTCGACCGAGCAAACTCTTCACTTGAAGCATTCATCGCTTCACGAGCTGTTTGTTCTTGTCCAAATCCACGAATAAGCCGGATAGCACTGATTAACTCACTTGCCTGTGAGGTCATTCCCTCTCGGGCCACACGGTTTTCTGTTTCCGTTTTTATAAGCTTGCCGTAAAAGACTATTTTAGCGATCGCGTAGACTGGAATAATTAACGCCAACGCAATCATCAACTGCCAATTAAATAGAGTCAGCAAAGTGATAATACACACACTTACTAAAGCCTCTGGCAATAACTGCCGAAGAACCGGGTAGGTCACCTGTTCAATTCGCTGAGTATCAAACGCGTATTTAGATATAAGCCTACCGGTCTGTTGATCATCAAGATACCCGAAACTAAGAACCTGCAATTTATGAAAGATTCTTCCTCTAAGCTCCACCATCATGCGACCTACCGAGATCGCAAAATATCGAGCGGCGTAAATAGCAAAACAATAGTGCAAAACTAAAAGGCCGGAAAAAAGCAGAGCAATACTAAGGATTCCCATTAAATTCGCGGATTTCACGTGTTCATCAATGACGATCCGGAAAAGAAACGGAAGAGGAGCGATTACAATCGCCCGCAATAAGGTCAATCCAATCCCCTTCATTTGCTGGCTTCGATAGGACCAGATGTATTTCAACAGAGTCGGGGCTTCTGTAGGTTCCTTGTAATCCATAGTGTTTTGATTCAGATTATCTGCCTTCGTAATTTCTTATTAATTACAAACCTCTAGCCAGCCCTTCTAGGCGACTCTGGTATATCGAATAAGGTTTTAATAATGGACCGCTTCCCAATAAGAAAATAAACATCAATACGGGAACCTAGAATTAGCGGATGAGGAGTATAGCTAACCTCAATTTCAACGTCAAATGTAGGACCTGCCTCCTCGACATACATCTCAAACCTTCCCTGAGGATCTACTTGGGTAACACTGCCCATTATAAATCCTTCCAGAATGGAATCGAAGACTCTTGATTCCATTCGAACCGGAGTCCCTTCTTCAATAAGGTCGAAATTTCGTTCACCAACCTCTGCCTCTACTACATACTTACTATTTGAATTGCTGATTTTCAACAACGGTTCCCCCTTCGCCAAGGTCATTCCCGCATAAGGATACTTGAGTTCCGTAATGCGTCCCCCGATGGGAGCGCGAATATGAAGTCGATTTTTAAGATTTTCAGAAATACTAATTTGTTTCCGTAATAAGACCGCTTGGTTTGCAAGCCTATTACCTTCTTCTAATAAACTCTTCTTCTCGATGTCGAGCACTCCCTCCTTAACCCATTCGGCCTGTAATTGCGCATCCGAACGGTCGAGTTCAAGTTGAAGCAACTGAGCACGTTCTTCTGCATATTGCGCCTGAGGCACCGCGTTTTGATCACGGAGTTTCTTAAGTGAGTTGACATACTCCGTTCGAATCTCAGTCATCTCGTTCAACAGATCCAGTCTTTCCCCTGCATTTAGAAGGTTCCCATTTCCTGGCCGGACATCGAACTCCGCGATGGCAAGTTTATTCTGTGCCAATTCTGATACCAGAATCTGAAGCTGATGGCGCAACTCGAGTAGTTTGAGATTAATATCGCTATCATCTAAGATCGCTAGCAAATCGCCCTCTTCTACATTATCTCCCTCTTCGATATCTATACGGGATATCAATCCATTTGACTGTGAGAAAATGATGAATTCCTCGTCTCGAAGGACAATACCTGTGGCATAAACTCTTTGCTCCATCTGGAAGAAAGAGACCCCGGCAAGTATACACAAAAGCCCTCCGACCAGAAGCAATCGAAGCACCGATGATCGATGCCGTTTAAAATCATCTTCAATTTTTGTGAAAATATCCTCGTGTTCTACTGGCATCTTAACAGTGCACTCTTGGTTTGTGTTTCACTGAATTCAGTCGTAATCCTATATTGGAAGTAATTCCTAAATGTTCTATTATTAATTCGGGGCTGGGCTGTTGTCTATGCTAAGTCCTTTAAGAAAGGAACAACGGGAAATTATGCTACAAGCGTACTTTATCGGGCCAACTCCTCGGTATCAGCAATGGCGCAATTATCATAATAAAACTTACAAGCTACCGCTAGTTATAAATTCACTTACACCGAAACACGAACAAGATATACGCTAACCTCTTATTATTTTACACCCTTTGTAAAGCTCCTTCCTCTAGGAACCAGTTTCCTTCTTCGTAACAGGAAACAATTGTGGGATTACCATTGTTAGTGAAGCATTCCTATTTTTTCTGGAATATGGATGTATCTAAGGAATTCCTGATATTCCTTAGATTACTTTCGGTTAGGAATTTCCTCAATCATTTTTAGCTTAGGATCTATTTAGCCGTGGGCAAATGATACCCTTGTGTATTCAACCTTACCCGGTATAGACTCCGTCCTGCAGTGATGTAGAGCATATCTCTGTCCTCTCCCCTTCCAAATCCCACATTAGTCGGGACCTCGGTATTAATGTAACCGATTTCATCGCCCTTTGGAGAATAAATACCGATTCCAGGTCTTGTTAAATCGCGAACCGCGACATAAACATTTCCAAAAACATCAACAGCCAAACCATCCGGACCATCATGAGGATAGTAATCAATCAAAACGCTTCTAAAAAGTGCATTCCCATCTTCGTTAAGATCATATGCTAGTAGGGCCATCCTTCCTTTACGTACTGATGTGCCTGCAGTAATGCGTTGAAAATCAGTAGTCCCATTGTCGTTACTTACTACGTAAAGAGTTTTTTGATCCGGAGAGATAGCGATCCCGTTTGGTTTTCCGGCGTCAGTTACGATGAGATGAACCGAACCATCTAGATCTACACGATAGACCCCAAAAACAGCCTGATCAATGGGTTCGTGACCCAAATATCTGGGATCGCTAAAATAGATTCTACCTTTAATATCGATAGCAATATCATTAGGTGAATTCAACCGTCTTCCCTGATAAAACCCAGCGACAATATAACTCTTCCCTGATTCCATATCGGTCCTGACAAGGCGTCTCCCTCCGAAGTCCGCACCCTCCGCTGTAATCATGTCTCCACTAGCGTCGAACTTAATTCCATTTGTCATACCACTCGGGGAACGGAAAACTGAAATATTTCCGGTTAATGGATTGAACTTCCATATATGTCCGGCTTCGATCGCACCATTCTCATCCCGACACACACTTGAGAAAGTGATATCGCTAAAATAAACCATCCCATCTGGTGCAACGGCCACGCCCTCTGTAAGAACACAACCCCCTCCAAAAACATTCTCTAATTCCGCGCCCTTTGGAACGATCCCTTCATCGCTATAAACTTCGTTAATCGACGCCAGCAAAACATGAGATCCCACTCCAAAACTGGAGAGACAGAATCCAAGGATAACAATCCATCGCAAATTCATCTGATTGGCCTATTTTAAAAAAAGCTTATTTTTTCCACCCGATTTGAAATACAATCACAGAGTGATTTCTACCCTTCATAGGAAAAACTAGGCACGCCTCGCACTGGAGCTTTTATTCGCAAGAGAGACCCTGCTAATGGTTCTTCCTTCCATTGCTCATCTGAGAATCCGTCGCCTATAGAAGTAATGTAAAGTTCGTCCAGATTTTCGCCACCGAAGGCACACGAAGTAACAATACTGACCGGTAGTTTCAGACTTTCTAATTGACGCCCACTCCCTGGATCAAAGCGCCTTACTGCCCATCCTCCAGCCATTGCAATCCAAAGCATCCCTTCCTCGTCAATAGACATTCCATCAAAGTGCCCGGAACCTTGGTTTTCGATCACAACTCTTTCATTCGAAATTTCTCCTGTCTCTACATCAAAGTCCCAAGCTCGAACATTATCCAAAAGAGTGTCGATATAATACATAGTCTTATGATCGCCACTCCAAATAATGCCGTTGGAAATAGAAACCGGACTAACCTTTTTCGTTACCACACCCTCAGTATCAAAACAGTATAATGCGCCCTTTCCAATCTCTCCGCTAAATTCCATCGTCCCCGCCCAGAAACGACCAGCAGGATCGCACTTCCCGTCGTTGAACCGATTAGACGGGATATCCCATTCGGGATCTGCTAAAAGAGTTAACTTTTCGGTTTCGAGATTTATCGAAGCAATACCATTATGTAAAGCGACTAGCAACCCTCCACTCGCCCTCGGAACAACCGTTCCAACTGCCTGACAAGTTTGAATAATTCGATTCTCTCCGGTAGTTGGGTTGAATATGCAAACTTCCCCGGAAAGAATATCAACCCAATAAAGAAGGCTCTTTTTTATATCCCATATCGCACCCTCTCCAATTCGCGATCGCTTCATTACAACCACCTCTGGATCAACAACGGTCTCTTTCATCATAAGTATTAATATCAAATGGACAGTACAATGATTTCAATAGGAAAATCCGGTTGATTTTGAGACCCCATAGAAAACTTTTTAACATTTTGGATCCCGTTAAATTATTTTCTTACTTTTAAGGCCAGTAACTGCAGGATTTGAGGATTTCTAACGTCTCCCCTATTGATTAAAACGGAAATAAAAAAACGGTCATTCTAAATTTATGAAATGACCGATTCGGGAATTGGAAATAATATGATGGATTCTAAACCCAACTAAACCCAGTTATAACAAGCACTATTAGCCTCGACAGCATACAGAGTCGGAACCTAGTTTTGTTTCAATGTCTAGGGTTGCATTTATTGGAGCAGGGAGGATGGCAACGGCGATGGTCTCAGGGCTTTTGGACACAGAATTTTGTAGAAATACTGAAATATGCTGTATGAGTGCACCGGACGGAACAGCCGAGGAGCTGGCCTTAAAAACAGGAATAGGGGTTGTACCTAACCTTTCGCAACTTATCGAGAACGCAGATATCTTAATCCTAGCTATTAAGCCTCAGCAATTAGAGACACTGGAAGTTTCAAAACTCACTTCATTGTCAGGAAAGTTAGTGATCTCGATTCTCGCTGGCACAAAACTCGCAAACTTAAGGACAAAATTTTCCGAAGCTAAAAACATCATCCGAGCAATGCCAAACACTCCTGGCCAGATAGGGGCAGGGATAACTTGCTACACATCGAGCAAGCAGATGAGCAATGAAGATAGAATCTCGGTTGAAAGAATACTCGGATCAATGGGGAAAGTAATACACTTACCAGAATCTCAGATCGATGCTGTGACAGCATTAAGCGGAAGCGGTCCAGCCTATGTTTTCGAATTCGTTGCTGGGCTAAGAGATGCTGGAATTGAGGCGGGGCTTAATAAAGAAGTCGCCTACAAATTAGCTATCGAAACAACCCTTGGATCAAGTCGCCTTTTGGTTCGGAGCGGAGAAACCCCAGAAACCTTGAGAGATTTGGTTTCCTCTCCAGGCGGTACAACTCTAGCTGGATTGGCAGAGATGAGCAAAGCCGATTTTAGAGGAGTCCTGCGAAAAACAGTTCAAGCAGCAAAAAAAAGATCAATTGAGTTATCGAAACCTGCTTGAGGGTTCAGAAACTGACTAGGTAAAGTTTCTGTATCTCCAGGTCACGGTTTATGTAGGATTCAACAATGGTTAATTCGAGATTTGGGAAATCATATAAAACAATTTCCCAAATTCAATTGAAGAACTGACCAAGGACTCTAGAAATTCTCAGGAAATATTTCAGGCAAAGTTGGCAATTAAAATCATGTCAGAGATTCTCCAAGAATGCATAATTTAGAAAAAGGCAAAATCCTTGTTACTGGAGGCGCTGGATTTATAGGAAGCACGATTATCTGGACACTTAATCAACTGGGTCTTGAAAACATCGTCGTAACGGATCTTTTAGGCACGGATGAAAAATGGCGAAACCTTGTACCTTTACAATTTAGTGATTATCTAGAATCCAATCAATTTCGCCAGCTTCTTATGCGAGACAAACATCATCTAGGTGATATACGTACAGTTTTTCATATGGAAGCATGCGCAAACACAGCTGAGACCGACGCTTCATACCTGATTGAAAGGAACTATGAGTATAGTAGACTGTTAGCCCATTGGGCATTGAAGATCGACGCTCGCTATCTCTACGCTTCTTCAGCAGCTACCTACGGTAAAGAAGAGAACAACATGGCCGATGAGACGGAAGCCATACCGGACCTACGTCCACTCAACATGTATGCATACTCAAAGCAAATGTTCGACCTCTATGCTCGAAATAATAGAATGCTTAATCGGATTACTGGCTTAAAATTTTTTAATATATTTGGGCCTAACGAGAATCACAAGGGGGAGATGAGAAGTGTCGTGCACAAGGCGTTCCAACAGATCTCCGATACGGGTACAATGAAGCTCTTTAAAAGCCATCGGAAAGAATATGATGACGGCAAACAAAAACGGGATTTTCTCTATGTAAAGGATGCAGCAAAGATGATATTGCATCTCGCTGAGAGTGATGCCTATGGAATATATAATATTGGAAGCGGAGAGCCCCATTCCTGGATCGATCTAGTAAATCCGATATTTGAGGAAATGGGAATTACTCCCAATATAAAATTTGTTGAGATGCCGCAGCGTATGCGTAAAAATTACCAATATTACACGCAGGCTAAACTTGAAAAGTTACGTTCTACTGGCTACAAAGCTGCTGTGACTCCTTTACGAGGTGCAGTAAAGGAGACGGTGAGAGACTATTTAATACAAGACAAGAGACTCGGAGAGTGAATCTTGTGAGAGAACTCTTTGAAAACGAACGCTTCCGATCCAGCCTCTGTACCGATATAAGAGATCGGCTTAGCCCAGGCTCAATATTTGGAACACGGGAGGGTCCTGTGACGTAGAAGAAGTTCTTTAATATCCGGCCCTTCTATTCGGGATATTTCTTTGAAAGCTCCTCTGCCGTCCACATACCACGGACTCCGTACTGATCTCGAAGAATGGAAACCATTTCCTCAGTCACTTCTTTTGCCTCATTCCCCCATTCTGAATTTGTACGTATAAAGGTCGTGACCGCAGCAATTTCCTTGTTGGAAAGCACTTCTGCTAAGGGGGGCATGGCTGAGTTAAAGACCTGGCCTTTAACCTCTATTGGACCAAAAATTCCATGCAAAATAATGACCGGCACTTTTTCCGAACTACCCAGAACCCATTTAGATCCAGCAAGAGGTGGAAATACTCCGGGAATACCGAGGCCAGTTGTTTGATGGCAGGCAACACAATTAACATACACCTCCCGTCCAATTTCAAAAAGTGATTCCTCCGGAGGAGGCTTGGGCAGCGGCCCACTAGGATCGAAAGCCTCGTTGTGCGCCAAAGCCTCGAACCCGCCACTATAATTGACAAAATAGAACCCAGCCCAGCAAAGGAGAACTGAAAATAAAAAAATTAGAACAATCAAAAAAGGGAAAGAACCAAACCCCGATCCATTCCGATTGATGCTCTTGGCTTCATGAACCTCATGAAGTTCATTATCACCGAAGCCACAATTTTCGTTGTGCTTTTCGCTTTCGTCTCTTTTAGACATTCTTCTTCCGGAGCGACAAAAATATTTTAACAAATTAGAAATAGGAAATTATAAGACTAAAAATAAATATATAAAAGAATCCTGTTGTGCACCTGCCCTAGCCTTAGGGGATAATAAGAGAACTACAGTTTGTGGGAAATTGATTCACGATAATGTATACTCACTTTTGAGAGAGATCTCCTCTATCTTCACTTTTCATTAATCGGTTGATTAAAAAACATCTCAGGCAACTGGTAGTCGATCTTAAGAGAATGTAGATAAGTAACTAGAGCCTCAGCTCGCATACTGGGTACAATTTCGTAACCCTCCTCAGGTTCATAACCATTCGGGAAAGTCAAAGCATTAGATGATCGAACTCCTTGGCGAATTTTTCTTTTTTCATAGAGAAATGGATAGGGAGGCATTAACGATTGCTCATCCAATAGTGTTGGATTGTAGATAAGGAGGTGGGTCTGCTCGCGGGACGCAAGACGGCTTCCAACATGAGCCAGATCAGACCCGATTCTCTGAGAACCAATAAGGACACGTTCCTGCCGAATGTAATCTCTAGCAAGGGATTCCCGTATTCCCCACCCTCTAGCAATATCTGTATTCAGGCCCACTCTACTAACTTGCTGCGTATGGCAAACCACACACCCTAAGCTTATGTATACATCTTTTCCCTGCCGCGATCTTCCGTCCATAATAGCCGGATAGCGTTCCTGGCCCTCTGTGGGCACTTCTACCATGAATACCTCGTTCTCCTTATCCCACTGATAGCTTTCCGTCATCACGCGAAGATCCCCAAATTGAATATGCCCAGTGATAACAATTCCTAACCAGGAGATCCCAAGGGCTACGAAGATTCCTGAAGCGATAAGATTAAAGCTCCTCATATCTGTCGGTCGTAACGTGTACCATAAAGAATTCTAGCCGCTTTTTCTTTAAAGGGTTCCATATCAATCTCGAATTGAAACTGCTTCAATACTCCATCACCTAGATACGAAAGAAGCATCGACATCAGATTAAATACGAAAACGAAATTACCCAAAACAAAGGCAGCAATGCCAATTAACTTTAGGAATAGCCAGGTACTCGCAAATCTAGAGATCTCGGAAATTGAATATGATGCAACCCCCTCTTCGTTTAGGCTCGAGACCTGAATACCCTGGAGCCAACCCCCAAGGTAGAGGGAAATCAGCACAACACTAATTCCACCTCCACTTACCCAATAGTGAAAACCAAGTAACGAATTCGATGACCACTTTCGATCCAGTAGTTGAGGTAAAACAAAGTAAATCGAACCGAACATCGCCATTGTATAGAAGCCCAATAAGGCATGATAAAAATAGCCTTCGGTGAAATAAGTAAACCTAAGTACGCTACTAACAGTACGCAAGGATATCAGGGCGCTAAGGAGTCCAAGAATCGAGAAGAAAACAGACGAAAATACAATAAATCTTAAACTTGGATTTTTCCTTATTTTCCCAAGATTGAAAATACTGACGCCATGCAGATTTACGGAGATTATCACTATTGGTACAAGCAGAAGAACCGAGGCAATGATTCCGGATGTCACGATCCAAGCAGGAACTGGGCTTCCCGCGAGATCAGACATTCCCGCCCAGCTTGAAAAAAGCGCCCAAAGCCAGAATGCGGCAATCGCATAGTTGTAATGCAAAATCTTTTTACCGAGTATTTTTGGAATTAAATAGTAAGCTGCCCCGACGGCGATCGGAGCAAACCACATCCCTATCACACCCTGTACGTACCACCAATTAAGGAGCGGCTGCAATGTCCCTCGAACCGGCCACCAGAAGAGCATCATCTGAGCGACGGTATAGAGCCATGGAAACCAAAAAAGGGCGCCCAGAAAATAACACTGCGCGATATATACGTTTCTGGTAAGACGATGGAGGAAGGTAATTATACCCCAAGTCCCCATAACAGTATAAGAAACAAGTAGTATTCCGGCCGCATAAGTGGGCATTTCTAGCCAAAGAACTGAAGTCATATCGCCGATAAGAATACCCACTACCCCAACGATCAACCCAAGCTGCCAAAAGACGCCTCCAACGAAAAGAATATTACACTTACATGCTACGGATCCGCAGAGACGGGCCATCATCCAAAGAACAACTCCAAAGGCAGCATTAAACCCCCACCCATAGATCAAACTATTCATGAATACTGCCTTTGTCTTTCCGTATGTGAGCCACTCAAACCCGGCCAAAAACGAAGGGTTTATATCCTGAATAGATGATATCAATCCAAACAACGAGGCAACGATTAGCCATTTCCCTGCAGCAAGAAAAAAATGGACAGTCGGCCACCGTAGCCTTTGGTCTAAAGAAACTTTCGATAATTCTGGGTTACTCGCCATTTCTCTGTGTCGTCAAACAATCAAAAACCTGAAGGACTTTAGGAATTAAGATACAAGTGGCAGGCATTGAAATTAACTGTCTTAATCCCGATCTCGATCTCTTTATAAATAACTTCCTAGAAACTGTTAAAAGTAAGTTTAATAACCGCGTAAAATGGCCCTATGCTTTCAACCAAGCATGCAAAATATTCTCCCATTTCATTCTCTCAAAGCCTCACCCCTTAAATCTCTCTCGGTCAACTCCATGGCACGTTCGATAGGGATACGAACCACTCCCTTTGTTTGATCTACCCAGCCATAGGAGTTTGCAAGAGAATGTTGTTTTGAATTCACCTCAGCCAATATAGCAAGACGTTGGTCAATAAGATCCTGATCGACAGGTTTCGGTCGGGTAGGCAAATAGGCTATAAGAATAATGAATCCGAACATCAAAATAGCTAGAATGATTCCCGCTACGGAAAGACTGAAATGCATACGATTCATTTGGTTTTGATTTAACTTATCACTCATGGGCATTGATAGATTCCTCGATACGAGGATCCCGAATAGGGATCGATTTTACTTTAGCAGCGCTGGTGAGGAAGGCCCAAATACAGATGCCACCGACTCCAATAAAGGTACTCGCATCCCAGATACTTACACCGAAAGGACGGACAATGTATCCAAGAGTATCCGGATCTACGGATAATTTTTCCGGTAGGATGTTCCAATAGATGTCAAAGGCATGAAAAAACAGGATCCAAAATGAAATAAAAATCACACGTCTCCCGAACTTATTTTTGTAAAACAGTAGATAGATGAAAGGAAATAAAAAGTGAAGAAACACGAGGGTCATGCTCACCCACCACCAGCTGCTTTTTGTACCATCAGGATTCAGCTCCCGAATATTGTACCAAAAAGTTTCCTCAGGTATGTTGGCGTTATATACGAGGAAATACTGGGAGAAACTAATGTAGGCCCAAAAGATTGTAAAGGTCAGCATCAGGCAACCCAAATGATGACTATGACACCTATTAAAAATCCCCTTAAGACTTCCTTTACTTACCTTTAAAAAACAGACGAGCAAGAGAACTGCGATTCCTGCTCTCATACTTTCGGCAAAAAACCAGACTCCGTAAATGGTCGAAAACCAGTGATATTCTAGTGCCTTATACCAGTCGACTGAAGCAAAGGTTGCGGCTAGAGCACAGAGAATAATGCCAATGGCTGAAGTATTATGTGCTATGTGCATCCATTTTGGGTCACCATCTTTTTCAAGCGAAAAAGAACAAAACCTCAATATTTCAGCCAACCCTATAAAAACAACAAAATAGAGCACAGCGCGGAGCGTGAAGGCAGGAAGATTCAAATAGCTCGACTTCGCCTGAAAAATTGAATCCTCACCAATAGTATGACCACCGGGAAGGAGATTGTCAGGATTCATCCACGACCAAAGAATTCCGGAATTCTCCTTATAGAACCAGGAGAACAGAATAAGAGGTAAAAACATTAGACCTAACCACTTAATCGCTCCAACTCCATGTTCCATTTGTCGACGAACCACTACGGACCAACCGGAATCAAAAACGTAGAATATCATTATAAGGAAAAGCATCCCGATCGAGGCCATAAACCAGTAGGTAAATCCCATAAGCCACCCAAGAAGAGGCCGGGAGTCCCCGCTATTCCAGGCTATATAGATTCCCACAAAAGAGACAAACAAACCAATTATCCCCACAGTTAATGAGATCAGAGGATAGTTCCGCTTATCATTTGGTCCTTCGACTGTATTACCAAATTGCTGAGCGCGATCGAAACTCATAACCCTAAGTCCCCCCTCGCATGGGCAGCGACATCTTCGATCGATGCATTTCGTGCCCTTTGAAGAACCCTTAAGTAAGCGACAATTGCCCATCGTTCCTCAATTCGAAGCTTATGCCCGTAGGGCCCCATATTGTTTTTTCCTTTGTTGATAGTGTTGTAGATATCTCCTTCCAAAAGACTACGTCGGACTTCATCATGATAAGAAGGAGTCAATGTCATACCATGCTTCTTCGTAATCCCATTTCCATCCCCAGTTTCACCGTGGCAAACAGCACAAAAAATCGCGTATTTCTCTCTACCTAGTTCCAAGAATTCCTGAGTAACAGCGATGGGGAATCCGCTTCCATATTCTCCATCCTTCCTTCCCGTCGCATAGTATTCGTCTTCATGGAATGAGCCGAGGGGGACAGTCCCTGAAACGGAGGGTCGATCGCCTCTTCCATCAAGAAAGAATCCACTACCCCCTTGCGGCTTAAGTCGAGGCTGGCGATCCATATCAGGAAAGACCTCAAGGGGAGGTTTTTCTGAACGTGAGCCTCGGACGCCCATAATAGATACGGTAACAACGACGAGGAAAACAACTATAGATAAAAATAGCTTCATGTATCCTAGTCTTCCACTGACGATATATCAGTACCACCAATTTCCACCAGAAAATCTCTGGTTTTCTCGAGATCGAATTTCGGGTCCTCGCACTCAATCATGATGAGGAATTTATCATCCGTTATCCTATGCCAATTTTTGTAACTCATAACCGGGTGATGATGTCGTGGCAGAAGATTAGTTATGAACATTCCAAAAAAAGCACCGAAGGCCGCCAACAAAATCATAAGTTCATAAGCAACAGGAAAGGGAAATATGGGACTAAAATAGGGTTTCCCACCCACTATGAGGGCATAGTCGAATTCACCGGTAAACCATGCTAAGGCCATGCCTGCTAAAAATCCAGTCATACCACCTACAAATGAAAAGATCGGAACTTTTGAACGGCTGAGACCCATAGCCTCATCCATTCCATGGATAGGGAAAGGTGTAAAAACATCCCATTTCTTATAATTCGCATCTCGAACTTTCTCAGCAGCATGATAAACATCTTCAGTCGTATCGAAGAGTGCTACCAGTCCTTTTGTTTCTTCAACCATTCTTAATGATCTCCCTTGTGAGGATCAGCCTGTGGAATGACTGCTTTTATTTCAGCAAATGCCATGAAAGGCAGAAAGCGAATGAACAGGAGGAAACAGCAGGCAAAAAATCCCATGGTCCCTATAAAAGTAAATATGTCTACTACCGTGGGTGTAAAATAGTCCCAATTAGCTGGAATAAATTCATTGGCTAAAGTTGTCACGACAATCACGAAACGTTCGAACCACATCCCAACGTTGACCACTATTGAAATTAGCCACACTAACCACCATCTCTCCCGAACCCATCGAAACCAAAACAACTGGGGTGATATGACATTACATGAAAGCATAGTAATATAAGCCCACCAGTATGGGCCAAATGCCCGATTAAGAAAAGCGAATCCCTCGTAAGGATTAGCGCCATACCAAGAGATAAAAAACTCCATGGCATATCCGTATCCCACCATACTACCAGTCGCCAGAGTTATTTTACAAATACAGTCGATGTGGTATTGAGTAACTAAATCATGCAGTCCCAAAAGCGCTCGAAGGGGCAGGACCAGAGTAAGGACCATTCCGAATCCGGAAAAAATTGCCCCAGCGACGAAATATGGTGGAAATATGGTTGTATGCCATCCAGGCAAATTGGCGACGGCAAAGTCAAAGGAAACTATCGAATGGACAGAGAGAACAAGTGGAGTACTAAGCCCAGCAAGAAGCAAATAAGCCATTTCGTAGTTTCGCCAATGTCTGTTCGATCCTCTCCAGCCCATTGCTAAAAGTCCGTAAATATACTTGCGCCAAATATTCTTAGCACGGTCTCGGATAGTCGCAAGATCCGGGATCATTCCCATGTACCAAAAAAGGAACGAAACTGCAAAATAGGTGGATACAGCAAAAACATCCCACTCCAAGGGGCTTCGGAAATTTGGCCAGATATCATGGGCTACAGGAATGGGAAGAAGCCACCAGCCAAACCAGACCCGGCCAATGTGAAATAAGGGGAAGAGACCAGCACACATTACAGCGAAAATAGTCATAGCTTCCGACGCCCTATTAATCGATGTCCTCCACTTTTGTCTCAAAAGGCAGAGAACAGCAGAAATCAATGTTCCAGCATGCCCAATGCCAATCCACCATACGAAATTGACAATCGCCCATCCCCAATAAACGGATCCCCTAAGACCCCATACACCAACTCCCGATGCCACCAAGTAAATGACACCAGCACCCAGAAATGTTGTGACGAATCCGGCAACAAGGAATGATATCCACCACCAACGGGGGGTTTCCCCCTCAACAATCCCACAGATTTTTTCCGTGATCCAGTGGAAATCCCTGTTGTTCTCAACAAGAGGCCGTCGCGGCATGGAGGTCGGTCTGACCTCGTTGAGAACAGCTCTCGCTCCCGATCCTGCCTCGTCAATGGTCGCCATGCCCATTTCCCTTGCTCAATTTATCCAAACTATGTCCTTCATGCGAATCATGCACTCCATGTCCGGATTTTTCCTCATACTCCATTCGACTAAGAGGATACTCATGATAGTCCGGCATTTCAGGATTGGGGTTCCTTATTCTTGCCAAATAGGTGGTTCGCGGTCGCGTATTGAGATATCCGAGAACGGAGTAATTAAGTTCGGATTTCTTCCTTTTTGAGACTCTAGATTCAGGATCAGCAACGTCCCCGAACACAATCGATTCGGTAGGACAAACTTGTTCACATGCAGTTTTGATAACTCCATCAGGCACCTTAACGTCATTAGAATCACGTGCCTTAACCTTTTGTTTGATTTTCGCCTCCTGAATGCGCTGCTGGCAAAAGGTACACTTTTCCATAACTCCTCGCATTCTTACAGTAACATCAGGGTTCTTCTGCAATTCTCCTAAATCGGAATTTGCAATCTTCCCCATTGGACCCTTGTAAGCCTCGCCAATTTCTCGTTTATTCCAATCGAAAAAATTAAAACGCCGTACCTTATATGGACAATTATTGGAACAATATCGTGTTCCAACGCATCGATTGTAGGCCATTACATTAAGACCTTCATCATCATGCACGGTAGCGTTTACCGGACAAACCTGTTCACAAGGCGCGGTTTCACAATGCTGGCATAGCATAGGCTGGACAGTAACCTGAGGATCGTTGGGTATCGTTTGTTTACTCTCATTAAGATCACCGCCTGCGTAATAACGATCTAATCGGATCCAATGCATTTCACGACCACGAGTTACCTGATCTTTACCCACAATTGGGATACTGTTTTCACTTTGGCAGGAAATGACGCACGCGTTGCATCCAGTACAAGTATTTAAATCGATGCTCATACCCCATTGCTGTGCGCCTCCAAAAGTTGGGGTTTTGTAAAGGGATTCTCCACGAGGTTGATTCAGCGCTTTTGCTTGTTGTGAAAGATTCTTGTCCTTCCCGTAAACCGGTGGAGAGTGAGACTCGATCCCAATAGTCTCAACAAAATCGTGATTCTCCTCAAACTCTTTAAGGTTGCCCTCGCGAATGATAGCCCGGCCCTCCATCGACCAATGCTCTTGAGTATTAGCCAGGAGGTAGCTATGACCAGTTAGGTCAATTTTTGCTCCTCTGGCAATGCCAGGTGTTTTACCTCCGAAAAAGGGATAGAAATTAAACCCAGTTCCATTGCCAACTCTACCAACTTTTTCTCTTCCATAACCAAGGCTTACTGCCACCGTATAGTCAGCCATTCCTGGATGAATATGAATTGGACCTTCCACCGTTGTATTGTCAATAGTCAGAGCCACCATCGGCGCTACTTCGCGACCCTGTTCAAATTGATTGTATCGTCTCGAGGATGCGATGAAACTGTCAAAAATTTTGGTTACTGGAGACCGGTCTGTACCCGGGTCATAACCAAGTTCCAGGGCCAATTTAGGGCTTACTAATATAGCGTTATCCCAGGTGATCTTAGTTAGAGGATCAGGACACTCTTGCAACCACCCGTTGTTGTTAAAGCGGCCATCAGAGACCCTGCTGTCGGGGTCAATGCGGACCTCTAAATCTTCTATAGAAGGAGGAGTGCCATCCAGTTTAAAGCTACTCGCAACTTTACGAATCCGATTCAGATTAGCGTTCAGTAATACGGACTCGTACTCGGAATTTGGGAGATACCCATCGCTCAAAAATTTTTCGAACCCAATTTCCGAATCCCGATTTGCCGTGACCGTTTTGAGAGTCTCCGAAACATGAAAGTACGGGTCCGTTTCCTTCAATCCCGCAAGACGCGCCATGACTTCGATCTCCTGATAGCCATCAAAGAGAGGATGAATCATAGGTTGCACTGGGACCAAGGTTCCATCGAAGGTCCTCCCATCACTCCAAGATTCGAGATAGTGGGTAGCTGCGATATGGTATTCTGCAAGAAGCGAAGTCTCATCAAAATAGTATCCATAGCGAACGACCTCAGGTACTTTCCTCTGCGCATCTTTCCAATTGGAATCATTTGGTGCATTATAAGCTGGATTCCCACCCAAAACAATAAGTGTTTCCACCCGGCCTCTATCAATAGCATCCACAAGATCATAGATAGATTCCGCCTCTGTTCTTGGCACTTCCAAATATTCTACCGTCTTTCCCAACCCTTCAAGCAATTCGTTAGCAAAGTGAACTAGTTCATGAACCGCAATCGGTAGATGTCCCCCAACCATAACCAAGGCTTTGCCACTATGATGAACTAAGTCCTTAGCACAATTCTTCAGCCAATCCTCATCTTTTCCTAGACCCGCTGCCTTTTTCCTTAGAAGTTGAGATAGGGAAGCTTCACGATTGGTAAGATCGAGGACTTCAGCAACCAAATGTGCGGCAATACTGCCAATTCGACTACTCGAAATCCGAAGTCGATGATCCGCCATCATTCCCGTTGAGCTGAAGGTGCTCTCAACCTGATAAAGCCGGCTCATTTTTTCCGCTTCACGGGGAGAACTAACACGACGGGTGGACGCATAATCAGCCGCATTCCTTAAATGACCCGGTTCAGAATTTAAAAAGTCACAATCCAATGAGAGAATCCGCTTTGCTTTTTGTAAATTTGGAAGCGGACGCAGACGTCTTCCAAATAAACGTTCTGCTGCTATTTCGGATCGGTCGTGGTCTATAGGATCAAATTCGGCCCAAAGGGCACGCGGAAGCCTTTTCTTGATAGCCGATACGAGACGTTTCCTGGTGGGGGAGGTCGATCCCTCAGCGAGGAAAGCGATACCTTGGCCTCCAGTTGATTCATGCTTTCTAGAAAGGGAACTCAAAAAGTCATTTACCTGAGCTCGACTTAAGGTGGTTGTCCTCCGGCTACTTTGTTTCACCCGATCGGGATCGTAGAGATCGAGAACACTCGATTGCGCCTGAAGATCCGTCGCCCCCCGATAGGGTTCGTAGATTCCATTTCCTTCAATTTTAGTGGGCCGATGCTGATGCGTTTCAACAACGAGGGGAATGTTATCTCGGCTCCGAGGAAAAGAGGTAGCGTAATTTATAGGTACGCCCGGTATATCCAATTCTGGCTGTTTTGAATGTGGAAGTATATACTGCTCTGGCCTGCGGCACCCAGAAAGCCCGAGGCCAGCAACACCAAAAGATGCTGCCATGATTTTAAGGAAATGACGTCGGTTCGATCCATCCAGCTCCGAAGCCCCTTGAGGAAATTCACGTTCAACCCATTGACGAAAATTTGGAGTCTGCGCCAATTCATCTAAGCTCTTCCAATAACGTCTCCCAAGCTTTCCTTGCCGGGTCTCACTTATACTTTGTTTATTTTTCTTCACCGATGGCATCCCGAACAACTTAAGGGAGCATTTACTTCCCATTTTTTTACACGTTCACTTCCTTCTTCAATTTGGGCGTTAACGTTAGTTGCCTTCCAATCCAAATCATAGACCTTTTCAAGAGGCCTCACTGCTTTATCAGGATGACGGTGACAATCCAGACAAAATGCCATGCCCAAGGATTTTGCGTGGTAAACTTCCTTCATCCTGTTCACCTGCCCATGACACTCAACGCAACTAATACCCCTATTAACATGAACAGAGTGGTTAAAGAACACGTAGTCGGGAGTTTTATGCACTCGTACCCAAGGTATTGGTTCGCCTGAACTGTAACTTTCCCGAATGAGAGCTAAGGCAGGACTATTCTGTTTAATCATGGAGTGGCAGTTCATACAAGTACCCGCGTCTGGCACATTCGAATGTTCAGATCGATCAACGAATGTATGACAATAGCGGCAATCCAGACCAACTTGCTCAACATGAAGATTGTGATCGAACGCTACTGGTTGCTTAGGCTGATAGCCTACGCGAGTATATTTTGGTGTAGCGTAGTAAGTTATTCCTCCTGAAATAACTCCAACCAACAAAAGAAGACCTAAAAGAACCTTTAGCGGGACCGTATTGGCCCACTTGGGGAAAATATTAGCCATGACTCAGCCTAATCCCAGGTTTGTATAGCCTAAATTCCTAGTTGAATTCGTGTGTTTAGTCGCTGTACGATCTCAGTCCTATGAAACACTATAAACAACTGATCTATTCTCCTTCCTTACTTCTATTGAAGGAGAGTCTCCATTACTCCTAGTTCTTTTCAGAACTTGTGAAACGGCTTGACGACTATCTTTATGTTTTCGGCTATTATCAAAAGTTCCAATCACAGTATTCCAACCGACACCGACGAGAGATATTCCTGTAATAAACCTCAAAAATCTTTTCCTTTCAAACTTCATCTTAGACGTTAGTATTGTAAAACAGAAGGGGATTAGGACTTTCGAACTTCTTTAAGTTCTTAATAAAGAAATATTTCCAAAAATAAGTGCAAGACAAAAAGCATCAAACGCCCTGATTATAGATTAAATATAGAGGAATTGGACAAAGTAAAAATACTCTTTATCTGTATCCACAATAGCGCCAGGAGTCAAATGGCAGAAGCGTGGGCAAATGCTCTATATCCCCTTTCGCTTAAGGCTCAAAGTGCTGGTCTAGAACCCGGAACAATAAATCCTTATGTAATTCGGGCAATGGCTGAGGTCAACATAGACATCTCTAAAAGTTCTCCTACTCCTCTAGTTAATGTCATTATGACCAAATCAATTTTCAACTACGTTATAACGGTTTGCGACGAAAGTTCATCCGGAAAATGTCCCGTATTCCCTAGCTCCTCAACTAAACTCCACTGGAACTTCCCCGACCCTTCAAAATTCATTGGTAACGAAGAGCAGGTTATGAAAGATGTGCGAAAAATACGAGATTCAATAAAAGATAAGGTTTCTGAATTCGGAAAAAAAATCATGTATAAAAAGTAATTTCGCCCATTTAGAACACCAAAATGCAACACTCTTTTGTTTATCCAAGGCGCCTAATATGATGACTTTTTACACCCACAAATACTGATTTTTATTTCAATTAAAAAATCAATCAACACTTTGAAAAAGGAAACAAAATTCCTCATTATTTTAACAGTATTTCTCTCCGTCCTTTCGATTATTAACCTGGTCAGCGTCAAACTAGTTCAGTTAGGACCATTAGTATTCCCCTTTGGAGCCTATCTCTACGCATTGACCTTTCCCTGTACCGATGTCGTTTCGGAAATCTGGGGGAAAGAGCGAGCAAAGAAAATGGTCTACCTAGGGATTCTTGCTACCGTTCTCGCTGCAATTATTACAGCATTGGCTGTGTCCCACCCTCCAGCCCAATTCTGGGATGGGATGAACGAACCTTTTTCCCGAATCTTTGGACTCGTTCCTCGACTCCTCCTTGCCTCTCTCATCGCCTATTTCTTCGGGCAGATTCACGACATTTGGGCCTTTCACTTTTGGAAAGCTATGACGGGGCCTCGCTTCCTCTGGCTGCGCAATAATCTCTCAACTATGGTCTCACAATTTCTCGACACAACCCTTTTTAACTTAATTGCATTTCTCGGTGAGGTACCTGATGCAGATTTACCGAAGCTAATCTTAGGAGCTTACTTTCTAAAGGTTATGATCGCAGTATTGGACACACCAGTTGTCTATCTTCTCGTTCGTTGGGTACGCGGATAACTCAGCTTGGTTATAGGTTTGTTGCACCTCTCATGAACCTTTTTATGGTCGAGTCGGAATAATGAGGCTTAACGCAGTACCTTCTATTGTCTTGTTATAACAAAGACTTTAAATGAGCTTTTACGCTCCGGGATAATGCTCTCAAATTGTATCCACCTTCCATAATTGAAACAATGCGACCTTGACAGTGGGAATCAGCCAGCTCCCTGACCTTTGATGTAAGTTCTGCAAAATCCTCCTCTAGAAAATTCATAGTGGCGAGAGGATCTGACTGATGTGCATCGAATCCCGCTGAAATGAGAACGAGCTGAGGCCCAAATTCTTCTGCTATAGATCGAATAATAGAGTCGAAATCCTCGCGATAAAGAGACATAGAAGACCCCGCCGCCATAGGAAGATTCATTGTTGACCCCAAGCCTGGTCCAGTTCCCTTCTCGGAAGAAGATCCCGAACCGGGGTAATAGGGGAATTGATGCAAGCTAAAGAAAAAAACTGAGGGATCGTTATAAAAACTCTCTTGGGTTCCGTTTCCATGATGAACATCCCAATCGACTATCAGTACTCGTTTGAGTTTATAACGCCTCTGAGCATATCGAGCTGCAATAGCCACATTATTGAAGAGACAGAATCCCATTGCTGCATCATTACGGGCGTGATGCCCAGGCGGGCGGGCGCAGGAAAAGGCATATCGGTAACCGTTTCCCATTACCGCATCAATCCCTGCAAGAGCACCACCCACGGCAAGACACCCAGCCATGTAGGAATCAGGCGAACAACGAGTATCACCTGAATCTAAAACTTCATCTCCCTCCCTGCAAGCCCTCTCAACTGATTGAATATAGTTTCTTGAGTGATTTAATTCTATCCACTTAAGTTTGGCAGATTCGGGTTCAATAAACTCAAGTTCCTCTGCCAACGAGCTTCCCTTAATTTGCTCATAAACAACTTTTGCCCGCACCGAAGTCTCAGGATGGAGACTTCCTGTGTAGTGCAATTCGCAATTAGGATGATAAATAAATACTCCTTCGTTCATCATAAAAATTTAACAGACAAACAGAGAACTTCTAAATTTGTCTGTTAGATTCTTCCTAGCGCAAGGATAGATCCGGCCAGTCGGGTAATCTGCATGTCGTGTCGAACAGTCTTGGGATCGTAAGATTGAAGTAGATCCCAATATTTAAAGGAATGATCCAAATGAGTAATGTGAGCAAGTTCATGGAAAATTATGTAATCATGCAGTTTAGGGGGCAGGAGAATCAACCTCCAGTTTAATGAGATAGTTCGCTCATCCGAACAGGATCCCCAGCGCCTCCGTTGATTCCGGATCGTAATTTTTTTGACTTTAATTCGACGAATCCTTGCCAAAACTTTGACATATTCTGGTACAACATCCTTTGCGAATTGCTTAAGCATCGAGACGATCTGTGGATTTAAGTTAATACTAGAATCAAGATTCATCCTTACTCTGTTCGACTCTTTATCGCAGTGTACAGCAGGTTTTCCAGAGGAGAATAGGAAATCCAACGAAAACCATTCCCCATAAGCAGACAAAAACGGTTTGTCACGCAGGTAGCCAAGCAGATCCGGTTTCCTTTGTGTTTTGGCAGCCTTTTTGGAAAACCAATCCCCATTTCGTTTAAGGAATTCTATAGCTTCTCGCTTCGTTACCCTTCGTGGTAAAGTCAGTACTGCATGTTTGGCTTCATCGAGACTTAAATGCAGGTGCCGACTACGTTTTGAATGTACCATTCGATATGGCACCATTATAATTCCGTCTGAAGTATTTACAGTGCAAATATCGATCACAACTATCCAATAGAAAACTAAGTTTTAACTCGTTTCACTAGCTCACTTGTGTAACGGCGTAGAGCAGATTCTGGATCAATTTCCGCGTCATAACAAAGTTTAACTAATTGGAAGAGAATTTTTCCCGCTTCCTCCTCATCGATGTCGCCACTGACTATAGGAGCTTCTTCGGCATCGACTAACCCGCCATTTTCGATCCCCCCTTTTTTAATAAGCTTACAGACGTCCCTAGCGTAGAGAAGTGCAGGTAGTTGCTTGGGCAAATTCGACAGCTTATCTCGATAATCAACTTCCCTACCCCTTTCAAGGGCTTTAATTTCATCCCATTTATTGAGAGCCTCTTCTGCATTTGATACTCCTTTAGGGCCAAAGACATGGGGGTGTCGCCGAATTAGCTTCTCGTTTACCTCATGTATAATGGCATCTAAATCAAAACTACATTTCTCTTGCGCTAGCTGCGCGTGCATCACGACCTGAAGAAGAACATCTCCTAGTTCTTCCCGCATATGCATCATGTCGTTTCGGTCAATTGTGTCGAGTAGCTCAGCACATTCTTCAATCAAACATTCAGCTAGAGACTCATGCGTTTGCTCTCGATCCCAGGGACAGCCATTAGGGCCACGGAGCGTAGCAACAGTCTTCTTTAGTTCTTGAATCAGGGTTCCAGAACCTGTCATAGGATTAGGAAAGGATCATACTCTAGAGGAATTAGCGAATGCAATTCGGAAAATATCAGTCTAAAATCGACTTGGTTTCGACGTTTTACTATAATCCGGGAAAGTCGTTTAATCCAAACTTGCATGTATGACGGTTGATCTGAAATTCTAGTTTTCTGATGGATAAACTGGATGAAATCATGAAGTGGAAACGGGACGAACTCTCCGGTAGAATTCGTCACGTCAAAGAGAGAGAGTTAAGCAATCTCGCCAGTGTGCGATTGCGAGGGCCCTCATTTCGCGAATCCCTCTCCGACTTGGAACGGCTCAGTGTAGTAGCAGAAATTAAACGAAAATCACCTTCGGCCGGAATCATTGCGGCAGAAGTTGAGTCCGCTGAAAAAGCTAGAAATTACTACAATGCAGAAGCCGATGCGATATCCGTTCTAACCGATTCGCAGTTCTTTTCCGGAAGTTTAAAGGATCTTTGGGAAGTTAATGATTTCCTTCAATCTAGAGATGACGCTAGGCCCACTCTCAGAAAGGATTTCTTCATACATCCAATACAGATTGTCGAGTCCGCTGAAGCTGGCAGTAGCGCCGTCCTGCTAATTGTGCGAGCCCTTTCTGACAGGGAGATACAAGAACTCTATGAAGCTGCTTCACTCGCCAGTCTTGACTGCTTGTTTGAAGTTCATAATGAACAAGACCTTGAACGTGCAATACGGTTCAACGCGCGCATAATCGGTGTAAACAATCGTGACCTGACTCGGTTTGAAACCGACCTTTCGGTTTCGGAAAGATTGATTCCTCAAATCCCCGAAAATATAGTATCGATTAGCGAAAGTGGGATTCTGAGCCTTGAAGACGCAGAAAGAGTCCGTAACGCCGGCGCCGATGCCGTCCTTATAGGAGAAGCGCTTATGAAGCTCGATGAGCCCGAAATATTCATTCACGAGCTACACCAGCTATAAGAAAAAGAGTGATAAAAACATCTACCTCACGTTCTAGATAAGTGGCTTTTTGAGGACCAGATCGACTTCGCTTGATCGAAAGGAAAGACAAGGCTTGTTCGATTTCGATAAAGAAGTCTTATAGAACTTTCACTAATAGGAACATTTCTTCAACAGAGAAAATATGGTAGACTATTCCTTCTTAGTACTTAGTTCTGTTGTATAATTTTTAACCGCTCAAAAGGCTGTAGATCTTTAGCGTAAAACTGAAATACAAATTGAAAAACAGCCATCTCCTCACCCTCACCGATACTCGAAAATTGGTTGCGGAACTTGGCCTGCGACCAAAGAGAAAACTCGGCCAAAATTTTCTTGTTGATAAGAACATCGCCCAGCGAGTAATCGCGTTGTCCGAAATTACAGAGGAGGATAAAGTCATTGAGATTGGACCGGGATTAGGAGCGATTACAGGAGCTATCTTAACCAAGGGAGCAACTGTCTTTGCAATCGAAGCAGACAATATTCTTCATGGATTCTTGAGCAATTCTCTCGCACTTGAATTCCCATCGAGTCTAAAGCTTCTGAAAGGTGATGCCGTAAAAGAACCTCTTGCAGGATTCAAACCAACACCTGGAGTTGTTTCTCAAATTGAATCAGTTAAAATTGTTTCAAATCTACCATATGCTATCTCTTCGCCGTGGATGAATTCCGTGATGGAAGGGCCCCTTCCCAGCTCAATGACTCTCATGTTGCAGAAGGAAACGGCTGACCGATTTACAGCTTCGATAGGCTCCAGGGAGCTTGGATTGATTTCCATTCAGATTAAATCCACCTATATACTTGAGAAGCGTGCAGCAGTATCTCGTAGATGTTTTTATCCCAAACCCGACGTAGACTCATATCTTTGTCGATTTCATTTAAAATCTCAACCCTATGTTTTTTCAAAAACTAGCAAGAAACTGATCCGGCAAATTTTTACCCAACGTCGAAAACAAATTGGGGGAATCTGCCGTAATCAACCAACACTTCAACCTTGGCTTCAAGTATTGCTGGAGGCAAAAATTTCCCATCGCACCCGCCCCGAAGCAATTCCACTTAAAATGTGGCAGGAACTAGATAGATTGTTATGCATAAAAGAACGCGATTATTTGAAGTAATTCATTCTCCGTTACTGCAAGCCACTGTGCACAGGATTTAATCCAACTCTATCCACAAAACCCTTAGGTGTGATGTCAAAGCTTAAGAAGCCACTCAATGTCGCGATCATAGGTTGCGGAAATATTGCCACCCGATACTCGGAACAGATCCAGCGTTACACCCACGTTAATTTAATTGGATTTTCAGACATACTTGAGGAGCGAGCAAAGCTTTTTGTCGCAGAATACGGGGGGAAGCTATATTCCTGTTTAGACGATATCCTATCAGACCCTAATATCGATGCTGTAGTAAATTTAACGATCCATCATGCCCACGTGGATATAATCACTAGATGCCTAATGGCTGGGAAGCATGTTCATACAGAAAAGCCTTTCGCCATGACCTACCGTGAAGCAAAGAGTCTAGTGGAAATAGCAGAAAGGAAAAAACTTCACTTAAGTAGTGCCCCAATAACTTATATGGGAGAAGCACAACAAACAGCCTGGAAAGTTATTCGTGAGGGAAACCTAGGCCAAATCCGTTTAATTTATTCCGAGATTAATCATGGCCGGATCGAAAAATGGCATCCAAATCCTGAACCCTTTTACGACGTCGGCATCCTGTGGGATGTTGGACCCTATCCAATTACCATGCTAACTTCTTTTTTCGGCAGAGTAGCTTCAGTTCGCGGCTTTGGCCAAGTAATCCATGCGGATAGAAAAACGGCAGAAGGCCGTAGATTTAAAATTACAGTTCCAGATTGTATTTTTGCTACTATAGAGCTGGAGCAGGGACCTTTAATCCGGCTGTCAGCAAATTTCTATGCCAAAGGATCGAAACAGGGAGGATCGATAGAGATTCATGGGGATGATGGTCGACTGTTCATAGGTGATTTTCAGAACTTTTCGGCCCCTGTTGAATACGCCGGATTCGGAGATGACTACAAAAAGGTACCCTATTTAAGAAAACCCTACGAAGGGATCGAATTTGCCCGAGGAGTCCAAGATCTATCCGAATCTATTCTGAATGGCCGCCCCCATAGGGCATCGGCTAAACATGCGGCTCATGTCGTAGAAGTTATCGAAGGTATTAATCAATCTATCAAAACGGAAAAAGCCATTGAGATTACCTCTGATTTTATTCCTCCTACCCCAATGGACTGGGGCTAAACTTAAATAAAACAACAGGTGGACACTTTGAAAAAGAGGCTAAAATGGGGTATCTTAGCCTCGAATGAAGTCGCAAGAAATTTTGCAATTGGATTGCGAGGATTAGATGAAGGGGAAGTGATTGCTATTGGAAACCAAGACCGAAATAAGATTCAAACTTTTCCCGATGAATTTAAAATACCGAGACTATACAATTCTTACGAAAAGCTTTTGGATGACCCTGAGGTTCAAGCTGTCTACATAGCAACACCCCATGCTACGGATACCCTCTGGGCTGTGCGCGCGGCTGAGGCCGGCAAACACATTTTATGCGAAAACCCCCTCGCACTAAATCATGCGGAAGCAATGGCAATTGTTGAGGCAGCCTACCGGAAAAACGTTTTCCTCATGGAAGCATTCACTTGCCGAGGCCTTCCCCAAACCAATAAAATCATAAGATCGCTTCGAAACGGTTCAATCGGAGAGATAAGGGAGTTAAAGTTTTCCTGCAGCCTTCAGAAAACTAAAAAGAGTCCTGTTTTAAACAGAAATCCTGAAAGAGGAGGATCTCTCGAAGTCGGATACTACGCTATATCGATGTCTCGATTGGTTGCAGGTGTCGCAAACGGCAAGGCATTGGCCAATCCCATTGCAGTAGAAGCCAGCGGTAAGATTAAGGGCGGTTCGGGAGTAAAAAAGTACCCAGAAACCATTCTTACTTTTTCTGGAGGTATTACGGTTCATATCAACAACGAAGCTAAAATCGGGCAGGAAAACTTGCTTAAGATTTTCGGGACCAAAGGAAAAATTGAGATTCCTTACCCCTGGAAAACAAACCTCGGAAGTGGGAAATGGTCATTCACCATCAACCGTTATTCTGTGAATAAGCCCGAGGAGATAAGAGGTCAGGTCGGTAATCTCTATGAGCTCGAATCATGTAAGATCGCGAAGTTAATCGCAGCTGGAAAGAAAGAATCACCAACCAGCCGATGGCAAGACACACTGGATAACATGATTATCCTCGACCGTTGGAGAGAAGCAATAGGTCTTGAATTCCCAAAAGAGAAAATAACATTCAATCGTTCGCCAATCCATGGCCGTCCATTAAAGAATTTGCCCAAAGCCCCCATTCCACGCGAACGAATCGATGGATTCGGAAAATCAATTTCGCGACTAGTTATGGGTACAGACAACCAAGCCAATCTCTCGCACGCGTCCATCATGTTTGATGATTTTGTTGAGCAGGGTGGCAACTGCTTTGACACCGCCCATATTTATGGTCGCGGATTCCGTGAAAAGCTTCTTGGTCAATGGATTAAAAATCGCGGGAATCGTGAAGAACTTGTTATCATCATTAAAGGTGCCCATAGTCCTCTTAATTTTCCTGAATACATCACTAGCCAACTCTTTGAAAGCCTAGAAAATCTTAATACAGATTACGCCGATATCTATTTTCTTCACCGAGATAACCCTGAGGTGCCCGCTGGCGAATTCGTAGAGGTTCTTAATCATCATTACAGAGCCGGCCGTATTAAGGTATTTGGAGGGTCCAATTGGACGACCCAGCGCATCGAAGAAGCCAATGAATACGCCGACAAACATAGAATCCAGCGATTTACCGTATGGAGCAATAATTTCAGTTTAGCTCGAATGGTTAAACCCGTCTGGGCGGGCTGTATTTCTGCTTCAGACTCAGAATCAAGGCAATGGTTGGAGAAAAATCAGATGCCCCTCTTTCCTTGGTCAAGTCAAGCCCGCGGCTTCTTTACTGAACAAGCGGAACCTGGTAAGCGTAACGATGAGAACCTAGTCAAAAGTTGGTACTCAAAAGATAACTTTCAACGTCGTCAAAGAGCAATAGAACTGGCTAGCGAAAAAGGTGTTCTGCCTATCAACATCGCTCTTGCCTATGTCCTCTGCCAACCTTTTCCCACTTTTCCCCTATTTGGGCCCCGCCTACTCAGCGAGACACGAACATCAATACCTGCAGTCAATGTTCCCTTAACGAAAAGGGAACTCCAGTATCTCAACCTCGAAAAGAACAGTACCCGTTAGTTTAGGATCTTACTCAAGGATACTTGGTCAAACATAAGTTTTCCGCTATCTCTGTGAATTTTGTTCACGGATTGATAGTTAGAGCCAATCCAAATCGAATGACTTCTTTATACCTTTTACTCAACACCATCAGTCTGACGATCTCATCCATTCAGCTTGACCCTCTTTTTCTCACTTCTAGATTAGAACTTTCAAGGTATTAGAGTCGGGCTGTGGCGCAGCCTGGAAGCGCACTTGCATGGGGTGCAAGGGGTCGAGAGTTCGAATCTCTCCAGCCCGACCAATTTAAATTATTGGATATCAGACGACTAAAGATCGATATTCTAATAAAAGTAAGGAGGGCTACCCAGATCCTAACTTAAATCATTAACTAAAATCCGGTATTACTTAGAAGTATCATAGCTTTGCTGTTAATCAGGATCAACATTCCTCTGGAAAGAAATTGAAGATGAAAACAGAAAACAAACATCGCGTCGGAATAATCGGACCTGGCGGCATGGGGAAACATCACGTTAATGGTTATTTGAAAACTGGGCGTTTTGAGGTTACAGCATTGGCTGATTATCACGAGTCTGCTATGAGGGAGATTGACGTAGAATTCAATATCACGCCCAAGCATTACACCGACGCCCGCGAGATGCTAGATATGGAAAATCTTGACGTCGTTTCTGTTTGTACCTGGCACAGCGGACACGCTGAAATGACAATCGCAGCGGCGGCGCGAAAGCCCAAGGTGATTCTCTGCGAAAAACCGATAGCCGACACCCTAGGAAATGCCCAGGAGATGTTGTTGGCGTGTCGACGTAATGACGTCAAATTGATTGTAGGCCACCAACGTCGTTTTCTCCCTTCCTACAACATGGCACGAGATCTCATTGTTCAGGATGCCATTGGAGATGTTCAGATGATTACTGCTTTAACCAAGGGTGGGATGCCCAACACGGGCTCACACGAGACTGACATGATGCGTTATATTCTTAGCGATGATAATTGCGTATGGGTAATGGGTAATTTCGAAAGGAAAACGGATCGGTATGAACGAAATACACGTATTGAGGACAGTGCTTCAGCAGTCCTTGAATTTGCATCTGGAGCACGTGGCTTGATTCTAGCAGATTTGGATCCAAATGCTCACCACGGAGGGATGATTTGCGGTTCTAAAGGTATGATCGATCTAACCGTTACATCTTTGAGGCTTCTGAATGAATCAACGGGTGGCAAATGGGAAACTTACGCCCCAAGAGGAAAGTACTACAATGCAGATGAACCTATGTTTGATTTCGTCGAATGTAGTCCAGCGCAAGCAGACGAACTCGCCGACTGGATCGAGGGAAAGACAACAACTCATCGGGGTGAAGCCCAGAATGGATACAAGTCTATGGAAATAGTACATGCGATTTACGAATCCGCCAGACTCCATGAAAAGGTCATTCTTCCAATGAAGACTCTTCTCAATCCTCTCGATATCATGGTGGAAACGGGACATTTAACTCCCCAAAGACCAGGGCGGTACGATATTCGGGCAATCAGCCTAAGAGGAGAATTAACGGAATCAGATTCTCCAGAAAATGGAAACCGCTCTTATTTTTAGGAAGCTTAAATTTATCTGGGAAAATAGTTATTGATCTACTGTTTGAATCGCTCTTTTCACTAGCACCTCCAGACCAGGAGGAAAGGTGATTTCCTCGGATGCTTTATGTCCGATTGAAGACATTTTATTCCAGGTTTTTTGTAAGATACTGACCACTTTCTCCTCATTGTGTTTTGAAGCAAAATCCAGAAGATAATACTCTAGAAACACAAGACAGACAACATCCTCTAGAGCCTGAGTCTCTCGATCCGTTCGTAGCTGCTTTTTCAACAAAAGGAACCGAACACGATCGATCAGTTGTTGTCTATAGCCATTGGTCGTCATGATTTCCTCAGCTTTATCTGCATGAAACTGCTTCAACTCATTGCGCCACCTAAGATAACCAATTCGGTCTTTGGGATAATTACTTCGTGGGATCTCCCAACGACAAATATGCTGGGCTCGAGCAGCCAGTTGCAACGCTTCGGATGCATCCGGGTAAAGTTTATTCATCCACCGCGTCATCCTTTGGGCATAGAGTAATTCCTTTTTGTGTTTTTCCCCCTCGTACTCTTCCCAATGAGGGTCAGTAGCGTTACTCTCGTCAAATTTACGGATAGTAGATTCGAATTTCGATCTGTCCCTCATTGGTTTTATTTTGATTGCTCCGAAACTTTAATTGAATCGGAATTACACCCATTTAGTCAACCCGTGTAATCCAAGATTATCTATCGATTACCAATGTACCGTTACCTAATTAACAGTGCCTCTAAATGTTCCCTATTGGTAATTCGTTGTGCCCTATTAGAAACCATTCACGAAATATCAGCTTACTCTATTTGAAAAGATTTAACAAAAGACAGTCTACACATAAAAGAATAGAACATGTAGATAATTGGGACATGTCATTGTTTACATCTAGCTACAGTCGTAGATTTTCTCATTTAACTTCGCCCAAAAGGTTTATGTTATCCATTAAGGATAAAGGACAGTATGACTTCGATGAACAACGTTGAACGGTTTCGAGCACGTTTTAAAGCAGGCCAAATATGTGTTAGGAGGTTCTCTTACCCTCATTGATCCTTTGGTCAGTGAAGTGGTTGCTGAAGCAGGTAACGATTTTGTGTGGATTAAAACAGAGCATTCACACCTAAACCTACCGGAGGTGATTAGCACATATCCTGGCTCTGCGCGGCACCCATGTGGCTCCAATTGTGTGTCCCCTGGAACCACCCGGTGCTTCTAAAGCCAGTATTGTATATGCCCCCAGCGGGTATTATTATTCCGATTGTCCGTTCTCCGGAAGAAGCCCGAAACTCGGTTGCAGCATGTCGTTACCCCCCCGAAGGAATCCGTGGTTTCGGTCCGATTCGCAATATGTACGGAATGGAGTCGATCTCTGAATACCTAGATAAGGCCAATACACAGTCTTTGATTTTCATTCAAATTGAGCATATCGATGCAGTCCGTAGCCTTGATGAGATTTTAGCCGTAACGGGCCTGGATTGGAGGGCTAAGAGCGTAGACTGATTCGAACTTAGGGAAGAGAAAAGTTACATTTACGAGGGCTCTAAGGTCATAGCAGATGCATTACCCTCACTTGACCGATAGGATTTCAGAACTTTGCTGTGAAATCAAATTATGGGACTGGTTATTCGAAAGGAGCATAAACCCCTCATATTTCATGTTTTGTTACCTCATCATCATCCACTTCATCGGCAATGACATAAAAAACTAGTTCATCAATTTTACTAGCATTCCTTATTCGATGTTTAGTTTTAGGTGGTTGTGAAATGCAGTCACCCTCTATAGCTTCAAACTTCTCTCCATTCCGCTCAACATAGGCATGACCAGAAACAATAATAAAAAATTCCCAACTTGAACTGTGCGAGTGAACAGGACACGGAGATGCACCGGGAGGAACTCGGGTTAACTCTACATCGAAAGGATGCGGCGATTCTTTTGTACTTCCAAGTGCGACTGAAAGATGACGGCGGTTACGTTCATAAGTTCCACCTTCCCAATTCCAGCATTGGTACTCTGATGGGACATTATTAATGTTAGTTTTCCAGATCTCCATTGTCTAGTTAAAGGGAACGATTCCCTCTAACTAGACAAGTAAATAACCGGCTCGATAAATTAAAAACCCGATGAAAGTTAAAGTCGATATCCACCGTCATATTTATGAAGGACATCATTGGGCAAATGAGACCGTCACGGAAATAGTGACATATGCAACTGCCCACCAAGTGAACACTGGAAACAAGTCGCGCAAAAAGTCGACCGGGTGGCAGTCTTCGCGATGATGATGAAAGCAACTGGATCATGCAGTGAAAACCCTTGGACTCCAGGCACTCAAACTTAGCGCCTACCAGGACTTTAACCCCACTGATACTTGCTACGACCGACTATACCGAAAAACACAAATACTCGATATCCCGATCTTTTGGCACCAGAGCACTACCCCATTGTCTCAAACCTCGCTACGTTGGGCACAACCGCTTCTTCTGAATGAAGTGGCGTAACGGTTTCCGCCGGTTACAGTTTTACCAGTCTTTGGTCATAGCCATCGAATATGGTGTAGCACATGAGATTTTTTCGGTTCGGATCATACTTTCGCCAAAGTCGACGATAGTGTCCAGTATCTCTACGATGCGTCGAAAATGGCTGCTACGGCCAATCGGCCTCCAATTCCCGAAGAATTCATTGAGGAAATACTCAAGCGTGACTCGTTCACAGTAATGGGAATGGGTTAGGTAGCTCCCTTGAGGTCTACCATTCCACCGAACCCACTTTTCATCAACCTCCGAGTAATAAACCCACTCAAAAACACTTCTTTATTTAGGAAATGGACCCATCAGGATAATTTTTATTGTAATTGAGATTAATTGAAGTCTCTGAGTGCATCCAAATTATTTAAAAACTTGTGAAGCGAAATATTTTATATTTATAAAAGTGATTACTTTTAAAATAGCCCCAGTAGATAGCTAAGTCTCGGGCCTAAAGGCTTGGGAAACAGAAAATTCGCATTTCTTAATCTTTAGATTGTAAGCCTAGAAAACCGGAAAGATTTTAAATGGGTAGGAATCCCAGAGTAGCCATCGTAACAGGCGGAGCCGCAGGAATCGGGAAAGCCTGTGCATTAAGGTTCGTTAAAGAGAATATCCGTGTCGTCATTGGCGATATTTCGGAGGAAAATGGAGAACAGACTTGTCAATTTATTGAAAGTCAAGGAGGCGAAGCCCGCTTTGTTTTTGGCAACATAAATGATGATGTGACTTGTCAAAGCCTTGTTAACACTGCTCTAAGCGAATGGGGACGAATCGACATTCTTGTCGCAAATGCAGCCTCTCGAAGTTTCACATCCTTCATCGACACAAAAGCTAAGGAATGGGAATCCATGTTGGGAGTAAACATGATTGGAACAGCCCAGACCTGTAATGCAGTAATACCAACAATGATCACCCAAGGGTCTGGTTCCATAGTTCTCGTCTCCTCGGTAGGTTTTTTAATTGGGCGGACTGACATGCCTATTTACGATGCCAGTAAAGCGGCCCTCGTTTCGATGACTCGTTCACTTGCTATCGATTATGGTTCCCGAAATATTCGCATCAACGCAATCTGTCCTGGATTCACTGTTACCGATTTTCATATCAATAAGGCAAAGCATGTAGGGGAATCGATTACCGAACTTAAGTCAGCAAAAGTAGGTGCTCTTAATCGCCCTGCAGATCCGTCTGAAATTGCGTCCGCAATCTACTTCCTTGTAAGTGACGATGCATCATATATCACAGGACACGCGCTTGTAGTCGACGGTGGGGCTTCAGCTGGTAATCCAGGTGGATCCAGACTCTTTGATAAACCTGAAGCTGATTAAATTTCAACTCACAATCATCAAGTATAAACTCCCTATCGTCCCTGAGTACAAAAGATTTGGATGGAAACAAAAACGGGTTTTGATTTGATTTCTAAACTTGCTCTGTTCATAAAATTTTAAGTTAAAAATATTCCATTCCTTTGAAAGATTTCATGACACCAAAAACTGCTCATTCCTTACGTACGCAGATGCTTC